>Ga0172368_10008755_pt1 | contig 10253 bp, 12 predicted proteins | sample Lak11m_FD_114540 | JGI IMG/M metagenome (GOLD analysis project Ga0172368, IMG submission 114540) | Freshwater microbial communities from Kabuno Bay, South-Kivu, Congo - kab_022012_11m | ecosystem: Environmental > Aquatic > Freshwater > Lake | place: Democratic Republic of the Congo: South-Kivu...
TAAGTTCTGTTTCAAGAATATCACTTATTAATTTGTATGTCATTTCTTAATTATTAGTTGTTTTGTTATATAGTCCTGTTCCTAATCCAACAGGTAATAAAGCTTTATAAATATTAGGATTGAGCATATCATAAAATCCTACATTACCCAGTGCTGATTTTAGATAATTAGATTCTGGAGTTACTTGTTCTTTCCCAATTCTTAAATAATCATATCCAGGCTGTAATCTACCCGTTATCTCATTAAACTCTGGAGAAAATACACTTTCTATAGTTTTTTGTGGATTATTTGAATTTATGTATAATGAATATAATCTTTCTTCATCGTAATTTGCATATCTAAGACTGGCGTTTTTGTTGTTAGGAAATGTATAATTACCTACCCCATGAGATCCTCTTGTTGAAGGTTTAAAAATATTAAACGGCTTGCCTTCCCTTTGCCCGTGGTAGTTTATTTGCACATTTCCTACATCATCTTTAACTATATTAGGAAAAGATTTTTTAAACCAACTACTTTGTTGTTGTATAAACTGCGCTTTAATTGCTTCTTCTGGAGACATTTTAACCCCATGTTTTAATAATTCTTTTGCCGTAGGATTACTTCCTATAAAAGTAGACCCATCAGGATTCTTCATCCATGTTCCAGCTTTCTTTGTAGATTCTTCAATTGCGTTATATTCATCTATCAACACTTTATGTTTAGGTGTATCACGATTCCATTTAGCCCAATCTATTGCTGATACAAATTTTGGAGTAGGAATATCATCAACTTGTTTAATTGTATTTTGAGTAGGTTTACTCCAAGGATTATAACTTTTAAATGAATTTATTTTATTTAATCCTCTGCTAATAGCTTGTTGCGGCCCTTTAAACATAAGAAGTTCAGGAATAAAAGATAAAGCAATATCTGGTCCAAATGTTCCAATAGGATCACTCTTAGCAGCATCATTATAATTAACTGATTTTTCAGCCTCATATCTAATTTCAGAAGCGTTTGGTTTTCTTTTCATACCACTAACCATTCCTGGTTGAGAATAATATTCCTTTAACTCTTTTTCTTTCTCAGCTATTCTTAATTGTCTGCCTTTTTCTGCAGCAATGAATCTTTCATCAGGATTAGTAATAGGATTATATTGTCTAACTACATTATCTTGAGTTTGTTGTGGATTGTAATATGTAGGAAGAGTTGGTAATTTCGATCCTTTTTGAAACTTTAATATACCCCCTAAGCCATATTGATATACCTCTGGATATAATTTTTCAGCAGACGTAGTAGAAGGTAATTCTACTGTAGGCAACTCTATCATATTTATTTTTTGAGGATAAACTACTTTAGATTTTTCTATTACATTATTTACATACATATTATTTCCTTGAGCATTACCCCTTCTCACAGTTCCTGGTCTATTATAATAATATAACATTTTTTGCTCGTATGGTAAATTAGGATTATTTAATCCAGATTCAGATATTAGTGTATAGTTGCTGTTAGCTTGTCTTGCTATCCAATTATCATTTTTTCCAATAAATTTCTTTTTCCTAAATACCTTTGGAGAATCAAATCCAGGTAATTGGTTTAAATCTATATTATCTAATAAGGATAGTGCAACTATCATATTTTGTCTTAGATCATTTGGATCATAGTTATCTTTAGTAACTCCAAATTTCTGAGCCAATTCAGCTGTTCTTGCATTATTAAATACATTTCGATCTTTTACCTGTAGTGTGCCTCTACTTGCACCTTCTTTTTTAATTACAGATGCTATTGCATCCTTTATATTTTCTCAGTCTGTCCTAAGTTTTGATTTAATGCCATATTTAGGATTATATCCTTCAGAACTTGTAGTAACTCCATAGTTAGATTCTTGTCCTGCAATTCCTACAAGCATCTGTATTAATTTATCATATTTATCATTATCAATTCCAGTATTAAGAATAAATTCTTTCTTTAAATCAGATCCAATAGATGTAATATTTTTTATAGTATTAATTTGAAATTCTGATAATTTATTATTTAATATGTTATTTTTATCAAGTCCATACCAAGTTTTTGTAATTGTACTTTCTAAATTTTCAGGAATTGGTCTAGTTTTTGAAATATTATAATCCGCAGGATTAGGAATTCCATTTACTGAAGTTGGCCTACCAACAAAAATATTTCCATATGGACCACCTTTTTCTAATTCAGCAAAGGAATAATCATGTAAAGAATAGGTTTTTCCATAGCCATCTAGTACTTGTACAGTAGTTGGAATACCATTATTGTCTTTTATAACATTATATACTATTTGTGAATGTTCTGGAAAATACTTATTTCTAGAAGTACTTTCTGGCATATCATGACCTAATATATCTCCTTTTTGTATATGCTTTAATAATCCTCTTTCTTCTTCATTTGAAATATAGACTTTTACTGGTATTTCTCCTCTTTGAGCCTTAGCTCAAAATACAGAATTTCCAGGAATTACTGGTATTCCAGTACCTAGTTTATTTAAAGCACTACATGCAGAACCAATACAATTCATGTAAATATCACCATTAAGTATAGCTTCATCTACTTTATATGCAGGCTGTCCAATAAATTGATCAAGTCCAGCAAATAAATCTTTATTTTGAATCTTAGCCCCTTCTTGTACATAAAGTATTCCACCACTTTTAAAAATATTTTTATTTAATGGAAATTTATACCTATTAGGATCTACTGGAGCAACATAAGTCTTATCCTGTGGATATTCAATTGGAAGAGGATCCTGAATAAATTTCTTTTTTGGGCCTCAATAATCCATCATGGATTTTATATTCTTAACATAAGTTTCAGTTTCTTTTGGTAATTTTTTTGTAACTCTATATTTGGAAACATTACTTGGGCCTCAATTATAGGCTATTGCTACTTCTTCTGGTTTATTAATACCAAATACTTTGTCTAAGTACTTTATATAATCTGCAACATATTGAGTTGCTTTATTTATATCGTACAGATCATTTAATGTATAATTTGTTCCAAGATTTTTATTTATAGAGTCAATAGAAGCCTGATTACTTTGAGCATAACCATGATATCCCTTACTATTTTTAACAGGTTTAAGTCCCTCATGCATTAATATACCTTTTATAAGTCTGGCTGAAACTCCTGATTGGTCTGAAATAGATAATATAGCATCATCTATAGAATTGTAGTCTTCTAATCTTGAAGAAGTAAATCTTCTTTTAGTAGGCTCAACTCCATTATTTAATATATCAATTAATTCTGGAGTAGTATTCAATCTAGATACTCCAAGTCCTTCATTTTTTTCCTTTAGGATGCTATTAAAACGATCAACTAAAGATCCATTTTGCATTTTACGAATTTTATACTCCATATATTATTTATTATAATTATACACATCAGGTAATTTTATGCAAAGTTAATGCAATTTTTTACAAAAAATATATGAACATAGATAAATAAATAACAATAGTAAGAAAGTAATATTGAACCATATATTTTTAATAATATTAATCAAAGTATGTATTATAATAAAGATAGGAACTATTTTATTTTCATTACAAAAATTACAGTATATAAAAATTTGGAAATATTTTGACTATGGTATAATCAGTTAAATTTTTTCAATTATTATTAAATATACTTTTTTGTATAAAAAAATATTGTAACTTTGCAAAATACCAATGAAAATATATTTATGGAAAAAATGTTAGTGGAAAATGATTTTAAATATCTTAAAGATAGTAATGAATGGATTAAGGATAATTGGACTTTAAGAATTTTAGATAATGAGATTGAAATATATGAATCAGATACTTCAAAAAACCCCAAATATTTTAAATGCTCAGCTACTGAAAAAAATTTGGAAAAAATTTTAAATGACATTTAAAAAAAAAATTAACCTGTGAGTGCTTTTCCGTGCGGCAAACGGAGACAGTCTTCAAAACTGTAGGCTCCCTTCCAAAAGGAGTTATTCGGGTTCGACCCCTGACACTCATGCCAAGAAACATAATTTTAACTACCTAATACTAATTACATGAAGAAGATAAGCTAAAAATTAATGAGAATGTTTTTCCTAGTATTACACATAAAGTATACTAGGTATTTTTATTAAAACTAAAAATTTATACTAAAACTAAAAGAAAAAATTATGAGTAGGAAACAGCATAATAAATTACCATTTAAACATTTAAAACTAGTAGAAGATTTCTCTCCAAAAAATAAAAGACAAGAAGAATTTATAAGGTTAATAGAAGACTATGATATTACTGTAGCTAAAGGAACTCCAGGATCTGGAAAAACATTTGTAGCTTTAGCAACAGCTCTTAATCTTCTTGGAGATATTTATAAGAAAGTAATTTTAATAAAATCTGTAAATACTTTACCTGGAGAAGAAATAGGGTTCTTAAAAGGAGGAATGGAAGAAAAAATGGAGCCATTTGTTATGTCATATTCATGGAATATTGATAAACTATGTGGTCAAGGTGCTGCAAAAGATTTATTAGATAAGAAATTAATAGAGATATTGCCACTTGCATACATTAGAGGATTATCTATTGACAATTCAATAGTTATTATAGACGAGTGCCAAAATATAGATACGCACATTTTTAAATCAATAATCACGAGAATAGGAGAAAATTCCAAATATATATTCTTAGGGGATGTTGAACAGATAGACTTAAAGGCAAAGAAAAACTCTTCTTTGGGAATAATATTTGAGTTATTCAAAGATACAGAACTAATGGGATTGGTTGAATTTTTGGATGAGGATTGTGTTAGAAATCCAATAATACCAAAGATTCTAAATGTTTTAAGAGAAAATAATATATAAGATTATTTAACATCTAAAATAAATAAAAGTATTTAAAGTATATTTTTATATTAAAAATATTATATAATTTTGCAAAAATTGAAAACACAAAAATCAATTTAAAGATTTAAACCTAAATGAGTGATATAATACAATTCTTAACATATTTAGTAACCAATCATGGTTACGGCGCTGCTGTACTATTTGTAGTCCTGGGTATTATACCAATGTTATTGGGGACAATTATAGTAGTTCTTAAAAGTTCCATTGGAAAAATTATAGATAAAAGAATAGCAGCAAGTGCTGAAAAAGATAAAGAAATACATAAGGAAGGAAATAGAATAAGAAAACAGTTTAATAAAAATACTCTTGAGATATTGCAGGAATTAGCAGAGGAAACAAATGTTGACAGAGCACTAATATTTGAATACTCTAATGGCACATCTAATTTAGTAGGCATGCCATTTTTATATATGTCTGTTACTGCAGAAGTTGTAACTCCAAATACATCTCCAGTTGGACATTTATATCAAAAAATGAACTTGTCAGTAGCTTCAGACTTTTTGGCTAAACTAGAGACAACAGGATATATTTACATAGAAAATTTAGAAAGTCAACAAAATGAGTATCCTGTATTAGCACATTTTATGCTGCCAAATAATGTAAAGTCTGCATTATTTTACTCAATTACAGGAATTGATGAAACAATTGGCTTTATAGTTATTACTACTGTTACTAATTGTAAGGAGGTATTAGATAAAACTCATGCTATTCCTACAATAGCAAAGGCTGCACAAAAAATAAGTGCATTATTAAATTTTTCTGACTTATCTAATAATTTGGATAAAAACAAAAGAAAATGGTGGAGACTATAAACTTTAAAGAGTTAAATATAGACAAAGAAAATGATTATGTAAGATATAATGATGAGTTACACAAATATTGGACAAAAGATAATTTACAGTGTATTTCTGTAACTACATTGATCCATAAATTTACAAATTTTGATGAAGATTTTTGGTCCAGCTATAAGACAATAGAAAAGATGGTTGGAGAGGAAGAATTCAAGAAAGTAAAATCTAATTTAACTTTATCAAAATCAATCAATGCAATAAAAGAAGCAAAAATTCTTTTAGATATTGATGAGGATGATTTTATAGAAAATAAAGAGGCACTATTAAAAGAGTGGGAAGAAAAACGAGAAACATCGTGTATAAGAGGAACTGCAATTCATAAGGCACATGAATTAGAGCATTTGGCCGGAACTACTAAGGAGTTAAAAAGTTTAAAGCTTGGTGGAAAATTTAATACTAATATTACTAATAAAATAGTAGCAGGAGAACAAAATGTATATCCGGAATTATTGCTATCTAGAATATCTGATGATGGAGAATTGAGAGTAGCAGGACAGGCAGACTTAATTATAATAGATGGTTTAGATGTCTATGTACTAGATTATAAAACGAATAAGAAGATTGATATGAAATCTTTTTATGACCCAAGATTAAAAAAATCTGCTAAGTTAAAATATCCCCTAAATAATCTAGATGATTGTAATTTTATGCATTATAGTTTACAATTATCTACATATGCTTGGATGATAGAAAAACTAGATTCAAGATTCAATATAAAGAAATTAATGCTAATTCATATAGATCATAGTGATATAATAACTGAATATGAATGCCAGTATTTAAAGAGTGATGTTGAAAGAATGTTGGCATACTACAAAAAACAATTGACTCATGATAAGTTTAAAGAATCTAGACAGAAAATTAGTTTCTAAAATTGCAATTGGAGTATTACTAGCAATAGTATTATATACATCTATAAGTTATACAGTTATATACTTTAAAGATAGAAAATTGCAAAAAGAAATAGAACAGATAGAAAATTATAAAACTAAAATTGATTCTTTAGAAAAGAGGAATGCAATCCTTTTTAAGGAGCAAGAAATTTTGAATGAGAAAATAGATTCATTAGAAAATGTAAAGAATAAAATATATTACAAGTATGGTAAAGAAATTATTACTATCTATAACTCTAGTTCTATTGACCACGCTGAGTGGATGGACTCAATCCTCAAAGAACTGAAGTCTGAAGAAAGATAATGCAGGAAATGATATTATACAATATAATTTTTATAAACAGGATCTAGTGAATTTAAGAGTATATATAACAGAGCTAAATCAATTTAAAGAATTATATTACATAGATGAAGAAGTTATAAAAACACAACAACTAAAGATAGATAATTTAAATAACATAATCTCAAATAAGGATAATGAGTTAAAAGAAACTCAATCTGCAATAGTATCTTCAATTAAACTTAATAAAGAATTATCTGAAAAGATAAATAAATATGAGAAAAGAAGGACTAAAGTACCTTATTATATAGGGGCTGGATTTTTAGGAGGAATTGTAACATGTCTATTACTCAAATAATTGAAGGAACATATAAAAATATTCTTAATAAAGACCAAGAACTTTATAATGAAAGGATAAAAATTTGTAGAAAATGTAAATTACTTAAAGATGATTCAACTTTTGGGGAAATGTGTAATTCTAAATTATATTTAAATCCATATACAAATGAAACCTCAGAAGTACCAAAACCAAATTATATAAAAGGATGTGGATGCATTTTAGCATCAAAATGTAGGGTAAGAGAAGCACACTGCCCATTAAAAAAATGATAATATATGACTATGAATAAAAACAGTATAAGTGCAGGTTTAGTACCAAGTAAAAGTATTTTCATGTCCAATCCGGACGTGATTCATCCAGATGATAGTATAGAAGTTCAATTTGAAAAAGCAAAACTTCAGAAAGAATTAGAAGAAGCTAATGCCATATTTATGGAGGCTCAAAAAGCAAAACAAGAAGAAATTAACAAAAAATTACAGACTTTAGAATTACTTCCAATGTATAATAAAGTTATAATTTTGAAATATCCTGAGAATCCATATAAGAAGGTAGTAGAAGGAAATATAATAGTGGACTATTCTGGACTATTTAAAAATCCAGATTCTGGAGAATTAGATAATCTAAAAGAATTAGTAGCCTGCGCAAAGGTAATAGAAGTTGGCCCAGATGTAACATATTTAAAAGCAGGGGATGATGTATATTATGATACAAGAACATGTTATCCGGTTCCATTTATGTCATTAGGATATTTACTAACAAGTGAACCTCAGATATTATGTGTTTTAAATGAAGGATTAAAAGAACGCTTTAAGATGAAATAAAATGGAAAATGAACAGAAACAATTCTTCTTACCAGGAGATACAGTTACAATAAAGCAAAATATTGCTAATAAGCCAGAGATGATAGTAGTTAAAAAGGTTAGTAAGATGATAAAAAATGGACATCTAGATGGAGTATATTTTCAAGGTATATTATGTAGATGATTCACTACTACCATGGAGATGCAGGAAGCAATTTTTAATACAAAAGACTTAAAAAAATTATAAAAAAATGACTATAGACTTTACAGCAGCACACTTTACAGCAGAATCTGGAGAAAATACTGGAATTTATTTTTCAAAACCCTTCAAACAAAATAATATAGATGAAATCATGGCTATTGGAGTACATTTAGAAGTAATAGGGATAGCTTCATTACAGACAAGTATAAATGAAGTAGATTGGGCAGATATTGCAGATACAGAATTTGCCTGTAATCTTTTTGGACTTCAAATATATTCATTTGGACATAAAGATTTATCTTATAGAATAAAAACAGATCAGGCTCCTACAGCAGCACAAATACTTAATTAGTATGCTGTTAAATAAGAGACTAAATAAAGCACTTAATAAAAAAATAAGTGCAGGAAATATAGTATCTACAAAAGTACCAGTAATAAATTCTTTTACTGTATCAACATCAAGTGATACATCATATGAAATAGACGCTTCTATAAATACAAATCAACTTGATGTATATGTATATGTAGTCTACAAAGATTCCTCTTCTCAAGAAGTAGAGGTAAAGATAACAGACTCTCCAATAAATGGAGAAAGTGAAACAATAAACTATACTTTAAATTTATAATATGTCAGTATTTTCAGGATTAGGAGCAGGAACAAGTGTTGATCCGTATCAGATAACTACGGTTGCACAACTTAAAGAAATGAGAGATTTCTATACTGGTGTAATAGAATTTTTTGGATTAGTATCCGCGCCAATGACGATTAGTACTCAGGCGTATTATGGTACTGGAATAGGAAATTTTAAATATGTCTCAAAGGGAAATTATGGACTTTCATCTGTTACAATTGTTAATGGAGGTACTGGATATAAAGTAAATGATGTAGTATTAATAACAGGTGGAAATAATCAGGCACAGTTTAGAGTAAGTTCTGTAGCAACTAATGGAGTTGTTACAGGATTAGTTACTAATAATGTTAATTATGGACTAGGTTATCCCATAAGTACTATATGTGATACAACTAATTATACTGTTGGAGCAGTAGGAACAGGGTTACAAGTATCCACTAAAATCTTAACTACAGGTGTAGAAGCTACTATAATTGATATCTATTTTAATGACATTTTTGTAAAAACAAGTCTAAAGGGAAATATTTCATATTTAGGATTAATTACAAGAGTTGTGTCAAATGAACCAGTTCCAGCTGGAGAATATTGATTATTTACAATAGACACTAAAAAAGAATGAAAATTAATGAATGATCTTGATTTTAGTGGGCTTGGCTCAGATTCAATTTTATACATTCCAGATTTTCAGGGAGTTTTAGATGGGAATGGATTTTCTTTTCTTAACTTAAGTGTAGGATTAAATAGCTACATGAATGGTATAGACTTATATTCTGGAGCCACTGTTAAAAATTTAACCATTAGAGTAACAACAGCTGGAGTAGGAAGTGATAGAGGTCTTTTTGGAAAAGATGTAACTAGACAAATTAATAATGTTACATTATCTAATATAAAAATATATGTAGATCCATCTATATCTTTATACAATATACTTCCAATGATATATTTATCTGGATGTATAATAGAGGATATAATAATAGAAGCAGCATCATACTCAATGATAAATGAGGTTAGAGGACCTGTAACAAATGTAAAAGTACTTAGACATGACGGAGTGGATTCTGCAAAAGGATATCCAATGATAGAAAAAATATATCAAACCTCAGTAGTTAGCAATTGTCAATATGTAAATCTAAATTCTTTTAGTTTGACTCCAAATTATCCTATAGGAGTTTTTGCAAGGGAAAATTATGGGCTAATAAAGGAATGTTTAATAGTTATGTATGTAAACAATCATTATTTAGATCCAAATTCATCAAATCCTTATAGTACATTAGTACACGAAAATAGTGGAAAAATACAAGACTGTTTAATAAAAGGAAAATTTGAGGTTGATGGTGGGGTAGGAATTAGTTTAGGTGTTCCAGCATATTCCGGATCTACATGTATTAGTAATA
>Ga0172368_10008757_pt1 | contig 10252 bp, 8 predicted proteins | sample Lak11m_FD_114540 | JGI IMG/M metagenome (GOLD analysis project Ga0172368, IMG submission 114540) | Freshwater microbial communities from Kabuno Bay, South-Kivu, Congo - kab_022012_11m | ecosystem: Environmental > Aquatic > Freshwater > Lake | place: Democratic Republic of the Congo: South-Kivu...
ACCTGTCCAGCCACTTGCCGCCACGCAGCGCCATAGGCGTCCTGCAGGTATTCCTTCACGTCGATCTCGGTGATCGCCTTGCAGTCCGTGATGTCGGCGGGCAAAGGCACATCGTTGCACTGCTTGACGCGCAGACCCGGGAAGAGCTTTTCCCCCGCGAAAAAGGCGCCATAGACGCGCGCCAGATCCAACGACAGCGCCGCGGCGAGCCCCCAGTTGGTGAACGGCAGCATGTCGCTGGTTTCCGACGGCGAAAACGTCTCTTCCGGCAGGTTGTCGACCACGTACTGCGCCCAATCGGGAATCGTCGGCGTGCCACCAGGCGGGACCAGCAGTTTCACGTAAAGCTGCGCGATCTTGACCACGCCGCCGCCATCCAGGCCCGAGATCAGCCGCGGCTTGCCCCAGTGCTTGGAATCGAGCTTCTTTTCGGGCAGGCACGCCTCGACCACCCAGCGCGGTGCGCCCTCGCCACGCACCGTGTCGGTGTAGGGCGGAAACAGCGCCAGCAGCGTGTTCTCCAGCGTGCCGGGCGCCGCCGGAACGATCTTGCCCAGCTTCTTGTCAAAATAGCTCGGAGTTTCATTGTATTGTGTGAGCAGGTGGCGACTGAACATATCCTGATGCATGTCCATCAGGACGTAGATTCCATACTCGTTGGCTTTCTGGACGATCGCGCGCAGCGACTTGAGGTAGGCCTGGTCGTACTGGCCTTTCTTCGTGGGTTCAACACCTTCCCAATTGACCAGCAGTCGGATGACGTTGAAGCCAGCGTCCCGCAGTTTCTTGAGTTCCGCATCCGTGTCGGTCGCCGCGAAAGGTTTGCCGACATAGCTGGTCAAGCCTTTGGCGTTCGGCACCTTCAGATCGGCGATGGTGAACGGCTTGCCGTCGATGGACGCCGGCACCTTGGTCGAACCCGAGACGTTGATGCCGTGAAAGAAGAGGTAGCGGCCGTGTGTGTCACGCAAATAGTTGCGATCGGTGACGGCGCGCGAGAGGGGCAGCGGTCCTTTGGGCGCCGGATCGCCAGCGCATGCGCCGAGAAGGCCCAGAGCGACCGATGCCCACCACGCACAATGGACCCGCCGGCTGCAGAGCTTGGACATGTCTGGCCTCCTAAGTAGCGACAATGTGGGGCGCCTTGCCCCTCCGATCCCTGGCAGGTCCGCTCTGGCGGCCCTCGCGTGGCAACTAGAACTGCGTCTTGAGGGCCGCTTCGACCGTGTAGATCGGATCCGTCGCGGCCAAATCCATCTGATTGATCAACGCCGCACCCGCCTGCCCCGGCACGAGCACGCCGCCCAGCAGGTGCGCCGAGACCGACTCGGAGGCGCGCCACCCGAGATCGATCGCTCCCTCGACACCCACGAGGCGATGGCCGAGCGCATTGTCGGGGTTGAGCACCGTCGCGACACCGCCGATCAGCGCCGGCCGGAAGGACTCTGTGGCGTTCCAGGTGGCCTTGACGTCCGCCACCATCAAGCCGGCGCGGTGGGTCCAGAAACCGCCCTGGTAGCGCGCCATGCGGCGGTCCAACTGGTCGTACCAGTTGCGGTGCTCGTCCTCGGTCATGAGGACCGTCGCGCTCGCGGACTTGGAGGAGTAGAGAAAGCCGCCCGAACGGTTGTTGCCCTCGTGGGCATCATCGGCCGAAAGCGCAAACGCGTTGAGCGCCAGATCTACCGCGCCGACAGGCACCTGCAAATGACCTTGCGCCGCCCACGCGAGGATGGTCTGGTCGAGACCGCCCTGTCCCGTGCCTTGCGATCCGCCGTACTGCAGGATCGCGTCGACAAACCCGGTCGCCAGCTTGCCCTTCATCTCGACGCGCACGCTCGGCGCAGTCACCCAGCGCATCTGGCCGACGGCCGACGCATCGGAGAGGTTGGTCAGGCCCACATGCAGCGCGACAGCGGGCGTCAACTCCGTATCGGCACGCGCGCCAAAGACGAAGATGTCATGAGAAAAGCTGTTCTGCCCGATGGTCAGACCTTCAAAGGTCTGGTCCGGCATCTGGCCGGCAAAGAGCGTGGCTGTTCCCTTCTGACCCAGCGGCGTGCGCGCCTGCGCCATGCCGATCCAATGACCGAGGAACAACGCCGTCGGATCGGTGAAGTACTGGTAGCCGGCCTTGTAGCCGAGGCTGCCTGACAGCACAGCGCCTTCGGCAAAAATCTCGCGTTGTTTGACGACGAACACATCGGGGGCGGTGGCGTTTTCCTGATCGGGGTTGTTCTTGGACCAGTAATTGAGGCCCACTTCACTCTCCCAGTACAGGTGCAGATCGCTGCCCAGACGCCACGAGAACTTGGGCTTGAGCACTGTCGCAAGCGCGCCTGACGATTGACCATTCTGGTTGTACTTCGGCGCCGCGCCGTCAAAGTCCGTGTCCGACCGGTGCACGAGCAGGTTGGATAGATCGACCCGTGCATCGAAGCGACCCAGCATCGGCGCCGGGTTCGCCGCCGGCACTGGCGCAACAGGTTGTTCAATCGCTGGACTGGGTTGTGTCGTCTCGTCGGCTACGGCGTGGCCGGCCAGGGGCACTTGCGCCACCACGAGCGCGATCTGCAGCAGCCGTTGACCCCACATGTGCCCTCCTCGTAGCCGCGGTGCGCACGGCTCGACGGTCAGGCTTCTTTTCACGCCTACTGCGACAAATCAAGGGCAACAGATTGGAAAGCGCGGTCTACGTGACATCCACCGTCACAGTCATGCTGCCGTTGTAGCCGATCAAGGCTTTGCCGCCGTCGCCATACGTGTTGGGCGCGCTCATCGCACCCGATTTCGTCGTGCAACGCGCCTGAACGATGTGGCTGCCCTTTGTTGCGTGCCAATCGAAGTGCCACAGCACCCAGATGTCCGGCCCCGGCGCATAATCCAACACCGCATTTTGCCACGGATCCGTGTCGACGCGCACGTCGACCTTGACCACCGGATCGCTGCCGGCAAAGGCCATGCCGGCGACCTGATGCAAGCCCGCGCTCACCGTACCCCCGGATTCCGGCGTGCGAATCATGGCGTTGGGCCGGTAGGTGGCGTCGTCGGACCAGCCCATCTTCTCCCACAAACCCAGGTACGGCGTATCCAGAAACTCAAGCGACACCAGCCACTTCGGACCCTTCATGCCGTAGCGGCCCGGTGTCAGCACGCGCACCGGATAGCCGTGGGTCGCCGGCAGCGGCTCGCCGTTCATCTTCCACACCAGCCACACGGGCCGGTCGAGATCCGCAACTGGAATCGCGGTCGTGTAGTTGTCCGCCGCTGTGCCCTTGAGCCAATTTGCCCCGACTGGCACGGCGATCTGCAGCGCCGCCAACACTTCCTTGAGAGGCAGACCTGTCCATATTGCGTTTGAAATCGCCGGATTGCTCGTGCCCGCCGAAATGCACTCGAGCGTATGCTCCTTGTCCCGCGCTGACAGCGCTTGCAGATAGGCCAAGTCGAGCTTGCCCAGCTGCGTGCCGCGATCCAGAAACGTCAGTGCCCAGTTCGCCGCCGACAGCGACGGTGTCGCACCGAAGGTCGTCACGTAATGGTCCTTGTTGGGCGTGACATGCGGGATGATCGCGGGCTGCGCCAGGGCATCGGCCGCGCCAGCGTCCGTTCCACCGGCATCGGCAGCGCTGGCGTCCGAGCGCGTCCCCTTCGCCACAGCCCCGTCCGTGCACGCGGCAAGGAAGGCTGCGGCCCCGATGCTGCGCAGAACATCCCGTCTTGACAGTGATTTCTTCCTTGCCATGGCCGGCGACCTCCTGGCTGCGACGTGAGCGATGATCGAGCCGTGAATGCTGCAACGCTACGCGGGCCACCAGGGTGCTGCAAGCCCCAAGTCGCGATGCCGCAGGTGGCCGCCAGATTGGCACCTTGTTTCAAGGCAGTACGTGACCGTCGCCTTCGTCTCGGCGCGTGGCGATCATCGTGCGCCAATCTTGCGCCGCGCGGCCGATTCTGGAAAAGCCGACACAAGCGGTCGAGATGGTCGCGCCTGGCGTCGGGATTCCCCGACATCTGTCGCCGATTCCAGACACAATCGGAACCCGCATGATCCAAGTCAAATCGAGCTGGCCACGCGCTTCACAGCAGACCGTGCGGTCGTAGCATCCACGTTGCGGGTTGCCGAATGGCTGGCGAGGTGCTGGCGGCCGCGACCCGATGGAGAATTGTCATGAAGAAGCTCGTTTCGACCCTCATCCTGGGCGGCCTCGTCGCCCTTGGCGCCATCGCCCTTCAGCCCAGCACCGTTTCCGCGGACGGCACGGCCTGCTTCCGCACGAAGTTCGAGACCAAGTTGACCGAGGACGCCTGCAAGAAGGGCGGCCAGGAAGCAGCCAAGCAGGCGTGGAAGGATTGGCTCGCCACCGCCAAGAAGACCGATGCCAGCTTGTCCTGCAAGACCTGCCATACCAAGCTCGGCCCGGAGTTCCCGCTGACGGCTGACGGTCTGGCGACCTACAAGAAGGCCGGCGGCAAGTAGTCGCTCAGGTTGCCGGGCAGTTGTCGCAGCGTGCCGTTTGGGCAAGCGCGATGGCCTGCTCTGCCAGACTCCCAGTTCCCGTCGGTTCTCAGGCACCCCAGCCGCCTGCGAACTGACGCCCCGCCCGGTCCACGGCACCCGCGCCCTCCTCTCGCGGACGCCGTGGACCGGTGCATTCTTGCCGATGTCGGAAGCGAGGCGGTGCGCATGGCGCGAACGCACCATTTCGCGTGGTGCATTGTCGCCCGCGCGAAATGGTGGGTCCGCTGCAGACGAAATGGTGTGTCTCTCCAATGTTGGCGCAAGGTGCCGGGGAGTACCTTGAACTCAGAAAGCGGCAAGGAACCGCGACCCGAACGAACCACTTGACAGCTACCGGCCAGTTCACATCTCGGACAGTTCACCTTCGGAGGATACCATGGACAGCAACTTCACCACCCAACTCACCCTCAGCATGCTCTTCTTCGCGCCGGGCGTTCTGCTTCTCGCGGGTCTGGCTTTTGTCGGGCTGCTCATGCTGCTCGAGAAGACCGTGTTCGCGAACCGCACCGCGACCGGCATGACGACGCCGCAGGGCAAGGTCGCGACCGACGCGAACCCGGCACCGGGCGAAATCGTCGAAGGTTTGAAGAGCGCCATCGCGCAAGAAGGCGCGCCCGAGCAGAAAACGGCCGCCAATGGCCGCGATGCCGGCACACGTTAGAACTTGCTAGAACTTGAGGCGGGCACCGGCGCCGACATCCGGCCCGTTGGCCGCATCGAGCCGCCCCGCCAGACCACCGTACGCGCTGAGCACGACGTGATCGCCGAGGTCGTGCTCGACACCCAGCAGCAGCCGCAAGCCCTTGTCGTCGGATGACGCTTGCAGAATGCTCTCGAAAACGGCAATGCCCTGCAGGCGCCAGCCATCCACGACCGGCACCGCCAATGCGCCACGGTACACGTCGACGACTTTCTTGCCTGATTTCAGGTCGTAGATCTTCTCGACGACGCCGTCGATGGTGGCCACCTGCTCGTCGCCCAGACGCAGGCCGAGCCGGTAGCCGAGACCGCTGCTGCTCGAGATTGCCATTGCCACATCTCCGGAAACACTCACGTAATCTCCCATGTGGACATCGAGACCGGCCCGGCCGCGCTTCATGCCGATGTTGCCGGGGACTTTGTTGCCCGTGGCTTTGGCGGCGGCGTCCAACTCCGCGACGAGCGAGCGGCCGCTGAGGTAGCCACCGTTGATGCGCGCAACGAGAAAACCAAAGAAAAGCCTTTCGATGCCGACCTCAAGGTCGTTGTAGCGGTCGCCCGATCCGCCAAAATCGACGCGTTGCCAGCGAATCGACAGTTGATTGCGGTTCTCTTCGGCCGACAGGATCTGCGGTTGCAGGACCGTGACGTTTTGCGGGCTGCGGCCCGTTGCAAAGCCGTCGCGCACGATGCCCTTTTCATCCATGACCGTGATGTAGTACGCGATGCCGGGCGTGACGACGTCGCGCGCCGGGATTTCGGCGGCCCACGTCTCGGAACCGGCGTCGCGCATCGGCACGCGCAAATAGGCACCACTGCCGCGCGCGCGGTAGAGCAGAGTAGGGTGTGAAAATCTCTTGTTAACCTGAGCCGTTATCTCGATGGGCCGGCGATGCGACCCGCGATCGATCGGGCCGTGCTGCACGAGCTGTTCGTTGGTCGGTTCGGGCACGCTGTCGATGGCCACGCGATCCGGTTCCGCGGGGTTGCCATGCACGCCGATACGCTTGGGTATGCCTGTCGCTGTCGCCACGAGGTAGTACTCGAGGGTACGCACGGCCGGATCACTTTCGCCAACAGGCACTTCCGCACCGAATAGCGCGTCTCCCTTGGCGACCATGGCCAACTCGGTGTAGGCGCCCGTGTCACCCAAGCGGTACATCACGCTCAGCTTGTCAGCGGGACCTTCCAACATAGCTTCCAGCCACAAGTTTTTTCCCCAACTCACCTGGCGCGGCACACGATGGCGCACGCGCACAACCGCTTCACCAATCTCCTTGCGTTGCGGCTCCTTGGCTGCCTTGTCCGCCTGCAGCGTTTGGTGATACAGGCGCGCTTCCGCCTGGAACCGTGGCTCGACCAGTGCGCCGGGCCGCATCCGGCCGACATCCTTGTCGGCAATTTCGACCACGGCGCGCTCGCCCTGCACCCAGCGCACGACGCCTTCCGCAAGCAAAAGCGCGGGTTTTCCGCTGCCGTCGTGCTCCAGTATCCAGACCGGCATGTGCGGCAGCAGGTCGGCAACGGCGGCACCTTGGATGACCAGACGCGACCCGTCGCTCTCGATGACGCGAGCCGGCTCGGCAGCGCAGACCAAAGCGGGGATCAGGAAGGCCAAGACCGACAACCACAGCAAACGACGCAAGAACATGGTGGACCTACGAAGGATGGGAGAGGAGCGAGGACGGCGGAGTCGCCCTCGTGCGACGGTACGACGGCTGCGGCGATGCCGCAACCGCACCCTGCGCCGCGCGCCGAAGCTTCCTGGTGTCGCCATGCCCCACCGGACAGGCTGCGTGGCGGGCGCGTCTTTCCCGCACAGCCTCGCTCGTCGTACGCTTCGGGTAAGCAGGCAGCACCTTTGCCTGCAGCGGGAAGCGACCATGCCCACGTTCCAGCAGCCGCAAGACGCAAACCAGCCGCGCTACGCCCACTTGGAGTCGGCGTCGGTCAGTGCTCCCGCCACCGTTGCCCCGACGGATGCCTCACAGCGCGCGCCGTCCGGGTCGACCACGCCGGGCGCGACTGTGACGCCGGGCTCGCCGGGAGGCGGTGCGCTGCAACAGCCGCTGTTTTCGGGCGATCACGTCTTGGAGTCGATTGCCAAGGGCGTCGGATCGCTGCGCGAAGGCGCACGCGGCCCCGCAGTGCGCGCCGTGCAGCAGTTTCTTGTCGGTCAAGGCCAGGATATCGGCCGCGGCGGGCCAGATGGCAGCTTTGGCCCCGGCACCAAGCGTGCCCTCATGGCGTGGCAGGCCAACCATGGCTTGCCAGGCGACGGCGTGCTGGGCAAAGACACGTTGACAGCGATGGAAGGCGAGCCCGCCGTTTCCGGCATGCCGGGAGCGACGGTCCATGCGCCGTCGAACGTCAGGCCGACGACGCCGGTGGGCGCGCCGCCAACCCAAGCGCAGCAACAGGGCGGCACCAAGCCGAGCGCCGGGCCCGCTGGCAGCAAGAATGGCGGATTGCCGGATGATTTCCAGAAGATGTGGGATGCCCACCCCCACAACTACCAGGAAGACGGCACCAAGAACACGGCCAGTTCGGATCTGCAAGTGGCCCAGGGCTGGAATCCTGACCAGTACGGCAACACTTGCGCGATCCGCATGAGCATCATGTTCAACAGCCTGGGCGGCAACTTCAAGATCACCAAGGAGAAGGCCAAGGCTGCGGGCATCGATCCAGGACGCGTGCCGTACTCGAAGAAGACCGGGTGGTTCTACATTTTGTCGGCCAAGGAGATGTGGACCTATGTCGAGAAACACGCCGGCAAGCCGAGCGTGATGTTCCCGGCGCGTGGTCGCTATTCGAAGAACGAAGAATTCCAGAAGGCGTTCGACAAGGAGATCGCGCCCGCGGTGAACGGCAAGAAAGGAATCGTCGCTTTCGACAAGATCTTCACGTTCTCTGGTACGGGCCACGTCGATCTGTTCGATGGTCAGAAGCTGTCGGATTCGCCAGAGTGGTACCCGAGCCAAGCGATTCGGCTGTGGTACGTCTGATCCCGCGGCGCCAAGGAGTCGTCGCAGAATAGCTGCGACAAGTCCTCAAGGCACTGCGTCTTGGGGCGTGACGCGGAAGCCGGCGCCGTCGACTTGCTGCGGCGCTGCCTCCCGATCACGCAGATCGACCAGCAGATCGACAAGATCATCAAGACCTTCAGCGCTATCCAGCGCGACGCGGATTCGCGACCAGCCGGCGCGGTGCAGCCCGCCACACAGCGCCTGCGGCAAATCGAGACGCAAAGGAGGCGGATCCATGCCACTTGGACCGTCAGCGACCGACAAGGCCCAGATGCCATGATCCTGCAACCGAATCTCGCAGCCGCCACCCGCGGGCACAGCCGCCGCGGCGCGCGGCCATCCGTCGTGGAGCTCGCGCCGCACGCACAGGCCGTAGAGTGCGTCCTCCAGCCAGGCGATGTCTTGCTCGTCAAGGCGCGCCGCGTCCCACTCGGGCAGCCGGCCCGGCGCCTGCGCCGCGTTGGTGGCCAGGCCTTGGGCGATCGCCAGCAAGTCTTCGGTGCGAAAGTCGAAAGCGTCTTGCCACGGCACCTGGCGCGCGACGGCCTCGACCAGCGCCTCGAAACCGACGCGGCGCGCCAGCAAGCGGCCGGCGATCACTGAGCGCGCCAAACGTGGATCCGTGTGGCAACCCGGCCCCGCCACGATCGCGTCAGGCGCCAGCGTGGGCACGAGCAGTGGCCGGTACGCGTCGGCGGCGATCAAGGCTGCCAGGACGTCGAGCAGCCAATCGCCATGCGGTGGTGGCTGCGACGGCGGCCGCGCGACCGGCAGGCGCGCCAGACCCAGCAAAACGGGGGCAACCAGGAAGCGATCCACGAGGTCGGCAGCGGGCAGCCTTGGTGCGCCAATCTGCAGTTCATCCAGCGACTTGCGAAGCGGGGCAGAGGGGATCAGCTCAGCTGCCATCAGGGCATGCAAGGTCGGGTACGCTGCCAGCAGGCCTTCGGCATCGGGAGCGCCGAGCGCGGCGACGGGATCGACGTCGCACTCTTGCAGCAGATCGAAGAGACAACCGACGGCATCGAGGAGCATGGGCGTCGAGCGAGCGGACAAGCGCGCTTGCAGCAAGGGCTCTGCGGCGGTGCGTGTGGGCATGGAGGACTCCCGGAGTGCGAACCAGCGGACGTTGAACACGTGCCAGGGCCTGAGTGTACAAGCGTTCTGCAAATTTGGGCATGCGACGCCATCGCTTGCCGGTGGGCGCGGTTTGCCGGTGCGCGCCGATTCTGGCCACAGGCGGAGAAAAGGGACAATCGCCGGTGCGCCAAAATCCCATGCGGACAAGCAGTCGCAGCCGAGACGCCAACCACGCCGCGCGTCCCCCTCTTGCCAGCCGCGCGAAAAAGCGGCATGAGCGGCCAACGCCACGGCGGCGCCGTCCATGCGGTGTCCGGGCCGCCGTACTTCGAACCAGCGTTCCGTCTCAGGAGTTCAACATGTCGCTCACGTCCCTACCGACGACCTCGCTTCATCGGCCGCAACGGCCAGCCGCCGCCCGCGCGCCGCTGCCAGAGCAGGACACCGTGCTCTTCGGCTATGACGACGACTGGGAGGATGAAGAAGACGAAGATACTGAGGATTTCGAGGACGACGACCTGCTCGATGAGGGCGATGACGGCTTCGACGAGGACGAGGACGAAGAAGAAGAGGAGGTCGAGAAGGAACTCAACTTCGACGACGACGACTATCCGGCCGAAGATGAGGACGAGGAAGAGGAAGGCGAGACGGAACTCGAAAAGGAGCTGGAGCTCGACCCCGACTTGCCGAAGATCAAGAACCCGGGCGATGACTTGGAGGACGAGGACCTGGACCTGGACGACATCGACGGCGACGAGGACAGCGAGGAAGTCGCCGACGACAGCAAGTGGTGGGATTGACGTGTCCGATCGCCGAATACGTGGAGGCGAGGAAAGGACACGTCAATACTGCAAAAAACTGCCCGGAGCGCTCTGCGCGCAGGACCATGTCCGATCGCCGAATACGTGGAGGCGAGGAAAGGACA
>Ga0172368_10008760_pt1 | contig 10251 bp, 3 predicted proteins | sample Lak11m_FD_114540 | JGI IMG/M metagenome (GOLD analysis project Ga0172368, IMG submission 114540) | Freshwater microbial communities from Kabuno Bay, South-Kivu, Congo - kab_022012_11m | ecosystem: Environmental > Aquatic > Freshwater > Lake | place: Democratic Republic of the Congo: South-Kivu...
GTCGTACTGGAACAACGACGGGATTGACATCGTCGACTGCGACAGTGTAAGTGTTACCAATTCATATTTTGATGCTGCAGATGACGGCATATGCCTGAAATCGCATAACGCTGATTTCATTTGCCAGAATGTTTATATTCACAATAATACAATCCGTACAAGTGCCAATGGAATTAAATTCGGAACTGCATCTCTTGGCGGTTTCAGGAACATTAAAATAATAAATAACCTTGTCTTTGACACTTATCGTTCAGCAATCACCTTCGCAGCCGTTGACGGCGGACTTGTTGAAAATGTTGTAGTTGATAGCCTGCGGTCAATCAATACAGGTAATGTCATTTTCCTTCGTATCGGCGAACGCAGGGCAGGTAAAAAGGGCAAAATGAGTAATATAAGTATTTCGAATGTCTATGCTGAAGTTCCCTCAACTAAACCGGATGCTGGATATAACTATGAAGGCCCGGTTGAGGACATGCCAAGAAATATATCTCCCTCATCAATAGTTGGCATGCCCGACGCAATTATTGAAAATGTGACACTAAAAAACATTGAAATACATTACCCTGGAGGAGGAAATCCCGAATTCGCCAAAATCGGATTGGATGAGCTTGACAAGGTCCCTGAGATGGGTGCCAGCTATCCGGAGTTTTCAATGTTTAAAGAGCTTCCTGCCTGGGGCATTTATGTAAGACATGCAAAAGGAATCACGATGGATAATATGACTCTCTCATGCGGTAAGAAAGACTACAGAACTGCAGTGGTTCTCGATGATGTGACAGGCGCAATGATTAAATCACTAATAGTAAAGGAATCTGCTGGAAAGAAAAAGCCTGTTTTTACATATAAGTCCTCAGGAATTATTCAGGAGAATGTTAATTAAACAAAAATATAATCGAAATCGTCAATACCAAATAAGACTATCGATTGATCTTTAATTGAATGTAAGTGGTTCCTTCAGGAGTAAAAATTTACTTATCTTTAGAACCATTATACAATGTTGATTAATGAGTTTAACATCCGAAAATATTTTGCTTGTCGGTTCAATTTTGTTGTTCCTTTCACTGGTGGCAGGCAAAACATCATACCGGTTTGGGATCCCTGTCCTGATTCTGTTTATTGCCGTTGGAATATTGGCAGGGTCCGAAGGGATTGGGGACATCTACTTTGATAATCCTAAAGTCGGACAATTTATTGGTATAATTGCTTTAAATTTTATTTTGTTTTCAGGGGGACTTGATACCAGTTGGCAATCTGTTAAACCTATTCTTTGGCAAGGCATAACACTATCAACAATAGGAGTATTAATTACTGCTGTTTCACTGGGTGTGTTTGTTTGGGCAGTTACTGACTTTACAATTTACGAAGGTTTGCTTTTAGGCTCCATTGTTTCATCAACTGATTCAGCTGCTGTATTTTCAATCCTTCGTTCCAAAAAACTTGCGCTCAAAGGAAATCTGCGTCCTGTACTTGAACTGGAAAGCGGTAGTAACGATCCAATGGCCTATGTACTTACAATTGCTTTTACCGGTTTGGTAATAAACCAGGATGCCAGTATTGCTTCAATACTCCCCTTCTTCTTCAGACAGCTAATTATAGGGGCGTTACTTGGATTACTATTCGGAAAGCTGGGTAAAACAGTCATTAATGGAATAATGCTTGAATATGAAGGGTTATATATTGTTTTACTGATCGCTATTATGGCTTTTAGTTTCTCATTCACGGATTTTGTAGGAGGTAATGGTTTCCTTGCTGTATATTTATGTGCAATTTATCTTGGAAACCAGGACCTGATCCATAAAAAGAAAATTCTTAAATCATTCGACAGTTTTGCCTGGCTTATGCAGATTGTACTCTTCCTGACTTTAGGACTTCTTGTATACCCAACCAAGGTGATACCGGTAATTGGCATTGGTTTAGTTATTTCTGCATTTTTGATAATAGTTGCCCGCCCGGTAAGTGTTTTTTTAAGCCTTCATTTCTTTAATGTTCAAACACGAAGTAAATGGCTGATCTCCTGGGTAGGACTCCGTGGGGCTGTCCCAATTGTTTTTGCAACCTATCCGCTTATTGCTGGTGCTGAAAAAGCAAATATGATCTTTAATATTGTATTTTTTGTGTCAATTACTTCTGTTCTCATTCAGGGGAGTACATTGCCTGTAATAGCCAGATTGTTACACCTTGTACTTCCTGAGAAAGCAAAACAAAGGACACAAAATGATCTTGAGCTGACTGACAGCATTAAATCGCTGCTTACAGAAATAATAATTCCTGAAAAATGTTCTGTTTCAGGCAAGCCTCTTGTTGATCTGGGATTGCCAAAAACAATATTAATCTCCATTATTCAACGAAACGGGAAATACATAACTCCAAACGGATCAACTGTTCTCGAACCAAACGATAAACTATATGTAATCTCAGAGAACAGGGAAGCTATTCAAAAAGTTTTTGATTGTCTCGATATAAAGAGTAAAATCTGAATCCGGATAAGTGCAAGATCAATTATTAACGGCGGAACATGTAGCATTTTTTCCCTTCAAATTCTTGTCAGATTAAACACTCTGCAATTTAATTATTTATCTTTAGTATTAAATAATTCAAGTTAAGGTAAATGAGCAGATTCAGCATATTAAGGGTTGATTCTTACGACCCGGTTAAAGTCGGAAAAAGTAGCAGAATACTGTACTTAATTTATGCAACAATTCCGTTCATTGTATTGCAGGCAATAAACATCATTAACGTCCTTGAAATTAACATCCACATTGGCTTATTGATCACAATTCCTCTGATTGCCGTTCTCTATTTTTTTCTTCTTAAGAAAGTGCGGTCAGTAATAAAAGGCCTTAAAACCATCGGAGAAATTGAAATCACACAATCATGTTTAAGAAAGAGATTAGGTGATTCCATCACAGAGTATAGTTTTCATAATATCAGGGGAATTAGTCTGATAAAACACATACCATCAACAAGACTGAAAGAGAGCAAAAGCAGGTACTTCTCATATATCCTTAAGATTATTTTTAACGACGGAAAAGAAGAAAATATGGTAGTCTCAGACAGGTCTGTTGATCATAATCAAAAGATGAGTCTGGCAGATACAATGAAAACGCTTAAAAAAATAGCGCCGTTTGAGGTGGAAATGGAAATCTGACAATATTTTTCTTTTAATCAGGATTATGGATTTTGTTAAATAAGATTATTCCGGTGCTCTGCACCTTTACTTAGTTAATAAAAACCGTTTGCTACAAATATTTAGCAGCTCTGCTGCAAATAAATTATCCAACTAAGTAAAGTTATAATAGACAAATATTTTGGGATTTCAATTGGTGCAGAGCACCATAATATTTGTAGCTAAAACAATTAAATGTTAAGAAATTCAGGTGCAGAGCACCGAAATATTTCTCTGTTTCATCACAAAAATCCCTCTTTTCATAATTAAAAACAACCCGATTCATAAAATAAACCTAAAATAATTCCTATCGTATTGCAGATCAGACACTATTCTTATATATTTACAAGACGTAGTTCCGGAAACAGATCTGATATGAAGTTTTTCAAATTCCCGATCATACTGATTGTATTGATCACAACACTGCTTGCAGATACTTTAGGTCAACAAACGTATAGTGAAATACCTTTGTCTGGTAAAACCACAACATTCAGTGATAGTTTTGACAATAATGGCAACAACTGGTTCCTCGACAATTTGTGGGTTAAAGGAAAAGTTGAAAACGGACAATACCTGCTGACTTGTAAAAACTATCAGAAATCCACTGGACTCTCCTATCTTAAAGTTGCTATTGACCAGTCGAAAGATTATGAGATTGAAACTTCACTCAAGAACATAAAAGGAACCGGCGGACTTATTTTTGGTGTAAACAGCAAATATGATCATTACCGTGTTGAGTTGGCAGGAAACGAGATAATTATCGCAAAAAATACGCTGTCATCTGGCAAAATTGAGGAACTCTCGTCATCAACTGTTAATCCGGCTATCAGTTCCGGCGCTTTTTATAAAATAACTGTTAGAAAGTATAAGGGCGAATTTTTCATTTACCTTAATGAATCACTTATTGGACGTTTTGATATTATTAAGCCTGAAGGTGATCAGGTTGGGTTCAATGTTGGACTTAACTCCGAAATAATAGCTGACTATCTGAATGTATCTTATATTCAGGATAAGCAGCTATTGACTACAACAAATAAGAAGAAGATGGTAGATACTATTACTGTTCCTGAAAAAGAGAGAGAGTTTGCTCCTCCAAAACAGAATCAAGTTGTATCCGGTGAAACAGAAATAACATGGAAGAGTCCTTCTACTGTTAAAACAGTATATGATAAATATTCTGCCCGAGTTTCTGCATTAGTGAAATCTTCCTCAGAATTAAGATCTGTGATATTTTATGTGAACGGAACTCCGAAGGGTGAAGCTGAGAGAAGGAGTGAAGCCGGAGAGCCAGGATATTATAGCATCGAAAAGACTATAAATTTTGATCCTGGAGAGAATATTGTCTACTTTACTGTGACGAATGAAAAAAACGAATCAAAAAAATCTGAAGAACGTTTATTTACGATCCCTGAAGCGACAAAACCTGTTGTTACCTGGGGTGTGCCTGAGATCTCTAACGTAATTGTTGATAATGAAAGACTTAATATTGAGGTTTGCGTTCTTTCACCATCAGAACTTAAATCAATTAAAGTACTTGTAAACGGAGAACAACAGGGCGCAGACAATGTTTTTAAATATACCAATTCCGAGAATTGTAATGTAAAGTGGCAATACACAGTATTTCTTAGAGAAGGAATAGATAACAATATTGTTGTAATTGCAGATAATATTGCAGGCAGCAATCCATCCGATACCAGGGTAGTAAGATATTCCAAGGCTATAGCCCAGAAACGGCTTGCCCTAGTGCTTGGAAATTCAAATTACCATAACAAGACTCCTTTAAAGAATCCTGTTCAGGATGCCAACCTTATGGAAGCAACTCTTAAAGGGCTTGGTTTTGATGTTATAAAACGGCTAGATCTTACTCTTCAGGGGATGAGGGACGCTATAAGAGAATTCAGTCAGAAAATGAAAGAATACAATGTTGCCCTTTTTTATTATGCAGGCCATGGGGTTCAGGTTGATGGTAAGAATTTTCTGATACCTGTGGATGCAAAATTGGAAACAAAAGATGATTGTGACTTCGAGGCGTATGCAATTACTGGCATTCTAGAACAATTCGAGAAGAATCCCAGGAACATAAATATTGCGATTCTAGATGCATGCAGGAGTAATCCTTATCAAAGCTGGGTAAGAGGCGATGCAGCAGGATTTACTCAGCTTACAAATACAACAGGTACATTTGTTTCATTTGCGACAGCCCCTGGGAAAACGGCTGCAGACGGCTCAACAGGCAATGGATTGTTTACAGAGGAATTAGTCAAACAGATGAATATTCCACAACCTATAAGCAGTGTCTTTCTTAATACCAGGATTAAAGTTTGGGAGCGAAGTAACCAGACCCAGCGTCCGCAGGAAGTGAATGATCTGAACGGGGAGTTTTATTTTAAGAAACAATAATTGCGGAAGCTTAACTGCCGTCACAATATAGAAACTGGATAAAAAACTGATAATCTGAGGGGGATCCCTCGCTTTAAATAGAATAACACTAATTGAATTGGGAAAGAGCACGTTAACTAACCAAAGAATACTGAATTAAAAACTGAAACGCTGAAGGAGATCCCTCGCTGGTAATAGAATGAAAAAAGAATTGGGAAAGATTACTAAAATATTAAATGAACACTGAATTAAAAACTGAAACGCTGAAGGAGATCCCTCGCTGGCGCTCGGGATGACACCGAATGTTTTGTGGAAAAGGGGAAAGAAGTGGCGATTTGAAAACAAACGTCCAGAAAGAAAAAAAGGCCTCAAATCGCCACTTCTTTCGCAATATAACCCCCAAAAGAACTGTCATCCCGAGCCAAAGCCCAGAGCAAAGCGAAGTGAAAGCGAGGGATCTCCGGGAATGAGCAGAAACGTTATGTGTATATTATGAAAGTAATATTTAAAAATTTGATTCTGTTGGGGATGCAATATTGAGAGAAAAACAAATTAAGGGCTATTCCCGATTAAAAAAGATTGCCTTAATAGAATCGTTAAACAAAGACTAGAATGAACTAATCACTTAAATTGAGGGAGATTACTCGCTGGTAATAGAATGAAAAAAGAATTGGGAAAGATTACTAAAATATTAAATGAACACTGAATAAAAAACTGAACAACTGAGGGGGATCCCTCGCTGACGCTCGGGATGACACCGGAAGTTTTGTGGAAAAGGGGAAAGAAGTGGCGATTTGAAAACAAACATCCAGAAAGAAAAAACTGACCTCAAATCGCCACTTCTTTCCCCACATTGACCCCAAAAGACCTGTCATCCCGAAGTGAAGCGAGGGATCTTCGGGATTAAAACGAAAATTAATGAATTAACTTCTTCCTATGAGAAACCATATTACAATTCTGCTCTTCATTTTCTTTGCAAGCGTTTTATTTACAGTTAATTCCACTGCTCAAACAAGTACCACAATATTCACGGATGATTTTAATGGTACACTTGCCAACTGGAATAATCCAACAGGACAAGGATCATGGACCATTTCCGGAGGTAAGCTTGTTGGATATTACGATATTACTTGTGGAAGCACTACATGTCCCCAGGCTGATTTAATTTTAAACGATCAATATCAGATTTCAGATAACTGGAAAGCAACATCAACTTTTTCAAAATTCTATATGCATTCTTATGGAGGTTCATGGTATGGGAATTTTGCTGACTTTTCCCTTTGGACAAATTCTAACAATAAGTTTGTAATTTCAATTGGTGAGTGGGCAGTATCATTGAACGGAATAAAGGACTCCATCATTTTGGTTTTGCAGAAATGGAATGGTTCCTGGACATCCACATCTCTTCCTGGTTCTTCAAAAACCGGAAAGTTTAAATACCCTGGCGGTTCCTGGAACGCTGATGGAACGAACACATCATCAATTCAAAAGAATGGGTCTGTTTACAAATTATACTTTAATGGATTTTATATCACTCAATTTACTGATTCATTTTTAACAGGACAGGCAAAAATTGGCTTCCATACTTATGGAACTAGTGAAGTTGAATCTTTTACGATGGAAACTTGTCCTGTCGGCGTCACCAGTCTGGAGATTGAGGATGATAATGTCCTGAATAGTATAATGTTGGGTTTGAAAATTGTCGAAAGGATTAAATCTGAAACACCGGCATTTACAATTGACCAAAATCAGATGCTTTCTGCTAATTATAATAATTGTACAAAAATCGGGAATTATATAGTATATACCAAAACCGCTCAATCTTTAGACCGAACTGACTGGACGTTGGAGTCGGGGACTGCATTTACCGGGGACCGTTTTCCTGCCGGATTACAAATAAAATTCGCCTGGAAAGCTGACGGTACAGTTTATATGGGAGCAATTGGAACTGATGATGAAGTATTGGCTGCAGTTGTTGAAGGATATTCTCAACAGGGATTCTACCTGAATATTAATACTATGTTTGAGGGCGCTGCTCTTCAATCAGAAGTTATAAACCTAAATAATGCATCAATGCTGTCAGGCTTAGCCTCTACTGATATTTTATGGTATTCTTCATTTTATTCACAGCTCATAAAAAAAATCTTTAACCGATTTTCTAAACCTGTTTATACTGTTTTCTCATCAATTATTATGGCTTCCTCTCCTCAAACAATTGCTGCATGGCCTGAAGGTAATCTATGGTGCCCTCTACCAGGCGATGGAAACGGGACAGCAAAAAGAAATTTTGATCTGACTTTTTCAAACCCCACTAATGCATATTTCTGCGCACAGGCAGGAAATGATAATATGAATTCGAGTTATGTAAAAACAGATGGCGTTACTGTAGCCCAAATGACTAAATGGTATTCAAATTTCTACAGAAAGACAAGTATCTATCCTGCTTCTGTTGAAATTGGAGCATCAATTAGCTGGTCGCAGGCTACTCCTTTTTTCAGAATGGCCATCGTAGGCGATGGAATCACTGCCTCAAATGTTTCACAGACACCAACAGGGGGCTTATCAAATAATAAGGCTCCAATTATTAATACCATTTCTGTTTATCAGCCAATTAGTCCTTTATTTCAAAACCTCTTCGCCTGGTACCCCTTCAACGGAAATGCCAATGATGAGAGCGGGAATGGGCTCAACGGAACTAATAATGGAGCTACTCTAACTACAGACAGATTTGGCAATTCAAATAAAGCTTATAGCTTCAACGGATCACAATTCATAAGTGTTGCAGATAATCCACTAATTAACTTCACAGCCGGAGCTGACCTTACAGTTGTAGCATGGGTCAATACAAGCCAGGTTGGAACAGCCCTTTCGAAGTACTATTCTGTGGCTCCCAGGGGTGGATATCTAATTGAATGGACAGCAGCCGGCTTGCCCATGTTTGATGGCCGTGACAGAAATAATTATTATTATCCTACTTCACCAACATCAATTTTTGACGGGAAATGGCATATGCTCACAGGAATGCGTCAGGGAAATATATGGTCTATATGGGTTGATGGAGTATTAAAGACTTCCGTTGACGCCGGGGGAAGTGCAGATATGAGTAATACCATGGCTTTAGTTTTTGGAGCTGCAAATGATATAGGAACTACGGTCCCAAATCTGGTCGGAAAATTAGATGATATCAGAATATATAACAGAGCTTTGGTTTCATCAGAAATAGTCTCAATGTATCATGAAGGAAGCTGGGATCTCCCTCCCTCAATTACCTCATTCACTCCAACCTCCGGCCAAATAGGCACCACAGTAACAATCACCGGAACCAACTTTGACGGGATCACTGCAAATAACATTGTTTGGTTCGGCGCCACAAAGGCAATTGTTAACTCAGCAACCTCAACAGAACTTGTTGTTACAGTTCCGGCAGGTGCATCATACCAGCCAATAAGTGTAACAACTACACTTAATGGACTGACTGGTTACTCAAATAAACCTTTTAATGTTACTTTCCCGAGTTCGCAGATCATTGACGCTACCTCATTTTCTTCACAGGTCTCACTTTCAACAGTTTCCACTCCACAGTATTGTGCTGTGAGCGATATTGATGGTGACGGAAAACCAGATCTTGTTTATGGCGGAAGCACTGTATCAAGCACAGTTTCGGTCAGAAGAAATACTGGAAGTGCCGGGGTTCTTACAACCGGCTCCTTTGACCCAAGCGTTGATCTCTCAACAGGAACAGATACAAATCCTATCGGTGTTTCTGTAGCCGACATGGATGGCGATGGCAAACCGGATATTATAGTCGCTAACTATAATACTAATACTGTTTCTGTTTTCAGGAACAAAAGCTCCTCAGGTATTATCTCATTTGATGCCCGGGTTGATTTTGCCGTTGGTGTTACTCCTCATATTATTGAAATCACCGATATTGATGGTGACGGGAAACCAGATATTGCCGTTGAGTGCTGGAACAGTGCATCGGTATCAGTTCTGAGAAATACTTCTGTAACCGGCTCAATAACAACCGGTTCGTTTGCAGCTAAAGTCGATTTTGCAGTTGGAAGCGGTCCAAGAGGCATCTCGTCTGCTGATTTCAATGGTGACAATAAACCTGATCTTGTAGTTACAAATCTGTCTGTTAATACTATTTCTGTTTTAATAAATACTAGTGTAACTGGCTTAATAACTGCTTCTTCATTTGCAACTCCCGTTGATTTTCCGACGGCGACAACACCTATAGGGGTTACAGCAGGTGATGTTGATGGCGATGGGATGCCCGATATTATAATAGCCAACGCCGGAAGTAATTCTGTATCTGTGTTAAGAAATATCTATACTTCAGGTACTTTCAGCACCTCATCAATGGAATCAAAAGTCGATTATACTACCGGTACGTATCCGATGTACGTGTCTATGAGCGATATAGACGGTGATGGCAAACCCGATATAAATGTGGTAAATACAACTGGTGGATCAGTTTCTGTTCTAAAAAATAAAACCTCAACTGGAACATTAAATGCAGGATCTTTTGCTACAAAAACTGATTTTATTGTAACGGCGAGCCCTTATGGCCTAGCTGTTTCAGATCTAGACGGAGATGGAAAACCTGACATTTTTACTGTTCATAATCCGGCAAATTCTATTTCTCTTTTGCGAAATACTATAGAATCATTAACACCGCCAACTATCGGCACAATTACCCA
>Ga0172368_10008763_pt1 | contig 10247 bp, 13 predicted proteins | sample Lak11m_FD_114540 | JGI IMG/M metagenome (GOLD analysis project Ga0172368, IMG submission 114540) | Freshwater microbial communities from Kabuno Bay, South-Kivu, Congo - kab_022012_11m | ecosystem: Environmental > Aquatic > Freshwater > Lake | place: Democratic Republic of the Congo: South-Kivu...
GATTTGGATACGGTTGTAAATTATATCCAGCAACACAACGAAAATCAGACGACGCTTGCGGGCTTCGGGGCTTGATAGTAATCAGCCGGAAGCCCCGCACTTTAGTGCGGGGAGGAGGTCACAAACCCATTTTATTAGATGTGTAGAAACCTTGCAATAACATCCCAGCCGAACATTATGAGCAGGATAAGCGCGCCTGCCACCTCAATCAATCGCCACTTTTTCTTACCCTCAAGCACTTCAGTAATTGTCAGGCACATCCACAGCAAGAACACATAGCCGCTCATAAGGGAAAATAGCGAGAACGACGCGTGGTTCCATACACCGATGATTTCACCCATTACTTCGTCAAAAACAGTGAATAGCGCGACAAAATATGCGAGCCTTATCTCGTCCCATGATTTGAACAGGGCAAGCGATATGGCAAACCACAACAGTATTGATATCGGGTGCGATGAAAAGTCGAGATATATCCAGTCAGCAGCCATGATAAACGGCGTTAATATGAGGAATACATACGTAAGTTTTGGAAACCAGCTCTTTTTTTCATACGCCTCTTCAAAAACTTTTCCGAAATTATACGACGCCCAGAATATCGCCCCATAGCCCGGGAGGATCCACAAAGGCACGCCCCCGAAAATTCCGCCAAGGTATGTGAAGTAGCCTACGTCAACTCCAATAAGTTCGTGCACATAGCCGACAACAGCGGCAAATGTAAGGAATACTTTTCCTTTTTTGTCGCTTTCGCTCCAGAAAAATATCCAGAGCAGGGAAATAATGATTGTTGCCGTGAATTCATCCTGTGTTTGTTTGTAGAATATCAAAGTGCCTATTATTGTAAATACTACGAAGATGAAAAAGTCTTTTGCATCGTGAAGCAGAACGTCTTTTCCGCGTTTCAGACTGTCTTTCAGCATAATGAAATCCATAAAATCACCCAAAATATTTCTCAAAGAGCCGGAGTCACCCAGACTTCAATAAATGCAGCAATCATCAATAATGTGACCGAAAGGCCGAAAAGCGCCACAGCATCTTTTATTATCCGGGTGTCTTGATGGCGCTTTATGATTCCTATTGAAAGGATTCCGCCTGCAATGCCTGCGACGAAATAGGCGGCTATTTCAGGAACCCCGTGCAAAGCTATCGAGATAAGCCCTGCAGGAAGCGATATGGCATAGCCATATATTGCGGAAAGCGGATGGCTTATTTGCGATGAAGCTGCACGCGCCATATTTCCTACAAAAACCGCAATTACCGATGCATTCCAGGCGAGTATGAAAATCGCCCCTGCGCCGTAAAAGAATGAAAGCAAAAATGATATGAATGCCACGGAAAAATTATTCAGGAATATCGGAAGAAATTCCCTGCCATTCATCAATGCAAAGCCGGTTTTAACATCTTCTCCGCGGATGCTTGAAAGCGTCTTTATCTGCTCGCTGAATGCGCCGTTTACAAACTCTGAAGGAAGAATAGAATACCAGAACGAGGTTGCAATGATTATTCCAAGGAACAAAAATGTGTATATGTCGAACGCCTTGTTATGTATCCTGAAAAATCCGAGGTCTACGCGTTCATAATCCTCATCAAGCGTTTCCTCGTCATTCAGGACATTGTATATCATCGGAAACGACGCGATTGTTACAAGGAACAGGAATGTTATTGAAATCTGCGACGGAAAAATGTACGATGCTAAAAAAAGAGAAACCGTGGTCGCCATTATGCTATATATGAGCACATGCCACGGTTTTTTTTCCGCATCATCAGAAGTTTCTATATTTTCAAGTACCATTCGTATAATTGTTGCGGTGCGTATTTATAGATTGCTAACTTATTTTTTCGGAATTGTACGCGCGCATTCGATAACGTAAACTCCGGAACCGTTTTTCCATTCTTTGTGCGCTTCGACGATTTCTATTTTCTTTGAAAACAAGGGGCATTCAAGCACAAATGTCTCGAACTCACCGCCTTCGCCTGCGATATTTATTTTGTTTTTCTTTGATATCTCAATCAGCTCTTTTACTGCTTTTTTGTCAATAAGCCTTCCAAGCCAGCTTTCGTCAAGACCCTCTGCCGCAACTGCCGTGATGATCACTTTGAATTTATTTTCAAGAAGCATTTCCCAGTATTTCTCGAGATTTATGTTCCACATAGGAGCCTCGCTTTCCAGGCCGAGTTTTTTTGCAATTGCGTCGATGCGCTCTTTCTGGTAGTTTGAATAAAGCGCGCCAGTAACGATTCCGTTTGCCTTTCCTGCGACTTTTGCGATAAGCGCTTCAAGGTCTTTCAGCTCATGTTCCTTTTCGCCTTTTGTTTTTCCGATAATTTGGGGAATGCCCATAAGCTCTGCCTGAATCGCAGTAAGATGGACGTTCGGGTGATGGAACATGTAGCTGTCGTCGCGTTCAGGCATCATTGTAAGAATGTGCGTGATTTCGTGGCCTTTCTGCTTCATCGAGTATATTGCGAAAATAGAATCCTTTCCCCCGGAAACGAGCGCAGCGAATTTCATAGAGTATATGATGGCTTTTGATTTAAATATGCGCTTTGAGCTGCTGAGCAAACCTATTTAAATGTGGCGTTACTAAAAAGTGGTGTTTGTTTGGCGATAATATGAGCAATTTTGAAGAAAAGTCATTTGATGAGAAGCAGCTATATGGCGAGCTTGTGAATATTAGGTCTTTAGAGCTGCCATTAAGAGAAGATAGTTTATTGAATGCATTTCTAAAGGAATACGTTATCGATTCAAAGCGATTTTTGGAAAATTACCCGGATTCTGCCGATATGCGAAAACTTTCGCAGTATTTGTCAGAAATCTCAGATGTCTCGAATATCCTGAAAAGCCTCGGCAAATCTTCCGGCAAGTTGAGATATTCTGTTAAAAAAGAGCAAATAACTGAAATGATTAATTATAAGGAAAAATCATGCGCTGCAAGAGATAAAGAATTGCTTGAGCTGCTTGGACCTGAAAGTGCGGATTTGTTTATCAAGGAATTTAATGAATTTGCTGATAAGCTAGTCGCCAATAAAAAATCATCGTGCGAAGTCATTTTGAACTATGCACACCTTCAAAAAATCGCGGGCAATTCAAAAATAAAACCCGTTAAAATCGGCTCTGCATTAGGAATACTTTCAAAGGAAGACTGGCTTGCACCGCTTGTTTCGGAAATCGCTCCATTTACAGAAAAAACGACATATTCTGCAAAATACCTGATTGACATACATAATGCAATGGCGATTCGCGAGTTCAGGGATTATCGCGAAAGGATTAAGAAAAAGGCTCTTCAGCCGCCTGAAACAACCTGAATTATTTCTATTTTGTCTTTGTCTTCAAGCTCTTCGCTGTCAGGGATTATTTCTCCGCCGCGCTTTATGAGAACCATTTCAGGATTAATTTTCATGATTTGCAGAACATCAAGCCCGCACGCTGCGTATCTTAGAGCGAGTTTCTTTTTCACTTTTCCGTATGTGACAAAAACGTGCATAGTTATTTGCTTTGATGCGGATATTTATATATAGTTCGCCTGACAAATAACGTATTATGAACGCTTCAAATCCTCTTGAAGAAGACTACCAGAAGCTTGCAAGGCAGGCGAGTTCGCTTCGGCCGCAAGGCGCGCAAAGGCCGGCTACATCTGCAGCGCCGCAACAGCAGGAATGTATTTTCTGTAAAATGGTGCGAAAAGAGATAAGGACGCGCCAGATAGAGGAGAATGCGAAGTTTTCGGCATTTCTTGACATACAGCCAAAAGAGGCAGGGCATGTGATAATTCTTTCAAAACGGCATTTCGGCACTATAGATGAGATGGATGAGGTCGAGGCATCTACATTGGCAGACATTATAAAGAGTGTCTCCTCGCGAATGAAAAAAGTTCTTGGCGCAACCGGATTTACAGTCATTTCGCAGAACGGCATGTCTTCAGCGCAGGCTGTTCCGCATTTCGCAGTTCATATCATTCCGACATATTCTCACAACGCGGTTGATTTGCCTGTAATGAACCTGATACAGCCTCAGAAAGTTCCTGAGTTTGTGATGGCGGATACGGAAAGGCTGTTGAGGAAGGCCTGAAATCCCAAAAGATAGTTTTAAATAATTTCTATCGAACTAGTACTAATGGGAACTAACCACATAGCTGCAATGTATGTTAAATTCAATGATGTGTCGTTGAATGAAGTTGACAGCGAGGTATACGGCGCAGTTAAGGATTCGCTCGTGAAATGCCCGAACGATACAGTAAAAGCTGAAAGAGCATTAATGATGAAGCTTCTCGGTACTGCTTTTTCTTTCGACAGGTATCAAAACGATAAAACTGATCCTTACATTATTGATCTGGCGTTATTATCTTCCAGCCCAGAGCCAATTATACACGACTTTCCAGAATGTCATCTGAAAATAGCTGCATCTTACGGAGAACTAACTCAGCTGGTGCGTGGAAAAAATATCGCACCACAGAGTATAGAAGAAATGCATCTTGATCCAAAATCACGGGGATTTTTTGTTGAGCTTTGGAATAATAATTTAGATGGTATTAGTGAAAAACTGTTAACTGCGTACATTAATCGGGTAGCTGCGAGGATTGAAGAGGAATGTCCAAATAATGCAAAAATTGTTTATCAATGGTCTAAATGAAATATTTGAACGTGCCGTAAAAATGCCCTTTATATTCCTTTATGCCATAATCATTCTGGATGGCTATGAATTCTTTACTTATGACAAAAATCGTATGCACAATCGGGCCTATATCTGATCACTATATTTTGGAGCTTATTTAAATTCAACCATGTGAATCTCTCTTTTTAGAGTTTCTTTGTTTAACAGCACGCCCACACGGTACTTTCCTTTTGGTTTCACACGCCCTGATTTAATGGATTCCTCAGGATAATATGGAAGCTTTCCTATCTCTTTAAACGCTCTTTCAAAAGAAGAGAATGCTAATTTTTCTTCTGCAAATATGTTGCCATCAATGTCATACAGTAAAAAAAGAACGAGGCAGGTTACTGAAGATATCAGAACCGTTAGAATCGAATCTGTAACTCCCAGTGGTCTCATGGCGTATACTAAAAATATGATTATTGTTGCAAGAATTATCAAAGTCAGCCAATGATTTCTTTCCATAATCTTTCTTGCAGTTAAAAATATTTCTTGCCTCGTTTTCTTTAAATCCCCCTTGATTCCAAGGAGAAAAACATACATGTTTGTGTCTGTTTTTCTGATTCTATTCGTAACCTTCATTGCTTTGTCAAATTCATCCCACGTTTTCCCCACATATTCGGATAGCTCAAAATCGAATGCTGCTCTTAAATAATTGTCTATGGCCAAACCCAGCTCTGCCTTTATTTTTGGCTTTATTGTGATAGATACCTCATAAAAAGAACACCAGAGAGAAGTTTCTTCTGCAATTAAAGACTGCAGCCTAAAGTAATTCGACAATACTGCAGCAATAAAGAAGCCCGTAAGTATGGCAAATAAAACCGTGGTTGCAGTAAAAAGGTCTGAGACGTTCGGGATATTTATATTTTTTGGAAATATGAACAACAGCGCCGTAAATAATACGGCCATGATTCCTGATTTTTCTATGAATGTGGTTTTCATATGTTACAGATATAATATCATCAAAGGACATTATAAGCGTTTAATAGCCTTTTCTATGATTTATTCGATTATTGAGTAAATGATCGTTTTATATACCTTTCTTGCGCATTCTTTCTGATAGCTATGAATTCTCTCCGCATGACCAAAATCGTCTGCACAATAGGGCCTAAAACAGAATCTCCCGAAATGCTCGAAAAGCTTGCGAAAGCAGGGATGAATGTCGCGCGCCTTAATTTCTCGCACGGCAACTACGAGGAGCACGGAAACCGCATAAAGCGCATAAAAGAGATTAACAAAAAGCTTATTCAACCGATTGCGATTCTTCTTGACACACAGGGGCCTGAGATACGGACAGGAATTCTGAAAGAAGACATTAGGCTTACTGTAGGCGAAAAATTCACATTCACCATTGCAGATAAATTCGATGGCATTAATGGCACAACAATCACATACAAGCAGATTGTCAAGGATGTGAAACGCGGCCATACAATACTTGTTGATGACGGCATGCTGGAATTCGAGGTCCAGAGCGTGTCTGGAAACGACGTTATCTGCAAGGTGCTGAATTCGGGAACTCTTTCATCGAGAAAAGGCGTGAATATTCCGGGAATAAACATTCATCTGCCTGCGCTTTCTGAAAAAGACATCGCGGACATAAAATTCGGGATAAAAAACGATGTTGATTATATCGCAGTCTCTTTTGTGCGAAGGCCTGAGGACATAACAAACCTGAGAAAGCTTGTCAAGGAGCTTGGCGCAGAGACTTTGATTCTTGCAAAAATCGAGCACATGGATGCGGTGAATAATTTCGACAAAATCCTTGAAGTGTCAGACGGCATAATGGTTGCAAGAGGGGATTTGGGAGTGCAGGTGCCTTACGAGGAAATTCCGAATATCCAGAGCTCGCTCATCGCAAAGTGCAACAAGGCAGGAAAGCCAGTGATTACGGCGACGCACATGCTCAATTCGATGACAGAATACCCGAGGCCGACAAGGGCGGAAGTGTCGGATGTCGCAAACAGCGTACTTAACGGTACTGATGCCGTGATGCTTTCTGCAGAATCCGCAAAAGGAAAATATCCTGTAGAATCTGTTGCTGCAATGGATAAGATTTGCAGGGCAACAGAGAAAACGCTTGATAGCAATATTGAAAAACTGGCTGCGGGAAAAAATGTTCCGGAAATTATTGCGCGCGCAGTAGCCCAGAGCGCGGAAGTTGTCGGGGCAAAGGCGATAATCACATTCACTATAACCGGAAATACTGCGCAGACAATCTCGAAATTCAGGACAAAGGTGCCGATTTATGCAATGACTGTGTCTGACAGGATTATCCGCGCGACTTCATTGTCATGGGGCGTTTATTCTTTCAGGATGAAGGAATATGCATCAACCGACAGCATGATAAAGGACGGCATATCGATACTGAAGGAAAAAGGCGCGCTTGCAAAAGACAATTTAGTTGTCATAACATCCGGCGTTCCGCTTGGAAAATCAGGAATGACGAATTTGGCGGAGATTAGACGGGTGGAGTAGAGCGATTATTTAGTTTGCACATTCATGGATAAAAATCCATCCAGTATATTTGCGTATGGGAGTGCTTCTTCGTATCTACCTTCTTTTAGAAGAACGTCAAACTGCGTATATGCGTGCGCTATAAATTCCTTGTGATATGCCTTTATTTTAGCCGATGTTGAAGCTCCGCAAAAATAATTCTCTAGTTTGTCTACAGTTCCGTATTTATTTATTCCGGACATGGTTTTTTCATCAACTGATTTTGAAAACGTTTCCATCTTTGAATCTTTCAAAGACACATAATTCCGGTTGATTTCTTCAATATGTGCTATTATCGTTTTATTTTGTTCTATCGAAACATTATTTTTTATATACTCTATGCTATTGCTATCGTTTTTCAATTTCGATGCGTTAAACCGCTCAATAAATGTTGTGGTAAAATTACTTTGTTTTTCGATAAGTTTTCCAGAACCTAGCATTTCTTCAGATATAAGAATCGTGTTCGCGAGGCTTATTGCATTTATACTTGGAGCAGCGCATCGCGACGAATTTTCACCTCGCACTTTTTTGCCGCTCCATTCGGTTATGATTTTTAAAGATTCAACAGAAGATGTTGCCACATATGAAAAATAAAATAGCACAGAACCTCTTATAGCCGCATCAATATCACAGATTTTTTCATTTTCACATTTTTGCGTCACGTTTATGAGTGGATATTTAAATTTATTACTAGTTTCTCTTATGCTGCTGTCACTTTTCTCCATAGTTTTTTCAAATAAAGCGAGCATTTCTGTTTTTTCTTTGGCGGCATTTTTTTCTAGCTGGTAAGACCACAACATGACAAATATGATAACGGTTGCAAAAGCAGCGATTATTTTTATTTTGTTTTTTCTCTCCATAATAGACATTATTGTTTATTCTACTATAAATAAGTGCCAATGCCCGTCAGCGAATATCTCAAATTACGGCGTCAATCTCTCCGTATCCCTTGGCGTCAGGCTCGCTTCGCGCACATTTTCTAGATTCAGAATCTTCATTGTCAGGCGCTCGATTCCGATTGCAAGTCCTCCGTGCGGGGGCATGCCGTATTTGAAGAAGCGCAAGTGGTCAAAGCTCTGCGGGTTGATTCCTTTTGCCTTTATGTTCGCAACCCTTTCATCATAGCGGTGCTCTCGTATTCCGCCGCTTGTGATTTCAAGCCCGTTGTACAGCAGGTCAAACGACAATGTTCCCTCTTTTCCCTTGCGCATGATGTAGAACGGCTTTTTCGCAAACGGGAATTCCGTGACAAAGACAAATGATGTGCCGTGCTCTTTTTGCGCCCATTCGCAAAGCTTTCTTTCGCCTTCGGGAGTCAGGTCTGTTTTCTCTGTTTCGACTTTCATCTTTTCCAGTATTTTATTCGCTTCTTCGAATGTGACGCGCGGGATAATCTTTGGCACAGCAAGCGTTATCTTGTACATGTCAAGGATTTTTTTGCAGCGCTTGTTCAGTTCCGTGAAAATGAACTGCATCATTTTTTCCTCCATCGAAAGCACATCTTCAAGCTCCTGCGCAACCATCTCTAAATCGAACGATGCATATTCGCACAGGTGCCTTGGCGTGTGGTGCGGCTCTGCACGATAGACAAAACCGATGTCGTAGACGCGGTCGATGCCTGATGCAAGAACGCTTTCCTTAATCAATTGCGGGCTCTGTGCAAGAAACGCCTCCTTGTTGAAGTATAGAATCGGGAAATATTCTGTTCCGCCTTCTGTCGCTGCGCCTGTCAGCCTTGAGGAGAATATGCGCAGGAAACTTTCTTTCTGCATGAACTCTTCCATGAGATGCGTTATCTCGCTTTCGAGGCGAAAAACTGCCATGACTTCAGGCCTGCGCATGTCGATAAATCTCCAGTCAAGCCTGCGGTCGAAATTCGATTCGATTTTTCCGACATCGATGGGAAGCGGAATTTCGGAATTCGCAACTACTTCAAGAGAATCAGGCACAAGCTCAAATCCGTTTGGTGCGCGGTCATTCTTTACAGCGTTTCCGGAAACAGTAATCAAAGTCTCCTTATGGAGTTCCTTGAACTGCGCAAAAAGAGGATTGTCCGCCTTTACAGTAACCTGCACGATGCCTTCGCGGTCCCGCAAAGTGATGAACATGAGCTTGCCCATGTTTCTTATGTCCTGCGCCCAGCCTGTGACGCGCGCGGATTTGCCTGCCTCTATCTGGTTTGAGTAATGCGTTCTTAGCATAAATTCACTGTAGTTTATTGGGGCAAAAAGGCTTATATTTGTAGTTTTGCGGCTGCGGTTCATTAAAGCATATAAGCAAGGCGCGCGCATTATTATTATGGCAAGCAAGAAAGTGTTTTATGCGACAGTGATACTTATCTTTGTAGTGGCTGGCGGAGTGAGCATTTATCTTTTCAGCAAGCAGGTTGACAGCCAGTTCAGCCAGATATCGAATTATTCTTCCGGAGGTTTTTCCCAGTATTATATAGCCTGCGGGTGCGGATGCTGCGGAGGGGCTGCAAAAGAAGTATGCATTTACAATTCAAAAGGCGATAGCCTGCAAGCGATTATGGAAGAGGACCAGAAAGCTGCACAAAACCCGAAATGCGCGTTTATGGAATGCAATAATCCGGTTAAGTACGTCTACTGCGATTGATTTTTTGAAAAGGGCGCACGAAGCAAATTGTTCAGATATTTATCGCAATAACCCAGACCAGATACCAGAAAGTTAGGTAAGGCATGAGCCCGTTTGCAGTGAGCCATGCGCTGTCCTTTAAGAAGAGCTTTTCCGCGCCTTTTCTGACTCCCACGAGTGCGGCAATTCCTGCAGGCAGCGCGAACATCGCAGCGCCTAACATTGAGGAAACCCCGCCCATCGCCACTCCCGCGCCTGAGAAAAGCATCATTGATTTCAGTTCTTCAGTGATTTCGAATTTTGGCATGATTCTTATTAGAAACAGAAGTTTTTAAGTGTTTGTAATGGTGTCTTAAATTTTAAAACTCGAAATATCAGTATTTAATCGGGGCTCTGTCCCACTTTAAGGTTGCTGAGCCTTAAATCTCAATCAGTTCAAGCATTCTGTCGCGCTCACTCACTCCGTCGGCAAAGCAGATAACTCCTGCCTTTTCGGCAGGAGTGCAGCGTA
>Ga0172368_10008765_pt1 | contig 10246 bp, 7 predicted proteins | sample Lak11m_FD_114540 | JGI IMG/M metagenome (GOLD analysis project Ga0172368, IMG submission 114540) | Freshwater microbial communities from Kabuno Bay, South-Kivu, Congo - kab_022012_11m | ecosystem: Environmental > Aquatic > Freshwater > Lake | place: Democratic Republic of the Congo: South-Kivu...
ACCGCCGCGCGCCAAAACGCCAGCTTTCTGCTCAGCGCGCTGCGCCCCAACAGCGGCCTGAAGCGTGCATGGCGCGCCGGCCAGGCCCGCCATGCCGCCTTCCTCGAGGATTACGCCGGGCTGATCCTGGCCCTGCTGGCGCTATTCCAGTCCGACCCTAATCCAGACTGGTACAATGCGGCCGAACAGCTCGCTGCCGAAATGCTCGCCGCTTTCAGTGATCCATCCGGTGGGTTCTTTGACACCCAGCCTGAAGAGACGCCGCTCTACATCCGCCCCAAGAACAACCAGGACAACGCCACCCCCTGCGGCAACGCGCTCGCGAGCCTGGCCTTGCTGCAGCTGTCCGCCTACAACGGGAAGATCGCCTGGATTGAGCTGGCCCAGGCTTCCCTATCCAGCCTGCAGGATACGATCGTCCGTCACCCGGCCGCTTTTGGCCAGTGGCTTCAGGCGCTCGATTTTCTGGTTGGGCCGGTCACCCAGGCTGTCCTCGTCGGCCAACCTGGCGACCCAGGGCTGCAAGCGCTGCGCGAAGAACTGTGGCGCGCCTACCGGCCGCGCCTTGTCGCCGCGCAGACCCCGCCCCACCCCGGCTCTGGCCCGCTGTTACTGCAAGATCGACCCTTGGTCAACGGCCAATCCGCCGCCTATATCTGCCAGGGGTTTACCTGCCGGCTGCCTGTCACCACCCCGGCTCAGCTGGCCGAACAGCTAAAAGCCGCAATCCAGGCTTCAGGCGTATAATCGAATTATTCGCAAATCCGGCTAGCCTGCCAGGCCAACCACAGGAAAGGTTTGGGGAGGTATCAACATGGGCGTACTCGCATCCATCTTCTTTGGATTTGTGCCAATGTTCCTCTTTGCCGCCTTCGTTTACTGGCTCGACCGTTATGAAAAAGAGCCAAAACTGCTGCTGGGCGGTGTTTTCCTGTGGGGTGCAGTTGTCGCCTCGGCCGGCGCGTTCCTGATCAACACCACCTTCGGGGTTGGGGTCTATTTTCTGACCGGGTCTGAAACCGCCGCAGACCTGACAACCAGCGCATTGATCGCTCCGGTGATCGAGGAATCCCTCAAAGGACTGGCGGTTTTGTTGGTTTTTTGGTTCGTGCGCCGTGAACTTGACTCAGTTCTCGACGGTATCATCTACGCAGCGGTGACCGCGCTTGGATTTGCCGCCACCGAAAACGCCTATTACATCTACACCTACGGGTATGCCGAGGAAGGCTGGGCCGGGTTGATCGGAATGGTCTTTGTGCGCGTGGTACTGGTTGGCTGGCAGCACCCGTTTTATACAGCCTTCACCGGCATCGGCCTATCCATCGCGCGCCTCAACCGCGGCTGGTTTGTCAAGATCGCCGCGCCTCTGCTCGGGCTGGGCGCGGCCATGTTCACGCATGCCATGCACAACACCCTCGCCAGCCTGCTGGGCGGCGCAGCCGTGTTCCTGGGCTTTTTCCTCGACTGGTCAGGCTGGCTGGCGATGTTTGTCTTTATCATTATCTTGATCAACCGCGAAAAACGCTGGCTGGTCGAATACCTGCGCGAAGAAGTCCAACTGGGAATTCTTTCCCCGCAGCAGTACACCACCGCCACCTCGGCCACCAAACGCGCCCTGGCCCAATTCAGCGCATTAACCCGCGGCAGGCCAGGCCCGACCGCGCGTTTCTACCAGCTCTGCGCTGAACTCGCCCATAAAAAGCGCCAGCTCTCCACCCTGGGCGACGAAACCGGCAACGCCAAAGAGGTCAACCAATTACGTGAAGAAATTGGCAGGCTGGCCCCGGCTGTTTTTCATCAATAACCGAAACGAAAAATGCACGCTTGCACACGGCTTTTAACCGGTGTATAATTCCATCCGCAAGACAACCCGCGCCTGTAGTGAAGTGGACATCACGCCACCCTCCGGAGGTGGAAGCCCGAGTTCGAGTCCCGGCAGGCGCGCCATCGCAGCGCATTACTTTGCCCAAGTAATGCGCTTTTATTTCCTCCCAAAAAAGGGCGGCAAGTTGTTTGTGGATTTAGCGCATTGCGCCATATACTCACGCAACGCCCCTTCTTTTTGAGATTACCCGCGCTTTAATATAACCATAAGGTTCGCGGGGGATTTTCTAATTCCTTTCTTACATGATGCTGTTATCCTTAGAAACAATAAGAAACCTGAAGCCAGATTTCTTTGGAACGAATAGGAGAAACTATGATCAACCCATTTTTTGGCGGATACGGGATTTACATTCTGTTTTCCTTGCCCGCCTTGTTGCTCGGGCTATGGGCGCAGTGGCGAGTCCAATCCTCATTTCGCAAATACTCCCAGGTGCGCAACAGCACGGGTCTCAGCGGTGCGGAAGTTGCCCGGCGGATTTTAAGCCTCAACGGCTTGTATGACGTCAAAGTTGAACCGTCCCAGGGCTTTTTGAGCGACCATTATGACCCCATGTCAAAAACCCTGCGCCTCAGCCCGGAAGTCTACCAGGGAAACAGCGTGGCTGCCGCCGGCATCGCCGCCCACGAAAGCGGGCATGCCATCCAGCACGCCAATGCCTACCTGCCTTTGCAGCTGCGCTCTTTGATCGTGCCCACGGTTCAGATCGGCAGCTGGCTCGGACCAATCATTTTCATGGTTGGCCTGTGGTTCGCGGGCACGACTGTGGCCTGGGCTGGCCTGATCCTCTTCGGCGCAACCGCGGTCTTCTCATTGATCACGTTACCGGTAGAATTTGACGCCAGCCGCCGCGCGAAGGAAATTCTTGAAACCTCAGGGCTGGTCTACAGCTACGACATGGGCGGCGTGCACAGCGTTCTCAATGCCGCCGCCATGACCTACGTCGCCGCGGCCGCTCAAGCGGTCTCGACCGTGCTCTACTACCTCTTCCTGCTGCTCGGCCGCCGGGACGAGTAACCCTTCACGCAGTGCTAAAGGAAAAGCCTCGCCGCGCGGCGAGGCTTTTCCTTTAGCGAAACTGGATCATCCCCCAGCGGCCATTGGAACGCCAGCCTGGCTCGCGCTGGTCCAGCGCTTCCACCTGCCCGGCTTGCAGACCGACCTCTAGCTCCGATTTGGTCACGCGCAGGGCCGCCAGGCGGGTTGGGAAGTACTCCGTCACCGCGGCAAACGGCGTCGTTTCCGGCCAGCGCAGATCGCCCATCAAGCGCCGGAAATTCATGTCACCTTTGCTGATCACCAGGTTCGCTTCGGCCAGATTTTCTTTCAAATCGGCAGGCATCTCCCAAGCTGGCAGGGGCGAATTCCAGAACAGGTGATCGGTCAGCAGCAGCCGCCCGCTGGCCATTGCCTCGACCAGACGCCGGCCAAACTCGCTCGCCGCCTGGTCGGACATCTCGGTCAGAAAAGCCGCGGTCTGGCGCGTATCCTCAACCAGCGCATCAGACACAAACGTCGGATGGTACTTCAAGTGAAAGCGCACTTCGCGCGCTGTGCCCCGCCCGAGCAGCAGGTCAGCCAGGGCCAGGTCACTGACCAGCTCGAAACCTGCGTTATCGATCAGAAAGTCGATCCGCGCTCCGCGCAGACCATTCAGGAAATCGATCAAGCTGTCGAGATGATTGACCAGCAAGAATTCTTCCGCCTGGTGCAGCTGATCATTGGAAAGCGTGCCTTCCGCGCCCGCCGGCCAGATGCTCATATCCGCCCGGTTGCCCCACAGGTTACTTTCCAGCGCCTCCCAAAACGCCTGAGCCATGTCCATTTCCCGCCAGCTCTCCAATCTGCGCGCCAGCACCTTGACCGGTTCAACGCTCGTTTCTAAGCCCAGGCGTTTCTGGTCTTGATATGGGTCCAGCCTGCGCTCAAGCCCGTAGCGGAAGTAACCCGTCGCGTCGAGAATTCTGCGGTAAAACACATTTTCACACACCAGAAAAGACAGCTGCGGCCAGGTCTTGCCCAGGTACGGTTTCAGGTAGCTTTCCCACAGGGTCTGGTCGGGCGCAGCCACATCCCGGATGGGCTGCAGCGTTCCCTGGCGCATTTCATCCAGCAGGCTCTCCACCCGCGCGTTAATCTCGGGTGGAAAGCGGTTTTCAGCCAATACGCGCCGCGCGATTTCCGGCAGGCGCACCTTCAGGGTGTTCTCGGCGAACGATCCAGAATCGCAGCAATAATACGGTTCCGGCAGCGGCAGCGGCGGCGTAAGCGGTCTGGATCCCATGGCTACGCGATCCCAGCCAGGCGCAGGGCTTCCTGCGGTGTTTTCAGATCGTGGATGACGGATTTGAAGGCCTGTACGGCCGGCGCGATCTGTTCAAACCCCCACACATTCCGCCCAATCGTCGCCCCACGCCCGCCGCCCTCGACAACCTCGGCCATCATCTGCAAGGCGGTCGCCAGGTCTTTGGCGCGCGGCCCGCCCGCCGCGACCAGCGGAACCGGGCAGTTGGCCACGATCTGCGCGTACGACTGCACATCCCCGCAGTAAGGCGTTTTGACAATATCCACGCCTACTTCGACCGCGCAGCGCACCGCCCAGGCGATGTCTTCCGGCTCATAGGACACCTGCGGTCCATGCGTGAAGGTGCGCGGATAAATGTGACAGATCACTGGCAGATCAAAGCGCACCGCCGCCTTGACGCAGTCGGCCACCACGCGCAGATGTTCCGCCTCAGTTTTTCCGCGGATGAAAGCCGCTACCGCGATCGCGTCCGCGCCTAATCGCACCGCATCTTCCGGATCGGCGATCTGTTCACTGGCCGTGTCGTCAACGCGCGCCAGCGTGCTCTGCAGAATGAACGGCATCTGGCCGGCATAGGACCCCCACACCGAGGCCGCGATGCCCTTGTGCATCGTCACCGCGTCTGGCCGGGCCGATACGATCGCAGCCACGGTCGACTGAATGGCTCGCAAACCGCCAGGCAGCCCATCACCGTAGCCAATAAAATGGTCGACCGCGATCGTGCAAAAACGGCCAGAAGGATGGCTGAACAGCCGGTTCATGCGGATGAGTTTTCCGAGATTCACGCCGTGCTCCTCTATCAAATGATGATGATGGATCATCCTAAAAAGGGGATGTTCTGTGTGAATTTGGCGCGAAGCGCCAAATTCACACATATTTTCAACCCTTTTATTGAGACGATACCAGACAATCGTATTTTATCTCGAATACCCCTTGAAACGATGAAACAATATGCGCCGATTTGATCTGCCTGTCGATTTCGGCTATAATCTGTCCGAATTACTACAAGAAAAGGTTCGCTTATGCCAGAACTCGTCCGTCCGGTTGGAATTGGTTTTGCCGCGCGTGGAAAAGTCTCCGAGGTGGTGCAGTGGTCGCACGACGCCCACTCGCGCGGTATTCATTCGGTTTGGATTCACGACAGCCTGTTTGAACGCGATGCTGTCTCCTATGCCTCCGCCATCGCGGCCCAGGTGCCGGGCATCCGCGTGGCGATGGGCGCACTGAGCGCCTACACCCGCACCCCGGCCCTGATCGCCATGACCGTCTCTGCCCTGGATGAGATGGCCCCCGGGCGCATCATCCTTGGCATGGGTACAGCGCTGCCGCTGCGTCTGGCCCAGCTGGGCATCCCCTACACGCCCGACAAAGGCGTCGAAGATGTCAGCAAAGCCATCGACACCATCCGCGCCATGTGGGCCGGCCAGCGCATCCCCTCCGCCACCCCCAACCTGCCGCCGGTCCAGCCCATGTTTGCGCCCGTACACCACGTGCCGGTCTACATCGCCGCCTACCGCACCGCCTTCCTCAAGCTGGCCGGGCAAAAAGCCGACGGCTACCTCGCCCGCCCGGCCGAATCGATCCCCAACATGCAGCGCCTGGTGGCCAAACTGCGCAAGGCTTCGCTGGATGCCGGACGCGACGAAAAGGCTGTCAACATCGCCGGTTATTTGCTGACGCATGTCGACAAATCGCGCCGTGATGCGCTCAACCGCGCCAAGCGCGAGCCTTTCGTCATCTATATGATGAGTGTTTTGTCCAACTTCTCGCTGGAGCAGGCTGGCTTCGAGTCTGAGCTGCGCGACCGTATCGCCGCCGCCTGGCGGGCAGAGGATTTCCACATAGCCGCCGAATTGATCCCCGACAGCATGCTCGACGCTTTCATGCTGTGCGGCACGCCGGAAGAAGTGGCCGAGGGGGCGGCGCGCTACCACGCCGCCGGGATGGATACCCCCATCATTCAGCCCATTCTGCAAGAGGATGACCAGGTTCAAAAATGCCTGCAGGCCGCGGCCCTCTACGGCTCGCTGGCCGTCAATTCAGGAGCTGCTGCAGCAGCGCGGCTTGCCGCCCCTATCGACCTGAAAACCGACCAGGATCGCCTTTCGCTGCCCGAAAAAGCCTTGCGCAGCCTTGGCGCGCTGTGGGAAATCACCCGCCCCTTCAGCCTGACCGCCTCATCCATCCCGGTTGCCGCCGCGGGCGCGCTGGCTGCCCTGGATGGCACATTCAACTGGTTGCTTTTCTTGCTCTCCATCTTCGGCTCCGTCCTGCTGCAAGTGGGCACCAATATCATCAACGAAATTTACGACGTGCGCAACGGCATCGACTCGATCACCTCGCCGCGCGCCAGCCACGCTGTCTTGAAAGGCCGGGTTAAAGAGCGCAGCGCTTTTGCCATTGCCTACTCAGCCTTCGCCATCGCCATCATATTGGGTGTGGCCCTGATCGCGCTGCGCGGCTGGCCTGTGGTAATCCTGGGTCTGCTGGGTCTGCTGGGCGGCTGGGGCTACACCGCCCCGCCCCTGCAGTACAAATATAAAGCAATTGGCCTGCCGCTGGTGTTCCTGTTGATGGGACCTTTGATGGTCGTCGGCAGTTACCTGGTGCTTACCAACAGCTTCAGCCTGGCCGCGCTGATTGCCAGCATCCCCATCGGCTTGCTGGTCACAGCCATTCTGCACGGCAACGAATGGCGCGATATCACCGATGACGCCCGCTATGGGATTGGCACGTTTTCCGCGCGGATTGGCCGCAAATGGTCGCATTTGATCTACATCGGCCTGATCGGCAGCGCTTACCTGGCCCTGGCCCTGGCGGTTCTATTCAACCTGCTGCCCAGTGCCAGCCTGCTGGCAATGCTTTCGATGCCATTGTTCATCCGCGCCATCCGCAATGCCGAGCTTGGCAGCATCGGGCAGATGCGCGCCATCGCCAAAATCGACCTGGAGACCGCCCAACTGCATGCCTTATTTGGCTCGCTGCTGGTTGCCGGTCTGCTTGTGGGAGCTTTATGAAACGCTCAGACGGTTTGCTTACCCTCGGCGCAACCCTGGCTTTTGGCCTGTTCAGCCTGACCTTTGGCGGTCCGCGCGGCCAGTTTTGGGACCGCATGACCGCCACCGGTCTCACCCTCGGCTCACTGGCCCTGACCACGCAGCCGCGCCTGCGCAAGACGCGCCTGGGGCTCAAAGACGTGCTGCTGGGGATCAGTTACGCTGGTCTGCTCTACGGCATCTTCCATCTCGGTGACCGCATTTCGCGCCTTATTCTGCCTTTCGCCGGGCGACAGATCGAATCGATTTACGCCCTCAAGCGCATCCGCCCCAAGGGCGAACTGATCGCCCGCCTGGGCCTGATCATCGGCCCGGCCGAGGAGTTTTTCTGGCGCGGTTTCCTGCAGCAGGGCCTGATGGAACGTTTCGGACGCGTGTGGGGCACAATCCTGGGCGTGCTGGCCTACGGCGGCGCGCACATCGTTTCCGGCAATTTCACCCTGGTTGGCGCCGCCACCGTCGCCGGCGCGTTTTGGGGCGGGCTGTACGGTCTGGGCGCGCCGCTTGGCGCGCTGATCGTCAGTCACGTTTTATGGGATAATATTATCTTCCTGATCGCGCCCACCACCCGTCTTCAGGAAGAACAATAATTCGCATCCACTCAAAAAGTAAGGCTGTTGTGTGTCAATTTGGCGCAAGGGGCCATATTGACACACAACTTGTCTCCTTTTTTGAGAGGATCCAATCACCACTTGTAGAGCGATGGGCTGTCCCAGGAGTGCGCCATGCTTTCCACCATGACCTCACAAGAGAGATTGCTGGCCGCGCTGCGCGGGCAGCCCGTTGACCGTTTGCCCTGGAGCCCGTTCCTGGCCTACTGGTGGGAACACCAGCCCATCGAATTTCAACAGCAGGGCCAGCCCTGGTTCTTCAAACAGATCGGCGCGGATGCACTCCTGCGCGGCTTTGCCACCGCTTTTACAGCTTCTTATCATCAAGACGGATGTTCCCAGGTGGAAACCTATGAAGACGGCCTGCTGCGCTGCGAATATCACACCCCCATCGGCTCACTGCTGTCCCAGTCGCGCTACAGCCCCGATGGTCGTACGATTTTCATCAGTGATCACCCGGTCAAAACCGCCCACGACTTTGAGATTCTCGCTTATCTCGCGGCGCACATGCGCATCTCGCCTGCCTTCGAACAGGTATCCAACCCCATCCAGCAGTTAGGCCAGGATGGTTTATTCGTCGCGCTGGTCAGCCCGTTCGGAAAGACACCCTTCCAACACATGGTCGAATACTGGGTCGGCACCCAGGGCATCGCCTATGCCCTCGCCGATTTCCCGCAAGCCGTCGAAGACTGCCTCTCGGTCATGTCCACAAAAGCGTTGGAGGCCGTGCGCATCTCGGCTGCCTCGCCCACCCAGGCCTTCATCACCTGGGAAGACAGTTCGACCACCAATGTTTCGCCGCGCCTGTTTGAGCGCTACATCGTCCCGGACCTCAACCGCTGGGGCAGCGAGATCCATTCGGCTGGCAAGCTCTTTCTGCACCACGCCTGCGGGCATGTTCGCGCCCTGATGAAAGCCATCGCCCGCGAAGAGATCGACATGGTTGAGTCGCTCTCACCGCCGCCCACCGGCAACATTGAAATCTGGGAAGCCCAGGCCCAGCTGCCTGCTCACATCGGTTTGATCGGGGGAATCGAGCCGGTCGATTTTCTCAACCTGTCTGACCATGATTTTGACAGCTATATTGAAAACCTGCTGGACCGTATGTCTCCGGTCCGCTATATCCTCGCCAACAGTGACAGCTGCCCGCCCGGCGTCAGCATCGATCGCTTCAAACGCGTCACCCAGATCGCCAACTCCTGGAAAATTTGAAAGACCGTATCCTTCCTGAATTTTTGAGAGATCCGATTTATAATTTTTAAGCGCTCTTGCGCCCTAAAAATCTTTCCCCACGGGAGCTGAACATGGCGAAAATTACTTTCATTGGCGCTGGCAGCTTTGTATTTACGCGCAACCTGGTCAGGGATGTACTCACTTTCCCTCTTCTCACCGACGCCACCATCTGCCTGGTGGATATCGACCCTGAACGGCTGGAATTTGCCCAGAAGTCGTGCCAGAAAATTGTCGACATGGGCGGCTACCCCGCCAAAATCGTAACCACCCTGGACCGGGTCGAAGCGCTCAAAGGCGCGGATATCGTCATGGTCACCATCCTGGCCGGGTCGCTCGACGTTTGGCGGCATGACATCGAAATCCCCAAGAAGTACGGCGTCGATTTCAATATCGGCGACACGCGCGGAACCGCTGGGATCTTCCGCGCCCTGCGCACCATCCCGGTCATGCTCAGCATCGTCAAGGACATGGAAAAGTACTGCCCTAACGCGGTCATGCTCAACTACACCAACCCGATGGCAATGCTTTGCCGCGCCATGAGCCGCGAGTCGTTCATCCGCCTGACCGGTCTGTGCCACAGCGTTCAGGGTACTTCCGAAATGCTGGCCGAATGGATCGGCGCGCCCTATTCTGAAATTACCTACACCTGCGCCGGCATCAACCACCAGGCCTTCTATCTCAAATATGAGTGGAACGGCAAGGATGCCTATCCCCTGCTGCGCGAAGCGGTCGAAAAACCGGAGATCTACAACCAGGAAATTGTGCGCAACGAGATGTTTAAAGCCCTGGGCTACTATGTCACCGAGTCTTCCGGCCACAACTCTGAATACAACTGGTGGTTCCGCAAACGCGCCGACCTGATCGAAAAATACTGCATTCACGGCACCGGCTGGAACCCCGGCGAGTATGCGTACGCAATTAAAGGCTACACGAAAAGTCTCAGCACGTGGAAAGAAGATTCGCAAAAGTGGTATGCCAAGGAAACGCCGATCAACCTGGAGCGCGGTCACGAATACGCTGCCTACATCGCGAACGCGCTGATAGGCGGGGAAGTATTCTCCTTCAACGGCAACGTGCCCAACACCGCCCTGATCACCAACCTGCCCGCGGATGTCTGCGTCGAAGTGCCCGTCTTTGTCGATAAGGCTGGTTTCCACCC
>Ga0172368_10008769_pt1 | contig 10243 bp, 8 predicted proteins | sample Lak11m_FD_114540 | JGI IMG/M metagenome (GOLD analysis project Ga0172368, IMG submission 114540) | Freshwater microbial communities from Kabuno Bay, South-Kivu, Congo - kab_022012_11m | ecosystem: Environmental > Aquatic > Freshwater > Lake | place: Democratic Republic of the Congo: South-Kivu...
CCGCAAAGGCTATGCCTGGCTGGGCAGCGAAACATTGGATTCCGCCCTGGTAAATGGCGGGGATAGCCATAGCGTCCGCGCCTTTTTGCAAACCGAGTCCAGCCAGATTGGGGCGGATTGTTCCGTCTTGCTGTTGAATTGCGGACTGCACGATTTGCGCGTCGATCCCCGGAGCGGCGCCCACCAGGTCGAGTTGGAAATCTATCTCCGCAACCTGGAACAAATTGCCGCCCTGGCGAGCGCCCTCAGCCAGCGTGTGGTCTGGGTGCGAACCACGCCCATTGCAGATGCACGCCACAATCGCCTGAATCCAGAGTTTCAACGGTATAACGCGGATGTGGCGACTTATAACGCTGGCGCCGATGACATCATGCAAAAGTCGAACATTCCCAGCCTTGATCTCTACCACTTCACGCTTGGCCTGTGTGAACAACCAGATAACCTGGAGCAACTGTATCGTGACCATGTCCATTTCACCCCATCCGTGAGCCGGCTTCAGGCGGCTTATCTGGCGGGATGGCTGGAGGCTTTTGTATATGCCTGAAACCGCAGCCCGAACCGATGCGCGTCCGTTTCTGCCCATCGAATTGGTTTTCAACCCCAACTGGTGGCACAAAACGGCTGGCATCAGTTTTGACCAATCCTTCTATCTCGATCCCCAGGCACGCATCCAAAACGACCTCATCATGCGCCAGGTTTTGTACCAGCGTTTTGGCGACCTGGGGCTGGGAGAATCCGATCCCCAGCCGCGCCCGGTGATCGGTTCGCTGCATGTGGCGGGAGGCTTTGTCATCCCGGCCTTGTTAGGCGCGAAAATTCTTTTTACACCCGATGCCGCTCCCCAGCCCCTTCCCCTCAAATTTTCTGCAGCAGAAATCGAAAGTTTCGAAATCCCAGACTTTCGCCAGGGCTGGCCCATGCGCGAGTTGATTGCCCAAATGGATGCCTTGGAATCCGAGTGGGGCTACCTGATCGGCGATTTGAATACCGATGGATTGCTGAATGCCGCCTACCACCTGTACGGCGCCGACTTGTTCGCCGATTTCCACCTCGCCCCACAGCGGGTAACCCGCCTACTGGAACAGATTGCCGGGTTGATTGTGGATGTGGCTGAATATATCCGCCAACGAACGGGTAGCTGCTCGATTTCCGTCAACCGCATGGTGGAGCGGGTTAATCGCGGCCTTTTTTTGCATGCCAATTGTTCGGTACTGATGATTTCCCCGCGCAGCTACCGCGCCCTGCACCTGCCCATTGAAAAACAGATGGCTGCCCGCCTGCAACCCTTTGGCATCCACCACTGCGGGGACAACCTGCAACGTTACGCCAGCGCCTATGCCGAACTGCCGCTGGATTTCATCGATGTCGGCTGGGGTTCTGATGCAGCCGCCTGCCGCCAGGCACTGCCCCGCACATTTTTCAACCTGCGCCTCAGCCCAGTACGGATGCTCAACTGCACCCCGCAGGAAATCGCTGCGGATACTGAATCCCTGTTGAATGCTGCCGGTCCGCTGGAATTGGCGGGGGTCTGCTGCATCAACATGGATGCCGGCACGCCCGACGAAAACCTGTTCGCCATGCACCGGGTGGTTGAAAAATACCGCCAGAGAGGATGACGATGAAAGCCCGCATTTTCGACGCAGATGAGGGAATGACATGAAAACCATCCGATGGGGCATGATTGGCTGTGGCAACGTCACCGAAGTAAAGAGCGGGCCGGGCTTCCAGAAGGCGCAAGGTTCGCAGTTGACCGCCGTCATGCGCCGGGATGCCGCCCTTGCAGAAGACTATGCCCGCCGGCATGACGTACCCAAATGGTACTCGGATGCCGAGACCTTGATTAATGACCGGAAAGTCGATGCCGTCTATATCGCCACCCCGCCCGATTCACATTGCTCTTATAGCCTGGCCGCCGCCCGGGCTGGAAAACCCGTCTATGTCGAAAAACCCATGGCGCTCGACACCCGTCAGTGCCAGGAAATAATCGACGCCTGCCAGTCAGCCGGGGTGCCATTGTTCGTCGCTTACTACCGCCGTGCCCTGCCTCGTTTTCTGAAAGCGAAGGAACTGGTCACGGGCGGCGTCATCGGCGCATTGCGTTTCGTCGAAGTTCTGCTCACCGAGCCGCTGCAAGTTCATCCTGTTGACCAATTACCCTGGCGCTTGCATCCGGAAATTTCCGGCGGCGGCTTGTTTGTTGATCTTGCCAGTCACACACTGGATTTTCTGGATTTTGTCCTGGGGCCGGTATGTGAAGTGCGCGGCTTTACCCACAATCAGACCGGCGCTTACCCGGTGGATGATATTGTCAGCGCGGCATTTCAGTTCGAAAATGGGATTCAGGGTGTGGGAACATGGTGCTTCAACAGCTTCGAGTCCGTTGATCGCATCACCTTTGTTGGCTCTAAAGGCAGGGTCGCACTTTCCACCTTTGGCGGCGAGCCGGTGCTGCTCGAAACCCCGGAGGGTCGTCAGTTTTTTGACCTGCCCAATCCAGCCCACATCCAGCAGCCGTTGATCCAGCAGATTGTGGATGAACTGCGCGGTCTGGGGCGTTGCGTCAGCACTGGTGAAAGCGCCATGCGGACAACCAGGGTAATGGAACAGTTATTAAACGCGAAAAAATTATCATAAGGCAGCCGGGAGTTTACTTTGCAAAATCAAACCCCATTGACCCGCCGGGAACGTCTGTTGAAGACTCTGGCGCACCAGGAACCTGACCGCGTGCCGCTCGACCTGGGCAGCACACAAGTCACCGGAATTCATGTACTTGCCTATCATCGTCTGCGCGAAGCGCTTGGACTGCCGCCCGTCACAGCGCAAATCTGCGATTATATTCAGGGGTTGGCATTGCCCGATCCCGATGTGATCGAACGCCTGGGCGTGGATGTGCGCGGACTCTTCCCGCTCAACAGTCACAACTGGAAAATTGTCGAACGGGAGGATGGGGAATATTTGACCTACCACGATGAATGGGACATTACCCATCGCAAACCGCGCCTGGATGGGTTGTATTACAGTCTGTGGAAAGTACCGCTCGACAGTCCGGAATTGACGATTCAGGATATTGCCCGCCACCCCTGGCCTCGAATGGACGACCCTCAGCGGATCGCCGGGCTGCGCCAGCAAGCCGAATCCTATCGCGCCGCTGGTTATGCCGTAATTCTCAAAGACCCGTTTGCCGGGATATTCGAAATGGCGCAGCGTATTGTTGGTATGCAAAATTTGCTGATAATGATGGCGCTCAACAAAACCCTGGCGGCAGCCTTATTCGATAAACTGGTCGAACTCAAACTGGCTTTTTGGGAGATGGCGCTGCCGCAGTTGGCGGACGTGGTGGACATCATCAGCCAGGCTGACGATTACGGTACGCAAGCCTCGCAAATCATCTCGCCGCGCATGTTCCGCGAACAGCTGAAACCGCGCTGGAAAATCCTCTTCGACCGCCTGCGCGTTCTGGCTCCCAATGTGCGGCGCTTTTTCCACTCTTGCGGCAGTGTACGTCCCTTAATCCCGGATTATATCGAGTTGGGGGTGGAGATTCTCAACCCGGTGCATATCAGCGCCACCGGGATGGAGCCAAAGGCTCTCAAGCGTGATTTTGGCGACGCGCTGGTCTTTTGGGGTGGAGGCGTCGACACCCAGGGTGTCCTGCCAAATGGCACACCGCAGGAAGTCAAGGACGATGTCCGGCGCAATATAGAAGCATTGGCGCCCGGAGGCGGCTTTGTCTTCAATACAGTCCACAATATCCAGATGGATGTACCCACCGGGAATCTGGCGGCGCTGTACGCGGCGCTGGATGAATATGGTCTTTATTAGAAACGCAGGCGTATGAAACATTACCCGGAAATTGGTTTTGCCATTTTGGGAGCGGGCATGATCGCCGACTACCATGCCCAGGCGATTGCCGCCAACGCTGAAAATGGCGCGCGCCTGGTTGCAGTGGGACATTACGACAGACAACGCTTTGCCGAGATCGAACGCCGCTTCGGTGTCCCTTGCCAGACGGAAGCAGAACTACTCTCCAACCCTCAGGTGGATGTGATCTGCATTTGCACCCCCAGCGGACAACATGCCCAACAGTCCATCGCCGCTGCGCAGGCTGGCAAGCATATCCTGGTGGAGAAACCGATGGCTACCCGTCTCGAAGACGCGGATGCAATGCTCGCCGCCTGCCATCAAAACCAGGTGACCATGGGCGTCGTTTTTCCGAGCCGCACCAAACCGGTCTTCCAGCGTATCCACGCCGCCATTCAATCCGGCGAACTGGGCGAGTTGACCCTGGGATTGGTCAACCTGCCTTATTACCGTTCACAGGCTTATTACGATCAAGCCGCCTGGCGTGGAACCTGGGATTTGGATGGCGGCGGTGTCTTGATGAACCAGGGCATCCACCAGGTTGATTTGCTTGCCTGGTTCATGGGCGACCCGGTCTCTGTGAAAGCCCATGCCCTGACCCTGCAGCGCCAGGTCGAAGTTGAAGATACCCTCTGCGCGAGTCTCTGCTTTTCCAATGGCTCCCTGGCAGCCATCAATGCCACCGCCGCCGCCAGCCCGGGCTTCCCGCCGCGACTGGAGATTTATGGCACGCGCGGAGGTGTGCAAGTCGAAGGCGATGCAGTCATGCGCTGGTGGTCGCAGGATACTCCTGTTGAGCCGGATACCGCTGCCGCCCACCCTGCCTCCGCCGGCGCCGGGGCTGACCCGCGTGGTATTTCCACTGCCGGTCATATTGCCCTGCTGGGTGATTTTATTCAGGCGTTACGGGAAAATCGCCCGCCTTTGGTGAATGGCGTCGAAGGACGGCGAAGCCTGGCAATCGTGTTGTCAATTTATCAGGCCGCTGGAAGGATTGCCAGCGCCCCTGAAAATTTGAATCCCTGAAAGCCAAGAAAAATAACTGTGAGGTAACATTCAATGAACCCTACTTCGTGGCAGCGTTTTCTAACCGCCGCCCACATGGGAACGCCCGATCAGGTTCCGGTGGCGCTGATTGTTGACAGCCCCTGGCTGCCCGGGTACGCCGGGATCGACACCCGGGATTATTTCCTTTTCCCGGATCAATGGTTACAGATCAACCTGAATTTATTGAAACGTTTTCCCGATGCAGTCTGGATTCCGGGATTTTGGGCTGAGTTTGGGATGGCGGCGGAACCGAGCGCTTTCGGCTGTAAAATGCGTTTTTATTCAGACCGTCCCCCATCCATCGAACCATTGATCCCTGACCTGGCTTTTTGGTCCAAGGCATTGCCGATCAACCCGGCGGAAGACGGACTGATGCCCCTGGTACTGCGATTCTATGAACGCATGGATCAACGCCTGTCCGCCGATGGACTGGGCATTCAGATGGTTGCGGCGCGCGGCCCACTGACGACTGCTTCCTGGCTGACCGGCGTCACCCCACTGATGGAGGGGCTGCTCACCCAGCCCGGGCAGATCAGTAAAATATTGGAAACCGTCACCACATCGCTGATTCGCTGGCTCGAAGCCCAGTTGGGCGTCCTGCGTCAACCGATGGGCATCCTGCTGCTGGATGACCTGGTTGGCATGATTTCCCGCCGCACCTACCAATCCATGGTTGAACCGCATCTTCAGCGCATTTTCAATCACTTCCCAGGTCTGTTGCGCATTTATCACAACGACACCCCCTGCCCGCACCTGTTGGAGAATCTCTCACAGGCCGGGTTTGACGTTTTCAACTTCAGCCATGAAACCGATATTGCCCTGGTCAAGGAAAAAATGGCCGGGCGCGTGGCATTGATGGGCAATGTTGCTCCTCTTGATCTGGGTATGCGCGGCGCCCCCGGGCAGGTCTTTGAAGCCGCCACGCTCTGTCTCCAAAAAGCCGCGCCGGGCGGAGGGATGATCCTTTCCTTTGGCGGCGGTGTTTCCCCCGGCACACCGCCCGAAAATATCGATGCCCTGCTGGAAGCCGCCCGGGCATGGAGGTACTCATGAACCCAGTCTCACTTTCCGAAGACCGTTTTTTTTCGCCTGACCCAGCCACTCTTAAACTGTCTCGCCATTTCTATGGGCAGGTCGCCAGCCTGCCCATCATCTCCCCGCACGGGCACGTTGACCCGCGTCTTTTCAGCGACCCGAACGCCACATTCGGCACCCCCGCCGACCTGTTCATCATCCCCGACCACTACGTCACGCGCATGTTGTACTCGCAGGGCATCCCGTTGGAGAATCTGGGCATACCGCGCGCTGACAACGGCTCAGTCGAGGGCGACCACCGCAAAATCTGGAAATTGTTCTGCAAAAACTTTTACCTGTTTCGCGGCACAGCCTCTGGAATCTGGCTGACGCACGAATTGAGCGAAGTCTTTGGCATAGATGAAAAGCCCTCCGCCGCCAATGCCGACAAACTCTACGACCTCATCGCCGAAAAACTGAACTCACCGGAATTTTCTCCCCGCGCCCTGTTCGAGCGTTTCAATATTGAAGTGCTCTGCACCACCGACTCCGCCGTCGATACACTCGAGCATCATCAGATCATCAGGCAATCTGGCTGGAAAGGGCAAATTCGCCCCACCTTCCGCCCGGATGCCGTGGTGAACTTCGACGCCCCCAACTGGCGGAAAAACATCGAAAAACTCAGCGACGTCAGCGGCGTAAATGTAACGGATTACGCATCTTTCATTCAGGCGCTGGAACAACGTCGCGCCTTCTTCAAATCAATGGGCGCGACAGCAACCGATCACGCCGCCCTGACACCTGCCGCCATTGAGTTGAGCGCCGCCTCCGCCGATGCACTTTTCCAGCACGCGCTCAAAGGGCAATCCACACCAGAGGACGCCGCCCGTTTCACCGCCCACATGCTGATGGAGATGGCGCGCATGAGCAGTGAGGACGGGCTGGTAATGCAACTTCATCCCGGCTCTCTACGCAATCACAACCTGTTCATTTTCGAGAGGTTTGGGCTGGATAAAGGCTGTGACATTCCCGTTCAAACGGAATACACGCGCAACCTTCTTCCGTTGTTGAATCGCTTTGGGAATGACTCTCGTCTCACGCTTATTCTGTTCACACTCGACGAAACGACCTACTCCCGTGAGTTGGCGACTCTGGCCGGACATTATCCGGCGCTCAAACTTGGTCCGCCCTGGTGGTTTCATGATAGTCTCAACGGCATGGCGCGTTACTTCGACCAGGTCATGGAAACGGCGGGCATCTACAACACCGCAGGCTTCAACGACGACACGCGCGCCTTCTGTTCCATCCCTGCCCGTCACGATGTCTGGCGGCGCGCAGCGGCGAACTGGGTCGCAGGTCTGGTCGTACGTCACATCGTGGATGTTGATGATGCAGACGAAATGATTCAAGATATGGCTGTCAATCTCGCCAAACGCGCGTATAAATTATCGTAGGGGCGGGGTCTCCCCGCCCAACATGGGGCGAGAAAACCTCGCCCCTACGCAAGGACAAAAACATGCTTTCTCCTCTTGGTCTTTCCCCCTCCTTCGGTTTTGGCGACCGTCTTGGACTCGCCACGCCTGGTCACATCGAAGCCCTTCGACATTCGACCTTTGACCTTCGACCCGTCTTTGCCCAACAATCCGTCCGCGAGAATGCCCGCACAGGACGCACACCCCAACAGGTGATGGACGATGCCCAACGCGCTGTTGAAGCCGCCAGGTGGGACAATCCCTGGGGCGCAGATGCCGACCATCTCAAAACAGTGGATGACCTGCCGCCATTCGTTGACGCAGGCTACACCTTCTTTACCGTTGACCCTGGCGAACACGTGGACAACTCCGCCGATGCTGATTCCGTCGAGATGTTGAAACAAAAGGTCGCGGCGCTTAACTGGGATGAACTGTCGGCGTTGTATCTGAATGGGGATGGCGGGCAGGCTTGGGGCCGGTTCGAAGCGGAGTCATTGATGCGGGCAACGGTCAAATACGGCAAAGCCATTCAACACGCAGCCGCGATGTTCAAACGTTTATCCGAAATGAAAGATGCCTTCGATTTCGAAGTCTCGGTGGATGAAACGGATTCGCCCACGACTCCGCTCGAACATTTTTTCATCGCCAACGAATTAACCCGACTGGGCGTGAAATTCACGTCGCTCGCGCCGCGCTTCATCGGGCGCTTCGAGAAGGGCGTGGATTACATCGGCGATCTGAACGCGCTCGATGTTGAGTTGTCGAAACACGCCGCAGTGACCGCGCGCTTCGGGACATACAAACTCAGCCTGCATTCAGGTTCGGACAAGTTCAGCGTCTACCCACTGATTGTGAAACACTGGGGCAGCCGCCTGCATGTCAAGACGGCGGGGACAAGTTACCTCGAAGCCCTGCGCGCCCTGGCTGTAACAGAACCCGCGCTCTTTGGGAAAATTTGGGCGCTCGGTCTGGAACGCTACGACACCGACCGCGCCACCTATCACGTTTCGGCGGATGCGGCCCTGGTTCCATCTGGACTGCCGCTGCCTGCCCTGCTGGACGATTTCCACGCCCGCGAAATTTTGCACGTCACCTTTGGCTCGGCGCTGTCTGTTTTTGGCGCGGAATTGAAAGCGGGGCTTGTCAAGCACGCAGATGTGTATAATGCCAACTTGCAGAAACATTTTGGCAGGCATTTGGATTTGTTGAAGTAGAACATATTTTGAACACGCAACAGGAGCAAAAAAATGATGCCAAATTTTAGTGTTAACAATCAAGTTGCCGTTGTGACCGGCGGCGCAGGCGTGTTATGCGCCGCGATGTGCAAGGCTCTGTCCGAAGCAGGCGCGAAAACAGCCGTGCTGGATTTACGCCCCGAACCCGCCGAAACACTGGCGGCTGAACTCGGCAACGGCGCAATCGGAATCGCCTGCGATGTGCTGGATAAAGCCAGCGTGGAAGCCGCCGCCCAAAAGGTGATTGGAACCTTTGGGCGTGTGGACATTCTCATCAACGGCGCGGGCGGCAACAAGCCACAGGCAACCACCAATCCCGAACAAGCCTTCTTCGACCTGCCCGCCGACGCCCTGCGCTGGGTCTTCGACCTGAACCTGATGGGAGCGATTTTGCCTTCGCAGGTTTTCGGCAAGATCATGGCGGAACAAAAAAGCGGCGTGATCGTCAACATCTCTTCGATGAATGCCTTCCGTCCGCTGACTCGCATCCCTGCCTACTCTGCCGCCAAAGCCGGGGTGAGCAACTTCACCCAATGGCTGGCGGTTCATCTTGCGCAGGAATACAGCCCGGAGATCCGCGTCAACGCCATTGCGCCCGGCTTTTTCGTTGGCGACCAAAACCGTCGTTTGCTCCTGAACGAGGATGGCTCCCTTACCCCGCGTGGACAGCAGATCATGTCTCACACCCCGATGGCGCGTTTCGGCACCCCCGACGATTTACTTGGCGCGCTCATGTGGCTGGTTTCACCTGCTTCAGCCTTCGTGACCGGGATCGTCATACCGGTGGATGGCGGTTTTTCGGCGTTCAGCGGCGTTTGAAAGCGGACATGGACACGGATAAACAGATGATTCAAACGAAAGCAACAGCCCCGTTGGGAAAACTCCTCACGGAACACGAAATACGCAACACGCTTGCCATCCTTGAGCGTCAATTCGCCAACCAGCGCATATTGGTTTTAATTCCCGACCACACACGCTCCCTGCCACTGCCCTTTTTATTCCGCTCGCTTGTCGAGATTTTACACGACACAAAGCAGCTCGATTTCATGGTTGCCCTCGGGACGCATCCATCGTTGAGCGAAGAGAGCCTCAATCAACTTGTGGGAATCACAGCGGAAGAACGAAACGGGAAGTACGCGTCAGTGGGTTTGCTAAACCATGCATGGGATACACCGTCAGTGTTGACCTCGCTCGGCGTCATCGGGCAGGACGAAATCAGGAAAATTGCAGGGAAAAATTGGCATTCGTCCCTGCCAAATGAAGTGGACATCCGCATCAACAAAGCCGTTTTGGAATATGACCACATTCTGATTCTTGGCCCCACCTTCCCGCATGAGGTGGTCGGGTTTTCAGGCGGAGCAAAATACCTCTTCCCTGGCATCTCGGGCGCGGACATGATCAATGCCACGCACTGGCTGGGCGCGCTGGCTGGCGTGGTTGGCACGATTGGAATTAAAGATACACCTGTACGTGACATGATTCATGCTGCTGCGCGGCGGCTCAAAACTCCCGTCACGTTGATCGCGCTCACAGTACAGGGTCACGACCCTTCGACAGGCTCAGGGCATAGCCTCGCGGGGATGTTCATTGGCGACATGTACGAAGCCTGGGGCG
>Ga0172368_10008772_pt1 | contig 10242 bp, 13 predicted proteins | sample Lak11m_FD_114540 | JGI IMG/M metagenome (GOLD analysis project Ga0172368, IMG submission 114540) | Freshwater microbial communities from Kabuno Bay, South-Kivu, Congo - kab_022012_11m | ecosystem: Environmental > Aquatic > Freshwater > Lake | place: Democratic Republic of the Congo: South-Kivu...
TCCCTTTTCTTTTTCCTGTTTTGGACTGTATTTAATATTGCACGCGCGATGACCGGTCCAATGATATTTGCCTTCCTCAGGAAAAAATTCGATGGTATATCCAATTTTCAGTTTTCCGTCAGGTTTTTGTTTTATCGCATCTGCAATATCGCTATATGAATAATTTGAGCTTTGTTTTGGATTTTGGATTTTGTCATTTGGATTTTCAATAAAGACTGTGGCTTCTCGGCCGAGTTTTTGTCCTGAGTGAGCATCAGATGAGGAGAGGATTGATCTTGTTTCAAGCTCTTTTATCTGCCAATTCATGATAGGATCGGATGATAAACCCGTTTCAATGCCATAAATATATTTTGAATTTTCTTCCCCAAAACATTCCGCGATTGAATCGAATCCTGATTTTGAACCAAACAATGAAAACCATGGAGTCCAAATGTGTGCGGGGATAAGAAGACAATTCGGATCAACCCCTAAAACAAGCTCTAGAAGGTTTTTTGAAGACATGCCAAGAATTGGTCTTCCGTCTGAAGCAAGATTTATGCCCCGTTTTTTTAATTCATTGTTTATTTTCTCTGCCGTAGCTATATTGGGAGAAAAAATAACATTATGGATGCGTCTTGTTTTATCTCCTTGTGTATAGATGCTTGAAAGCTCGGTTGTCAGCATAAAGCGGACACGGTTTTTTTGCGTATAATGTGGCTTTTTTAGCTCATAGATCCCGTTTTCAACTTCCTTTAATTCGTTTTTTATCGATAAAAACCATAACGGATGAGTCCAGTCTCCCGTTGAAACAAGATGAATGCCTTTTTGAGAAGCACATCTGCCGATTTCAGTCAGATCCATTTTGAGAGAGACTGCACGGGAATATTTTGAATGTATGTGAAGATCTGCGATAATGGAAGACATGAGATTATTCTATCATATGACTAAAGAAGATAAATTGGATGGTTTTTGTTGGTCATTTCTTCGCTTCTACTTCTTGGATTGAAAATGTCGCAGTTGACATTTCGGTTTGGGGACGGGAATGAATATATTTACATGGCTTCTCTTTTATGGAAAGGAATTCTTCCTTATCGGGATTACTTTTTTGTCGATCCACCAGTCCTTATTTTGTTGTTATCTTTCCTGCACATTGTTCTTAATAAAACGCCGATTTTATTTCAAATGGTTCCGGCTGTTTTGGAAATTGTTAATGCCACTTTGCTATTTTTATATTTGAAAAAAACAAACAATAGACTCTCTTTTTTTGCTCCGGTTTTATATCTTTTTTCTTTTACTGTTTTAGCTACTTCCAACTATATTACCGGAGTCCAGCTTGTTATCTGTTTTTGTTGGCTTGCGCTACTTTGTAGCGAATACGAAAGACCATTTGTAACCGGTCTTTTTTGGGGACTGGCTGTATGTACTAAATTATATGCAGTACCTCTTGTTGTTGGATGGTTTATTTATATGTATCAAAAAAAAAGGAAAAGGGCTGTACTTATGTCTTTCATTGGATTAGTCATTGTTGGTGTACTATTGCTGCTTCCCTTTGTGTTGATTGATTTTTTTCACACGTTTTCCTATCTTATTTTATTCCACTTTAATCGACCATTGGGCATTGATAAAAACCTTGTGTATCAATATTTTTTCCGGCATGAATGGTTACTCATGATAGGTTCTTGTATCGGGATTTTTCTTGGAAAAAAGAAATTACTACTTCCGTTTCTGTTTATCCTTATATTTTTTCTCATATTCCCGGATTTATATTATCTGTATCTAGATACACTCATTGCTTTTTTCATCTTTTTTTTCATTGAGGGGATTTCAGTCTTAATTGGTAGTCATAAAATGAGTAAAGAATTAATGGGAGGTATAGCCATTGTTTGCTACCTGTTTTTGCTTTTCAATTGGTTTGATTATTCATCCAATCTCGTTGTGAAAGGTCGGTTTACAAATGCAATAGAAATTGCGGAAGAAGTAAAACGACTGCCCAAACAGTATCCCCTCTATGGATCTTATGAAGTTGTTCCTCTTCTTGCGCTGCTGGGCAAGCGAACGATTATCAATAATTATATTGATACCAATCCTCAAGGGTTTACGTCTTTTGGACAGGATAAAACAACGATGAGTAAGCAGGTTGTTGATCAGGGGTCGTATGTTATTGGGCGCATACAAAAAGAAGGAAACGACATACAGGGACTTGAGGGATATTTTGATATTGAATTGTTTAAAAAATATTGTTCCCAAGTCAGGCTGTTTCCAAGCACGTCCGGAGAAAGCGACAGCCATATTGGGATTTTTTTGTGTGAGAAATGAAAATATTACTAAAATTATGAGTTAAATTTAAATTGTCATGCCGAACTCGTTTCGGCATCTTGATAAGATCCTGAAACACATGAAACTGCAGTTCCAGTGTAAACAAGTTCAGGATGACATGATAGCACGCGAATTCAATTTAAATGTTACAATAGTGTCCAATGGATTATTACAAACAAAAACAGTATTTGGCTCAAGTTGATACTGAAAATAAAATTGTTGGAAAAATCGAAAAATGGGAAGCCCATAAAAAAGGGATACTCCATCGGGGATATACTGCAATTCTTACTGTAGGAGACAATATTATTCTTCAACATCGTAAGCATCCGGTTTTTGACAATGTTTTCGATCTTTCATTTTCCTCCCATCAAGTATATAGTAAAGATATCTTGCAAGATGATATTTCGGCAATTTATGAAGGGTTGTTTCGTGAATGGTTAATCAAGAAAGAGGAGATTGTTGGAGTTCCTCTTTTTTTACGAACTATTTATTATAGGGAGAAAGATATGAAAAGCAGATATGTTGAGCATGAAATAGATTATATTTATCATGTCGAACTCAAAAAAATACCTTCTTTTTCACCCGATTTTGCATATGGATTTACGACGATTAAAAAGTCTGAAATACAAAGTGCAATACATACTCTTTCCTTTCCGGTAGCCCCTTGGGTTCGGGAGCTTCTTAAATACCCTATATTTTGATAAAATAAGGTCATGAAAGTTATAAACCGTAAATTCAACAGGGAGTATGAAGCGCTTGATACCTTTGAAGTAGGCATTGTTTTAACTGGTCCTGAAGTCAAATCGGTTTGGAAAGAACAAATACAACTTGACGATGCATTTGTCAAAATAATAGGCGATGAAGCTTTTTTAATAAACGCAACAGTTCCTCTCTATCAGTTTTCTCAGGGAAAAGGGTATGATCCAAAGCGTACTCGAAAACTGCTTCTTCACCGTAAAGAACTTTTAAAAATGCAGGTCAAAATGGCCTCCGGCAATTTGACAATGGTACCCCGCAGCTGTTATAATAAAGGGCCATATATCAAGCTAGAAGTAGCTTTGGTACGAGGGAGGAAAGAGGTAGAAAAAAGGAAGTTGGAAAAAAAACGGGACATTGAGCAAAGCCAGAAGAGGGAGATGAAGGAATATTTGAAATCATAAAAACGAACTGTAAGAAAGTAGCGGGGTTCACCCCTTAAAATTTTTTGTAATTATTTATAAAAAATTTTAAGGGGATGCAAGGAATCGACGAGGAATTCGCACTTTTAAAAATCGTTAGGGCGTATCTATGCGAATCCCGCTTGAGCGGGATTGAAATAGAAAAAAATCAACTGCAAAAACTAATCTCCGCAAGGAGTTGGCAGATCTGAGAGACTTCGTGCTTGAAAAAGCAGGCCTAACGCCTACTTATCAAGCTGCACCAGCTATGCTTTTTGCATAAGTGGGTGATTGAAGCCTTGATGACTCTTGTTGCGTTTGCTCCAGTTCAACGCAATAAAGGGTGAAACCAACTGGGGTAGGACGATCCAAGATAACCAGTTGCTTGGAAAGTCGACAATATAACTGGCATTCTGGGAGCGGTTTGCTTACTTCACCGTCCGGAATAGAGCAAAAATATTCTATCCCTAACTAAAGATTTTTAAGGGTGTTTCCCCGGACCCGGGTTCAACTCCCGGCATCTCCACACTTCGCTCTGTATCCATCTGGTACAGAGCTTCGCGTGGTAAACCACCATTATTATTTATTTCTTTTGCTTAAAATCTATAAGAGAAGTGTGTGGCGCGTAGCCTTTATGGCGAAGTGCCACTATCGAAAGATCTTTGCGACTTTGCTATCTTTTATAAACTTTAACTTCAGTAACGAAACAGAACAATCCAAACCTTTCCCTTTGTGGATTATAGACCATTGACAAAAATATTTTTTTTGAAGATCATGTGATGTGTATTACGTTTATATTCTTAAACTCTTTGATAATTCACTTTATGTAGGTTATTCCTCTGATTTAAAAGCGAGAATAAAATTCCATCAACAGGGAATCGTCAAATCAACAAAAAATATCAGACCGGTGAAACTTATTTATTACTCCGCGTTTTCTTCTCAAAAGAAAGCAACCAATTTCGAAAAATATCTTAAATCTTCTTCTGGTTTTGCTTTTCGCAATAAAAGATTGATTTAAATTACATTGTAATTGTTCACAATGAAGAATTAGATTGTTATAACAATCTAATTAAAATGACTTTTTATAGACTTCTTTAAGATTATTAATATCATCTTCTGTTTCTAATGGTTTGGATGCGGTAATAATCGAACAGGTGTCGAAGATAAGCCCATTTTTTAATATGATATTTTTAATTGCCTTTTCTTTTTCATTGATTGACAAAGCACGTTTATAAACTAGACTAAGATGGGGGTTGAGATCGTATTCTTTGCAATTGATAAGATAGTTTCTTAACTTTTGACTCAATAGTCTATGAATACGTTTAAGTGTTTCGTTCGGAGCAAATTGGATAAAAAGAGTTTTGGTGAATTTGTCTGAGTAATTTAACTTGACTGTTTTTAACCTCAACTTTTGTATATCCGAAAAAGCGTATTCCACTGCTTCTTCTATTTTTTTCTGTGAAGCGCGAACAACTCCATATATCGTCAGATGGGGTGAAAAAGGATATGTCTCATACTTATTAGCTAACGAAATAATTATGTTGTTGAGATAATTTGAATAATAGTTAGCTGGATTTAGGCAAACAGAACAAACTATTTCGTCCATATTCTATTTTATCATTATTTAAATTCCCTTATGTGATAAAGGTAGGTTTGGATTAATAAGGTGTTTATATCAGTATCAAAAATACTTTTAAAGCTGGCTCAAATTATTTTGGAGCCGAATTTGTTCGTATAAGGTTAAGCTTCTTTCATAAACCCAAGGATTCAATTACCAGGCTGTGATATCAATTGGTACAAATGGGGATAACATTAGCCTCAAATTTAAACTTTGCAATCACCAGATACCAACGCATTATGTAGCTTTCAATCTGTTTCAAAGTATCCTGCGTCATGTTTACACAAATTATTCCTTAATTAGTATTGTGTTTTAAGAAAGTCTTCAATTTCTTTACGAGTTGGGTTGGTATTTTTGCTTACCCGAATTGCCGCAGTTGCACACGCGACTTTACCCGCATCTTTGAGGGAATTGTTAGATAGATATTGGGTAATAAATCCTGCATTAAAGGCATCGCCGGCTCCAACAGTGCTTATTGCTTTGACAGTTGGACTAGGGATAATAACATCTTCACTTTTTGTTTCTACTCTGCACCCGTCTTTCCCCAGCTTGACCACAACAAATTTTGGACCCATTTGTAATGCTAAGTCTAGGGCTTTTGAAATATCCTGTTCGCCGGTTATTCCAGTAAGTTCATCTCCGTTTGGAAAATAACCTTCTATATAACGCATGGATTCTTTCAAGACTTTGATTTGGTTATGTGTTATATCTACGGGAATCCTCCCGTGATCAAAAAATATTCTGATTCCCCTATTGGTAAGTTTTTTTAACAATTCCGGATAATCTTTATACAGTCCCGTTTGTTTTAAAAATCCTCCTAAGTATACGACTGATACAGTATCAAAAAAATGATTGTTCAAATCGATATCTTCTCGGGACAGCGATTGATTTGCATTTCCCGCCACAACTTGGATATTTTGTGCATCTTCAAAAACTAAGCCTGTGTCAACACTTGTTTGAATCAACGGATTATCAGACATTGCAATGAGATCAGATGCGATATCTCTTTCTTTCAGTAGCGAAAGTAATTTGTATCCAGCTTCGTCTTTGCCGACTTTGCCGATAAGCCCGACTTTCATACCCAATCTTTTTGCTTGTACAACAAAATTAACAACAGATCCTCCCAATCTTGTTTCCCACTTTGGGGATCTATATTCTTTTCCAACCTCCAGAGTATGAGAATTGCCAGTCATCAAACCGAGATAATTTGTTTCTACATACACATTACCGATACCGACAATTACGTTTCGTTTTATTGCTGCATGAATTTTATTCATTGTCACATTAGTATAATATGAATGAAATATGGTAGCAACTTCTATTGGCGAAAGGATAAAAGAAACGTATGGCGGATTTATCGACCTTATGGAAATGGTCCCGATTATCAAAGAGCATACGGCTGATCCAAAAAAATTCTGGTTAACACATCGGAGTGCTATTTGTGCCGGAATGAAAGATAGATATTCGGTCACAAAAAAATCTGATATAGAAGTACTTGTCCCCATTCACCATAATGCACTGGATTTGCCCTTATTATTCTATGGATTATCCCGTCAAATAGTGAGTCCAGATAAAAAAGTTGCTCTGACAGTAGTCATGCATAATAACAAGAACGTGAAAAAATGGAACATGCTTGACGATGGATCATGGAAAATAATGAAGGACTTGTTGGCTTGCGGGGTACCGATAAAAATGATGACTTTCGTCGATCCGCTATTGACTGGGCCGCATATGGCTTGGCAGTATCTCGTGGCCAAAAGCACGGGGAAACAAATCGCCATATTGGATGCGGATTGCCTACCGCCTTCGCAATGGGTATCAAGGATAACAAAACCCATGAAGGGAAATAATAAGGTAAGATTTACCGGAGGCGTCAGGATAGAAATGACCGGGCTCTTTCCTTTTAACTTTACTACCAAAATGAATTATATTCATGCAATTCTCCAACATATTATTGATCCTCATAAACCGAATTTGCCCCGCATGAGAAGTTTTCAAGGCGGACAAGGGGGCTACAGGCGAAACTTGATTTATTCAACGTTTGACGGACTTTTGGGCGGTCCAGAAGGGGATACTGTGTTTGCTGGGATCATGATCAAGAGGTATGGGGAAGACTGTTTTGCTTTTGCCGATGCACCGGTATTTTGTAAAGTAACTAATCCAAAGAGGTTATCAAAAGAAGATGTCTTTATAAAAATGCAAAGGATGTTGTTGTCATGTTTACCTCGAAAGTTTGTAGTGAAGTTAGGAGGCGATCAACCACGTTTCAACAAAACTATATATTATATATCTTTATATTCTCGCTGGTTTCGACCAATAATTGACCGGTATATACAAAGCAATGTTTTGACTTCGGAGGAAATTATGAAGATATTTATTCAAACTGCAATTGATCAAGGATTCTACGATAATCCACATGTGCGTCAATTTATTAAATATATGAAAAAAGAAAAGTTGAATATACACAACAACCAACAATTACTCCAACTATATTGTTCGATTGCAGAAAATTGTCATCGACCAACCTTGATAGACCATTTGAGAAGTATATGACTTGTTAAAAAGGGGAAACGGATTTTGTACCTTTTGGAACATATGAGTAGCTAATGCTGATTGATGTGCTGGATCATCTCCCTCATCGCAAGATGGTCTTTTGAAGGATTGACGCTTTGTTTCATATGCTGTTCGACTCCCCACAGATTGAGAAGCGTTGGTTTTGAGGTATCGCAAAGTATCAGACTACGTGTTAAGGCAAACATAAATTCAGGTAGAGAATTTCCCGGACTCGTATAATTTCCCCAAGTCTCCCATACCGTGTAATTATATTTAAAGATTTGTTATTCTTATTTCTTCTTGTCTACAGAAATAATTTCTGCTATCGTTGTATATGGGCGAGTTACTGGGAAATAATGGGGTTATACACGAATCTCGTTTTTACACAACCACAGCTTGTTTTGGTTGTCTTTTTTTTGGGTTACTCCACGCCGGATGCATTATTAATCACGATGTGAAACTGGCTAATCCAAAGACAGATGGGCCGATCCTTCAAGCAAAAGGACGTCAAGCCGGAATAAGCGTAGAAAAAGGAAAAAAATAGCATAATTAGTTTAATAAACTCATGGATATCCATAATCCATGTATACATTAGGTTGTGTTTAAAGATATTTTTTAAATTGAACAAAATTATTTTCACGGAAAATAAGAATGAAAGATGTTCATAGTGCTATAGCGCTTAATATCACCATGACTCTATTTTGATGTTTCCATGATTTAAAGTAGAGATAGTGTTAAGCCGAATGAAAATAAAAATCGAAAAATGTATCCAACTGAACCAAATACTTTGTTGAATAACAAATTTCATACCGGTTTGGATAAAATATCTACATCCATTTCAACTGAACCTCTCTTTATTATCAAATTTGATCTTAAAGTATTGCATGTTGGAATAGAATATGCACCCGAAAATCATGATAAACAAGGATATATAGGGAAATCCGAGTAGCAGTATTTCCAAAATTAAGATAAGACACACGGTATTAGCGATAAAAAAACCATAAATTAAAATATTCCAGAGATTTGTTTCCATGAAAATATATATTCATGGCATATAATCGACCTGCTCATTAAGAAGAGAAGAGTATCTGCCCTGTTGTAAATAGAGAATACCGTGTAACAAGCTCCATGCAAGCATGACAAGCTCTTTCTACGGTCTTCTTTTTGGAGAAGAAGTTAATAACTCACTTTCATAATTGTTTTTTAGAACATAAATTTGGATGATTTCGCCTGACTTAGTGCTAATATCGCTATGAGAGCTTATTACTCTGTGTTTCGTAATAGCGGTAATGATTTTATGGAATCCCTTTATGGTCATTTCATGAATAGTTTGTCTGATATTTTTTAACAGTTCTACTCCATTATCATGTTCAAGAATTTTTTTTTCAAAAGGAAGAAGGTTGATTTTCAACCGAACGATGATCATATCTTCAACAATATAGACTCGTGATTGTTTTGGGCCCATCCCAATTGGCGACATAATATTTCGTTATTTCTTTTGAGATAAGATCTCCAATTTGGCCTATTGTTTGTTGTTCATGCATAGATTTTTATACGTTTTAAAACAAAAAACCAGCATACGTAAATTTCGATATGCTGGTATACGGTAAAACGATCAATGCTGACTTTTTTACTGTCGACCATCTGGTGTTATCATATTATAACAAATAATAACCCATAATGTATACATAGTTGTCAAACGCATATTATTTTCATTGGGTGCCAATTGGTAAAGGTATGTTTATGATAAAATGCTCCTATGAGTAGTTATTATTATCTTTCGTCAAACAACAACCATTTTTATGGTCCAGGTGGGGAAACAAAATATTATTTAAATGGTACATCTGTATATACTATTCAGGAAGGTCCAACAGGGTATTCGGTCACGGACAATAAAATATACGGGCCTTATGGATATACGAGTTGTTATCTTGATGAAAATGGATATATCTACGGATATCCTGAAAGCTTACCCTTTTTTAAGTGAGACGCCTTTCTCTATTTTTTCTTATCCAATTTATCGAGCCCCAACCCTTTAACAACAAAATAAACAACCGCTGCAATAATAATAAAATCTAAAGCAACACTCAAAAAATGACCATACATAATTTTTGCGCCCAATAATTCAATTTTTGCTCCTTCCAACCCCTTTGTGCTACCAAGAATCAGCCCTATAAGAGGATTAATAAGATCAGTAACTAAAGAAGAGACAACCTTTGCAACTGCTCCTCCTAAAATAAATCCGACAGCAAGTCCAACGACTCCTTGTTCTTTTATAAAATCAATAAAACCTTGTAGTTGACCAATACCTTTTCCTGACATTTCCTTGATATCTGTTTTCATATATTAAAATTAACTGCTAATATAACATAGTGTATTATAGAGAGTCAATTAAAACAATATGTATCAGAACCGAATAGAAAAATTGAGAACTCTAATGTTGGAACAAAATGTAGATGCTTTTTTAGTGACAAATCATTTCAACATAATATATCTAACAGGTTATGAAACATTAGCTCCTCATGAAAGAGAAGTGTTTGTTTTGGTTACACAAGGCAAGGTATATGTATTTAGTGACGGAAGATATCAGGAAGATATTCAGCTTCTCATATCCAATAA
>Ga0172368_10008773_pt1 | contig 10239 bp, 10 predicted proteins | sample Lak11m_FD_114540 | JGI IMG/M metagenome (GOLD analysis project Ga0172368, IMG submission 114540) | Freshwater microbial communities from Kabuno Bay, South-Kivu, Congo - kab_022012_11m | ecosystem: Environmental > Aquatic > Freshwater > Lake | place: Democratic Republic of the Congo: South-Kivu...
GAGCCGCTTTGCGGAAGGCTCGGAATCAGGCGAGAAACCGTGGTATGCGGAGATATAGTTAAGGCCGTACCTCTTTGTCATATATCCGAAGGTATAATGCCCCCCGTGTATAAAATATTTTGTGCCGCATGAGGCTAACCCTTCGCGGAATTTATTGTCAAGCTCTCCGAGCAACGCTTTATACTTTCCAGCATTTTTGCGGTATTCACTCGCGTTTGCGGCATCAGCCCTGATAAAACCTTCAAGCATATTATCAACCATCTTTTGGGCGTTGGCAAAATCAAGCCAGATATGAGGGTCCATTTCTTCCCCGCCCTTGCCGCGCTTATCGTCATGTCCTTCTTCTTCAGCCTCTTTAATAAGTTTTATATCGGAACTTGAATCCACAACAATTATGCCTTTATTGTCTATGCTTTTTAGAATCTTGGCGGCCCAGGGCTCCATATGCTCTCCGGTGTATATAAAAACACCCGCCTTGTTTATCTTTTTTATATCCTCAGGCCTCGGCTCAAAACCGTGAGACTCAACGCCAGGGGGAAGCAGCAGTGAGACATCAATATTGTCTCCTCCGATGTTCCTCGCAAAATCATAAAGAGGAAATAACGTAGTGACGACAATAAGTTTTTTTATAGCGGGCTGTTTCTCGCTCTTTTTCCCGCATGAGGAAACCATAACCGCAAGGGAAATAAGTAATATAAAAATAAATCTCAATGGCTTCATGAGCCCTCCGGGCGAAATAATAATTTAAAAGGATTATAGCAGATAAGAAAGAATTTAAGAAAAACAGGGACAGACAAGAAATCCTGCCTGTCCCATGCATGAAAAGTTGTTCGGACTTTACTCTTTTACAACAACCCTGTGCCCCATCAGCCAGAAGAGAAGCCAGATGAGAATAATTATGGCGAGTATCGCCGCGACAATCCCTAAGCCGTCGCCGCCGGTATCGATGTCGTCAATCTTCAAAGCTATCTGGTGAATCTGGTTGTCGCTGAGTTGGACGAGCCTTGCCTCTATCTCTTCTGTTGTGTAACCGAGTTGTTCCAGCCGCTCCTTGACCATCTTTGTCTCTATAGCCGCCTGAATCTTGGCAATGTCAGTTGTCCGGTCAATGCTGGTATTAATAATCTCTGAAGAAGAAAGCCCTGCCTCAACGCGCGGCACAATCCCGATGACAAACATTGCCGCGATAAGGCACCATGCTATCTGCCTGAAAAAAGGAATCCTCATTTCTTTCACCTCCTTATTTGCAAATTCTTCAATCCTAAGAAAATTGTCTCATAGAACTTCCGCGACCGCAACTATTTTTTAACTTCTTACATTTATGTAAAATAAGTCATATTAAGTAATAGGGCTATGACTGGATTGAGGCAAAATTCACGGGTCTGTCAGAATAGGGGCTGCAGACGAAGCGAAGTGGAGCGGATAGCCCCGCCTGAGAAATTGCCATTTCATTTTTCTATAGAATCTCGCTTGCAATTGTACAAAGATAGTTTAAGGTTGCCGAAAAACAGTTATAACCCGATGAGGAAACATTGTGGAAAATTTTGAAACACCGTCATCATCAGCCCTGTACTTCAGGGATTTCCGTCTCTTTTGGTTCAGCCAATTGCTCTCCCTCTCCGGAACATGGATGCAGTCTGTGGCGCAGGGGTGGCTTGTATATTCCCTGACAAAATCCCCTTTTTACCTCGGAATGGTAGCAGCCGCATCAACCCTTCCAATACTTCTCTTCACATTAATCGGAGGAATCGTCGCGGACAGATTCGGGAAGAGAAACCTTTTGATACTTACTCAGGCGCTATCAGTAATACCCGCGCTTTTGCTGGGTATACTGACCGATTCCGGAACAATAACCGTTTATCAGGTAATATTCCTTGCATTTTTTTTAGGCACAATCAATGCCTTTGACATGCCGGCAAGACAGGCCTTTGTCATCGAGATGGTGGGCAAAGGCCATCTCCTTAATGCCATCGCCCTTAATTCCGCGGCATTTAACGGCGCGCGCATGATAGGTCCTGTAATCGCAGGCGTTGTAATAGCATACCTCGGCATTCCTTCATGTTTCTATCTTAATGCCGCAAGTTTTATCCCCGTGATAATCGCCCTTTCGATGATAAGCGCAAAAGGCGAATTAAAAAGCGCTCCGGAGGGATTCTTAACGGATCTTGCCAAGGGTTTTAATTTTATAAAGAGCCGGAAGGATATTTTTTACATGATAATCCTTATTGCCGTATTCAGCCTTTTCGGAATCCCGTTCATAAGCTTCCTGCCCGTATTTGCCGAAGAGATATTCAATGCCGGACCAACGGGCCTGGGCTTTCTCGTGAGCGCCACTGGAGTGGGCGCCCTTTCAGCAGCGCTTTTGCTCGCGTTCAGGAGTGATATAAAAAACAACTTAGGATTAATGTCCGTGTCAGGGTTATGTTTTTCGCTCGCGCTTCTCAGCGCTTCTTTCTCAAGGGTTTTTGCGTTATCGCTTCTATTGCTTGTTGTTACCGGCTGGGGAATAGTAAGTTTTCTTGCTACGGCGAACAGCTTTATACAGATCGCCGCGCCGGATTACATCAGGGGAAGGGTGATGAGCGTTTATTCTTTCGTATTCCTCGGCTTTACGCCGATAGGCAACTTCCTCATGGGCGTAATGTCGGAGCGCGTTGGAACCACCAACACCGTAGCAGCCGCATCTCTCATATGCCTTGCCGGAGCGGGGATATTTGCGATGAAACATTTGAGGGAAAAAATTTGATATTATTAATCTAAAGATGTTGAGGTTATAGCTGGATTGAGGCAAGATTCACGGGTCGGTCAGAATTGGGGCTGCAGACGGAACGAAGTGGAGCGGATAGCCCCGGCGTGAAACTTGTTAAAGCTACTGTATAAAAAACGGTATCTATTTTTGATACGGTAGTTTAATATTGCCGAAAGGCAGTTATAGCCTCTCTGAAAGAATTATTTGCAAATGAAAATACTTGCGATAGACACATCAACAATGCTCGGCGGGATAGCCGTCATGGACGATTCATCGCTGATTGCAGAAAGCAGGCTCAATGTAAAATCCACCCACTCGGAAAGGCTTATGACCGAGATTGAGCATTGCCTGAAACAATCAAATATGAAGATAGCCGATATTGACGTCTTTGCCGTAGCAACAGGCCCCGGCTCCTTCACCGGCCTTCGAATCGGGTTAAGCACGGCAAAAGGATTTTCTTATGCAACAGGGAAACCTATTGTCTCAGTCCCAACCCTCGAGGCATTCGCGTGGAATTTCCCGTACAGCAAATATCCCGTGTGCCTGATGCTTGACGCGAGGAGAAAAGAAGTCTACGCTGCCTTGTTTGAATGGAAGAATGAAGGCTTCGCAAAGATTGTGGATGAGGCATCCATAGACCCGGTTGAGCTTTCTAAAAAATTGCTCCGCATGAGTTATGACGGATTTATCTGCGCCGGCGAGGGCGTTGGGCTTTACGGAAATAAAATAAAGGAGATACTCGGCAGCAAGGCCATATTCCCCGGCCCTGAGAAAATGGTCCCCTCCCCTGCAAATGTTGCGTCTCTCGGGCTGAAAAAGGCGATTGCAAAGGAATTTACGGAACCCGTAAGCCTTACTCCCATGTACATAAGAAAATCAGAGGCAGAAATAAAAGTAGTTCGTAGCTGATGGCTGATAGCTCATAGCTGATTTGCGGCCATGAGCGATGAGCTATGAGCATGAGCGATGAGCGAATAGACATAAGGCTGATGCATGAATCCGACCTGCCTTCTGTATTTGAAATCGAGCGCCTTTCGTTCACTACGCCGTGGTCTAAAATATTATTCTTCAACGAAATCCATAAGCAGCGTTCCATTGCCAAGGTTGCAACTGCAAACGGAAAAGTCACTGGCTACATATGTTCAAACTATGTGGCTGACGAGGGGCATATCCTGAACCTTGCGGTTCACCCTGACTTCAGAGGAAAGGGAATTGCAAAAAGACTCTTCCGGGACATCCTTGAAGAACTGAAGGAAAGGGAATGCAGATTTTTATTCCTTGAGGTCAGGGCTTCCAATATTGCCGCAAGGAAATTTTATGAAGGTTTCGGATTCGAAGTCGTGGGAAATAGAAAAGGATACTATACCCAACCAAAAGAAGACGCGGCGCTTATGATGCTGAAGCTTTAGGGTTTATTTAAGGCTGCTTATTGATTCCATAATTCTCACCGGAGTCGTCACAGCAGTCCCAACCTCGCCGACAACAATCCCTGCCGCGTGATTCGAGATAATTGCTGCCTGATGCATTGTCGCGCCTGAAGCATGCGCAAGAGTGAAAGCCGCGATAACAGTATCGCCCGCGCCGGTAACATCGTAAACATGCTTTGCCGCAGTCGGGATATGCGTTATCCTGCCTTTTTCAAAGAGGCTCATGCCTTCTTCCCCTCTTGTTATAAGCACTGATTTGCACGGAATTTTTTTGAGCAGCGCCTTTCCTGCCTTGATCAAAGACTTCTCGTCTCTAATCTCGATACCCGCGCCGTGCGAAGCCTCCAGAATATTCGGAGTTATAAGCGATACATTTTTATAGCAGTGAAAATGGCCTGTCTTGGGGTCCACCGCGATAAATTTATTTTTCTTTTTTGCAGCCTTCACCACTTCCTCCACAAGTTCAGACGATACCATGCCTTTTTTATAGTCTGATATTATCACCGCGTCATGGCTGTTGATTGATTTTTTTATGCAGTCAATAATTGCCTCATACGCCTTGCCCGAAACCTTTCTCTTATCTTCCCTGTCAAACCTGACTACCTGCTGGTTATGCGCAATCACCCTTGTCTTTACTATTGTGGGCCTCTGGTCGTCAAAGATGCACGAGCCTATACCCCTTTCGTCGAGGATGTTCCTTAAGACATCGCCAGTCCTGTCATTGCCGATTATTCCGACCACCGTAACCTTGCCTTCAAGGCTGACGATATTATGCGCGACATTCGCGGCTCCGCCTAAGAGGAAGTTTTCATTCGTGACTTCAACAACAGGAACAGGAGCCTCCGGAGATATCCTGCTGACTTTGCCCCAAATATAGCGGTCAAGGACGAGATCGCCTATTACAAGCACCTTTTTATTTCTGAAATTTTTGAATATCTTCGTGTAATCCATGTTTCTAAGAATAAAATATCGGGCCCTAAAAATCAATCCCGCTATTTAAGCCCAAAACTAAAATCGCGCGATACTTTTTTAGCTTGACAGTAAACAGACATATCTATTATATTGAGCTTAACTGTCATTTCCTGAATTGAGGATGATATTCTTCAAAAAGGAAAATGTATTTATTCAAATAAGGTTTAAAATCAAACGTATTCACTGGCACGTAATTTGATTCCTAAGTTTTTTAGGAAATAATCTTTTGTGAGGGGAGGTGAAGAAATGAAGAAATTCACAATAATCGTAGCTCTGATAATCGCAGTGGCTTTTGTAAGCAGCGCAATGGCAGTTCCTCCGGGACAAAAGGCAGAGTTTAAGGGCGGAGCAATGGGCAAGGTCACCTTTGACGGGAAAAAACATGCGGACAAAGGGTTGAAATGCGATAGCTGCCACCCAAATATTTTTCAAATGAAAAAGGGCACGGCAAAGATAAAAATGGCCGACCATCAGGCAGGCAAGGCGTTCTGTTATGCATGCCATAACGGAACAAAGGCTTTCGCAACCGCAGGAAACTGTGCAAAGTGCCACAAGAAAGCAGCAGGCGGTTACTAAAAACATTCTGTAAAATAAAAAGCCCTCCGAAGCATTTCGGAGGGCTTTTTTTATTTCCTTTAGTTTACTCTAAACTTTTGTAAGCCAGGAACCGTATTTTTTGTTTTTCCCTTTTACGCTGTCAAAGAATACGGACTGAAGTTTCTTTGTAATCTTACCCGCCTTGCCTTCTCCGATTACCCTGCCGTCAACTTCTCTGATAGGCGTCACTTCCGCAGCAGTTCCGGTAAAGAAGGCCTCGTCAGCTATATAGAGTTCATCCCTTGTGAATCTCTCTTCTGTGACTTCAATCTTTAAATCCTGGGCAATCTTCATTATGCTCTCTCTCGTAATGCCCTCAAGAACCGAGGTCAGGGGCGTGGTCTTAAGCCCGCCGTTCCTCACGATAAATATATTCTCGCCGCTTCCTTCAGCCACATATCCGTCCGGGTCAAGCATAAGCGCTTCATCAAAGCCAAGCGAGATTGCCTCTCTCTTTGCAAGCTGGGAATTAATGTAATAGCCGCAAGCCTTGGCCCGGCTCATCTGGGAGTTCACATGGTTCCGTATAAAGGACGACACCTTAACCCTTATGCCCTTTTCAAGCCCTTCTTCTCCGAGATACGCGCCCCACGGCCATACGCTTATTGCAACATTTACGGGGTTATCCTTGGGATATATGCCCATGGCTCCGTATCCTATATACACAATAGGCCTTATATAGCATTCCTTGACCCTATTTACCTTTACCGTCTTGATAATCGCATCCTCAATCTCGCTTCTCGAATACGGAATCTTAAGCAGAAAGATATCGGCTGATTTGAAGAGGCGGTCCACATGCTCTTTGAGCCTGAAGATGGCAGGGCCGGTTTTTGTTTCATAACACCTGATGCCCTCAAAAACTCCAAGCCCGTAATGAAGGGTATGTGTCATCACATGCACATTGGCGCTATCCCAATCTACAAACCTTCCGTCCATCCATATCTTTTCGGTCTTCTTTAGCATAGGAGCTATTTTATAACAATCAATAATTATAAATCCAGAGCAAAAAATATTCTATCCGAATGAATAGACAAAATTGGCTTTCGCTTTTTGCAGATATTTTTCTGTCGTTCTAAAGCTCACTTCACTACATCCGCAAAACTCGCTTCGCTCAAACAGTTGCGGCTGTTACGCTCCGTTCGCTAAGAACGTCAACGAAAAATCTCTGATGACGCTCAAACCAACTTTGTCTATTCATATAGCAAGACTTTCACTCACTCTCTAATCCCTCAAATATCCTCACAATAACCGCATTCGCTATCGGAAGCCCTTTTCCCGTCAGCTTCAGATAACCGCCCTTCTTCTCCAGATGCCCCTCTTCAATTAACCCCTTGCAGACAGAAGGCATATCCAGCCCTAATTCTTCAGACTTTAAAATGCTTATCCCCTCTGTCTTTCTTAAACCGAGAAATATAAACTCCTTTATTGCATCCTCACATTTTATCTCTGTTAATTCAGTCTCAGGAATAATCCCTTTATTCAGGTCTTTTATATACCTTCTTATATCGTCCGTGTTCTTTGAGCGAAAGCCTTTGACAAATGAATGCGCGCCTGCTCCGGCAGCAATGTATTCTCCCCTGTCCCAGTAATTGAGATTGTGGATGCATTTAAACTGCGGCAGGGCAAAGTTTGATATTTCATAATGCTCATAGCCCTTGGATGCAAGATAGTCTATCGCTAAATTATACATTGATAAAATTAATTCCTCATCAGGCATCTTAACCCCCTCTGGTGTGTTTATCATTTCGTATAAGGGCGTATTTTTTTCAGGGGTGAGTTCATAAGATGATATATGCGCCGGAGAAAATTCAACTGCCTTGGCAAGCGTCTGCTTCCATGAGTCTAATGTCTGCCCCGGAATTCCGTACATCAGGTCTATTGAAAAATTTTTAATGCCTGATTTTTTTACCGCCTCAATACCCTTCATTGCCTCTTCAGACGTATGAATCCTCCCAAGAGTCTTTAGTTTATTGTCATGAAATGACTGGACTCCGATACTTATCCTGTTTACGCCAAGGGAAAGAAGCATGTTTATCTTGGATTCATCAATAGTTCCCGGATTTGCCTCAACAGTTATTTCAGCCGATGCTGCATAAGAGTAATTTTCTTTCAGGCAAGTGAAAAGCTGCTTAAAGCATTCGTCAGGAAGAATAGTCGGCGTCCCGCCGCCGATATATATAGTCTTTAATTCGCCAGCGAGATTTTTTTTAAGTGCCAATTCCTTGCACAGCGCGTCCGTGTATGCCTTTGCAAGTGATTCGTTGTAACTCACCGAAAGAAAATCACAGTACAGGCATTTTTTTATGCAGAACGGGATGTGGATGTAGAGGAACTCAGTTAATTTTGCCATGTTTTACCAACCTGCCTTTTGTCCATATTACCATAAAAGACATTTGAAAAATATTTGGGATATGGTATATTTAGGAAATTTCGGGAAAGCGTGACAATCGCTTATTAATTGATGGTTCAGAAAATGAAGACAGTAAAAATTATCGCATATATATTTCTCAGCCTATCGTTGTTACTTGATTTGTTATTACTCTTTTATTATTCAAATCTCTCATTAAATAATATCGATGCCTTGTGGAATCTCCCATTTATATTAACAATCCCCGCAGGCATTTTAGGGATTAGCGCGCTGCTGATATTCTTTTTTATCTTGAAGCCACGACGGATTACGCTTGTCTGGTTGTCATCGGCAAGTTTCATTTGCCCGATTATATTGTTCTATCTTGCTCGCAACTACATCTTCGTCAGATAATGTGCTAAAAAATAATAATTAGCCCCGCTTTCTCCATTTCCTGAAATCTCAAAACATCCCCCGCTCGGTTTAAGGCATTGGGCACTACCTAAAATATATCTGTTGTGAGATAATAAGACATCTACGGATGACGGGGGGTGTAAACAAATGAAACTGACCGCGATTATTGAACGCGAAGGCGACGGCTACGTATCATTATGTCCGGAATTAGATATTGCAAGCCAAGGCGATACTATTGAGCAGGCAAGAAATAATCTTCAAGAGGCATTAGAATTATTCTTTGAAACAGCCTCTCCCGAAGAGGTACGGCATCGTTTGCATGGTGAGGTCTTTGTAACTCAAGTTGAGGTTGCAGTTGGGTAAACTGCGAACCCTTTCAGGCAAAGAAGTATGCTCTATTCTTTCTAAACATGGATTCTCAGAAATTCGTCAGCGCGGCAGCCATATTATAATGCAAAGAAAATTACTGCAAGGCACAATAACCGTTCCAGTCCCAAACCACAGCGAAATTCGCATCGGCACTCTTCAATCAATAATCAGGCAATCCGGCCTGCCTCGAATAGAATTCGAATCATAGAATAATACATAAAACCTCCCCTCCATCTCGCCCTTCTAAAAACCCCTATCCTGTGAGATAATAAGAATATCCCTGCTATGAAAAAGCGAGTGAAAAAAATATTCTTATATTTGGGGAGTGTTGCCGCGCTTCTTGTCATTGCGGCTGTTTTAACCCTCGTTTTTGTCAATGCCAATGTTTACAAGCCGTTTGCCGAGGCCGCTGTATCAGACGCCCTCGGAATGGATTTCAAGATTAACGGCAGGCTGGGCATGACGCTTTTGCCTTTCGGATTATCAGCACATGATGTAAGAGTAAAAAACAAGGATACTGACTTCCTCTCCGCAGAAAAGCTCGTCATAGGGCTTGAATTTATTCCCCTCTTAAGACGCGAAATCAGGATAAATAAGTTCTCGGCGGACAAGCCAAAGTTCTTCATAGAGCGGGATAAGAAGGGGAAATTTAATTTTGAGCGGAAGAAGAAACCTGAAAAGGACAAGGGATTTCCCGCGGAACTCCTCTCGATAGAAAAGGTTTCGGTATCCAAGGGAGAAGTCTCTTATCTTGATAAACTCTCCGGCCTGTCCCGTGAATTGAAAGATTTTGATTTGACTGTCACCAACCTTGAATTTAAAGGTCAAAAAAAAGAGGGCATCTTAAAGAATATCTCTTTTGAAGGGGATTTTAAGGCTAAGGAGATCAGGACAAAAGACCTTGAGCTAAAAGACATCAAGTTTGGGATAAAGGGAAATGGCGGGATATTAGGCATAAGCCCGCTTTCGGTAAGCCTCTTCGGCGGCAAGGGAAAGGGAAGCATGGAGATTGACATAACAAAAGATGAGTCTGTAATCAAGATACAATTTGCCGCGTCAAAGTTCCAATTCGAAAAATTCGTGGAAACCATTTCTCCAAAAAAAATAATAAAAGGGACCATGGATTTTAATATCTACATCACCGCGAAGGGAAAGAATTTTGAGGAGATGAAGAAGAAGGTTAACGGTGAGGTCATGCTTAAAGGCGAGAACCTCATGCTTTATTCCATGGACCTTGACAACCTTCTTACAAAGATAGAAAAAAGCAGGTCCTTTTCCCTGATAGATATTGGAACTTTTTTTCTTGTCGGGCCTCTCGGCATAGTGGCGACAAAAGGATATGATTACGCGGCGCTTTACAGGGC
>Ga0172368_10008774_pt1 | contig 10239 bp, 7 predicted proteins | sample Lak11m_FD_114540 | JGI IMG/M metagenome (GOLD analysis project Ga0172368, IMG submission 114540) | Freshwater microbial communities from Kabuno Bay, South-Kivu, Congo - kab_022012_11m | ecosystem: Environmental > Aquatic > Freshwater > Lake | place: Democratic Republic of the Congo: South-Kivu...
AGTATTGGGGTTGCTAAAGCATTAACAACTTCTTCAGTAACATCACCAGCAAAAGTTCCTGTAGCACTATCAACAAGTAATTTTGCCTTAAATATGGCTAGAGGATTAAAGACAGATAATGTTAATGTGCAAACTACTACAGAGCAAGATTTAGCATTAGAAGTTCAATCAATCATTGTTGATATGGTTAATAGTAATAATAATATTACTCTTAATTGTGGTGAATTTCAGGGTTCTCTTGAGTGTGGTCTTAATGGTTGTCATTATAATATGAATACGCATGCTTGTACAAAACGTACTCGTGATTATGTTTATTAATATTTTTGTTGATTATAAAAACCTCGACCGAATGGTCGAGGTTTTTATTTTATTTAGTAAGAAATCACTTTGATTTCTACCCTGCGGTTTTGAATTTGTTCAGATTCATTTTTAGGATTTGGAAATAGCATAAATTTACTTCCATATCCAATAGTAGACATTCTATCTTTTGATATTTTTCTATCTAACAGATAATTACATATCGTTGTAGCTCTGTTTTGTGATAATTGGTCACATTCATTATTATCTGTTCCATTTGGATTATTTACATGTCCTTCAATAGAAATAATCATATTAGGATTTTTTTTCATTAATTTATAAAGAGCTTTTATTGAAGGATATGCTGATGGTAATGGGGTTGGAGAATCACCATAGAAATTAATATCATTCATTCTGTATTTTTCTCCCTTTTTTAATTTAGGCAAGATAGTTTTTATATCTTTTAATTGATAATTATTTTTGTCTAATTCTAATGATTTTAATTCTTTGACTCCAACAAAAGAACTATCTTCTAAGTAGATGATACTATAGTTAGCGTTAGTAAATATGTTTTCTTTAATAAAATAATTACCAGTAATTGGATCAGAAATTGTTTTTGCAATTTCGTTTCCTTTAGTGTCTTCTAAAACGACATCTGCTTTAATTGGTTTATTTTCTTCATTTAAAACAGTACCAGAGATTTGAATTTCTTTTTGAAAACCAATCTCTATGGTATGTCCTTCTCCATTAGGATACACATTATCTAAAACAAGATAATATTTTTCACCCTTTTTTACCTCTATTGATTTAGAAAAAGGTTTTCCGATGCCAGAAGAGAAGAATTCATTTTCTCCTTTGTCTGACAATCCTGTTGTTGAAGTCCCTCCTTTCCCCGTGCGGGAAATATTAGTACGGACTGGAGTGATTTTCTTTTTTATCACATCAGCACAAAATGAACTGTCTGTGTATTTAAAAAGAATAAAGTCATAATCATCTTTCTCATTAGTTGGAGTGATGATAATACCCAGTTTTCCGTTTGTTGTTGTATTAAAACAATACCAAGCAGAATTGTGTTCTTGTTCAAAGAAATATTTATCTCCTTGTTTTGCTTTGATTTCATTTTTCTTACCAAAGCCGTTCGGGGGGACAGTCGGGCCATAAAATCCTTTCTTATTTAGAATGATTTTTATAGCACTATCGCAGTCTCCTGCGATGGGCTTCAGCTTTTTCTGAGCCATAGCTGGTGCTATCGTGCCTAGCACGATAATGAGCAGAATTAATAGTTTTATATTCATTTTTCAAAGATTTTTAAAGGTTATTTTCTATTTATATAGTACTAGTTTTATATAAAAAAGTCAAGTTTAGTTATTTTTAGTATTTTTATGATAAAATTATCAAATGCATGACAAACAAATTGAAAAACTTATTAAATTAGAAGACAAAAGGCAAAAAAGTGTTATTAATCTAATTGCATCTGAGAATTATGTTTCTAAGGATGTATTGCAAGCACTCGGCTCTATACTTACAAATAAATATGCGGAAGGATATCCAGGGAAGAGATATTATGGAGGTAATAATATTATTGATAAGGTTGAAAATCTTTGTATAGAACGAGCTTTAAAACTTTTTAAATTAAAATCTGAAGATTGGCATGTGAATGTTCAGCTTCTTTCTGGAAGTCCTGCAAATTTTGCTTTATATTCCGCGCTTGTTCCAGTAGGAGGAAAAATCATGGGAATGAAATTAACTTCTGGTGGGCATCTAACGCATGGACATCCACTTTCTATGACAGGAAAACTTTGGAAGCCAATTCAGTTTGAACTTGATGCGAATACTGAAGTTATTGATTATGAAAAATTAAAACAAATGGCGATAGTAGAAAAGCCAGATATTATCGTTTGTGGTTTTACAGCGTATCCAAGGTTTGTTGATTTTAAAAAGTTTCGTGAAATTGCGGATGCTTGTGGAGCAATATTGCATGTAGATATGTCGCATTTTGCAGGATTGGTTGCAGGAGGAGTTTACCCATCACCATTTCAATATGCAGATACTGTGATGACAACTACACACAAATCTCTTCGTGGGCCAAGACAAGCAATTTTATTTGTTCGTAAAGACGAAAGAGGTTTTGATAAAAAATTAGACAAGATGGTGATCCCAGGACTTTTTGGTGGGCCTCATGAAAATAATATTGCAGGTGTTGCTATTGCTTTGAAAGAAGCGATGACGGGAGCATTTAAAAAATATACAAAACAAGTTGTAAAAAATGCAAAAACTTTAGCAAATGAATTGCAAAAACTTGGCTGGCATATCATCTCAGGAGGAACAGATTCGCATTTAATATTGATGGATACTTGGATGAATGGAAAAGGAATTTCTGGTAAAGAAGCTAGTGAAAGATTAGAAAAAGCTGGAATAATAGTAAATATGAATACTATTCCAGGAGACACTCGTTCTGTGATGGATCCGTCTGGTGTTCGTCTTGGCACTTGTGCAGAAACTACTCGTGGAAGAAAGGAGCAAGACTTTATTAAAATAGCAAGACAAATAGATAAAATTTTGAGAAAATAATTTACCAAAACCACTATTTTATCCAACTGCTCTTTTAATAGATTTATATAAAAAAGGAGAAAATTTTTATGATAAAGAATAATTCTATTAATGGTTATATTAACGGATAATGGTTATATTAACGGAATAATATTTCTAATTTATTAAAAACATAAATGACACAAACTCTGCAGGTGCAGAGTTTGTGTCATTTACTATTGTATTGTACTGCATTGTATTTATTTATAAGCTTTAGCGAGTTTAAATGTTTTAATGCATTTATCTAATTTTATTGTTTTAATATATTCCATAAATTCTTTTGGTAGAGGTGATGGACCGACCCATACACTATGTTGTATCATTACATAACCAAATTTTTTTAGATGCCATCGAAACCACTCACGTTCAGCTTTTTTCTCTACTGGAACATCAAACATTACTAAAAGATTTTTATCTTTAGAAATATTTTCAGTTTTTTTAAAATGTTTAAGAGAATCAATTTTTCTTTTTACATATTCTTTACCATATTTTGAAAGTACGATGCCAGATAGTTCTTTTTCGATAATCCCTTTTGTTTTTAAACGGTCAATAGTGGTTCTAATACTTCTTTTTGAATATTGTTTAAAATGAGGAATACCAAAAATATTAATTCTCATACCCTTATGGTTTAGCTCTGTGTTCCAAAGTTCTTCTAAAATTTCTTTTATTATAGACATATTATATGTATTATATATTAAATTAAAGCATGACACATCTTCTGCAGGTGCAGAAAATGTGTCATGATTAGTTATTTTTTAATAAGGATATTTTTGATATAATTATTAATATGCAAAAAAAGAAGGGATTTTTTATTGTAATAGATGGTACAGATGGGAGTGGGAAGTCTACTCAAGTAGAGCTTTTGATAAAGCATTTAAAAAAAGATGGGCAAAAAGTGAAAGTGGTAGATTTTCCTGATTATTATCAAAATTTTTTTGGAAAATTTATAGGCCATTGTCTTTCAGAACAATATTATAATTGGAAAAGCATTCATCCAAAAATTGCTTCCATTGCTTATGCGGCAGATCGTTTTGAATCTAAAAATAAAATTGATAAATGGCTTAAAGAAGGCAATATTATTATTGCAAACAGATATGTAAGTTCAAATCAAATACATCAAGGGGGAAAAATTAAAAATATAAAAAAGCGACAAGCTTTTATGAAATGGCTTAATGAAATGGAATATGAAGTTTTTAAAATTCCTAAACCTGATATCGTTTTTTATTTAAGCTTGCCGATAGGAATTGTCCTTAAACTATTAAAGCATCGTGATAGTAGTAAGATGAAAAGAGTTTATTTAAAAAAGAAAAAAGATGTTCATGAAAGTGACATTGATTTTATGAAAAATTCTATAAATAGCGCGATGTGGCTCGCTAAGACGGAGAAGAATTGGATTAAAATAGATTGTTCAAAAAATGGAGAGATTCTAACTCGCGTGGAAATTCATGAGATGGTTTATGATAAAGTAAAGAAAATTATAAAATAGGCACTATGCTTTAGGCGTTATGCATTAGAAATAAAAAATGAAAATAAAAGTTAAAAAATTAAGAGAAGATGCGAAATTACCCACACATGGTCACCCAGGAGATGCGGGAATGGATTTTTATGCTGTTGAAACGGTCATTTTTGCTCCTCATAAACAAAATAAAGTACCGACTGGTATTTCTGTTGAAATTCCAGAAGATCACGTAGGTTTGATTTGGGACAAGTCTAGTATTTCTTTTAATAAAGGTTTAAAAGTTATGGGTGGAGTTATTGATTGTGGTTATAGAGGAGAAATATTTATGAGTCTTTTTAATACATCTAATGAAGAAGTTGTGATAGAGAAAGGGCATAAGATTGCTCAGATGTTAATACAAAAATTTGAACATTGTGATATTGTTTTATTTGATGAGCTTTCTTCTACAATACGTGGACATGGGAGAGAAGGTAGCACTGGATATAAATAATATGGATATAAAAAATAAAATAGAAAATTTAATAAATATTACCTTAAAAGATCTTGAGATAGATGGAGGTGAGGTAATGCTCGAACACCCAGCTGATTTAAAGATGGGGGATTATTCTACTAATATTGCTATGGTTTTGGTTAAAAAATTTGGAATGAACCCAAAAGATTTAGCTCGAAAGATTGTAGAGAAATTGAAAGTTTTTTCGAAAGAAGATTTAGAAGGGATAGAAAAAATAGAAGTCGCAGGAGCTGGGTTCATTAATTTTTATTTATCGCGTCAATTTTTTACTAAAAAAGTAGAAGAAATTTTAGCTAATAAAAATTTTGGAAGCAATGATATTCTTTCTAATAAAAAGATAATGATTGAATACACTCAACCAAATCCTTTCAAACCTTTCCATATAGGTCATTTGATGTCTAACTCTATAGGAGAATCACTCTCGAGGATTTTTGAAGTAAGTGGAGCGAAAGTAATAAGAGCGAATTATCAAGGTGATGTGGGCCCTCATGTAGCGAAAGCAATTTATCAAATATTAAAAGATAAAAAAGATATTATAATTTCTACCACTTTAGACAATTCATCTACAAACGAAAAAGCAAAATATATTGGTGAATGTTATGCGAAAGGTAATGATGCATACGAAAACGATGAAAATGCGAAAAAAGAAATAGATGAAATAAATAAAAAGATTTATGAAAAGTCTGATGAAGAAATAAATAAAGTTTATGATTGGGGTCGTGCTATAACGCTAGAAGCATTTGAAGAAATATATAAAATGTTTGGCACGAATTTTAATTATTATTTTTTTGAAAGTGAAATGGCTCCAATTGGGAAAAAAATAGTAGAAGAAAATATTGGGAAAGTTTTTGAAGAATCAGATGGAGCTATTGTTTTTAAGGCAGATAAATTTGATCCAAAGTTACACACTAGGGTTTTTATAAATTCTCAAGGTCTTCCAACATATGAAACGAAAGAATTAGGTTTAACTGAAATAAAATTTAAAAAAGAGGATTTAGATATTTCTGTTGTTATTACCGCTCAAGAACAACAAGAATATATGAAAGTGGTCACAAAAGCGCTTAGTTTAATAGATCCAAAAAATGCATTAAAAATGAAACATATTACGCATGGAATGATGCGCCTAACTACTGGGAAAATGTCTTCTCGAAAAGGAAATGTAATCACAGGTGAATCTTTAATAGAAGACTCAAAAGCAGAAATTTTTAAAAAAATACAAGGGAGAGATTTCACAGATGAAGAAAATAATATAGTGGCGTCACAAGTAGGAGTATCCGCTTTAAAATATTCAATATTAAAACAATCAATCGGGGGAGATATTATTTATGATTTTGAGAAATCAATTTCTTTTGAAGGAGATTCTGGTCCATATTTGCAATATGCATATGCTCGTTCAAAATCAATAATAAAAAAAGCGAGTGAAGAAGGAGTTGTCCCAAGTTTCTTTAATATGCCTGAGGAAATTTTTGAGATAGAAAGGTTGATGTATCGTTTCCCTGAAATAGTTTCACATTCAGTTGAAGATTATGAACCTCATTATATTGCAAATTATTTAATAGAGCTTGCGCGTACATATAATACATTTTATGGAAATACAAAAATAATAGATATTGAAGATAATACTTCACCTTATAAAATTGCGATAACAGAAGCTTTTTCTATTGTAGTAAAAAATGGCTTAAACCTTTTAGGTATTCAAGTTCCAGAGAGGATGTAAAAATATTAATTTTATGCTTTAATACTTAATATGGAACAAGAACCAAAAAAATCATTTTTAAATTCTAAAGATTCTGTTGAATATGGTCCTGATGAGACTGTCGGGTCTTTTGGGCATAAGATGCAAATTGAGAAGGAAAAAATAAAACGAGAACAATATAAACCAACAGAGGAAGAACAGAAAGTTATTAAAATATTAATTGCTCCAATTTTAAATAAAATTAATGAATTAAAAGAAGAGGCAAGTAAAATAACTTTAAAAAAGGATAAAATAATATTAGATGGTAAAATTGGCTTTTTATTTAGAAGACTTGTACAAATTAAAATGCCTCAACAGATGTCAGAAAAAGATATAAAAAATTTAATTACTGAAGTGGCTGAACATATGGAACATTTATATAATTATAATAAAAAATATAAAACATCTTCTTTTAGTGATAGATTTGAATTTTTAAATTTAGAGATTAATTTTCTTATAGATCAGCTTAAAAAAAGAATGGATTAATTTAAAAACGTTCTTTTTTGTGGTAGTATTTTATTTATGGATGATAAAAATAATACAAAGTCAGAATTGGCTCAAAAAGAAGAGCGAATTTTAAAGTTTTGGAAAGAAAATGATATTTTTGAAAAATCTTTAAAAAAAGAAGCTCCAAAAGGTAATTATGTTTTTTATGATGGTCCACCATTTGCTACAGGGACTCCGCATTATGGTCACATATTAGGAAGTACAGCAAAAGATGTTATTGGAAGGTATCAAACTATGCGTGGTTTTTGTGTTCCTCGTCGCTGGGGGTGGGATTGTCATGGATTACCAATTGAAAATATTGTTGAAAAAGATTTGAATATTTCTGGTAAAAAAGCTATTGAAGAACTCGGAATAGATAAATTTGTCGAACATGCTCGTAGTAAAGTTTTGACATATGTTGGTGAATGGAGAAAGACGATAGATCGTATGGGAAGATGGGTGGATTTTGATAATTCATATAAAACTATGGATAACACTTTTATTGAAAGTGTTTGGTGGGCACTGGGAGAATTAAATAAAAAAGAATTACTTTATGAAGGCGTGCGAGTGCTTGCATATTGTCCAAGATGTGAAACACCAATTGCTAATTCTGAAATTGCGATGGATAATAGTTATAAAGATATAACCGATATTTCTGTATATGTAAAATTTAAATTAGTTAATGAAGAAAATACATATTTACTAGCATGGACCACAACTCCTTGGACTTTACCCGGGAATACTGCGATTGCTATAAATAATGAAATTACTTATTTATATGTTTCTCATGCATCTCAAACAGGTAAAGAAATTTTAATTCTCGCAAAAGATAGGTTTGATTCACTAAAAGATAAATTTACAAATCCAGAAATTATAAAAGAAGTAAAAGGTAGTGATCTTATAGGCATGTCCTATGAACCAGTGTTTGATTACTATAAAGATACTCAAATACCAAATAAAGAAAATATTTGGAAAGTTTGGCATGCAGATTTTGTAACCTTAGATGTAGGAACTGGAATTGCTCATGAAGCACCTGCATTTGGTGAAGATGATATGAATCTTGCTAAGGAACATAATATTCCATTTATTCGTCACGTGGAGCCAAATGGTGTATTTTCAAAAGATGTCATAGATTTTGCAGGAATAAAAGTTAAGCCAAAAGAAGATGGACAGTCGACAGATGTTTTGGTAATTAAATATTTAGCAAAAGAGGGGAAACTTTTTGCTAAAGAAAAAATAATTCACTCATATCCGCATTGTTATCGTTGTGATACGCCACTTCTTTATTATGCTTTACCTTCATGGTTTATTAATATACAGAAAGTTAAAAATAATTTACTTAAAAATGCTGAATCTATAAATTGGATTCCTTCTCATTTAAAAGAAGGACGTTTTAAAAATATAATGGAAAATGCTCCAGATTGGACGATTTCACGTAATCGTTATTGGGCAAGTCCATTACCTATTTGGAAATCTGAATCTAAAAAGGTAATGTTTATTAATTCAATTGAAGATTTAAAATCAAAAGTTAAAAAATCTGGTAATAAATATTTTGTAATGAGACATGGCCAGGCAGAAAATAATGCATTAGGAATATATTGTTCCGAAAAAGATAAATATCATCTTACTGAAAATGGACGTTCGCAAGTGTTAGAGACAGTAAAAGAATTAGAAAATAAAAAAATAACAGCGATATACTGTTCTCCAGTTTTAAGAACAAAAGAAACAGCCGAGATTGTAGCTAAGAATATTAATTTTCCATTAGAAAAAATTATTTACGATGACAGAATCAGAGAATTAGAATTTGGAGATTTTTCTGGGCGTCCTATGGATGAATTTTGGAATTATATTGAAAGTAAAGATTGGACTTTTGATTCTAAGATTCCAAATGGAGAAAGTCATCAAGATGCAAAGAATCGTTTTGGAGAATTCCTTTTTGATATAGACAGTAAACATAAAGATGAAAAGATTTTGATTATTTCTCATGGAATAGCTGTTGAAACAATACCTTCTATTATTAAAGGGGCAGACAAAAAAGAATCATCAGAAACAATTATTTCTTTATTGAAAAATAAACCAGCTTCACTTCATGAAGAGCACGAATTTATTTCTTTTCCACATAATAAAGATTATGAATTAGATTTACATAGACCATATATAGATTCAATTGTTTTGGTTGATGAAAAAGGGGAAGAATACAGAAGAATACCAGAAGTTATAGATTGTTGGTTTGAATCTGGATCGATGCCTTTTGCACAGGACCACTATCCGTTTGAGAATTTAGATTGGAAAAAGAAAAATTTCCCAGCTGGTTTTGTTGCAGAATATATTGCTCAGACAAGAACTTGGTTTTATTATACTCATACGATATCTTCAATTTTATTTAATGAAGCTCCATTCAAAAATGTTGTTACAACAGGTACTATTTTAGCTGAGGATGGACAGAAGATGTCAAAGTCAAAAAATAATTTTCCGGATCCATGGATTTTGTTTGATAAATATGGAGTGGATGCACTTCGTTTCTATTTGATGTTTTGCCCTGTAATGAAAGGAGAGGATATTAATTTTTCAGAAAAATCAGTTCAAGATATTTCAAATAAGATAATAAATAGATTTAACAACGTTGTTTCTTTTTATGAGTTATACAGAGACATAGAAGTAGAAAATATAAATAAAATAGAAAGTAAAAATATTTTAGACCAATGGATTTTGGCTCGTTTAGATGAACTTATAGCTCAATCAACAGATGGAATGGAAAAGTATGATATGGCTTTAGCTACAAGACCTTTTGAATTATTTATTGAAGATTTATCTACTTGGTATTTACGTCGTTCTAGAGATAGATTAAAAGATAATAACAAAGAGGCAAAGAAAATTTTATATTTTGTTATTAAAACCCTTGCTGTTTTGATGGCACCATTTACTCCATTTATATCAGAAGATATATGGCAGAAATTTAAAAAAGAAAATGATCTAGAAAGTATCCATTTAAGCAATTGGCCAGAATCTAATGAAATAAATTATGAAGTAATAGAAAAGATGGAAGAAGTTAGAAAGATTGTTTCTTTGGGGCTTGAAGCTCGTCAAAAGGCTTTATTGAAGGTAAGACAACCGCTTGCGTCTTTAAAATTAAAATCAGAAATAAAATTGTCAGATGAATAT
>Ga0172368_10008782_pt1 | contig 10235 bp, 10 predicted proteins | sample Lak11m_FD_114540 | JGI IMG/M metagenome (GOLD analysis project Ga0172368, IMG submission 114540) | Freshwater microbial communities from Kabuno Bay, South-Kivu, Congo - kab_022012_11m | ecosystem: Environmental > Aquatic > Freshwater > Lake | place: Democratic Republic of the Congo: South-Kivu...
GTAATCGATTCCAACATAGGCTATTTTTTTCATGGGCTGGTCTCCTTTTAATAAGTATTATAAGGTTAATGGCTGAGGTGTGTTTATAGCACACCTCAGACCAGCCCGTTTCATATTATCTGAAAGCTCCTTGGAAACTATGAACACGTTTACTATTCTGAAAAGAGAATTGAAGTCGTACTTCACCTCTCTTGTTGCCTATATCGTCATAGCGGTCTTCCTGGTCATCTCCGGGTACTTCTTCTACACCAACCTGGTCATGTTTGTCATGTGGGTGGGCTCGGATGTGAAGACCGGGCTCTGGCAGTATACCTTCCAGGACATGCGCTTTATAATGCTCTTGCTGCTGCCGCTTCTGACCATGCGCTTGTTTGCGGAAGAGAAGAAGCTGGGCACGATTGAGCTTCTTTTGACCAACCCGCTGCGGGACAGCGAAATCCTGTTCGGCAAGTATTTGGCCTGCCTGGGAGTTTTTCTGCTCATGCTGGTTCTCACCTTTCTCTATCCGATTCTTCTTGCCATTGTCTACAGCGTCGACATCGGCCCGGTTGCCGCCGGGTACGCGGGGCTTTTCCTGCTGGGCGCCGCGTTTCTCGCCTGCGGCATCTTTATCTCCTCGCTCACTGAAAATCAGATTGTTGCCGCCATTGCAACCATGGGCGTGCTGGTGTTTTTCTGGTTCATTGACTGGAACGAGGGTATCGCCGGGGAACAAGCCGTCCGCATTCTCCACCAGTTTTCCCTGTTTGAGCATTTCTTTAATTTCACCCGGGGCGTGATCGAAACCGAAGACATTGTCTACTATCTGAGCCTGATTGCATTTTTTCTGTTTCTGACCCAGCGCTCAATGGAGTCGAGAAAATGGCGGGGGCTGGCATGAAAACCGGGCAGCGGACATCACGGCAGGTGCTGGTGCGCTGGGCAGAGCTGGCGCTGCTGGTATCTCTGTTTGCCGGCATTCTGGTCCTGGTTAATATCATCGCTGTTCGCCGGAGCCTGCGCTTTGACTTAACGCCGGGAAAGCAGTTCACCCTTTCGCCCCAGTCAGAGCAGATACTGAAGACCCTGGCCGATGACCTGGACGTGACCATTTTCACTAAAAAGGGCGAGGAGAACACCTTTCAGGATCTGCTGAAACTGGCGTCCCGCGCAAGTGAGAAATTCCATTACCACATAATTGATCTGGATAAAAACCCGGCCAGGGCGCAGAGCCTCGGTGTGCGTGACTACGGCTCGGGCATAGCGGAGTATCAGGGCAGAAAAGAAACACTGCGCGCCCTGACCGAGGAGACCCTGATGAATGCAATACTGCGGCTCAGGGATACGGCCACAAGAACCGTGCGTTTTATAACCGGTCACGGGGAAAAAAGTCTCACCGCCGCGGATAAAATGGTGAGCTGCAGCAATGCCCGGCGGGCCCTGGAAATGGAGAACTGCCGGGTGGAAGAACTGCTGCTCATGCAGACCGGCAGCGTCCCGGACAATACCGCCGCGCTGATTGCAGCAGGCCCGCAGAAGGATTTCACCGCGCAGGAAATCACGGCCATTGACAGCTATCTGAAAAAAGGCGGGCGGGCACTGTTTCTGTGCGATCCGTCACCGCTGCCGAACCTTGAGGGCCTGCTCAAAACCTTTGCCGTGGAACTTCCCCGGGACTTTGTACTGGACCGGGAGAGCAAGCTCTTTGAGCTTGATGAAATGACCCCCCTGATATTCCCCGATAAAAACAGCCCGGTCACCAGCGGGATGAAAGAGGCTGCGGTGTTCCCGGTGTGCAGGTCAGTCCTTCCTGTTGCCCCAGCCCGGGATGATCTTGCCGTTACCATTATAGCCCGCTCCGGCCCGCGCAGCTGGTCAGAGCGAAAAACCCAGAGCGTGTACAGCGGCAGTGCCGGCTTTGACCGGGACAGCGATGAGCCGGGCCCCGTCCCCGTGGCAGTGACCGTGCAGGGGACTGTCCCGGAAGCGCAAGCATCAGGCCGGGCGCCCCGTGCCGCGCTGCGCTTTGCTGTTATGGGCGACTCGGACTTTATATCCAATCAGTACCTGGATGTCCTGGGCAACAAGGACCTGTTTCTGAACACCATCAGCTGGCTTGCGGAGCGTTCAGATCTCGTCAGCATCAGGCCCAAAAACGCCCCGGCCGCGGTTTCCATGCTCTTTCTTACCGAGGCTGAAAACCGCCTCCTTCTCTGGAGCGCGGTTATCATTGAGCCGGCCCTGGTGCTGCTGGCAGGTATTGCCGTGGTGCTGTGGAGGAGGCGCTACCGGAGATGAACGTGAAGCGGATGGTTATCCTTGCCGCACTTTTCTGCGCGCTGCTTGGCTACGTGCTTTTTTTTGAGTCGCCTGCTTTGAAACAATCAAAGCCGGCGGCAGAGCAGCTGGTGAAAGTATTTTCCTTCCCGGAAAACGCGATCCAGAGCATGGTAATCCGCACGGGCTCTGTTCAGGCAACACTTACCCGGCGTGACAAGCGCTGGGAATTGTCAGCGCCGGCCCGTACCGTGCTCAATCAGGAGCAGGCGGAAAGCCTGCTCTCGACCATAACCGGCCTGGTACAGATAGAAATAGTAAGCCAGGGCACGGAAGAGCTGGGCCAGTACGGCCTGGAAAATCCCGCCATGAGCATCACCCTTTCCGCAGCGGGAGCAGCGCCGGTCACGCTCCTGGTCGGCAGCGACTGTCCAACCGGGGTCAGCATGTACGGCATGCTGCAGGGAACCAAAGACGTGATTCAGGTCGGCACCCTGCTCAAATTTTCCATCAATTCCTTTCTTGATATGTATGTCCGGCCTGCTTCCTGACAGCAGCCTGCGCGTTGTCACCCGTTCGTTGTAAGCACCGCAGATTTTTAAATCAGCGCTCTATTTTTTTGTTTTTCTATTTGCTTTTTTTCTGATATATATTAAAAATCAAAATTTTTTTCCTCACCTGCGACAGAAAAAAACTAAGGGTAATTAAATTCACAGCAACGAAGGGAGTAGTATGGAAGAACTACTTTTAGGTAAAGAGTCGCTTGTTCCATGGCTGACGGAACTTCTGGCAAGCGGCCGGGAAGTTATCGGCGTGAAACGGCATTTGCAGCGGTACCGGTTTGAAAAACTGGAAAAACCCGAAGAAGCGGTACTGGACTACGACGTGACCCTGCAGTCACCTAAGAAATTTATCTTCCCTCCCCGCGAAGACCTTGTAATGTTCACGGGCGGAGCGGCGAGCAGGCCGCAGGCAGGCACAGCCGAACGGGTTATCTTCGGCGTGCATCCCTATGACATTCATGCCATTTCGCTGCTCGATGATGTATTTAGAGACGGACAGCAGGACCCGTATTATCTTGCGCAGCGGGCACGGACCATCATCGTGGGCGTGGATGTGCTGAAGCCCTCGCTTAATGCCTTCTGCTCCAGCATGGGCACCGCAACCGTTGAAGACGGCTTTGATCTGATGCTCACCCCCATCGAGGGCGGGTACTTTGTGCGCGCGGGAACGGCAGCGGGAAAGAAAATCCTTCCGCAAAAGTTCACGAAAGCCCCTGCCGACAGCCATCGTGCCCAGTTTCAAAAAGAGCAGGAAAAGGCGCAGGTGCGCTTTGCGCTGAACCGCGTCAACACGCCGGTAAAAGAGCTGCCCGCCCTTCTGGAAAAGAATCAGCACCATCCGGTATGGGAAGACCTGGATAAACGTTGCCTGGGATGCGGCTCGTGCAACCTGGTATGTCCGACGTGCTACTGCTTTGATGTGAAGGATGACGTAGCGCTTGACCTCTCCGGCGGTGTCCGTTACCGCACCTGGGACGGGTGCCTGCTCAAGGATTTTACCCGGGTTGCCTCCGGCGAAATTTTTCGCGAATCGCGCGCTAACCGCAACCGGCACCGCTTTTTCCGCAAAGGAAAATATATGGTTGAAAAATATAACAAACCCGGATGCGTCGGTTGCGGCCGCTGCACAACTCACTGCCTTGCTGATATTAATCCGGTTGAGGTTTTTAATGCCATAGCCCAGAAGGAGGTCCAATAATGCAGACTGCAGAAAAATTGAGCTCTCCCTATGTACCGGAAAATGCAACCATCAAAAAAATTACTCAGCTCACCGATACTGAGAAGCTTTTCCTGTTATCTCTCGACAGCGGTCAAAGCCTCGGACATGCGCCCGGACAGTTCGTCGAAGTGTCCTTGTTCGGCATCGGCGAAGGACCAATCTCCATCTCCTCTCCTCCCGCCAAAGACAGCACATTTGAGCTCGGCGTGCGAGCGGCAGGAAATCTCACCAGGGCGCTTCACGGCCTTAAAACCGGAGATGCGATCGGCATCCGCGGGCCGTTCGGACACGGCTTTCCGGTTGAAACCCTGATGGGTAAAGACCTTCTGTTTGTCGCCGGCGGCATCGGCTTGGTGCCGCTGCGCTCCCTTATCAAGTACGGCCTGGAGCACCGCGACGCGTTTGGCCGCATTATTATCCTGTTCGGCTCGCGCTCGCCGAAAGAGCGGCTGTTCACTGATGAGCTTGCCGCGTGGTCAAAGCGCAGCGATGTAGAGTTTCTGGAAACGGTTGACCGGTCTGATCAGGGCTGGACGGGAAATGTGGGCGTTATCACGACCCTGTTTAAAAGGATAACCATCGATCCGCGGAAAACCGCGGTCATGATTGTTGGCCCCCCGATCATGTACAAGTACGCGCTTCTTGAGGTCAAGGAGAAGGAAGTGCCCCGGCAAAACATCTTCCTGTCGCTTGAGCGGCGCATGAAATGCGGCCTGGGCAAGTGCGGCCACTGTCAGATCAACAACTTTTATGTCTGTCAGGATGGGCCGGTGTTTGCGTATCCACAGATAGAAGATAAAGAGGAGGCCCTGTAACATGAAACCAAAAATCGCTTTTTTTGATTTTGCCAGCTGCGAGGGCTGCCAGCTGCAGGTGGTCAACCTGGAGATGGAAATACCGACGCTTCTTGAACTGGTGGATATTGTTGCATTCCGCGAAGCCATGACCGAGGCCACCGATGATTATGCCATTGCCTTTGTCGAGGGATCAATCACCCGTGAGTCCGACATCCCGCGCCTGAAAAAGATACGGGAGCATGCAGCTATTCTGGTATCCCTGGGAGCGTGCGCAGCAACCGCGGGCGTGAATGCCCTGAAAAACAAGATGGGCATGGACACGATCAAAAACATTGTGTACGGCGAAAAAGCCAGCTTTTTCGAGACATTCCCGGCGCGGCCCGTCCATGCGGTGGTGCCGGTGGATTATGCAATTCCCGGTTGCCCGATTCACAAGGAAGAATTCCTGCGCGTGGTGCAGGCACTGCTGCTGGGGAAAAAGCCGGAGATTCCGGATTACCCGCTGTGTGTCGAGTGCAAGCTGAAAGACAACCTGTGCGTGTACGAGCTGGGGCAGAAGTGCCTCGGGCCCATCACCCGTGCCGGGTGCGGCGCCTGGTGTCCGAGCAATGTTGACGCCTGCGAGGGGTGCCGGGGGTTCATCAGCGAGCCGAATAAGAATGCCCAGACGGATATCATGAAGAAATACGGCCTTACTCCGGAGCTGATCATGAAGGAGTACCGCTTATTTAATGCCTACACGGAGGACAGCAATGAGTAGCCAGAATCTTTCCATAAATGTTCATCATGTGACCAGAGTAGAGGGCCACGGCGATATCGAGGTGAACCTGAAGAACGGAGCAATAGAAAAATGCTCCTGGAATGTGGTGGAGGCGCCGCGTTTTTTTGAGGCGTTCCTGCAGGGCCGGCCGTACAAGGATGTAAACCACATAACATCGCGTATCTGCGGCATCTGTTCCATCGGCCACCAGCTGGCCTCCCTCAAGGCGACCGAGGCTGCCTTGGGCGTGAAAATTTCAGAGCAGACCCGGCTGCTGCGGAAACTGCTGCTGCACGGGGAAAACCTGCAGAGCCACGTGCTGCACACTTATTTTCTGGTGGCGCCTGATTTCTTCGGCGTGGGCAGTGTGTTCCCGCTGGTTGCGACCCACAGGGATGTGGTGGTGCGGGCGCTGACGCTGAAGAAACTGGCAAATGACCTCTGCGATGTGGTGGGGGGCCGCACCGTGCATCCCATTCGCTGCAAGGTGGGCGGTTTCTCCTGCCTGCCCAAGGTCTCGGAGCTTGAACAGACCCGGGCGCGGCTCGTTGCGGCACGACCCGAAATTGACAAGACCGTCGAGCTCTTTGCCACGCTGAAGATACCCGCTTTTGAGCGCGAGACCGAATATATCGGCCTCTATTCAAAAACCGAATACCCGCTCTATGAGGGTGAGCTCTGCTCCTCCGATGCCGGGACCTATAAAGACGAGGACTATCTGGCGGTCACCAACGAGTATGTGGTGCCGCAGTCAACCGCTAAGTACGCCAAAAACAAGCGGGACGCCTACATGGCAGGGGCCCTTGCTCGCTTCAATTTAAATCATGCAACCCTTCACCCAAGCGCAAAAAAGGCTGCCGCCGCCCTCAACCTGAAAGCGCCCTGCCACAACCCGTTCATGATTTCCGTGGCCCAGGTGGTTGAGATTGTCGATTCCCTGGAGAACTCCATAGCATTAATCGACACTATCCTGAAAAGCGGCCTGCAGGAGGAAACACTCGCGATCAAGCCCCGTGCCGGGCGCGGCGTGGGGATTGTGGATGTGCCCCGCGGCATACTCTTCCACGACTACACCTATAATGACAGGGGCGAGATCGTGAAGGCGAACTGCATCATCCCAACCAACCAGAATCATGCCAATATCCAGAAGGATATGGAGAAATTCCTGCCCATGATCCTGGACAAGCCTCAGGATGAGATCCGACTTGGCCTTGAGATGCTGGTGCGTGCCTATGACCCGTGCATCTCATGCTCGACCCATTATCTGGATGTAACGTTTCTCAAATAGCGCGGAAGGCGGCAGCCGCGCCGGGCGGGTGCGGAAAAGCCTGCGCACCGCTGCACACCGCATGGTCAAAACCCTTACTAAGGAAAGAGGGAAAGGCAATGAAAAAGATTTTAATCGTTGATGATGACCCCGATATCGTGGAAGCAATGCGGATGGTCCTTGAAGCCCAGAGCTTTGAAGTGCACAGCGCCGTAAACGGCACCGACGGGCTCAAGAAGGTAAAGGAGGTACACCCTGACCTCATCATCCTTGACGTCATGATGGACCAGCTGACAGAAGGTTTTCAGGTCACCTATGCGCTCAAGAATGCAGAAGCAGGGTCTGAGTATGCGGCCTATGCACAGATTCCCATTCTCATGCTCACGGCCATCGGCAAAGAGACGCACATGAAGTTCAACCCGGAAACCGACAACGACTACCTGCCGGTCCAGGCGTTTCTGGAAAAGCCGGTGCAGCCGAAGATCCTGATTGAAAAAGTGCGCTCGCTGCTCAGCATGTCATAAGGATGGCGCCCTCCTCTGCAGCTGATATCCTGATCGCCGGGGTTGGGCACCCGCTCATGGGCGATGACGCGCTCGGGCTTGAGGCCATACAGGCGCTGGAAGCCGAGAGCCTGCCGGAGCGTGTGCGCCTCTTTTATGCCGGTGCATCTCCCCTGGACATCCTGGGCGAGCTGTCCGGCATCCGGAAGCTTATCGTAATAGACGCGGTGACCGCGGCAGCCCCCGGGGAAATTATACGAATATCCTGCGCGCTGAACAATTGCGCCACGCCCGTAAACGGGACCGAGACCCATGGGATCGGCCTCGTTCAAACCATCCGGCTGGCGCAGGAGCTGCATCCCGGTATGGCTATTGTGCTCATAGGCGCGGGCATCGAGCCCGCAGCTGTTCCCGGAACGCCGCTCAACCGATCCCTTCAACAGCTTATTCCGGCACTCATAGGAACGGTTAAAGATGAAATTGCTGCAGCGCTTCTTTAAGCCGTTGCGACAGCGGCTTTTCCCCGGACTGACGGAGGAACTTCGGTAATGGGTTTTTTCTCAGAGCTGGGGAAAAATTTCCTGCCGGGCGAACTCCCCGGGGACGCCGGACCGTATGTCGTTCCGCTGCTTCCCGAGGAGGGAACATACTATCTGCCGGGCAGACACCGCGCAGAAGAAGCCGCCATGATTGCCCGGTGGCTGGTGCGCCTGCGCTGGGCTGCGATCTGCGGATTTTTGGTGCTGGCAGCGTGCTTCCGGATTTTCTTCCGCACCGTCATGCCGATAGGCGCGATTTACGCCCTGTGCGGCATAATCCTGCTGTACAACCTCGGCTTTTATCTGCTCTTCAAAAGCCAGAAAAGCCACGACTACCAGACCGCGCTCTTCTCCATCCGTTTGCAGGTTTTTCTGGACTGGCTGGCGCTGCTCCTGTTCATCCACTTTACCGGCGGCATCTTCAGCCCGCTTATGTTTTTTGTAATACTCCACGTAATCATCAACGCCATGATATTCCCCCCCCGGCAGTGCTACCTGTATACGATGCTCCTGCTGCTGGGGCTGGCGGGGCTGGTGCTGGTGGAATACGTGGTGCGGATTTTTCCGGTCAACAACCTGTGGCTGGGCGTGAATCCCCCGACCCTTGAGCCCATGCCCATGATCATCGCCTGTTTGCTTTTTTCCTTTGTCCTGTTCGGTGCCACGTTTCTTGCCACGTCCGTCATGGGGCGCTTCCGGCAGCGGGAGAACGAGGTGCGGCGTCTGACCGCTTCTCTGCAGAAGGCGCTCACCCGCATGGAAACTCTGTATGAAGCGACCAAAGCAATGGTCGCAAGCTACGACCTCACTGCCGTGCTGGATCTCATCGTCCGGGACAGCATGCGCATCATGGGGGCAAAGGGCGCGGCAGTGCGCCTGCTGTCGGAAGGAGGCCAGGAGATGACCCTTGCCGCAGCCTGCGGCCTGACCGATGCGTTTCTGCACAAGGGGCCGATAACCGCGGAGGACGGGCTCACTCCCAAGCGCCCCGACGAGGTCATCATGGTGGAGGATACCGCCGATGACCCGCGCATTAAATATCCGCGGGAATCACTGCAGGAGGGTATCCGGTCAATTATCTCGATTCCACTGGTGAGCAAGGGAAAAATCCAGGGCGACCTGCGCTTGTATGCGCCATCACCGCACCACTTCGCCCCGGATGAAATATCATTTTTAAAAATTCTGGCAGGGGGCGCTACGGTCATCATAGACAATGTTCGGGCGTGGAAAGCGCTGGAGGAGAGCAACCGGAGGATTATCTCCTTTGCCTACAAGATCGGGCACGACTTGAAGTCGCCGGTCGGCGCGGTACAGAGCCTGCTCTCCGCCATGCAGGAAGGATTCGCCGGCGAGGTGCCGCCCAAGCAGAAGGACATTTTAGCGCGGTGCATAAAAAAGCAGGACCAGCTCCTGCAGCTTATCCGCGACCTTCTGAACCTGGCCGAGGGTCAGATGTCCACCGACGGGCAGAAGATGGCTCCCATCGACCTTGCGGCGGCCGCCGCTGAAGCGGTGAATCTGCTTGAGGCCGTATCGCAGGCGAAAGGGGTTGTCATCCGCTACACCGCTCCCCGGCAGCCCCTGCTGTTTCAGGAAGTGCTCGGTGATTTTCAGCGCCTGTTTTCGAACCTCCTGGATAACGCCATCCGCTATACGCCCGCGGGCGGCAGCGTTGAACTCACCCTGGCGGGCGCTGACAAAACGATTGCGCTGACCGTCAAGGATACGGGCATCGGTATTGAGCCGGAGTTCAGAGATAAAATTTTCGAAGAGTTCTACCGCACCCCCCAGGCAAAACGCGTCCAGACTGACGGCACCGGCCTCGGACTGGCAATCGTCAGGGGCATCGTCCAGCGCTATCATGGGACCATCAGCGTGGAGAGCGAGCCCGGAAAAGGCACCTCGTTTTCTATTGTGCTGCCCCTGAGATAAAAAGTGCGGGGCGACGGGACGCGGCGCATGGTTCGCGGCAAAAAATACTTGACTTTTGATCTCAGGGGTTCTACTAGTAAATTATAAATGAATATATGACAGCAGGGTCCAGAGACAGGTAATCTCTGGAGGACACAGCAATTGATAGTCGGGCGGCTACCTGAACAGTAGTCGTTCAGGCTGCGGTTTTTTATTTTACTGCCGGCAGAATTATCACTGCACGCAATTTATTTAACTAACAGAGATATACCCCATACGGAAATATTGTGCATACAGAAAAAAGGGTCCGGATATGAGATAATATCCGGAGGCAATTGATAGTCGGGCCGCTATCTGAACAGTAATCGTTCAGGCAGCGGTTTTTTATTGTGCTGCCTGCAGCATTATCACAGCAGGCAA
>Ga0172368_10008785_pt1 | contig 10233 bp, 9 predicted proteins | sample Lak11m_FD_114540 | JGI IMG/M metagenome (GOLD analysis project Ga0172368, IMG submission 114540) | Freshwater microbial communities from Kabuno Bay, South-Kivu, Congo - kab_022012_11m | ecosystem: Environmental > Aquatic > Freshwater > Lake | place: Democratic Republic of the Congo: South-Kivu...
AATTTGTTAATGTCCTACGGACAATATAGCGCCATAGACTACCTATTTCTATTGATCTTGAAGCCCTACGGGCTAAACAATATACAATTTCCATTCTCGTACGAAAATAAGAATGTATTTCTTGAATTTTGGGGATATGAGATTTCAGGATTACTTTCTGTCTGGCACATCAAATAATAATTTAGCCTACATCAGGAAAATTTATTTGTGCATTTAAAAAAATCCGTTACTTTTGCAGCCCGTTTAACACAACGTTCATAAAAATTTTGGTCCGGTAGTTCAGTTGGTTAGAATGCCTGCCTGTCACGCAGGAGGTCGCGAGTTCGAGTCTCGTCCGGACCGCAGGAAAGGGAAAGTAATGTTTCCCTTTTTTTATGCGTTTTTACGTCTATATAATTCACTCAGAGAGTTCGGATATTTATTATATAGGATTTACAACGAATCCTGAAAAAAGATTAAATGAGCATAATTCCGGACTAGGCCGTTATACATCGAAAAACGGGCCATGGAATATAGTATATCTTGAAGAATTCAGTTGCAAAGAACAGGCCCTGAAAAGAGAGAAAGCCATCAAACGTTACAACCATGATTATCTTAAGATATTGATAAATTCATCGACAAATATAATCAGATTCTTTAAGGTAGGATGAAATCCTGCCTGTCATCTCGCCGAAGGCGAGACGAGTTCGAGTCTCGTCCGGACCGCAGGAAAGGGAAAGTATAGTTTTCCTTTTTTATGCGATATTCCTATCTGAAATCCAAAACGGCATTGCTTCCGTACCCGATATGAGGTTGTATGGAAACACCTAGCTCATCATAAAATACCAGGCAAATTGAACGATGTCCCAGGGACGGGACACGACGGTCAATTAAAAACTGAAGGACAATGGCCAGGGGATCGGATAGTCCATACTGACAACATTCGCCCTAAATGTAACATGTGCAATTTTCCCGCTCATAACCAACATAACGGTTTTTACCCGATGTTATGGCATGACATTTCGCAGATTCCCAGCATTAAAGTTAAGTTCTTTTATTAGGAAGATCGAGGCCATAGCTTTTACGTTTGTCTTCCATTTTCAGTAAATAGCCCAGTAATATAGCTACCATACCTAAGCCGGCGAAAATAAGCATAGGGACAGTGTAATTATAAATTGCTGTTGTATCTCCTTCCTGGATTCTTTCAGCTACGCCGGGATTTACAGCTTTAAGTACTACACCTATGAGCCAGGGGATAAACCAGAGCCCTATATTCTGAATCCAAAAAACAAGTGCATAAGCCGAACCGAGATATCGTTCTTCAACAATTTTAGGCACCGATGGCCACATGGAAGCAGGTACCAGTGAAAAAGCTATCCCTAATACCACAATGGCTACAATTGAGAATGCCATATTCAGAGGTATAAGGGCAAAAGTTAAATGTGCCAGGGTCAGAAGTATTGCACCAAAGATCATCATGGTAGCGCCTTTCCCCTTTTTATCAAGGAAATTACCAACAATAGGTGTAAGGATTATCGTACCCACAGGAAGTAATCCGCTAATATATCCGGCAATTGTATTTTCAATTCCCAGTTTATTCTGCATCATATTCACGGCATATTTCAGGAAAGGAAAAACACCTGAATAGAACAAAACACAAAGCAGAGATATTAATAAGAAACCTCTGTTGGTAAGTATTTTACCAATATCGCTAAGCCGAAACTCCTCTTCCGGCTCTGCAACATTATTTTTATTATTGTCCCTGGTTTGTTTATCAAGTTTAACATCAAGGAATGAATATGTTAGAAAGGTCAGAAATCCAATTGACAGAAGTGCGAGTCCGAAATATATTGATTTAATAGGATCTTCTTTTGGTGTACCCGAACCTGCAATGGCTGCTGAGAAAAAGAAAGCAACTGATGCACCCAACCTTGCCGTAGCCATCTCCATACCCATTGCAAGAGCAAGTTCTTTGCCTTTGAACCATTTAACTATCGTTTTGGAAACTGTAATTCCGCACATTTCAACACCAATCCCGAATATTGCATATCCCAGTGATGCCATTTTTGCTGAGGCAGGCATACTGACCCAGAATGAATTGAAAAAATTATATCCAAATCCACCGTCGTTAAAATAATCGGTTAATCCATAAAATTTAACGAGACCTCCAATTAGCATGGTAGTGGCTGACATAAGCCCTGTAAAACGTATGCCCATTTTATCCAAAACAATACCTGAAATGATCAAAAATCCAAATACATTAAGCATGTATTCTGATCCGGAAAAAAATCCATAGACATCAGGCTCCCAGCTATATTTCCTTTCGAGAAGGGACTGCAATGGAGCAAACATATCCACGAAAAAATAAGCTGACAACATGGTCAGCGAAACAAGCATCAGCGCTATCCAGCGGGCTGTCTTCGACTCACGTAATGAATGTCTGATTTGTTCTGTCATAACATAGAAATTTAATTTTTTGAAGGGGCGAAGTTAAGAAAATTACAATACCATCATAATGTTGTTAAAATTCAGAAAGGTAAACAATCAATTTTGTGCTGAAATATTCTTCAATAAAATAATCGCTTATAGAAAAAATCTTTATCCCGGTTTTAAAAAATTTTAATTCCTCTTTCATATCCCCTCCCTTCAAATAAAGTATACCATTGGCAAAGGAATTTTTTCTTGTGGTAGAAACTAATTTGAAAAACCAACTGTAAAATTCCGGCAGGGTAGTAACCGCCCGGCTTACAAGGAAATCAAAAGTTCCCTTAATTTTTTCGGCCCGTATATTTTCACATTTCACATTTGCCAAATTCAACGCTTCCGATATTGAACTGACTACCTTTATCTTCTTCGAAACAGAATCGTTGAGAGTAAACTGCACATCTGGAAAAAATATGGCAAGCGGAATCCCCGGAAATCCGCCGCCCGTTCCGATATCAAGGATGGTGGTTCCGCTGCAGAAATGAAATAGTTTTGCTATGCTTAATGAATGCAGAATGTGATGTTCATACAAATACGCTATATCTTTCCGGGAAATAACATTGATTTTTGTGTTCCAATCCCGGTATAAACCTTCAAGTTGTCTGAATTGATTTATCTGGTTTTCGGATAAACCGGGAAAGTATTTAAGAATGATATCCATTAACTATCGCAGATGACTAATTAAGTCATCTGCAAAGATAGTTTTTTCGGATTATTTTAATTTACCGACAGGGCTCTCCACTTTGGAACAGTAAAACTTATAGAGCTGCCTGAACCTTTTTCGCTAGCAATGTTGATTTGCCCTCCGTTTTTTTCAACGAAGTCTTTGCAAAGCATCAAACCCAGACCAGTTCCAGTCTCCCTATCAGTGCCATGAGTGGTATAATGGAGGTTAGGTTTGAACAGATTATCTATTTCCATCTGCGACATGCCCACACCTGTGTCTTTAATGGTTATTTCGATTGACATTTCCCGCTCCGTTGCCATAACCATGATTTCACCTTTTTTGGGTGTAAATTTTACGGCATTATATATCAGGTTTCGCATTACGGTTGACATCATATACTCATCTGCAAATATTGCCAGTGATTCATCAACTTTCCAAAGAAGATTAATACCTTTATTTATTGCTACACTCCTAAGCAGCATAATGTTTTCGCGAAAGACCTGAGCTACGCTGACTTTAACAGGATTAAAGTTTATTTCGTTGCGGTGCATCCTGGTCCAGAAAAGGAAATTATCCAGCAAATCCTGGATAGAGGAAGCTGATTCCTTAACATTCATCAATAATTCCTTCGAAGTTTTAAGGTCAAGGAGTCCGGGTTCATTTGTCAAAAAATCAAGCAATACCTTTATATTTCCTATCGGGCCCTTTAAATCATGTGCCAGGATGGTGTACAGTTTTTCACGGGTATTAACTACCGCCTGAAAATCATTTTCGTCCGGTCTTTTTGGGACAATTGCATCATTGTTTTGGAGTATGGGATTGCTTTCAATTTTTGATTCCATTTCGCACGTCCACATGATCATCCGTATGATGTCAAGAAGGCGTTCGCGGGCATATTCAAACTCCGTCATTTCCTTAGCCGGTGATTGTTCAATCAATTCATTGTTTTCATTAACGACCACCAAATTGTCCTTAAAAGCAATGAGGCATCCCTCGTTCCTGAGATTTTGTCTGATAAATTTTACAAACGTTTGGTAGGAGCCGTTCAGGTGTACATTGTTATCAATGACAATTAGAACTATGTCTGGATTATTTTTGGCTATTTCCCTTGCCTCCGGCAGTGAAAATGCCTTTAAGATAGATATTTTTTTACCATTGAACGAAAAATACTTCAGGTTATCAAAAACCGCTTCATGAATATGTTCCTGGGCGCTGACATTCAGTATTTTATAAGCTTCGGTTTTTTGTGCAGGGCCTTCCTTTGAATGGATGTTCTTTAAAATACTACCTTCTCTTGTTTTTTCAGAATTTACTTTCACGACTTTACTTTTTCTCGATTGTTAAGACATATAGGTTTTTACAATTATTATACCATTGCAATAAGTAGCTGAAATACAATTTGTAACGTGTAATTTTCTAGTTAATATCAGAGCTTTCTTTCGCTTTCGGATAGAGAAATAAGCTGTTTACGGAGTTTATTTAAGGATTCTAAAAAATCCCGGAGCCGTATTAGAATTAAGAATATGAAATCAGAATTGATTATGACAAAAATATAGAGCCATACTTTTCAGCATGGCTCATAGTTTTAAATTTGTAATGGGAAATGAAAATTTCTATTTCTTTCCGTAGATCAAGTCTTCATGCTCAGCCTTGTTTGTTAGCTTGACCGAACCTCTCTCTGAATTTCCCTTTATTTCTTTCTATTCCTTTATCCCCCGGTTAATAAACTGGTTAAACGGAAATAAAACTTTAAAAATACCATCCATATATTTTACCAGTCCATCGCTAATAAGCCTTTCATCAGCCACGGGATGCAAAACCGTGTAGCTCTTATATTTCAGCAAGTCAATATCCTCAAAGTCCGCCGGAAAATCCTTTGGCGGCCGGCTAAGTTTATCCTCTTCCATCTGCCTGAAAACCTTTATGAATTCCTTATCATTAAGGATACCTTTAAATTCATCCGAATGGTAATAAATCTCCTGCCTCGCTTTTTTCAATACATCAGGAGGCGGCATATAAATTCCACCTGCAAGCATTGAGCTACCCGGTTCAATATGAACATAGTATCCGGCATATATTCCCTTCCTCCCGCCTTTATTGATGTATCCACCCATGTTTGTCTTGTACGGCGATTTATCCTTCGAAAACCTTACATCCCTGTATATCCTGAACACGCAATCCTTTGCAGTCAGCAATCCGATTTCCGGGTCAAACTTATAAATCAACGGGATCAGCTTATTCAGCAATCCTTCAAATTCCGACTTTGCTGCTTCATACCGTTTTTTATTTGCCTCAAACCATTCACGGTTATTATTGAGTTTTAATTCGCTTAGAAAATCAATCACCTTTTTCATAAAAATATTTTTAAAGTTTTTTTCAAAGTTAAAAATATTTGTACATTTGGCTTGCCTATGCCACAAAATTTGATCAAGACGGTTTGTATCGTTTCAGCAACGATAATTATCCCGGTGCTTAACGGATTATGCGAAAATGCAAACCATCCTCTTGGAGGCAGGTCTTCAGGTATGGGAAATTCATCAGTTACACTCAGTGATTTCTGGTCGGTTCACAATAACCAGGCTGGATTAGCCGGTTATAAAAATATTTCAGCCGGATTTTATTTTGAGGACAGATTCATCATGAAAGAATTAGGGTTAAAAGCCCTGGCTTTTGTCTTGCCGGTCAAATCAGGAGCCTTCGGATTGAATTTTAATACCTTCGGATTTTCACAGTACAATGAAACCAAGGTAGGTCTGGCTTTTGCCAAAGGTCTTGGTAAGATATTCTCGGCCGGATTACAACTGGATTATCTGAGGACAAGCATTGCAGAAAATTATGGCGATAAAAATGTCTTTACCTTCGAAATAGGGCTGATGTCCAGGCCCAATGACAAAGTAATCCTTGCCGCCCATGTTTTCAATCCCATCAATGTAAGGCTCGAAAAGCAATATGATGAACGCATACAGTCGGTTTATAAGTTTGGCGTTTCATACCTTGTTTCTGATAAGCTTTTGCTGGCAATTGAAACCGAAAAATCCCGTGATTTTAAACCGCTGGTCAGGGGAGGGTTTGAATATAAAATTATTGACCGGGCGCTGGTAAGGATGGGCTATTCAACATTGCCGTCAATGTCGGGGGACGATGATTTCAGCATTGCCTCACAATATTCCTTTGGGTTTGGACTTAATTTTCAAAATCTGAATATAGACCTCTCTGCATCCATACATCAAATCCTTGGCTGGTCACCTTCCGTTTCATTGATTTATACGTTTAACAAGGGTAAATAAATTGGATTCCCGCTTTTCAATATCGGCCAGATTCAGGATTTTTTTAACAGTCTGTATTTTGCTTTTTTCGAGTGCATCCGTCCTTCCCCAGGAACAGGATACTGCAATGATTAATGCTTCAGACGATATTCGTGAAAGAATAGAGAATATAGCCGAAAGCACTGAAGAAACACTCGATTATTCCGATCTGGTCGGCGACCTGGAATACCTGAAAGAAAATCCATTGAATTTAAATTTTGCAACAGCTACCGATCTGGACAAGCTTGTTTTCCTGAATGAAATTCAGAAGTTCAGTCTTCTTGCTTACCGCGAAAACTACGGAAATTTCGCAACCCTCTTCGAGTTACAGTCTATTGAAGGATTTGACACTGAAACGATCAGGAAAATTTTGCCATTCGTTTATATTTCGGCAGATAAACCAAAATTCAGGATGACTTTGGGTGAGGTAATGAAATATGGCCGTAATGAGTGTATTCTCCGTTACCAGAGGGTACTTGAAAAACAACAGGGCTATGCGCCAACAGATGATTCTGCTTACTATGAAGATCCAAATTCGAGGTATTTAGGCAGCCCTGATAAAATATATTTAAAGTACAGGTTTAATTATTCCGATAAGATCAAGTTTGGATTTGTTACCGAAAAGGATGCCGGTGAGCCTTTATTGAAAAGCAATGTAAACGATTCAATTCGGCAAATTACCGGATCAAAACTTAAAAACGGTTTCGACTTTTACTCCTTTCATTTGAACCTGAATGATTTTGGTTTTCTAAAAGCATTTTCAGTTAGTGATTATCAACTGGAATTTGGCCAGGGACTTACCCTCTGGTCGGGACTGGCTTTCGGAAAATCATCCGGAGCAACAGACATCAAGCGGTTTGCCCGCGGAATAAGGCCCAGCGCCTCCGCCAACGAAAACCTGTTCTTTCGTGGGGCCGCCGCTACCTTTGAAATCCAAAAGCTTGACATTACTGCATTTTATTCCAGACATAATGTAGATGCGAATCTTTCAGAACCCGATTCACTTGATTCGGAAGCCGTCTATATCACATCAATCCAGGAATCAGGCCTTCACCGAACACCCAATGAATTAGAAAATAAACATACTATTCATACCAAGGTCATTGGTGCCAACCTTGCTTACCGGGGTAACCGCTTTGGACTGGGATTTACTTCATTTTATTCGGGCTTAAGCCGAAGTCTTTTCCCGGATGATCAACCCTACAATCAGTTTGGATTTACAGGAACCGAGAATTTGAATTCCGGATTGGATTACACCTGTCTGATAGATAAATTTAATTTCTTTGGCGAAATATCGGTTAGTCAAAACGGAGGTTTAGCCCAGCTTCATGGTGTAACTGCAAGCCTTCACCCCAGCCTTATGGTGTCTGTCCTTTACAGGAATTATCAGAAGGACTACCAGAATTTTTTCAGTAATGCCTTTGCCGAAAGCAGTGAAAATTGCAACGAGAAAGGCTTATACACAGGGTTCAATCTGAGACTTGTTAAGCAATGGACTCTTACAGCCTATCTGGATTCATACAGGTTTCCCTGGCTTAAATACAGGGTTGATGCCCCTTCAAACGGAAATGAATACCTGCTGCGGGTTCAAAAGAATTTTTCTCAAAAGGGACTTGTATCTTTCCAGTTCCGGCAGAAAAACAAGCAAATTAATGAGCCGGATATTGAAACAGGTAATGACCCTCAGATAAATACCCGTAAAAATTATTTCTGTTTCCAGGCTGAATACAATATTTCGCCCTCAGTCATCCTTAAAAACAGGATCGAATATGTTTTAAGCAGGGAAGGCGATGATTACAAAGGCACCGGCTACCTCGCCTATCAGGATATCGGCTGGAAAAGTCCATCACAGAAAGTGTCCCTTGCTTTCAGGTATGCCGTATTCGACACTGATTCCTATGAGGAACGCATGTATGCTTATGAAAACGATGTGCTGTACTCTTTTTCAGTGCCTGCCTATTATTATAAGGGAAGCAGGATTTATCTCGTAGCGCATTATCGCATCACACAGCATCTTGATTTCTGGATCCGGGTTTCGCAAACTTATTATAGCGATCTTGACGCCATCGGAAGCGGTTTGGATGAAATAGAAGGTAATCGCAAAACCGAAATCAAGGCTCAGTGCAGGATTAAATTTTGACATCCGCAAAGGCAAAGCTGATCAGTTTCAGTTATACCGCCATATTTGCATAAATGTTTTTCGGAACCTTCATTATCTTTTAATAAATCTGGTTGAACCAGTTACCTTATCCTCGCTCTTCACCACCGCAAAATACAGCCCCTTTGCCCAACCGTGCAGGTCTATCTTTGTCTCCTGCTGACCCTTCCATATTTTTTCGCTGTGAACCTGCTGACCGTAAATGTTATAGCACTCAAGCAGCATATTAGCGTGATGATCTGTGTTTTGGAAGGCGAGGGTGATCTCTGTTTCAGCCGGGTTGGGAAAAGCAATTATATCATTATCAGATTTCAAGTATATTTCTTTAGTAAAAGTCCCCGTTGCACACCCTGCCGTATCACAACCCATACTGTCAACCTTTATGACCCACATTTTTTGTGTGCTGCCGCCTGTTCCGGGACGGGCATAGCCAATACCAACGTAGCCTTTTTCCTGACAAGGATAAACATCATACAGCATGTTTTCAGCATATTGGTCAAAATAATTATAATATTCTCTAAACCAAATACTGTCTCCTTCCTGGTTGAATTTATAAAACCAACCGTTGAGAATGAAATCAGTGGTAGTATCAGGATAATAAAATCCAGCAGCTACTATGTCTCCATTGATTGTTTCCCGGAAATTCCTGATATTACAATGATACATTTTAGGAGCAATTTTTTTTTGCCAGATGGTTGTTCCTTCATTGTTTAATTTAACAAGATAAATTCTTCCTGTTCTTGTTGCAGGGCTTACTACCCATTCCCCGTAAACTGTAGCCATTAAATAATTCCCATTATCAGCCAAAGCTACCAGCGCCATATCATCATCCACATTGGGATTGCCGTAGGTTTTAGTCCATTCCTCATTACCGAGGCTATCTGTTTTTATAACCAGGGCATCCAATGAGTGGTACACAGAAGGATCCCAAATATAACCTCCAATTAGATAACCTCCGTCGGGTGTTATCATTACATCTTGACCTCGGTCCGCGAGCACACCACCATATAACTTGTGCCATATATAATTGCCCAGGCTGTCTGTTTTCAATAAAATTGGATCTGAATAATCATCTTCGGATAAATATACCCAACCTGTAAGGATATATCCATTATCTGAGGTTTGAATACAATTATAAATTGTTGTTTTATATACCGGTGCATAGTCTTTCTTCCAAATTGTATCTAGGTCGTTATTCAATTTCATTAACGAACTATAGATTGATCCATTTTCAGAATAAGAAAATGACAGTGCAAGGTTATTATCTGATGTTTTTATTAAACCTCCTCCGGCATTTCCCGGAAAATAAGATTGGTAATCGTTACCGAATTGTTTCCACAATATTTCTTCTCCATTATGATCAATTTTAATAAAAACAAGTTTTTGTCCAATTGAAATCGAATTTATAGTAACGCCGTAACCAATATAACCCTCTTCAGTATCTATTATTGACATACCTGAAGTTATACCATTAAATTGATTATACAGGTTATTGAAATAGATAGTATCTTGAGCTTTTATACCAAAGTGAAAAATAATTTAGTCCAAATGTCGGAGGTATGATATTTTGATTTATTTTTGGACTATAATATAATTCATTTATGGCATTACCTAAGATTATACAAGTAAAAGAGAGCGAA
>Ga0172368_10008790_pt1 | contig 10230 bp, 7 predicted proteins | sample Lak11m_FD_114540 | JGI IMG/M metagenome (GOLD analysis project Ga0172368, IMG submission 114540) | Freshwater microbial communities from Kabuno Bay, South-Kivu, Congo - kab_022012_11m | ecosystem: Environmental > Aquatic > Freshwater > Lake | place: Democratic Republic of the Congo: South-Kivu...
CGCCGCTCCGCATTCTTTTTGGCGGTCGTTTTCGACCTCTCTTATCACTTCGCTCATATCCGTTTGGGGGGTTCGTTCTATTTCAGTTTGTTAACCGCTGCTTCTTGCAGGGGAGTCACATATTATAAATTCTCCTATTTTAAAAACTATACGCACATATTACCAGTTTGATATATTTTTCATTGATTGGAGCCGTTCCATATACTATATATACTCCTTCTCATAATATATAGGAATCCTCCTATTTGTCTAAACTATACGCAATAAACTATTATATCAGTTCACAATTTATATTTCCACATTAGAGCAACATATTTTTCAAAGGTGATTATGCTGGCTGATGTTGGATTGAACTGAATAAATTTTTCATAGTGTTTTTGTATGCTGGCTTTAGAAGGTGTTTTTCGTTTGGTCATTTTTACCTATTCATATTTATGATAATACTGATGTTTTACTATACGCAATGATTTTGGGGTGCTGTTTTCAAATGATTGACAGTATTTCAATTTTTGTTTACGTTTTAGGACAAACTTAAAGAAATATATGGTACTATTAAGGCAATAACCCAATTAAAGCCTTATGTACTTTACTAACAAAACAATACTTTTTATGGCGTTTTTCCAGCAGAAAACATGAAAACAGTCATATATTAGCAGGTGATTGATTTTCAGCTTCCCAAGCTAATATTCGTCGGTTCGAATCCGATCACCCGCTCCTATCTCATCTCCCACTTCTGGTGGGAGATGTTTTTTTAAGCCATCAACGCCACCTTCTCGCGCGTAAGCCCATATAACAGCCTTTCACCGGCTAAAAACCGTTTCAATTCGTCAACCATCACCCGACCCATCCTGCGGCATTCCGGACCAACCGATCCGGCAATGTGCGGCGTTAGAATCACATTCGGAAGGGTGTAAAGTTTTGATCCCGCGGATGGCGGTTCGGGCCAGGTCACATCCAGAACAGCTGCTAAATCTTCGCGCCGTTCAAGCACTTCGATCATTTCATTTTCGCAGATTACAGCACCCCGTGAAGTGTTCAAGAACGTAGAATAAGGCTTCATACTTGCGATCAGTTCGCCAGTGATGAGCCCCTCCGTTTCTTTTAACCATGGTGTGTGAACGCTGACCACATCTGCTCTGCGGAATACCTCGGCCAGCGGGAGCATGTCCACACCCGGATACTCACCCACAAATGGGTCATAAGCGATGATCTTCACATCAAAGGTTTTCAGGCGCTCAGCGACCATCTTGCCGATCATGCCCAAAGAAATCAGGCCGACCGTCGATCCATACCCGCTGGCCATCGGCAGGCGGGAAAACGTCTGCTCTTTGCGGCACTGCCAGACATGCTGCCAACCAGACTTCAAACCAAACAGGATTTGCCCTAACGTGTATTCCACGACTGGAATGGCGTTGGCGGCGTAAGCGCTGGTGATTGCGACCTGTCGTTCCCAGAACGCATCGGTCATCATGTATTTTACCGATCCGGCTCCATAAAATACTGCCTTTAAGTTTGGTGCGCAATCTAAAATATCCTTGCTAAGGACTGGCCCGCCCCATCCACTGAATATGAAATCTATATCAATTAAAATTTCAGGCCTTTCAGACAATTCATCCGCTGTGATCAGCTCGTGTTGGAAGTTAACCAACTGACGGATATCTGCTCTTTCTTCTTCGCCGTAAATTAGATCATATGAAGCTCGGTTGAGACAAAAAATTGCGTTCATTCCGGTCCTTTGTATTCGGTGTTATCGATCCAATTGATCTTACCTCAAAATCCGGCCACATCCGCTGAATGGATCAATCTCGGCTATAATTTCTGCCGCTATACGTCGAACCTCAAAGAGGTGTGCTTTGAATCAAGATAAACTTGAGCCGGCTAAATCCTACCGGTATTTTGACCTGGTCATGGTCCTCTTCGTGACTGTCCTGCTCGTCTCAAATATCGCTTCATCTGCCAAGATCGTCGATTGGGGTGTATCCATTTTGGGACAGCTTCCACTGGCGTTTGATGCTGGAACCTTATTGTTTCCGATCAGCTACATTTTTGGCGATGTTCTGACCGAAGTTTACGGATACAAACGCTCAAGGCGCGTTATTTGGACCGGATTTGCCATGTTGGCCCTGACTTCCTTTGTTTTTGCGCTGGTTCGCGCCATGCCAGGTGAATCATCCTGGGAGCAATACGCCGGGCAAGCCGCCTATGATCAAATTCTTGGCGGCATCAGCACAGGCGGGATTGTGCTGGCCAGTCTGGCCGCATTCTTTGCGGGTGAATTTGCCAATTCATTCGTGCTGGCGAAAATGAAACTACTCACCCGCGGCCGCTGGCTGTGGTCGCGCACCATCGGCTCAACCCTCGTGGGAGAAGCGATCGACTCACTGGTATTCATCGGCATCGCCACGCTGGCCGGTGTCTTCCCTGCCGACCTGTTCGTTACCCTCACCATAACCAACTACATCTTCAAAGTCGCCATTGAGGTCATTATGACGCCGGCCACTTATTGGGTCGTCACCCAACTCAAGAGGTCTGAATCCGAAGATGTTTACGATTGGCACACAAACTTTAACCCGTTTGCGCGTTAAACGACCACAGAGAGCTGCTCAATACCCGGGCGTAATTTTCCCTGAGCCAGTGTCAATCGCGATAATTTGGTTTCCGACCATAGTCCATAGGACATCTTTTTTCCAACCGATGATCTCCCGAATCGAGAGAGAGCCATCCTCCGCGTTCGGGATCAGCCCGGATAAATTACGCATCTTCTCGCCCGAAACCACGTCGTACTCTTCGATCTGCACCTGACCCGGGTTCGCCATGAATTTAACCACCAGCAGCTTGTCACCACTCAGCCGATAGGTCCATTTATACTGCTCTGCTGAAGAAACCGTCTCGAAATGATCTTGGATCACCTCCCCTTCACCAAGGTTAATGGGACCAAGCTGTTCTCCGTTGTCCAAGTTGACCGCCCATAAACCGAAAATGGCAGTGCCGCGTGTCCTTCTGGATAAAATGATCGCATGTTCTTCATCAGCGGTCAATGGCATGAACTCAAAGCCCGCCTGGCTGATGAATTCCACGATGGAACCGTCTTGCTTATGAACGCCAAAAACACCTTTGCTCGTTTGAGCCAGAAGGATGTCCTTAGCTACCACCACCCGGTCGTCTTCTAACGACTTATCATTTTCTATTCGCCAGACTAGCGCAGTTTCAGTTTGAGACAGGTCCCATTTTTCAATCGTCCGGTTCAGAATATATAAATACCGTTCATCGAAATACAGCATTGGACCTCCATAAAATTGCTCTGGATAAATCACCTTCTCAACTTTCCCGGTCTGAATGTTGAGGAAAGCCAGATAATTGCGCGACATTTCCAGATCATTTTGATAAGTCACTACCCAATTTTTCCAGGTATACAGACCGTTGTAGCCTGTTTCGGTCACATGCTGCCAGATTAAGCTGCCGTTAGATACTTGGAAGGCCTGGATATTCTGATCGGTCGTTTTGATTAGAAACACACCATCCCTGGCGAGCATGCAGGTTCCATCAGCCGGACAGTAACCAGGCTTGTCAGACAACTCGGCCTTCCAAAGCAGACTGCCGTCGCCTGCCTGAAAAACAGCCAATTTCCGCTTAACAACCGCATAAATCCGTTCGCCATCTGTATAAATTCCATCCAGCGTATCATCTTCGCCCCCAAATGACTCGGTCTCCCAGGCAATTTCTCCAGCAGTAGTCGATATCCGCACCAGCATATTCTGATATGGATCGGAGTCAAACCGCCTGGCCTGAACCACAATATCCGGTGATAATCCATCCGTATCGATCAAAACCGCTGGGTTCAATAGTACGGGCTTGCCGCGCAGCGATTTTGCAACAGGCGCAATGATTTTCTGCAGCCCTGCCGTGCCATTCCTTGAACCTGCCAACCAGATGAATGCTGCCAGACCGGAGATCAACAGAATTGCTGTAAGCACAATGACAGAAGGAAAACACGTAAAACCTGTGCGGGATGACTTGCGAACAGGTCTGTCAACATCCGGCTGATATATATTCTGAGCAGGTTGATACGCAGCTGCTATGGCGTCTGGCGGATGCCCCCCATCGGCCCCTGGTAGATCCAAAATGCCGGTTGCCGCCAGCTTTTCTACAGCATTTTTTGCATCAACCAATCCAGCATCGAATTTATTCCGGTAGATTTTAATAGCATCTATTTTTCGATTCTCAGCCAATAAGCCCAATAATTTTGCCTGGATCTCGTCAAATTCCCCTTGTCCTTGCATCGGAACAACAACAGAATCACTGGAGGCTGTTACCCGGATCTTATAGACATGTTTTGAATCAAGCAAATCTTGCAGAGACAGCTGATCGACAGCATTCTTCGCTTCGACAAGTCCAGTGTTAAAATTCTGACGGTACAGCTTAATCGCATTGATTTTTTCTCCGTTTCTCACAAGATTCAAAATCTCTGCCAATATTTCTGCTGTGTGCGAGTCGAATTCATCAACACCGGTCTCATCAGAAACGAAGGTCGGAATCACAATATTGGTCCCGCAATAAGCGCATAACACAATTTTTCCGCCATCCGCGGGCAACTGATAGGACGAGCCGCACGACGGGCAGCTTAATTTTCCGGACGCAGTTTGTTCTTCCATGATCTACTCCTTGTCATCCTTTCCGAGTGTAGCATACAGGTACATTCTGAAAGTTACGATCTCGTTCTATTTTTATCCAATTTCCCGTCATTTAAATCATCTATTCGAATGCAGCTGTTCGTTTTGCCTGGTAACGATCCAGGACAACCAACACTGCCAACGCGAAAAAGAAATCTGCAATTAAAACAACTGCCAACACCTGCGGCCCCACAGGCTCAAAGAACAGGCCGATCAGCCAGGGGATGACCATCGCTCCAATACTTTGCCCAATAGCAAACAAGCCTGTTACTTTTCCACTGATCGACATCAGCTGCCTTGACAGCGACATCGTGGTTGGATAGATCGACGCCAATGAAAACCCGAGCCCAGCACAGGTGACGATCACTGCCGCGTTGGAATGAGGCCAGACCAACATCACCAATAAACTGATCAGCGCGCCGGCGTAATCGGCTCGCAAGATCGCCCTCGGCGAAAAACGAAGCGCTAGCGGTATAGCCGCCAACCGGCCTAGCGTCAATCCACCCCAAAATACAGAGGTCAGATACGCAGCTGTAGTAGCTGTTGCCAAATTCATCTCGATTGCATAGGTATAAATCCATCCGCCAAAAGCCAAGGCAGCGCCGTTGTAACACCCAAAGACAAGGCTGATTAAAACAATCAAGCGGACATCGAGTTTAACATCCTTCTCACCACCCTGGGCTCTATGGGGCGGTTCAGGACTGGGCAGCAAAGCAATGCTTGCAGCAGGTAAGATGAGAACGGCCAGAAAGAGATAGGAAAAATACAGGCCACCCTCGTGAACAATGAATTGAGCGACGATGATGGGCGTAATGAACGTGCCAACCCCAAAACAAAAATGGAGTGCATTCATATACGGCCCGACCTTCGTATCGTGGACCCACACCAACAGTGTATTCCCCCCGATATTAAGCATTCCTTGTACCGCTCCGGTTAAAAAGAGAATCAGCGCAAGCAGCCACAATACCGGGATCACCGGCGTCAGCGCAGTCAATCCAGCCATTCCAATAATCACAACAGCCATCAACTTGTGACCTTTGATGTAATCATAGAACTGCCCGCCGCCCACCGAACCGACAAAGCTTCCCAGTGATCTTGCCGTGAATAAAATTGCAATCGAGCTTAAGGAGGACCTGGTAAGTTCAGCCAGGCCCTGCAGAGTTGGACCTAAAGATGACATGGATATGCCCATTGCGACAAATGACGCGCAGTAAGCGATGGTTAAAAGGTATTTGGTCCGTGTACTGTTGTTCATAGCGCCTTTTGGCCGGGAGAATGAACAGAGGTATACTACTCCCAAGGTAAAATCACAAGGACCAAATTCAATTTTTCGTAAAGGGCAAGGTCCATGTCTAGAGTGTTATTTGTCCGTTTTCGCACCCCAGATTGCGCTTTTCCTTTATCGACTCTGATAAACCTCCTGAAACGAAGGCTATGTCCAGATAACATTGACCCAGTCGATCCTTTAGTTCAGCAAGATGGTTTGTCGACGCTGGTCATATTCCAGCCCTCGGAAGTCACCAATACCCATGCTCTGGCTGCCTGCATTGGACAGCGATTCTCAAGCGAACCGGACTGGTGGCTTCCCGGCGGATCGCTGCCCGATGGCACTTACGCCCTTTTTCGCGCCTCAAACGACGCAGTTGAACTTGCAACAGACTTCCTGGGAACTCGGTCCATTTGGTATGTCCAAACCCCAGAGATATTTGCCGCATCGACCTCGCAGCGTGCTCTGGTATCCCTTCTTCAGGATTTTCAGCCAAATACACAAGCTGTCTCTTGGATGTTTGCATCCGGAACACTCGGTCCCGAAAACTCTTGGGAGCGCCGCATCCGGTTGCTTCCCGCCGATTCCGTTCTTCATCTCAGTTTTGCGACATGGCAAATCAAACTCCAAACCGTTGAGCCAGTTTACGATTCCCATCCTTTGAGCAAAGAAGTCTTCAAAGATCGCCTCAACCAGGCATTAACCGCCCAGTTTGACCCATCCGGCCTCGATTTTAGCCGCTGGGTCCTGCCGCTTTCGGGTGGCGTCGACAGCCGCGCGATCCTGGTCTTGCTTGCCCAAAACCATGTCAAAATGGACTGTGTTACATGGGGGGTAACTTCTTCTTTGGCGGATCCCGCCAATGACGCCAGCATCGCGAAAAAACTCGCGGAACACTATGGGTTCGCACACCGCTACTTTGCCACCGACCGGATCGAATCGCTGCCGGTTGATACCATCCTCAACCGTTTTTTCGTCGCCGGTGAAGGTAGAGTTGATCATATCAGTGCCTATACCGATGGTTTCTTTGTGTGGAAGCAGTTATATGATTCAGGGGTGCGCGGCATCATCCGCGGAGATGAGTGTTTTGGCTGGCACAATGTTTCTGCGTCCTTCGATGTGCGCCGCAGCGTCAACCTTCGCACATTAAGTGACTTTGAACGAGACCATATCCCAGGAATCGCCGAACTTGACACCGTAGAGGTGCCAGCATCCCTGCAGCAAAGACCTGGTGAGACGCTGGCGGGCTGGCGCGACCGGCTTTACCAATCCTATCGCGTGCCGGCAGTCTTAGCTGCTTTGACGGACTTAAAAACCGCATATGTGGAAGTCATGAACCCGTTTCTTTCTAAGCGCATCTTATCGATCGTTCGCCAAATGCCTGACAACCTGCGTACTGAAAAAGTATTGTTCAAACAAATCGTTTCTGATTTGGGGCCTCCGCTTCCATTTGCTGCGCACTCCGCGATGCCAAAGGCTGTGGATATTTTCCGTGATCCAGCCGTGATTGAGCTGCTGCAAACCGGATTAGCCCAGTGCAGCACCACGGCTCTGCCTCCAACCCTGACCCGCTACCTTTCTCAACAGCTCCTGATAACCGTCCAACCGTCCAGGCCCGCCGCACACAAGAGTGGTTTTCTCACCAGCATCAAGCAGTTCATCCCAGCTCGTTTCCGCAGTGCCATCAGGCAGCACATCACCCGCCCCGCCCTGGATCCATATACTGTTGCATTTCGCGCCTACCTGATCATGCGCATGCATGCCATCCTGGAAGAAGACTCGAAATTGGCATTAAATTCAAAATAAAAATAGAGGTATCATCTCAAAAAGCAGGAGGGTTGTGGGTGAATTTGGCGAGAAGCGCCAAATTCACCCACAACCCTCCACTTTTATTGAGACGCTACAAATACGGTTAATTCCCTGGAACCTTAACCGGGATACGTTTGTAAGCCTTCTTCAAGTATTCAACAGCCTGCATGACCATCGGCCGCTGCAGCCAGAACATCATGGCCAGGTAGACACTTCCACCCAGGATGATGTCCAGCACAAGCTGGATCAAAGAGTGTGCTGAATTCGTGGCGAGATTGACTGGCACAACGACAGCCGCCATAACGATCGCGCTGAGCGCAGAAGGGCGAATAGAAGACAGAATTTTCAGGAATGGAACCTTGATGATTTTGCCTGCCACAAATAGATTTAATAAACTGGTAATCAGCGCCACCACCGCCTGAACCCAGCCAACAGCCGCGATCGAATTCATCACCGCGGCGGCCCAATACACAAGCGGAACGGTGAGCGCGAGCCGGAACAGAGAAAGCCAGGTCATGATCCGCACTTTACCTTTCGCCTTATAGAAGCTGCCCGTATTATATGAAAGCGAAAAAAGCATGGAATACACTGCGATCGCCTGTATAACTGGGATCGCTTCAATCCACTTATCCGTCAAAAAAGTCAGCACAAAGCTTCGCGCAATTAAGATCAGCCCAACTCCCATTGGCAGTGTGATTGCTGAAACATATTTCAGCACATTCAAAAACGCGTTGGCCAGCGACTCGGCATCATCCCTGATTTTTACATAAACCGGAAAAAGCACGCTGGCCATGGAATTGCAAAAGTCTGTGATAACCAGGTCTGGGATACGAAAGGCCAGTGTGTATATTCCCAAAGCCGCGGTCCCCAAAATCCGCCCGACGATCAGATAATCAATATTGGTCATCAGAATTGCAATCGCATTCAACATGACGATTGACAACCCATAACCGATCATCGACCGTGCAATGCGAGGGTTAAACTGCCAGGCGGGCCGCCACGCCAAAATTCTCCAATAGCTGATCACCCCCATGACCCTACCCGCCAGCTGGCCAACCACGAGACTCCAGGCCCCGCTTCCCGCCAAAGCTAGCGCCACCGAGACAGTTCCCTTGGCCATCGCGCGCGAAATTTCCGGTATAAATTTGCGTTTAAACGCCAAACTCTTTTTCAAGAGATGGTCGTGGACATTATCGAATGCCTGGATCGGGAAAGTCAGCGCCAATACCCGGATGACTGCGATCGCCCGTTCATCTTGAAAATATAAAGCTGCCAATGGCGCTGTAAACCAGGCCACAATATACAGCCCTACTCCAAACAGGATGCTCAGCCAAAAAGCTGTGTCTGCCGCGTGCGGTTCATCACGGTGGTAGATCAGCGCCGGCCCAATGCCAAGGTCGCTTAAGACATTCAATAAGTTAATCGTGATTACCGCGTAGCCGACAACGCCATAGGCCTCCTGAGACAAAAGCCTGGCCAGGATGATCGTGCTGACAAAAACCAAGAATTGACCCGAATAATTGGTTAAATAAATCCAAAAAGTGCCTTTAGCGGTTTCTTTGCCAACATTGATATTTGATGTGGTCAATCTCGCAGCCCATCCTCATACAGTTAATGATTGAACGCCAGGAGATGCAGCGTGCATTGCAGTGGATTATATACTGGAAATTATTGAAATCCTGTTCTGAAAAGAAATAAAACTGAAGTCTATGCGATAATATGGGTAACAACAGAACTTTCCATGGGCAAGCCGTTCCCCTAATTTCTAAGGCAAAACATCAACCGAAAGCAGAATCAAATGCTCGCAAAAATAAAAAACCTTCCCAATCAATCCATATTGCTCGCATTAATTGCTGCTGACTTAATGTACATATTCTTGCATATCCTGTATTTACTGCCGAGTGAAATCATGCCCCTTTTCCAAGACTCGGCCTTTGCCATCAATACAGACAATGGACTTGCAGAGTCTTTTCAATATGTTCAAGAGCTTTGGATTACGCTGACATTGTTCTGGCTTGTTTTCCATTATCGCCAGCGAGCAATGACCGGTTTCGGGTTGCTCTTTGCATATTTTCTGCTAGACGACATGATCACAATCCACGAATTTTTGGGATGGAAGGTGGCAGGTATCTTTGAGGATCTCCCAATTTTAGAGAGCTTTACCAATCTTCGCGCCAAAGATTTTGGCGAGTTACTGATCAGCTCGATTGCAGGTCTGATCATTTTCGCGTTTATTTTCATTTTTTATTTCCGATCAAAACAGCCTATCCGCCAAATTTTTCACGAGATCTTTGCGTTACTGTTCATTTTCCTGCTTTTCGGAGTAGGATTGGATTTGTTCGACCGCCTTTTTAATTCAAAAGTGACTCCCCTGCAAGAAGCAGCGGTTAACAAACTGAAATAGAACGAACCCCCCAAACGGATATGAGCGAAGTGATAAGAGAGGTCGAAAACGACCGCCAAAAAGAATGCGGAGCGGCGAAA
>Ga0172368_10008791_pt1 | contig 10229 bp, 10 predicted proteins | sample Lak11m_FD_114540 | JGI IMG/M metagenome (GOLD analysis project Ga0172368, IMG submission 114540) | Freshwater microbial communities from Kabuno Bay, South-Kivu, Congo - kab_022012_11m | ecosystem: Environmental > Aquatic > Freshwater > Lake | place: Democratic Republic of the Congo: South-Kivu...
CTGCGCGAGTATCCCAACATCAATGCTTCGTTCAACGGCGATCATCTGGTGCAGCATGGTCACGTGCATGTGGGCATCGCCGTCGCAGTGAGCGGCGGGCTGCTGACCATTGTCGTTAAAGATTGCGACGTGAAATCCGTTAAAATGATCGCCGCCGAAGCCAAAACGATGGCGGCACGCGCACGCGATGGAAAGGTGAAACCGGAAGACGTGGAGGGTTCGACATTCACCGTTTCCAATTTGGGGATGTTTGATGTAGACTCTTTCACAGCGATCATCAATCCACCCGAAGCGGCAATCCTAGCGGTTGGATCGGCAAAAGAAGTTCCTGTGGTGAAGAACGGATCGCTCACAACGGGTTGGCAAATGAAAGCGACAATCTCCGCTGACCATCGCGTGACCGACGGCGCAGAAGCGGCGCAGTTCATGCAAGCCTTCAAGAAAAAACTCGAAGAACCTCTTCGATTAATGATTTAGAGGAGTCTATGACCACGACAGCCAAAACTTGGTTTTACAGCACGCCCGAAAATAATGCCTATCTTATCGGCGAGCGCCTCCGCACATCTTTGTGGGACGCGCGCTTTGGGAACATCTGGTTAGAGACTGTAAGAAGTGAAGCGCCCTACCTCATGCGCGGCACACTTCAAGGCACAGAGATTGAACTAGAGTGGAGGCCCAAGCAATGGTGCATCCTGCGAACCAAGCCCGCCCATTCTCTGCTCTACGGCGGCGTCAAAAACATTTTGGGATTCGGCGCAGCATTTAAATACGAAACGCCTCACGGCTTTACGGCGTGGGAGTGGCGTTTAGGCGATGTGAAGGAACGCTGGCAAGCGATTCAGGGCAAGCCAGAGTTCGGCAAGCTGGAACAGATTAAGTAAGACGAGGACGGTTTAGAGCAACGATGGCTGTGATCTTGGTGGTGGAAGACGAAGAGTCCACGCTCGATCTGCTTCGGCGGAGTTTATCGAAAGCCGGGTATGAGATCGTCACTGCGCCAAACGGCAAGACCGCGCTCGACATCCTCGCCAACTCTCGACCCGATCTTCTCCTCCTCGACCTCATGCTGCCCGACATCCCCGGCATGGATATTCTCAAGCACGTCATGACCCGACCCGATCCGCCGCCGGTCGTGATCTTCTCGGCGCGCAGCGATGCTCATGACATTGAGGCCGGGTTGAGCGCAGGCGCTTACAAATACCTAATCAAGCCTATCTCGCGTGACAAATTGCTCGAAACAATTAAATCGGCATTGAGCCCGCGCGTTAAGCCGCACACCCAGCCGTGACACTTGATAACGATCTTGCCACGCTCGACGTATTCCTCTCCGAGTTTGAACCTTATCTAAAATCGGATGTTGTCTTTTGGAACGTCGGCAAGTTGAATGCGCCCGCCCTCAGTTTGGGCGGCATTTTATTTTTGCGGCGCACACTCTCTGCGCGCCGCAGTCGGTTCAACCCCGAACAAGCCAAAGAGTTTGCCCGGCTTGATCTGCTTGCGAATGATTTGTTGAATCGGTGGGTGGCGAATGTTGAGAAGAAAACATTGAGCGAGATCAGCTCACGTCTCAATGTGTGGGACTCGGCCTTTGACGATTTAGCCGACAACTACCCCCAAGCCGTTCATACCCGCGTGTACCTTGCCCTGCTGATGCCCCTTGTTGCCCACCTCAACGACGCCGAACGCTTTCGTCAGCGTCTAAGCAGACTCGATTCGCGTCTGCGCAATATGCTCAACGCTAGCGATTTTGTTTGGGATTCCGCTGTAGCTGTTGCCTTCCCCCGCGAACTGTTTTGGTATCTCTACGGCACACCACAGAAGACCTAAACCGCTTTCGAAATCACTTCGTGCGCCTGTATGGTCTGCGAACGCCCGCGCATTTCCACCGCACCCAAACGCCGGGTGCGGAAGCGATCCGTAACGCTTGCCGCAGTCACCGGACCAATCACGACACGATTGGGGCGTGCCAATGACTCCAATCGGTGCGCCACATTCACCGGGTCGCCCAACACCGTGAACTCCACGCGCTCGGCGGTGCCCACATAACCCGCGACAACAAAACCCGAATTAATACCGATGCCGATGTCAATCACAGTACCGCCCTCGCGTAAATTGATTTCGAGCCGTTCCAGCATTTTCAGTCCGGCAGACACCGCCTGTATTTCCGGCTCAGCCTGAGACGGGTTCATCCCAAAGACTGCCATCAACCCATCGCCCATATACTTGTCTAACATCCCCCCATGTTCAAAGATGATCGCTGTCATCTCCTCATAATAACGGCTCAATACTTTACCAAAACCCTCCGCGCCCAATCGTTCCGCCAAGCCCGTCGAGTCCACAATATCGGCGAACAATACGGTCAGCTTGCGCGCCGTCAACGGCGGCAGTGACCCGCTTTGCAAATAATCCTGCAGCAGAAATTCCGCCTCGCGCGGTGAGAGAAATCGCAACAGTAAATTGCGCGCCTGCCGTTCCGCTTGAATGCTCTGTATCAAACGCGCGCGCTGGATCGTTAACGCCGCTTGGTGGCTAATGGCAACCGCCAGACTCAGGTCGGTCTCGTTGAAGGGTCTGGCTTCGCTGTTCGTCTTGTACATATACAACAGGCCCAACAAGTCGTCGCCGCCGATCACCGGCACACACAACGCCGAGCGCACACGCAGCAGCAAAGCACTCTTGCTGAAGTTCGGATCCGTCTTTTTGATCACCGGAATGATCACCGTCGTCCGCCTTTGAATCACCTCTTGGGCAATCGTCTCCGGAAATCCATACTCGTGGAGCTTGCTAAACTGCTCCGGCAAGATCACGTCACACTTGTCCGCCCCCATCGCCGACCTCATCAAATCCGATACTTCTCGCAATGCCGCGTCCACATCCACAACCGTGTTGAGCTGTTGGGAAATCTTGTACAACAGCACCGCGTGACGATCAAGAGACTCCAACACGACATCTCGTGTCAAGGGTCGGCTGCTGGGACGAGAGACGGCGTTGGCTGATGTATCAGCGCCGTGATTACTTACCGTGATGACATGCTCACCAATACGGATTGAATCACCCGTCCGCAGTTCGGTGGGGCGCAAGATGCGCTGGCGGTTGACGTAAGTGCCGTTGGTGCTATTGAGGTCGCGGATCGTCAAGGTCTCCGCATGAGGGGTGTATTCGATTTCCGCGTGGATACGTGATGCTGAGATGTCGGGGATCGGGATGCCGTTATCTAAATTACGCCCCAGCTTGATTGTGCCAGGCTGAAGTGTATATTCAACGGGTCCGCCTGAGGGTGAACGTAAAGTAAGAATCCACATATCGTTACCAAAGGTAAATGTACTTACTTCGCAAACTCGGTCGCCCGCGTTTCTCGAATCACCGTCACTTTGATCTGACCCGGATACTGCATAGTCTCCTCGATCTTCTTGGCGATGTTCTTTGACATTTCAATCGCCGCAAGATCGTCTACATCATCGGGTTCGACAATGATGCGAACTTCGCGACCGGCTTGAAGCGCATACGACTGTTGAACACCCTTGAACGACGCGGCGATCTCTTCCAGCGTGCGAATGCGTTTCACGTAGAGTTCGAGGCTCTCACGCCGCGCGCCCGGGCGCGAACCGCTGATGGCATCTGCCACTTCGACGATCACTGCCTCGACACTTTCTTGAGCCACCTCATGGTGATGTGAAGCAATCGCGTTCACAACTTTGGGATGCACACTGTAACGCCGCGCAAACTCGGCGCCGATGGCGGCGTGCGTGCCTTCTACTTCGTGATCAATGGCTTTGCCCAAGTCGTGCAGCAAGCCACCGGCTTTCGCCAGCACCACGTCCGCGCCCATCTCGGCGGCGATCACACCGGCGATGAGTGAAGTTTCAATCGAGTGATGCCATTGGTTCTGCCCGTACGATGTGCGGAACTTAAGCCGACCCAACAAACGCAGCACTTCGGGGTGCAGCCCCGGCACCCCCGCTTCGTATGCCGCCTGCTCACCGGCTTCCTTGATAGACGTTTCCACTTCGCGCCGAGTCTCATCCACCAATTTTTCAATGTGCGCCGGATGGATACGACCATCTTCGATCAAACGATGCAAAGCGCGTCCGGCAACTTCGCGCCGCACAGGATCAAACGAAGAGATCGTCACCGCTTCCGGCGTATCGTCCACAATCACGTCCACGCCCGCCGCCATCTCAAAGGCGCGGATGTTGCGTCCGTTGCGCCCGATGATGCGCCCCTTCATCTCATCCGACTGAATTGGCACCACCGACACCGAGAGCGACTGCACCTGATCGGTGGCAACGCGTTGAATGGCAACGGCGATCAATTCACGCGCACGCCGTTCCCCTTCGGCTTTCGCCTCATCTTCGATCTGACGGATCGTGCGCGCCATATCATTGCGTGCCGTCGTCTCCACATGAGCCAACAATTGCGCTTTCGCCTCATCACGGCTCAACTGCGCGATGCGCTCCAACTCGGCAATCTGCGCCGCCTCGCGTTTATCCAAATCGGAATTGCGGCGGTCTAATTGACTCTGCCGCTTGTTCAACGCCTGCTGATCGCGCTCCAATTTGTCAATGCGGCGATCCATTTCCTCGCGGCGTTTCTGTACCCGCTCTTCACCCTTATCTAACTCGTTGCGCTTGCGAGCGATCTCCGCTTCCAACTCATCGCGGCGCTTAATCAGCTCGTCACGCGCTTTCAATTCCAGTTCACGTTCATGGGCTTCGGTCGTTGCCTTGATGCGTTCGATCTCAGCGCGATGTTCTTTTTCCTCAGATCGCGCCACCTGATGCCGCACAAAATATCCCACTGCGGCGCCAATAGCTGTCGCAACAAGACCGACCACAATTGCCAAAAGCATGTAATCGGACATAGTCTTAGTCAGTCCTCGTTTTCTAAAGTGTCATTCCCTTCGCCGAACTCCTGCCACGCCTGTTCGACGACCTCTAAGATAATTTCGTAATGGATTCCGCGCCGCGCCAGATAATCACCCAACTTGCGACGGAACTCGATCTTCGGTAATTTTTTTAATCGCGGCGCACGGGATGCCGCCAACCGCCGCGCCACCGCTTCGTCATTGGTCCCCGCCACTGCCGCGTCTACCGCCTCGCGCGACAGCCCCTTCTGCCTCAACTCGATCTTCAACGCGCGCGTCCCCTTCGGCTTTGAGTGAGATCGGCTTTCCACCCACATCTGTGCAAATTGCTCGTCGTTCAACAACCCCGCCCGCTTTAACCGTTCCACAACTTCATCTATCAACCCCGCCTCGATCTCTTTCTTCTTTAAATTCTGGCGCACTTCCTTTTCAGAGCGCGGGCGATACGAAATAAACTTTACCGCCTTTTCAAATGCCATTTCCGATTCGTCGGATTTTTTTATGCGTTCTATATCAGCGTCGCTTAACACCTGCCCCAAACGGAGTTTCGCCGCCTCGATCTTCACCAGCCCAAAAGCAAACTCGCCATCGAGATACACATTCACTCGATTCTTGTTCTTTGCCTGAACCTTGAGCGCAGTGACTTTTGCCATGCCAGCATTTCCGTAGAGACGTTACAATGTAACGTCTCTACAACAAAAAAAGCCGCGACATCATTTTGCGATGCCACGGCTATCGATTCTTCACCCAGTGCCAACCACCGTTGGATAGAATTTGCTAGCGCGAGTCGTTGTACGCGCCAAGAGTCTTTAAAGCAGAGGTCTGATTCGATCCAAATAACTCAAACGCCACACATTAACCGGATACAACAACCTCAAACTTCGGCAACTCTTTTGAAAAACAAATCATGTAGAGACACGCACGAAGCGTGCCGCGTCTCACCACTGGTATTCGATACTCGTGACACCGGCAAACTATTCTTCACCTTCACCCGACTCATCATCGTCGTCGGTCTTGCCGGTAGGCATGGGCGCCGGAATGCTCAACGCTTGTTTGCGGACAGCCTTTTCAACTTCTTCAGCCATCGCCGGGTGTTCACCCAAATACTTCTTGGCGTTTTCGCGTCCCTGACCGATGCGCGTGTCGTTATAAGTATAAAACGCGCCGCGTTTGGTAATAATCTCTAACGCGGTACCGAGATCAACCAGATCGCCCATCCTGCTGATGCCCTCATTATACATGATGTCGAACTCACACTCGCGGAACGGCGGCGCAACCTTGTTCTTCACCACCCTCACCCGCGTGCGGTTGCCGACAACGTCTTGCCCATCCTTAATAGACTGAATACGGCGCACATCCAAACGGATGCTGGCGTAAAACTTCAACGCTTGTCCACCCGTCGTCGTCTCCGGGTTGCCAAACATCACCCCGATCTTCTGCCGCAATTGATTCGTAAAAATCATGCAGGTATTCGTCTGCTTGATCGCCCCCGAAAGTTTGCGCAGCGCCTGACTCATCAAACGCGCCTGCACACCCATCGTGGCATCGCCCATCTCACCCTCGATCTCGGATCGCGGCACCAACGCCGCAACTGAATCGATCACCACCACATCCACCGCGCCACTTCGCACCAATGTCTCGGCGATCTCCAATGCCTGCTCGCCCATATCCGGCTGTGAGATATATAAGTTGTCCACGTCCACGCCCAGCTTGCGGGCATAAGCCGGATCCAGCGCGTGTTCCATATCCACAAAGGCGCACGTGCCGCCGCGCTTCTGAGATTCGGCGATCACATGCAAACAGATAGTAGTCTTGCCCGCCGATTCGGGTCCATAAATTTCTGTCACGCGCCCTTTGGGCAACCCGCCAACGCCCAAAGCAATATCCAGTGAAATCGATCCCGTGGGGATCGCTTCCACCGCCAAATGAGTCGCTTCACCCAAACGCATCAACGCGCCCTCGCCATATTTTTTATTAATCGTCGAAAGAGCCGCATCCAACGCCTTGTCTTTTCCGCTCGCCATGATTCCTTCTCCTATTGTTAAATCATCTCGCGCCAAGTCGCAAAGACGCCAAGTTTTTTCTTTGCGACTTAGCGTCTTTGCGCGATTATTCTACTTTCAGTTTACAAGAGGCGGCAAGAACGCGCAAGCAGTGTATACTTTTGCGCCATGCTTCAAGTTCGCGCAGCGCAGCCCTCGGATCGCGCCCTGCTCAATCATCTGCTTCACTCCAGCGCCAAAACGCACACGCATCTCGATTGGCACTCGCCGCAATCGTGGCTGGGTAAGAGACCGTTCCACATTGCCACCCAAGGTGATGCCGCCGCAGGCGCGTTGGCGGCGCCCCCGGATCCGCTCGACACATCATGGATTCGATTCGCGGCGATCAACAATGGCTTTACACTCAATCAAGTATTTGATCCGATGTGGCTGCCGACGTTAAGTGCATTGCGCGATCTTAATGTAAGGCGGATCGCCTGCATGTTGCTTGATGATTGGTTCGTGCCGCAATTAAAAAAATGGGGCTTTCGACAAGTGAACGATGTGGTCGTGCTTCTTCGTCCAAGCAACGCCCCTGTAAAAAATCGAACGGCTCTCAAAGGGTTGCGGATTCGTCTGGCGCGCGACTCGGATATTGATGCTATTGACAAAGTGGATGCCGCCTTCACCACCCCATGGCGTTATTCTAAGGGCACGATCCTGCAAGCGATGAGTCAAGTAGAATTTTGCAGCGTGGCGGAATTGAATGGTGAGATCGTCGGGTATCAAATTAGTTCCGGTGAACGGAGTGCCGGGCATTTGGCGCGGTTGGCGGTATCCCCGCATCATCAAGGCAAAGGGATCGGTCATGCGCTGTTATCCGAAATCACTCGGCACTTTGATCGACTTGGCGCGCCGCAGATCACCGTCAACACACAACATGATAATATGGCATCATTAAGCTTATATCGCGCCTTTGGTTTTGAACTCACCGGCGATCATTATCCGGTGTGGCAGATGATGATCTCATAGAGATAACATCTTTAACGCTTCTGCGAAAATTATGGAAGATCGTTTAATTCCTAATCGGCAAATTCGTTTTGTCATGCTCGGCATTCAAAGCATTATGGGGCACAACGGCTTGAACGCGATGCTCAAGCTGGCTGGTTTGGCAAGATACTTGAATACTTTGCCGCCCGACAATAACAAATACGACGCCCACACGTCTGAACTCGCTGCGTTATTTCAGGCGATCGAGAATCATTTCGGAAACAATGCCCGCATTCAACTTAACCGCATCGGTCACGCCATCTTCCGCCAAATCTACCTCGCCGATAAAGCGCAGTGGCAGATACACGCCATCTTGAATCGATTCCTTCCGCCGCGCCAGCGTTTAATCAACGCTCTCAAAAAACTTGGCGAATATTTCTCGGAAAATAAAGCGACAATCAAAGTCGAAGCACACGACCAACACATTACCTTCACCGATCATTCGGGGTTTGGCGCTTGGTCTCACACACACGAAAGCGATATGTGCTGGCTCACGCTTGGCACGCTCGACGAATGCACTCTATGGGCAACCGGCAACGCTTATCAAATTACCGAAGTCGCCTGCCAAAAAAAGGGCGACGAAAGTTGTGTGTATGAAATTGGAGATGAACTTTAAAAAGGGAGCACGTTATGAAAAACGGAATATGTCCAATGTGCAATTCCAATGAAGTGTATATGACGGAGAAAAATACCAATTTGGATGTAGGCGATGCGAGGGGGTTATCGTTTGATGCATCGGCTGGGCGAGAGTCTGATGTTTTTTACTTCGACACTTATGTCTGCCTTGCCTGCGGCTATACAGCCCTTTTCGCACATTCGGGTAGGGCTATGCCATTAGGGCTGGCTGTATTGAAAAAAGTAAAAGGGTGGAAAAAAGTTGGGTAACAAAATACTAGACCTGACAGGTGGCGCGCAAATTCGCTTTTAGAAGAAAACGTTGCGCCACCTGTCAGGTCTTAAGGTTTTTACTTTGGAATAATCAATCGTTGCCCCACGAATATCGCGTCCGCATTCGGCAGTTTGTTTGCCTTCACAATCGCTTCAACCGTCACGCCATAAAATTTGGCAATGCCGCCTAACGTCTCACCCGACATCACAACGTGGACGAATGGTGTGGGCGAGGGCGAACCTTGCGCGGTGAGAGTCGGCGCCACCGTTGGCATGATCTGTTTCGCAAAATATTTGGCGAGCAGTGGATTCAAATCTGCAAGGGTGTGCCGCCGCAGTGCAACAAAAAAGTCGTCCTTGCTCACGGTGCGCCCCGCACTATTAACGTAAAAATCTCGCAAGAAGGCAAAGAACGAAGCATCGCCTATCGCTGTGCGCACATCGCGCAAGAACAGCGCGCCGCGCCGCAACAAATTGCGCGAGTAATCTTCCGTGTCGCTAAATTGCGAGGCGGCGCGATCCAAATTTCCGCTTGGCTGCCAATAATTTACACGCGAGTCCCAATACCACGATTCGAGATTCGGAGAGTGCGTTTGATAAAACAGCAACTCCGAATACATTGGGATACTCTCGTTGAGCCACGGCTGCGAATACGAATCGCCCATGACCGCCTGCCCCCACCACAAACGCGACAACGCTTGCGGTGTGAGCGTGATCAAAAGTGAATCGGGGCGCCCGACGTAATCAGCGTAACCCCTACCGGTGTGCAAAATAATTCCGCTCGCCGTTGCCGAACCCAGATAGGCATTCTCGGCAATAATCAACGTCGTATAAGGATACGCACCGAATCGATCATTGAAAAGTTTAAGCGACTGCGCTCCCGCCTTCAACGCATCCTGCCCCGCCTCCACATGCTCTGGCAAATAATAAGAAGTCAGTGTGACGTTGCCTTCGCGTTGGGTTTGAGTTTGATATTTATGACTCGCGGCGAAGGCAACCGTGCGCGTGTTGCGGATATTAAACTTCCAGTTGCCCGGTGATCGACTCATCGCGCCGCCGCTTGTAACTGTCACCGACTCCGTTGTTGTCACGTTGATCTCGTAATCCGCCGAATCGGTGAAGATGGGATCGGCGGGCAAGGGGTCCGGGGCGGCGTCACCCGGCATGAGCCAGCCCGATCCGCTTCGATACGGAGTCAAGATGGGATACCAGTTAATAAATTGAATCAGATCGTTGGTATACCCGATGTTGCCTGACGGTGGGCGCGTGTCAAGGGTGATCTTCGGCGCGATGAGGGCGTAATTAAAAGTGATCGTCGCCACACCATTCGCCGGAGTGCGTTTGGGCAAGTTGACGATGAGCAAGCCGTTTTTCTTTTGATACGCGGCAGTGCCCTCAGCAAGCGTGATGTTGCTCAACACCCACGTTTCGGCAGAGCGCAGCGC
>Ga0172368_10008792_pt1 | contig 10229 bp, 5 predicted proteins | sample Lak11m_FD_114540 | JGI IMG/M metagenome (GOLD analysis project Ga0172368, IMG submission 114540) | Freshwater microbial communities from Kabuno Bay, South-Kivu, Congo - kab_022012_11m | ecosystem: Environmental > Aquatic > Freshwater > Lake | place: Democratic Republic of the Congo: South-Kivu...
ATGACCACTCCGGTCTATGAGGTCAGCCCGAACGCGACCCCGGTTCCGGGAGAAGCGCCTTCGGCGACCAGCGCGCCTGGATCGACGGGTGGTATCGCCCAACCGCCAGCAGGCGGGGGCAAAGAGTCTTCTGCTCAGCAGAACTTGCCTTTCCCAGAGGTATATACTCTTCACAAGGGCGAGTTTCCCTGGTGCCTGGCGCGCCGTTTCGATATCAACCCGCGCCAGATCATGAAAATCAACGGTTTCTACACTGGCCAGATCTTTTATCCAGGCCAGCCGGTCTGGTTGCCGCATTCTCCGCGGCCATTCCCTGGAAACCGGGCTTTGCACCAGCACACCGCTTTCTACCAGGTCGGTCACCGGGATACGATCTACTCGATCGCCTGCTATTTTGGAGATATCGACCCGATCGCGATCGCAGAACTGAATGGAATCCCTGCGCCTTATCGCCTGGTAGCCGGCCAGATATTGGCGATGCCCTGAGCAATGCTCTGAGCATTGCTTTGAGCGTTGCTCTGACAGGAGCAAACTAACGGCGGCTGCGTTTCTTGGCGGCTCGCAGACGGGCGATCGAATCCTGATCGGGATCGACTGGGTCTGCCCCGAGGGACGAAGGGCTGGCTGGCTCTCGATCCGCCGGGCTGGAGGGCGGTTGCACAGTAGGCGTTGGCTTTAGCGGCTGCTCTCGGTCAGCGATCTGACGGTGGCGGGCGCGTTGGCGAGCCTCAAATAGATTCGAGAACAGGCGCGGCGCTGAGGCGGCTGGATCAGCAGCCCCGGCCGTACGCCGACCCAAGATATGGAGAGACCTGAACCAGGCGACAGCCAGGAGCAGGTCTTTTTTGGTGATAAAAAGGCGGCGGAATGCGACATCGAACGGAAAGAGCAAAGCCGCCAGGATCAACAGGGGCAGCCAGATTTGGCTTGCAACCGGGATGGACGGCAGGTTGTGTTCGAAAGCGGCGACTGGGTTTGATCGGTCCAACTCGGCGCCGCCGGTCAATCCAGATAGGCGGGAAAGAAAACCGCGATCCACCCCATTCGCTTTGTATTCGGGGGAATAGGGAACCACCAGGCCGAGGGTCGATTGCCCGAGCGACTGGTCGCCATCGTTGACGCCCACCCGAATCAGGTAGACGCCCGGCGCAGATAGCGCAGTTTGGGCTTGATAGCGACCCGCGCCGACCTGTTTCAGCGCCAATTCGCTGACCTTCAGGTCAGGATCGATCAGCGTGACCACGCCGGTCAGGAAATTATACGGGCTGCCATCTTTACGGATTGCGTTGACCTCGACCTGGGCCAGAGTTGCATTGGCAACCCCATTTTCGACCAGGCTGGCCTGGGTCGTCAATCCTTCTGTTTGTGGAGAGGGCAGAGTCCAGCCGACCAGTTGGGCTGCGAAACGCGAGAACCCCTGCCATCCGAGCCATTCGAGCGCCCATTGACTGCGCAGGTCAGAAGTCCAGACCGCAGCGCGCCCCAGGCCATATTGCCAGGAAGCGAGCAAAGGGTCGCCGCGAGCTGTGATCAGATCGAGGCGAGCGGTTTTTTTGGCGGACGTGCCGTTATACCCGAATAATGGCGGTAGATTGGTTGAATCCAATCCACGCAGGACCGGGCTGGGGGAAACCGAAAGCGGAAAGAATGGCTCTTCGATGACATATTTCCCGACGGATTGGATGGTCTCTTTCAGGAAGATATCGGGTACGCTCTGAATATCCACTGCGGGGTAGAACTTGCCTCCGCCCAGGCTGGCCAGGCTTTGCAGGTATTCGGCAGAGCCTTCGCCAGCGGCGACAATGCTTAAGGTAATCCCGCTCGCCTGCATTTCCTGGGTCAGGGTGTTCAGTTCGCCGGTGCGAACCCAGCCATCGGTCATCAGAATGATGTGTTTGCGGCGCGCCTCTACGCCTAGCAGGGCTTGATAAGCGGCCGTGACCCCGGCTTGAAGATTGGTCTGGCCGTTCGCCTGGATCGCGCTGATCGAGCGCTCCAGGGCGAGCGGGTCGGGCAGGCTGCCCATCTCCACCGCCCAGCGCGGCTGGTCATCGAAGGCGATCACGCCAAGCTGATCCTGGTCGCCCAGGGCTGCGGCGGCGCGCATCACGGCTTCCTTGGCGATATCCACTTTCGGCTGGCCGCTGAGGGTGGGGGTGTAAGATTGGTTCAGGTCGGGGTTATCGCAATGACAACGGCCCATGCTGCCGGATTTATCGACCGCCAGAACCAGCGCCAGGTTGGACTGGATTTCCTTGTCGCGCACAACCATATCCACCGGTAGGGTTTTTTCGAGCGGGGTGCGCAGATAGCCGCCAGCGCCAAAGGATTGCGGGCCGCCGACCATCAGCAGCCCTTTGCCGAGATCGCGGACGTAGACCTGCAAGACTTCCATCATCCCGGGCGGTAAAGCTGCAGCCGGAACATTTACCAGGATCACGCTCTCATAATTCGCCAGGTCTCCCAGCGTGGAAGGCGCCTCGAATGGGACGATGCGAGTGGCTTCCATCGAGGCGGCTTCAAGTGCGCGAGCCAGGTTCTCGCCATCGCCCGGCTCTCCCTCGACGATCAAGATGGCCGGGGGGCCTTGCACGACCGTGAAGGCGCTGGCTTCATTGTTCTGCAAGCGGGTGTCGACGTCGGGGATGATTTGCAGGCGGAAGCGGCGTAAATTTCCACTGGATGAGGAGCGCCGGTCCCCGGCGTTGAGCGGCAGGCTGACTTCATTTCTGCCTGGGAGCAGGCGCAGCTCGAGGGTCTGGATCAGATTGCCTTCCTCGAACAGGCGCAGCTCAGCGTTCATGGAAGTTGAGCTTTCGATGACTGCATTCAATTCGAAATCCTGGCCGAGGCGGATTTCAGGCGGGGCTTGGAGCGCATCGATCCAGACTTCAGCGGCGGCAGAATCGGCGCCTAAAGGAAAGTAGGTCAGCTCGATCTGGCTGGCGGCGGCCAGCTCGGCCTGTTCGATCGCTTTACCCAGGTTTTCGCGCCCATCCGAGAGCAGCACGATCCGCTTGGCGCCTTCGCCCGGGAAGACCGCCTGGGCGAGCTGGAGGGCGCTGGCGATATTGGTGCGGGTGGTGACCGGAATGGAAGCGATTTCAGCCAACCCCTGATCCATCGAATCGCTGAGCGGATCGCTGAGCGGATCGCTCAGCCTTTCAACCAGGGCGTCTTCGCCAAAGACGATCACGGCGGCCCTGTCATCCGGTTTTTTTTGTTCAATCGCGTCACGGATAAACGCCTCGCCAGCCTGGCGCTGATCCGGGGAGATGCTGTCGGAGGCGTCCAGGACGAACACGGTGGTCAGCATGTTGGAAGGGATATTCAATTGCGCGCCGGCCAGGGCAAAGATCAGGAAAATGAAGAGCAAGACCCGGGCAGCCAGCGTCAGCCAGAAGCGCGGACGATTTGGCAGCCGGATGCGCGACGCGAAGCGCTGGCGATGAGTCGGGGGGCGATGTTCTGGTATATCCACTTGAGCGGCGCGCGAACGGTTGGTTTCGCTCATCCGGGTTGCAGCAGCAACCGCGGCGATCCCGATCACGATCGGCAGGATCAGCAGCAGCCAGAGGAATTGCGGATAGATGAAGGATAGGCTCACTGCGCCTTCCTCCTTCTGAGCTTGAACCAGCCCAGGGCCTGCCCAGAAGCATGAAGGGCCTGCTGTGTCAGCCGGATGACGGTTGAGCGGAAATGAACGAGCCATTCGATCAGCAATATGATCAGGGCCAGACCGGCTGCCCAGCGCCAAAGCGCCTGCGGGTAGGTGTATTCGTGGGCGGCCCCATTTTGAGCGGTTTCGGCCTGCTCGCCCGGGTTAATCCCGGCGGCTGCTGGGATATTCGAAATCGCCATTTCTTGGGGGGCGATCCTGGATTCTTCTGGCGAGAACAGATTCACCACAAAAGGGATGCTGTCCCCCGTTCCGAAATCGACCTGATAAACCCCAAGCTGGATTGTATCCGCAAAGATCAGCTCGCCTGGATGGTTTGTATCCGCAGCCTGCGGATCGAGGCGGGCGACCGAGCCATCTGGGCGGGTGATGCGAATGCCGTCCGGGATTTCTTCGTCCCTCGCGCTGTCATTGCTAGCTTGCGAAGCAATCCCGCCGCCTGCTGGATCGGTAGGTAGGTTGCCAGTCAAGACCAGCGGCGCGCCGGGGGGCAGGCTGGCGGGGATGCGGCCGGTCTGTCCAGGGGCTAACCAACCGATCAGTTGGCTGAACAAGATCGGGAAAGCCACCTGAAGCGGCAGGTCGGAACGATTCAGGCTGAAAGCCAGCACGGCTGCCCGCTGTCCGTCGTTCTCGCCGATGGCGAGCAAAGGCGGGCGTGGGCGGGGCGAGGCGGCGTCTTCGATGATCGGTTTGAACCAGGGCGCAAGCGTCAGTTCAGAGGCGTCCAGGATGTTGACCCCGCTCAATTCGACATGCTCAAGGATCGGGTCGATTGGCTCGATCGCGACGGGGACGGGCAATGCGATCTGGCCGGTGACGGTGAAGAAAGCGCTGCTTTGGAGCGGGGCGATGAACAGAGTCGCTTGAGCGTTGCTTTCTGGGATATCGGCGGGATCCGGCGTGACCTGGTCGAAGATGACCAGGGAAGTAGCAAGCCCGGTAAGAGAGGAGGATTGGACATCCTCCGGCTTGAGCAGCGTCAATTGCACGCCCGGGATCAGGCTGAGAGCGGTTTCCAGGAAGAGGTTGCCGTTTCCGACCAGCGTGATCGAGAGCGGTTCGGATGGGCGGGCGACCGCGAAGGCGCGATCGTCCAGATCGAGGTAGTCGGGAACAGGGCTTCCGTCCGTATTCGCCAACAGGCGCGCCTCGACCAGGCGGGTAGAGCTCAAGACGCCGCTTGCCAAAATCGATTCCTCGCTGTTGGGGGCGATTTCAAGATCGGCGACGTTGACCGGCGCGCCATCCGCGTATAAGACCACCCGCCGCTTGACCGGTTCCGGGCTATAGTTCGCGATTTGAGCGAAAATAGTCAGGCTTGCATTAGCAACCCCGGTCTGGTCGCTTGGGCTGGGCTGGAGGGTGAGCAACTCGATGGCCTGGTTCTCGGAGCGGCTGCCAACCGGGATGAAATGGAGCATTGAGGGGTCAATCTGGCTTCGATCGGGCAGGTCGATGTTGCCATCCGAGAGCAGCACGATTTGGGCGTCCGCCTGGCGTTGGGCAATTGCGGCGGCGATCTGCAGGGCGGATTGCATATCGCTGCCCCCGGCGCCGACCTGGAGTTGATCAATCGCCTGGCGGATCAGGCGGCGGTCGGCGCTGAGCGAGACCAGCGTGCGCGGCGAGATCCCAGCCGCAATCACGGTCACGCGCCCATCCGCCGGGAGATCTTCCACAATCTGCAGCGCCTGCTGGCGGGCGGAATCCAGGCGAGTGGGAGAACCATCTCTGGCCGCCATGCTGGCGGAGACGTCAAAGATCAATACCAGGGCGCGGCTATGGATGCCTTGGGCCTCGCGGGTGGGTTGGGCGATCGCCAGGATCAAGACGAGCAAGAACAGCAATTGCAAAAATAGCAGCAAATTGCGCTGGAGGCGCTGCCAGGGGGCATTGGCCTGGCGGTCCTGCACCATGCGCCGCCAGAGATAGGTGCTGGAGATGGTCCGCTCTTCCCGGCGCAGCTTGAGCAGGTAGAGCAAAATGATCAGTGGGAACAAGAAAGCTAACCAGAGCGCGGCCGGGTTCTGAAAAGTCACCGCAGCACCCCTTGTTTCGGCAGCCAGGCGAAGAGCAGCTCTTCGAGTGGGAGCAGGGTGGAGACCGGGATGTAGGCGATCGCCCGGCTCTGACAGTAACTTTGCCAGGAGGCCTGCCATTCCTGAAGATGAGATTGATAACGCTGCAAGGTCTGGTAATCGGCGCTGATCTCGATTTCGGGTCGGCCTTCAGAGTCGATCAAGCGGTAATCGCCGTCGATTGAAGGGGAAATTTCTTCCGGAGCGAGGAGTTGGATGATCGTGATTTCATTGCCGCGGCTGCGCAGCAGGCTGACGGCGGTTTGCCAGGAGTCGTCCATCAGATCGCTGAAGAGCACGATCGAGCCAGGCCGAGAGAACGCTGCGGCGTAGGCTGAAAGCCCGCGATAGGGCGTGGGAGCGGGTTCGCTGGATGGATCAAGCGATACGGCCGAGATGGATTGGAGAAATGAGAACATGCGCAGCGCCGAGCGCTTGCCGCGTACCGGAGGAAAGCGGGCGAAACTAGATTCGCTGTTGCGTCCATCGGACGGGAAAAGCGCGGCGGCGGTCACCTGATCCAGGCCGACCAGGGCGATATAGCCGATGGCGGCGGCAGCCCGGACGGCATAGCCCAACTTGTTCGGCTCGCCCCAATCCATCGACGGGCTGTTATCGATCAGCAAATGGAGGGTGATCTCTTCTTCTGCGATGAAGAGCTTGATGAACAGGCGCTCCAGGCGGGCGTAGGCGTTCCAATCGATCCGGCGGAAGTCATCGCCGAGGGTGTACGGGCGAAAATCAGCGAATTCGATCGAATGACCGCGGCGCGCGCTGCGCCTTTCGCCTTGCAACTGGCTCTTGGCGAGGCTGCGGAACTGCAGCGCCAGGCTTTCCAGGCGGCGCAGGAAGGATTCGCTGAAAAATCGTTCGTCGGTTTGATCCATATTCCAAGGGGCGTATTCGTGGGCGGTCTACGGTGTATTCGTGGGCGGGATCGCCTCGTTGAGTTGTTGAATGATGTTGTCGGCGGAGATCCCTTCTGCCTGGGCTTCGAAATTCAGGATCAATCGGTGGCGCAGGGCGGGCAGGGAGGCCTGGCGGATGTCCTCGAAGGCGACATTATAGCGCTCATCCATTAAAGCAAAGATCTTGCCAGCCAGGATCATGGCTTGCAGACCGCGCGGGCTGGCGCCGTAGCGGACGAAATCGCGCACGATTTTGGGCGACTGGGGGTCATCCGGGTGGGTGGATTTGAGCAGTCGGGCGGCGAAGGCGGTGACATGCGGCGCGATCGGCAAGGCCCGGGCGAGCGCATTCATCGCCAGGATGGTCGGCCCATCGGCGACTTTTTCGGCGGAGGGGGTTTCGGCGGCAGTCGTCCGGTTGGCGATCTCGACCAGTTCATCCACAGAAGGGAAGGGCACGTTGATCTTGAAGAAGAAGCGGTCAAGCTGAGCTTCGGGCAGCGGGTAGGTGCCTTCCATCTCCAGCGGATTCTGGGTCGCCAGAACGAAGAATGGTTCTGGTAGATGGCGGGTGGCTTTGGCGACGGTGACCGAGTGCTCCTGCATCGCCTCCAGCATGGCGGATTGGGTCTTGGGTGTGGCGCGGTTAATCTCATCGGCGAGGACCAGGTTGGCGAAGATTGGGCCGGATTCGAACTGGAACTGACGGCGACCATTCTCGTCTTCGACGATCAGGTTGGTGCCGACGATATCCGAGGGCATCAGGTCCGGGGTGAATTGGATGCGTGAGAAAGAGCAGTCCACTGCCTGGGCGATTGTGCGCACCAGCATGGTCTTTCCCAGCCCGGGCACGCCTTCCAGCAGAGCGTTGCCGCCGGCCAGCATGGTCACCAGAGATTGGCGGACCAGCTCGGCCTGGCCAACCATCACCTGCCCGATCTGGTTTTCGATTTGGCGGACGGTCGAGATGAAAACCTCCGGGGTGATTTCGGGGCTGCTATGGGAACGGGATGGATCCATGCTTGCTGAAACGTTCGTCTCGGTGGGGATAGGATTTGAATTCATTTAGGCTCCAGAGATGAAAAATACAAGCGAACGTAATCTTGCAGGTTTGCGGGAATGTAATTTTGCTGCATGGCCTGGTTTGCGGCGCTGAGATACTGAAAAAAGACCTGCGAATAGGGCATCAGGGCTGGATTTGGCAGGCCAGCTTGCGGGGATTGCCCTTCGGTGGTGGAGGTCTGGCCTTGATTGGTGTCCTGGCCAGGGATGAAGAGCTGCTCGCCGCTGGTTGATGAGCGCTGCCAGGGAGCGTAGACCTGGGAGTCAAAAGCGCCGGTCTGGGCTGCGGCGGCGCTGCCGCGTGGCTGAACGCTGGTTTGACCGCCGGTGGAGGGCGGAAGCTGATTCGCCATTGATCCACCCCCGGTCCCGGACGGTTGTCCGGATGCGCCTCCCGGGCTTGCCCCGCTGGACGAAGGGCCTGCCGGTTGACCCGCTGCTGGACTGTTTTTTCCCTGGGATTGGGCGATCTGCCTTCCAGCCTGGGTGAGCGACTGCTGGCTGGATTGTGTCTGGGCCAGCACGCCTTGAATCGCTTGCTGGTTGTCCAGTTGTTGCTTGAGTTGCTGCAAGGCTGCCTGGGCTGCCTGAGCAGCCGCATCCATGGCCTGGGGGTCGCCATCCTGTAGCGCCTGCCTCAGCGAGGACAGCGCCTGGCTCAAGTTGTTATCCCCGACTTGAGAAGCCTGGGCGGCCAGCTGCGCCAGGCTGCGCGCCGCTTCCTGGCGCTGTTTTTCGGCGGAAGCCGAATCAGCCTCCAGCCGGTCTAGCCCATCCAGCAGGTCTTGCAGGGCGGTCGCGGCCGGGTTATTCGATCCGGCGGCTGGTTGCTTCCCGGAAAGCCGGGAGAGCTGCTCCGTCAGCGCATCGAGATAGGCCTGCTTAGCGCCGACGCTGGGGTCAAGGTTCTGGCGAAGCTCTTGCTCCAAACGGTTCAGATCCGCCAGCGCCTGTTCCAGGTCGCCGGGATTGGCCTGCAGCGCCCGCTCGAGCGCTTCCAATTGCCGGAGCAGCTCTTCTCTCTGGGCGGGGGTGAGTTCTTCAGCGGTTTCGCCGCTTTCGATCTGTTGTTTGAGGGCGGCTATTTTCTGAGCTTCTTCCAAGATGGCCTGTTTGGCAGCGGCTCGTTCTTGCCGGATGGCATCCATCGGGTTGGGCAGCCAGATCGAGAGGATAGACAGGGCGAAGATCGCTCCGGCAAAAGCAACCGGTTTGCGCAGCCAGGGGATTGGGAAAGCCTCTCGAGGTTGGATCGCGCGGGCATGGTTCAGCGCATCCGCCCGTTGGCGCTGGCGGAACATTTGGGGTACGTCATCCATCTGTCTGAGGGCGAGGGCGCTTGAAAGACGCTCTTTCAACCCGATCGAGGCGTCCACCCGCAGGGCGGTTTGCATGAGAGACAAGGGTTTGAGCAGCGTATAAAGCATGACTGCAATCCCCCAGGCAAGGAATAGCGCCCAGAACCAGGGTTGACGTAGCAACCCCGTTGAAATGCCGCCAATCGGAAAGAGACGCCCGATCATTTGAATGCCGAGCATCGCTGCGGCGGGGATCCAAAGGGCGCGTTGGGCGATAAGCCAGCCGTCGACCAGGCGCAGCCGGCGCCGAAATGCGCGCAGAATCTGATCCAGATTGTCATTGCGAGGAACGAAGGAATCTGGATCGTTCATGGGTTCACCGGCGCTTCGATCGCAGAATCTGGCGTGGCTGACTGGAGCTGGATCTGATCGCTGATTTGGATGTTTTCATAACGGTTGGTGGTCAGTAGATACCCCATGAAGATCGCGCTGACAAAGCCCAGCACTAAAACGAGCGCCAGCACGGCCTCTGACCACTGGATTTGCCAGCGGCGGACCGGTTTTACCAGCCTGGAGGTCAGTAGATAGAGCAGAATGGCAACGAGGGAATAGAGCGGCAGAACGTAATGATAGATCGGGCGCGGGATGCTATCCTGACTGATGGGCGTGGATCCCATCAACCAGTAGATCGGACTGCCCAACATATAGAAAGCGCTCGAAATGCTTTGTGGGTTGACCGACGAAGAAAATGTCGACGAGATCACCATCAGCGGGCTGGGAGCAAGCATCCAGCGCGGCGGGTCGCCCTGAGTTATCGCTCCGGATAGGATGCCGGCGAATAACGGGCCAAACAACAGCAGGACGATGACCAGGTAGGAGACCGCGGTCGCCTGGCTGGAGCGTTGAAACAGGGCGGAAGAGAACAAGCCAATCACGCCGAACAAGATGGCTATCACCAGCAGCGCCAGCAGGGTTTTGACCATATCCCGGATCGAGACGCCGCCATAAATAAATACCAGGCTGGCTAACGGGATTGCCGCAAATAAGATTAAGAAAATGTAACTCAGGGCTGAGATCAACTTGCCCCATAAAATGCTGGCAGGCGAGAGCGGGGTGGTCAGCAGCATTTCGTAGGTTTGCTTCTCCCGCTCTGCGCTGATCTCGCTGGCGGTGACCGAGGGCGTGATCGCCGCGATGATCA
>Ga0172368_10008793_pt1 | contig 10227 bp, 7 predicted proteins | sample Lak11m_FD_114540 | JGI IMG/M metagenome (GOLD analysis project Ga0172368, IMG submission 114540) | Freshwater microbial communities from Kabuno Bay, South-Kivu, Congo - kab_022012_11m | ecosystem: Environmental > Aquatic > Freshwater > Lake | place: Democratic Republic of the Congo: South-Kivu...
CGCTAAAAACATAAGCATCCTGCGGTGATGAATCCAAATAAACTTTATCCTCAGTTTTAAAAATAAGTTTTTTCTCTTCACAGTTTCTCAGTTCAATACTATCAATAAACATTTTTGCATCGTATCTATCCACGTTTTCCATAACAACAATTTTATAAGAGCCATCAGACAATTCTGCAGAATAAAATGATGATTCGCTTACAAGAGAATCGTTTACAAGAATGTTTACAGGATTTAAATCTGTTTCAATGAGTAATTTTGGTTTACAATCCTGCGATTGCAAAATTGAGATAGGCAAAAGAATAAAAAATATTTTAGTATATAAATTCATACGCTCTTAAAACTCCATCATCGTAACCAATTATTAATTTATCTTTAACAATAATGGGCGAAAGTCTGCATCTTCCATCAAGTTCGTAATCCTTTGCAGCCTTTCCATTTTTTTTATCAACAAAAGTAATTTTTTTAAAAAGATTTGAAATGATAATTTTATTTTTTGTGATTAGCGGTGTAGAATTAAAACTGCCGCCAAGTTCAGTTTTCCAGATACGTTTACCAAATATTTTATCAATTGCATAAAGATCACCATTTAAATTTCCCACATAAATATTTTGTTCATCTATAGCTGGATTCATCAATATTCTTGCTGATGTTTTATAACTCCAGAACAATTTTCCATCAGCAATATTAAACGAATAAATTATTCCATCATTATCAGCTACAAAACCAATATTATTTTCAATTGTAACACCAGAGAAAAATGGTGAACCAATTTTTACTTTATAATTTTGTTTGCCGGTTTTAGCATTTAACGAAATAATTTCTCCGCTATCATTTGCAATCAGCAAAATATCATCAATCAATGCAGGATTAGAATATAATTTAGATTTTGTATTAAACTCCCAAATTAAATTGCCGGCATCAGAATATTTTTTAACAAACCCATTTTCTGTACAAAATATTATTTCGTTTTTATCCAGAAGCATTTGTGTAAGCACTCTTCCATTTACTTCAGTGTTATTAAGTTCTTTACCATTAAACATATCATAAAATATAAGCTCAGTAACATCATCAGTTTGATCTACAAGTGCATACACAAGTTTATAATTTATAATTAGCGGAGTTGAATAAACTGAGCCTTTAGATTTTAAAACGCCAACCTGCTTTCCTGTTTCCAAATTAAAGCAATGGATTCTGCCTCCAAGATCGCCGACAAAAATTATTGAATCAAAATAAATAACAGAATTGTTTGTAAAACCTCCATAAACTTCACTTTCCCAAATAAGATTTAATGAATCAGAAATATTAACAGGATTATAAAATTCTCTGGCAGGATTTTTTCCAAACATTAAATGCGAATTTTGATCTTCATTAATTACAAGTTTAATTAATGATTTAGCACAACCAGAAAACAGAATTATAGAAATCAGAAAAACTATTTGAAATATTCTTCTCATTAAAAGTCCCATCCGAAAAAGAATTGATAAAACAATCCCTTTTGAAATGCAGTAAAATCTTTTTCTATTTTTTTACCAATATCATACCTGAGTACAAGCACATTTAGAACATTAAATCTGATTCCGCCGCCAATACTTCCGTAAGTTGTTTCATATTTTTCATCCCACGCGCTGCCCATATCAAAAAATGCTGCACCACGAATTCCAAAAAATCCTATATCAAAAATTGGAAACTTAATTTGTATTTGATCAACAAGCGGGAATCTAAACTCAACAGAACTAATCCACATTTTTTCACCTCTAATAGACCAGCGGTTCCAGCCTCGCAAATCCCAGCTTCCGCCCATAAAATATCTGCGGGCTTCTTTGCCTTCGTTATAAAAAACTCCAAGACGCAAAGCCAGTGATGTAGTGCGCCCCAACCTTGCATAACCACGATAATCTGCAATTGCACTAAAATAATTTATGTTACTAAATTTTATATCACTTGAGTATCCAAGTAAAAATAAATAACGCGATCCATCTAACGGACCACTTGGACCCCAAAGTGAATTATCGTGAACATAAGCAACCGAGTTGCTGAGTAAAACAGATTTTCTTGATGAAATTCCTGGTACAATTTCGCGATCTTGATTCATCAATGTAACACTATACTCTATTCTATTAAACTTTGAAACAGGATAACTTAAAAAAGTTGTTGCGCCAAAAGTTCTTTCAAAGAAAAATTCATCAGATTCTCTTATATCATATCTGTTGCCGCTAAAATTAAAAACTCCATAGCCATAATTAACTCGTTTAGATTGGTTTACTCTTTGCACTGCAATATTAAAACTTCTTAGTATATCACTTTGAACTGTTGCAGTGTTATAAAGCATAAAAATAAATTGATCATCACCAAGCAAATCGCTTAAAGCAAATATTGCACCGCCGCGCGTACCAAATAATGGATCTGTTGAAACAACACCCGTAGCAAAATCAAGCGAATATTCTTTTTCATAAAGAAGTTTTTGAACTTTATCTGATTTTCTAAAAACTCCGGCTTGCCAATTTTGTTTTAAGGCTGGCGGATTATTTACAATTAAAGAAATTGAATCTTGAACATCTTGCTGACTTTCAAGTTTGTAAAGATGAAACGAAAAATTTTCAAATCCAGCAAAGATTAAAGTTGAATCATTTAAATATCTTGGATCAAAAGCACTTGTTAAAAATCTTGTAACTTTTTTCTGATCGTGACCATACTTTTTATCAATTACATCAAGCTTCCAGATATTTCTTACACCATCAGCATCTGAAGTTACGCTTAGTTTTGTTTTTTGGGGAGATAAAACAGGGTTGTAATTATTAAATTGATTATAAGTTATATATTCAATTTTATGCGAAGTAAGATCATAAGAAAATATATTATAATTTTTTTCAAATCTTCCAGCAGTTCTATCTGAAGAAAAAAGAATTTGATTATCATTAAGTCCAAATGATGGATCGCGGTCATCAAAATAATCATTAGTTAATCTTAACAAAGAATCTGTTGATAAATCATAAGTGTAAATATCACTAAATCCTTTTTGATCAACAGCATTAAAAACTATTTTGTTTCCATCATCCGAAAATTTAGGAGAGCTTATAGATATAAGATATTCTTGTCTTAATGTTTTTATTATCTCTTTTTTATCTGTTGATAAAAAATGGATTACATCTGTGGCTCCACTTTTTGTTACAAATGCAAGCAGTCCATTTTTAGAAACATCAATTGCTGATTGAAAAAGATGAAATGCTTCAAGTTCTTCCGTTTGTTCACCTGCAATAATAAGTTCTGGGTCATCTACAGTACTAAAGTTTTCATCAAGTTCAACACGATAAATTGAAGAGTAACCACTTCGATTAGCAACAAAATAAATAAAATCTTTTTTATCCTGTTTACAATGTACAGGGGAAAAATTGTAACCAAAATCAGTTAGCTTAACTGCATCAATGGCTTGTGGAGCTTTATCCGCATATAGAGGAAAATATTTTTTTCTAAGATGATATTCCCATTGATTATCAATTTCTTTAATGCTCATTTCAAGTGCATCTTCAATCACTTCATTAAAGTTTTTACTCATCCAGAAGTTTTCAATCATCATCTCAACTTTTTCAGGTCCATAATTTTCTTCAACAAATTCAAGAAAACTTTGTCCTTCTTTGTACATTAAAAATGAGCCATAAATTTTCCAGATATTTTCCAATCCAAAATGATAACCATTTGTAACAGCATCGCGCATAACCATTTCTGCCTGTGCATCAGGCTCGGTTGAGTAATGTTCAGCCAGACCTTCTACAAACCACAGCGGCGGCATTCTATCAGTTGGCTGACGATGATCTCTAAGAACTCTGAAGATTTTATTTGTCATAAAAACGTGAACAAGTTCGTGCCTTATAACGTGCTTAAAATCTTTCAACGATCCTGTTGAAGGAATTACAACTCGCCCTTTAAGAAATTCAAAAAATCCGCCAACACCTTCGGGAATAAATCCTGGAGTTGTATTTGTTTGCTGAAAATGATTTGATGTGTTATAAAATATTAGTGGAATTTTACGTGTAACTACATTATTCATTCTTACTTTAAGTTCATCGTAAACTTCTTCGGCAAAGACTGCGCCAATCTCTGCAGTCTGTTCCATCTCGCCGTAGTAGTAAATATTAAAATGTTCAGTACGAATAATTTTCCAATCAAATTTATCGTACTGAACTTTGTTTCTGCCAAAGTAAAAAAATTGTGGAAATGAATTTTGAGAAAGAATCAGTAAGAAAATAAAAAAATATTTAAACTGGTTCTTCAATAGTTTTGCTCTTATTGTTATTTAAGTTTTTCTTTGAGTGTATGGATATTATCAATCTCACTCGGATCGAAACCTCTTAACACTCCTAAGTAGTAACTTATCCAATCTACAAGATAAATCAAATCCAATAGTCGTACCTTAAAATTTTCTTCGTTGCTTTTTAATGAAATAATTTCTACACCCGAGTTAGAAAAAATATCTTTTAAGATAGAAAATCTTTTTTGAATTTGCGGATGATAAGTTTTATCTGTAAAGTTTACAATCTTTGCGTTGAATTGTTTTTCCTGAAAAGATTCCCAGCCAATAATTTCATTATGATTCATTTCCGGAATTTCGTGATGAAATGCGTGAAGTTTTGAATTTTCATTTACCTGGCATTTAAATCTATATCCAACAGAATTAGTTGAATCTGAAACTGAATAGATTACAGGAATAAATCCAACAAGCGATTCAGCAGTTTTAAATGCAAAATTGTTTTCTTTAGTAAACTCAATACCGCTATTCTTCCAGTTAGATATAATTTTTTCGACAACAGCGTTTTGATTTTCAATCAGATTAATTTCCTGAAAAACTTTTAATAAAGAAAAGAAACTTAAACCAAGTGCGTAACGAGGCTGAAAACCTTTTTGAACTTTTACGCAAGCAAGATTATTTTTAATTGCAATTTGTTCAACTTCACCGCCGGTTGTTATACAAATTATTTGACATCCAATTTTTATTGCTTGCTGCAATGCAGAAATTGTTTCTTCTGTATTTCCCGAATAAGATGAAGCAGCAAATAAAGTATTTTTATTTGCAAACTTTGGAAGATCATAATTTCTATTTACTAAATATGGTACTTTAAGTTCTTCACCCAAAAAATTCCTCATCAAATCAGCACTAATTGCAGAGCCGCCTAAACCACTAACAATAATATTAGAGATTTTAGAAACATCAATTTTAGAAACATCAAATTTATTATTCCAGGCAAACTCTATCTGTTTATAAGAGTTTACTAAAACATCAAATTGATTTTGCGGATCGTACTTTGCTGCATAATTTTTTATTTCCATACTAAATTATATTCCTTGTTCTTGTTATGTTATTTTCATCAAAAAACTTTTTAACTTTTTTCTGAATTTCAACTTCAGTTTTACATTGTAAACATTCTTCGGCTAAAGCTTTAGCTTTTTTATATTCAAAATTTCTTATAATTTTTTTTGCGTATAAAATTGTATTAGGAGACATACTTAATGAATCCATACCTAATCCCACCAGCAAAGGAATTGCAAGAGTATCAGCAGCCATTTCGCCGCAAATACTAACAGGAATTTTATTATGCTTTGATGCTTTAACAATATGATCAATAGTTCTTATAACAACAGGACTAAATTCCTGGTACAAATCAGCAACAAGATCATTTCCACGATCAACTGCCATCATATACTGGATAAGATCATTTGTTCCGATGCTAATAAAATCAACTTCCTCTGCATAATCTTTTGCCATAACCGCTGCCGAAGGAACTTCTACCATAATTCCAATTTTTATTTGGTTATCAAACTTTATTTTTTCTCTTTTCAAATCACTTTTACATTCGTGAATAATATCTAAACATCGCCAAACTTCATCCAATGTAGAAACCATGGGAATCATTAATCTAATATTTTTATTTTCACTTGCACGTAACACTGCTCGTATTTGAGTTCTAAAAAGTGTTTCATTCTCAAGTAAAAACCTTACACCACGTAATCCTAAAAATGGATTGGGTTCTTTGTATTCACTGATCCTAAATTTATCACCGCCAATATCATAAGCCCTAATTGTTACAACTTTAGGATAAATTCTGGAAGCAAGATTTGAATAAATTTCCGTTTGTTCATCCTCTTCAGGAAAAACACCAAGCTCATTTAATATTTGTTCTGATCTATATAATCCAATTCCATTTGCATTGCTTGTAAGAACAACATCAATCTCACCAGTTACATCAACATTTGCTTCCAACTTTATTTCTTTTCCATCCAGTGTTTTAGCCGGCTGATCTCGTAGTTCTTCCAATCCTTTTTGCAAAGCAATCAGCTTGGATTGTTTTTCTGTAAAGAACTTTAGCTGCTGTTCTGTTGGATTGATTAAAATGTATCCGTGAAATCCATCAACAATTATTGTATCACCATCTTTTATAATTTCGGTTGCTTTATGCGTGCCAACAACAGCGGGAATATTTAATGAACGCGAAATGATTGCAGCGTGTGAAGTTAACCCGCCATGATCAGTTACAAATGCAAGTGTTTGTCTTCTGGAAAAAAGGATTGTATCTGCCGGTGTTAAAGCTTCGCTAACAACAATCATATTTGTTTCAATTTTTGATTGCCATCTTTTCTTTTGCAAGTTTCTTATGATTCGATGTTTAATATCTTCAATATCGTGCGCACGTTCTTTCATGTATGATTCGTGAGAGATTATCATAAGTTCCTGGTACTTAGAGATTTCATCCGAAACAATATATTCAGGCTGTACCATTTCTTTCTTTATTCTTGATTCTATATTCTGAATTAAAATTGGATCATCAAGAATCATAACCTGGGCTTCAAAAATAGCAGCACGCACTTCATCCATTTTTTCACGCGCAATTCCAAAAATTTTATTTAATTCTTTTTTTGATTGCTTTAACGCCTCATTAAAATTTTTAATAGCTTCATCCACATCAGTAATTGGCGATTTATTAATATCAAGCTTTTCTTTTGCAAAAAGATAAACCTGCCCAATTACAATCCCCGGTGCAGCAGCAATTCCAGTAATTTTATTTTCAGAATTTTTGTAAACATCCTTAAACGATTTCATAATTCATCAAACCCCCTTTCAAAGTATGCAACAATTTCATCGCAAGCCTGCTGCTCATCTTCACCTTCAAAAGTAAGCTTCAATTCAGAACCAATTTCTGCGGCTAACGTCATTACTCCAATTATACTTTTACCATTTATGCTTAATCCATCGCGATAGATATAAAATTCGCTTTTATATTTTGCAGCAAGTTTAACAATTGTTGCTGCGGGACGAGTGTGTAAACCAGCTTTGTTTACAATCTTTACAGTTTTTTCAATCATCACTTGTTTCTTTTAATTAGTGAATCTGCAAGCCAATGAAATATTTCTATTTCATTTTTGTTTGACAATTTATTGATCGAAGTAAGCGCCTTTTTAGTATAACTTTTTATTGCTGATCTGGCATCATCAATAACTCCCAATTTTTCATATAAAGCTCTGTACTTAGGAATTTCATTTTCTTTAATTCCTTTGTTTGCTATAACTTTTTCAAAATCTGCTTTATCTTTTCCTTTAGCTTTCTCTAACGCTTTTATAAACAAATAAGTTTTCTTTCCTTCAAGCAGATCGCCGCCAATTCTTTTTCCAAACTCTACTTTATCGGCAGTTATATCCAATAGATCATCTTGAATTTGAAAAGCAATGCCAAGATACTTACCATAATTTGATAACGCTTTTATATCTTCATTTTTACCATTTGCAAGGTAAGCTCCAAGTTCACAGCAAGTTCTGGCAAGTGCAGCAGTTTTCTTTTCTATCATTACAATATACTCTTGCATGCTAACCGATGTTCTGGTTTCAAATTCTGTATCAAGGCTTTGTCCCTCACACACTTCTACCAAACCTTTTGTAAAAGATTCAAGTGCTTTTTGTGCATTTACTTTGCTGTCTTTAAGTAAAAACTCGTATGCAACTGCAGCAAGTATATCACCGGTTAAAATAGCAGTATTAAGATTATATTTTTTGTGCAGTGTTAAGTTTCCGCGGCGAAGATCAGCATTATCCATTATGTCATCGTGAACAAGCGTAAAATTATGTAACATCTCAACAGACAAAGCTGCGTTATAAAATTTTTTGTAATTGCCGCCTACAGCTTTTGCAGATAGTAAAACCAATAATGGGCGTAATCTTTTTCCACTGCTCTCAAGTATGTATGCAGCAGGATTGTAAAGCGAAAATGGCTTTCTTTTATTTAATGAAGCTTTAAGTTTTTTATCAATTATTATTCTTTCTGTTTCATAGAAAGCAACATACTTTTTTATTTCATTCGAGATCAAAACAGATTTTCCTTCTTTACGATTTTATTTTTTTTAAGTTGATTTAAGTTTTGCGAGCCGGTTAAGTACATAATTTTTTTAAGATACTCGAACCAATTTACAATTAATTTTTGTACTTCTTCTTCACCGTTATTAATAAGAGTTTGCAGTATAATACGTGCAGAACCAACTAAATCAGAACCAAGAGCAAATGCTTTAGCAATATCATCAGCAGAATTAATTCCGCCTGAGCCAATTAATGTAAAATTATATTTTTTCTTTAATGGATAAATTTCTTTAATACAATATGAAGTTGGTAATCCCCAATCCCAAAAATGAATTTCTTTATCTTTATTTCTTAACAGCTCAACACCTGCCCAGCTTGTACCGCCAGCTCCTGCAACATCAATTCCTTTAACTCCAACATTTAATAATTTTTTTGCAGCATCTTTACTAATCCCGGAACCAACTTCTTTTGCGAAGATTGGAACACTGGATTGCTTAACTAATTTTTCAATACTTTTTAGTAAACCTGTAAATTTTGGCTCACCATTATTTTGCAAAAGTTCTTGTAATGGATTTATATGCACAACAAAAGCATCAGCCTTTAACATTTCAATTAAGGAAAGAATATTTTTAATATTTTTTGATTGAACTAATTGAGCCGCACCAATATTACCCAGCACAGGAATGTTTTTAGCCGTTTTACGAATAATTTTATAACTGTTATGAAAATCTGAATTTTCAAGAGCTTGTCTTTGACTTCCAACACCAATTGGAATTTTAATTTCTTCAGCTATGCTCGCTAATCTTTCATTAATTTTTTCAGCTTCAGAAGTACCGCCCGTCATACAGGAAATTAAAAATGGATAATTGATTTTATGAGTAAGAAATTTTGTTTGGAAGGAAATCTTAGAAGTATCAACTTCTGTAATTGCGTAATGGATAAAATCATATTTGTCAAATCCATTGGTTTTAGATTTAAAAGCTACATCATCAGTAAGACACAATTGTATGTGTTCTTTTTTCCTTTGAGATGTTTCTGTTACTGATTTTGACATTATGATTTGATATTATTTTTGATTGCAAAATATAGAAAATAAAATAAATTTGCTTTGTTCAGGATTCCCTGCTGCTCTGTTATTTCTCAGTTCTCTCTGTGGTTCTCCTTTTCTTTACCACAGAGTTAACGGAGAAATAACAGAGTTCACTGAGTTAATCAAGATATTTTTTATTGATTATTAATTTATCAACGACTACTTCTTTTCTAACAGAATTTGTCAGGATAATTTTATCAGCTGTTATTAAGTCAATAATATAGAGTTCTTTTTCTTTAATCTTAAAAATTTTTTTAAGAAAATGATTTCTATAAACTCCATTTAACATTCCAGAATTTATCGGTGGAGTGTAAAGCACTCCTTTCTTTTCTACAAAAACATTAGTAATTGAACCTTCAGCTAATTCATCTCTTTCATTAAAGAATAAAACATCAAAGTAACCAAGCTTGGAATATTTCTTATACTCAGAATCATATAGTTTCCTGTTTGTAGTCTTAAAATATTGAAACTTATTTTGTGAATTAATCCGTTTGTCGGAAACAAATACCTTAACTTCTTTTTGTTCATTAACAAATTGTGATATTGAATAGTTCAAAGTTCCAGGTTTATTCAATGTTAATCTTAGTTTGTATTTTTTGCTATCAAGTTTAGAAACGATTTTATTTATTCGGGTTAATATTTTTTTACCATCATAATTAAATAAAAAATAATCAGCAGATAACTTCAAACGTTTTAAATGATCTTTAAGTAGAAATACTTTTTTGTTTTCAACCAGTATTGTTTCAATCAACTCAAATGGTTTTGTTGAAGCAGATAAAAACCTTCCTTTAAGTTTTGTC
>Ga0172368_10008795_pt1 | contig 10226 bp, 5 predicted proteins | sample Lak11m_FD_114540 | JGI IMG/M metagenome (GOLD analysis project Ga0172368, IMG submission 114540) | Freshwater microbial communities from Kabuno Bay, South-Kivu, Congo - kab_022012_11m | ecosystem: Environmental > Aquatic > Freshwater > Lake | place: Democratic Republic of the Congo: South-Kivu...
GAATCGGTGAAGCGCATTGGCGCCGTCCACTGTGGCGGCCTCGTAGAGCGAGCGCGGCACATCCTGCAGCGCGGCTAGAAAGATGACAACCGCCGTGCCCTGGGCCCACAACGAGATCAGGATCAGGCTCGGCTTGGCCCACTCGATGCTGGAAAGAAAGGGAATGATCGGTCGCCCTGCAGCGCGCAGCACGTTGTTGATCACCCCGTACTGGTTGTTGAAGATGAACAACCAGACCATCGCGGAGCAGACCGCTGGGACGATGGAGGGGATGTAGAAGATGGCCCGGAAGGTCGAACGCAGGACGAGCTTCGTATTGAGCAGGCTGGCCATCAGGAAGGCGGTCATTACCCCCAGCGGGACGCTGAGTCCGACGTAGTAGATCGTGTTGTAGACGACGGTCCAGAAACGGGCATCGTCGAAGAACATCTCCTGGTAGTTGCCCAACCCGATCCAGATCGCCGGTCTGACGAGATCATAACGGGTGAAGCTGTAGTACACCGAAGATACCAGGGGATAGAGCGTCCAGATCAGGAACCCGAGCAGCCACGGTGAGACGAACAGCAGGCCAGTGATCAGGCTACGGGTTTCCCCTCTCGAGAGACGCCGTTTTGTTGCAGCGGCTACTGCCATATCGCTATGCCTCCGTGGATCCTTGCCGGACCCAAATAGCAGGAGTGCCTGACACCATTGGCGGCATCAGGCACTCTTGGTTCAACCGGTCGTTCAGCTCGGGAGACCCTGATTCTTCCACTCGGTCTCGGCGCGTTTCTGCATCTCAGCGGCGCCCTGTTCGGGGGTCATCTTGCCGCGGTAGACGATCTCGCGCACTTCGGTCCATTGGTTCCACAAGTAGCCGTGCAGCGGGCAGCGGCGGAGCTGGAACCAGTCGGTGGCTTCGTTGGCGCTCTTGAAGTAGAAGTCCAGGCCAGGATAAGCGTCCGGCTTGACGTTCTTCTCCATCCACGTCTTCTTGCCGACGATCCAGCCCACTTCCTTGAAGAGGGTGGTGAGGGGGCCATCCTGGTTGAAGAACTCGCCGAGCTTGAAGGCCTCCTGCGGGTACTTCGACTTCTTGAGGATGCCCAAGGTATGGCCGCCGGCCTCCTGGACCTTCTTGCCCTTGATGGAGTCAATGACGGGCGCCCACGAAGCCTTATTCAGCTTTGCGACGTCGGGGGCCTGCGCATTGGTCTCGCCGGGGTGCCAGTAACCTTCGATGATCATCGCCTGGGCCTGGGCGTTGTAGGAGCCGCCCCAGCCGCCCATGCCTTCCGCCTGGCGGAGACCGGCGATCTGGTCGGGGCCGACGATGTCGTAGTACTGCTTCGTGATCTTCATGTACTCGATAATCTTGGGATCGGTGAAGTTGAACTTGCCGGTCTTGTCGTCCCACCACTTGACCAGCGTCGCCTGCTGGATGCCATCCGGGTCGCCGCCCATCGCGTCATACGGATCCAGGCCGAACTGCTTCAGGTTGCCAGCCGCGTCCTTCTTCGTGAGGGCCTTGTGCCACTCCAGCGCCTCAGTCAAGGTCATCGGCGGCTTGTCCGGGTCGAGGCCGGCATCCTTCACCATCTTGGTGTTGTAGTTCAGGCCGTAGTCGAGGTAGCTCTCGAAGCACGGCAGGCCCAACATGCCCTTGAAGGTCCAGAACTTGCAGAAGTCCCAAACCGCCGGGATGTAGTCAGCCTGTTTGACCCACTTGCTGGTGTCAATCAGAGGTTGCGTGTCCAGGAAGATATCTTTGATGGCGAACTGCGCGTAGGAGATGTTCGCAACCGCCTCCGGCGGGTCGCCGGCCGCCAGGGCCGTGTTGAGCGGCTGCTCGCCGGTGTTCCCCTTGTACTCGATCTTGACATTGCTGCCGACGACCTGTTCGTACTCGGGCATCTTGTACCAGACTTCATCCTGGAACAACTTGTTCATGTTGCCCCAGGCCACCCACAACCGGACGGTGATCGGCTGTTTGGCAGCCGGAGCAGCCGTGGGCGCGGCAGCTGCAGGAGCCTTGGTGGGCTCAGTCTTGGCCGCCGCCGCCGGCGCCTTGGTGGGCTCAGTCTTGGCCGCCGGAGCCGCGGGCGCCGGCGCGCTCGGAGCGCAGGCCGCGACCGCTGCGCCCGTCGAGGCGACAGCCATCAACTTCAAAAAGTCGCGGCGGGTGAGGAACTTCTTGCTTTCCATAGGTCTTCCCTCCTGAATAGATTTGTGGATTCGAGAACGAGTGCAGTCGTGACGTGGCGAAGCAAGCGGCTAAACGCGGCGGGAGCGGGAGGTTGCCGCATGGCAGAAAGGATCACAGCGCTTGCAGGCACATCATGGTGCATGGAAGATTTATACCATAGCACCACAATTCGCGCAAGTCCGACAGGACGCTGACCGGACACAAAGCGGACACACGCGCGACGCCAAGATGGTACGGGTAACTTTCTTGGGAAATCTCGCCAACTGTGCTACACTCTGCACATATTACGCTGAACCGAGAATGCACCCATGTCCAAACCTCTTCAGAAGTTACTCGTGTTGACCGCAGCCGTCTGGTTGGCTGGCTGCAGCGTCTTTTCCGCCTCGACGGCGCGGCGGGGCGCGGTTGAAGAGCCGACCCCCACGCCCATCCCGACGGCCATCGTGCCGGTCAATCCGGTTTACACTGTGCAACGTGGAGAAGTGGTGAAAGAGATGCAGTTCACCGGCCGCGTATCGCCGACCACCGAGAAGGATCTGTTCTTCCGAACCGCCGGCCGCGTGCGCCGCGTGCTGGTCAAGACGGATCAGCTCGTGAAGAAGGGCGACTTGCTGGCCGACCTTGAAAACGACAACCTGGAACGCGATCTGGCCGCCGTGAAGCTGAACCTGGATCGCGCGCAATCCCGGCTGGATGATTCCAAGCGCGCCTTGGATACGCAACGCACGCGGGCGCAGCTCAACCTGGAAATCGCCCAGCTCAACCTGAATCAGGCGGCAAGCCAGGACTTGGCCCCGCGTAAGACGCTGGCTGCTGTGGATTTGGAGAAGGCCAAGCTGGCGCTCGACCGCGCCCAGGCCGCTTACGATGCGATTGCCTGGCGCAACGACAAGGGCGCATCCGCCGAAGCCGCTAACTTGCAGCAGGCGACGCTGAGTTACAACCAGGCCAAAGCCAATTACGATCTGGCGATCCAGACGATCAACAATCAGTATTTCCAGATTCAAATCCTGGATCGCCAGGTTAAACAGGCCCAACTCGCGCTGGATGAGCTGAACAAAGAGGCCGATCCGCTCCTGGCGAACGATGTTGAGGTCGCCAAGCTGAACGTGACGAAGCTCGAAGCGGCGCTGGCCGATGCGCAGATCGTCGCGCCCTATGACGGCCGGATCATGTCGTTGACCGCGACGGAGGGCCGCGCGGCGACCGCGTTCCAGCCGGTCATGGTGTTGGGCGACCTGAGCAAACTGGAGATCAAGGCGAACCTGAGCAGCACGGACGTCGCCAACCTGGCCGTAGGGATGCCCGCCAAGCTCTCGCTCTCCTCGCGGCCGAGCGATGTCATGTCGGGCGCGGTCGTGCGCCTGCCGCCTACCACCGTCGCGGCCGGCGTCAACGCTGCGGATGTGGACAAATCCACGGTCGTCGGGCTGGATGATGCAAGCAAGGCGGCCGCCCTAGAGTTGGGCGACCTGGTTAAAGTGACCGTCATCGTTACGAAGAAGGATGATGCGCTCTGGTTGCCGCCGCAGGCGATTCGGACCTTCGAGGGCCGCCGATTTGTCGTCATCAAAGAAGGCGCCGGCCAGCGCCGCGTGGATGTCAAGACGGGGATCGAAAGTGTGGACCGCGTCGAAATCCTCGACGGGCTGACCGCCGGGCAACAGGTGTTGGGGCAGTAAACTCGTGCGTATCATCCTCCGCGGGTGGGCCATCCTGATTGTAGCGGCCAAGCGCCTGCTCGCGCAGCGGGGCCTGGCGCTGGCCATCATCTTAGGTTTGATCGCGGCCGTGGGCATGGCAGTGAGCCTGCCGCTTTATGCGGATGCGGTGAACTACCGCGTCTTGCAGGAGCAGCTTAACGCCAACACCGGCTCGACCGGCGTCAGTCGCCCGCCGTTCGCCTTCATGTTCATGTACATGGGAGGGCTGAACGGCGCGCTCGAATGGGTGGATACCGAGCCGGTAGACGACTACCTGCGCAACCGCGCGCCGGCCGATCTGGGCATGCCCCGCAAGATCGGCGTCCGCTACTTTGCTACAGATAAGCTCTCCCTTTATCCGAACGACCCGGCTGCCTATGGCGGCAACCAGAAACCGCTGGAATGGCTCAACCTGGCGACGGCCAGCGACATCATTGACCAGATCACAATCCTCGAAGGGCAATTCCCCGCGCCGGCCGTTCCTGCGACCGACGGCCCGATTGAAGTGCTGGCGCATGAGGCGCTCGCCACCAAGCTAGGGCTGCAAGTCGGCGAGACGTATGTGCTGCTCGACCGCAGCGGCGCGCTCAGCAAGGGCCGCCCCATCCAGCTTACGGTGCGGCTGACGGGGGTTTGGAACGCCAAAGACCCGCAGAGCGAGTATTGGTTTTTTCAACCTGACGCCCTTTCCGACTCGTTGCTCGTCCCGGAAGAGACGTTGCGGGATCGCATCAGTCCGTTCTATACGGGCGAGATCTATCTGGCCGTCTGGTATATGGTCATGGACGGGTCGGCTGTGCACGCCGAGGCGGTGGATGGCCTGACGGGCAACATCGCGCGCACCCAACAGACGGCCATCGGGCTGCTCCCGAACCTCCAATTCAGCATCTCGCCGATGGAGGCGCTTCAGAAGTACCAAACCTCCACTTCCTGGCTTTCCATCATGCTCTATGCCTTCAGCGTGCCGATCCTGGGCATGGTGCTGGTCTTCATCGGCCTGGTGGCGGGGCTGGCCGCCGAGCGCCAACGCAACGAGACCGCCATCTTCCGCAGCCGCGGGGCTGCCATCGGCCAGGTGGTCGGCATCACCTTCAGTGAAGGGGTGATCCTGGGCGCGGTGGGGTTGGGCTTTGGGCTGTTGTTGGGCCAATGGATCGCCCGGATGATGGGGTACGCGCGCAGCTTCCTCGACTTCAGCCTGGCCGGGCAACCCGATTTGCGCGTGAGCCTGACGATGGGCGGGGTGCGGCTGGGGCTGATCTTGCTGGCGGTGGCCCTGCTGGCGCAGATGGCTCCCTCGTTCAGCAATGCCCGGCATACGATCATCACCTACAAACAGGAACGGGCGCGGGTGCTCCGGCCGCCCTGGTGGCAACGCGCCTGGCTCGATGTCCTGTTGCTGATTCCGGCGGGGTACGGCACGTATCTGTTGCGGCAACAGGGCAGCATCGTTGTCCCGATCGTCGGCTCGCAGCTCCCGCATGATCCGTTCCAGAACCCGTTGCTCTTTCTGGTGCCGGCCCTCGGCATCTTCGCGGTCACGCTGCTGATCCTGCGCATCCTGCCGCCCTTGATGTCTGCCATCGCCTGGCTGATCAGCCACACGCGCAGCATCGGTCTGCTCCTGACGGCGCGCCATCTGTCGCGCACCTATAGCTCTTACACCGCGCCGCTGATCCTGCTCATCCTGACCTTGAGTCTGTCGGCCTACACCGCGTCGCTGGCCGAGACGATGGACAGCCACACCTACGAGCAGCAAGCCTACGCGGTGGGCGCCGATCTGATGCTGGACGAAATCGGCGCGTCGACGGCCGCCGCCGGCGCGTTCGATATCGCGCCTGCCGGCGGGAGCCAAAGCGCATCAAGCAGCAGCCAATCCACGGTTCCCCAGGCCGAATGGGAATTCCTGCCGGTCTCGGATCATCTGAAGATCCCGGGGGTCGCGGCCGTTACCCGCGTGGCGCGTTATGACGCCACGTCCGATGTGGGGGGGCAACGGCAGAAATCACAGTTTATCGGTGTGGATCGGGTTGACTTTGCGCCGGTGGCAAACTGGCGCGGCGACTATGCAGCGTCCAACCTGGGCACGCTGATGAACGCCCTGGCGCTCAACGCCAATGGCGTGCTGGTATCGCGGGATTTCCTGGGGCAGTATGCGCTTCAGGTCGGCGACCGCATCCGGGTGACGGTGCAGGCTTCGGGGCATTCGGCGGCCATGGACATGAAGATCGTCGGAACCTTCCGTCTCTTCCCCACCTGGTACCCTGATAACGGCCCGCTGTTTGTCGGCAACCTGGATTTCCTCTTCGATAGTCTGGGCCAGCAAGTGCCCTACGAGGTGTGGGTGCGCCAGCAGCCCGGAATACCGGCGCTCAGTATCGTCGAAGGGGTGCGTGAGTTGGGCATGAAGGTGTTGACGTGGGAATCGGCCCCGCTGCGCATCGGCCAGGAGCTGAAGCGGCCGGAACGCCAGGGACTGTTCGGCTTCCTGTCGGTCGGCTTTGCGGCCGCGGCGCTGCTGACGGTGCTCGGCTTCCTGCTGTATGCGCTCTTTTCGTTCCGGCGACGCTTCATCGAGTTGGGCGTGCTGCGCGCCATCGGCCTCTCGGTCAGCCAGATGACGATCTTGCTGGCTTCCGAGCTGGCGACGCTGATCATCATCGGGGTGACGGCCGGCACACTGCTTGGCGCAGCCGCCAGCGAGCTATTCATCCCCTTCCTGCAGGTCGGCGCGGGCGCGGCCGCCCGCGTCCCGCCCTTCGTCGTGGTGATCGCCTGGCCCACGATCCTGCGCATCTACGGGCTGATGGGGCTGCTCTTTGTCATCACGCTGATCCTCCTGGCGGCGCTGCTTCTGCGGATGCGGATTTTCCAGGCCGTCAAGATGGGCGAGACGGTATAGGTGGTTTGATCGTGGCTGAAAACGCATTCATTACCTGTGAGAATCTGGTCAAGATCTACAAAGTAGCGAACCTGGAACTGGTGGCGCTGCAAGGTCTCGACTTGATCGTTGAGCGCGGGGAGATGTTGGGCATCATCGGGCCGAGCGGCAGCGGCAAATCTACGCTCATGAATATCTTGGGCGGCCTGGATCGGCCGTCCGCGGGCCGTGTGCTGGTGGATGGCCGCGACCTGCGCAAGATCCCGGATGCGGCGCTCGATGGGTATCGCCGCACGACGGTCGGCTTCATCTGGCAGCAGAGCAGCCGCAACCTGGTGCCCTATCTGACCGCCGAGGAAAACGTGACTTTGCCGATGACGTTTGCCGGGGCCACCCCGCGCGTCAAGAGTCAGCGGGCGCGTGAACTGCTGGACGCCGTGGGCCTGGCCCAGCGCCGGCGCCACCGGCTGGCGCAGATGTCGGGCGGCGAACAACAGCGCGTCGCCATCGCGGTCGCGCTGGGGAACATGCCCAAGCTGCTGCTGGGCGACGAGCCAACGGGCGAAATGGACACCGCAACCGCGCTGGCGATTTATCAACTCCTGCGCGATCTCAACCAACGCTACAACCTGACCACCTGCATCGTCAGCCATGATCCCACCATCGCGCGGCATGTGGATCGCGTCGTCGCCATCCGCGACGGCAAGACGGCCACTGAGACGATCCGCCAATCGGTCGCGGCCGCGCCATCGGAAGAAGGCGCCGAGAGCGCCGCGCCGCAGGAAGATATTTATCACGAGCTCGTGGTATTGGATACCGCCGGCCGGCTCCAGGTGCCGAAGGATTACCTGGAGCAGTTCGGCATCCGAGGCCGGGCGCAGTTGGAGATCACCGAAGATGGCATCCTGATCCGGCCAGCGCAGGTGGTGCAGGAAGCGCAGGCCGCGGCCGCGGAGCGCGGTGAGACCGAAGTCGCGGCCGCGCGCGGCGGGCTGCGGAAACGCTTGCAAACCGTGGGGGGCACGCTCGCCCGGTTGACGCGGCGCGAGGGGCCAGCTTCGACCGGCACGCGGGAGGGTCACGATGGCAAGTGAGACGAACCCGGGCCAGATCATCGTGCAGGTCAAAGACCTGGTGCGCACCTATCGCCTCGGCGCTTCCGATGTGCTGGCATTGCGTGGGGTCAACCTGACCGTGGAAGAGGGCAACTTCATCGCGCTCAAGGGACGTTCGGGCAGCGGCAAGACCACTCTGCTCAACTGCATCGGCGGGCTGGATCGCCCCAACTCCGGGACGATCGAGATTTTCGGCCGGCCGCTCCACAAGATGGGTGAGAGCGAGCTAACGCGCTGGCGCCGTGAGCACGTCGGCTTCGTCTTCCAGACCTTCGCGCTCCTGCCCACCCTCTCGGCTTACGAGAACGTCGAGTTGATGCCGCGGTTGGCGGGCAAGAGCCGGAAGATTTGCCATCAGCAAGCCAACGGTTGTTTGGAACTGGTGGGGTTGAGCAAGTGGATGCACCACCGGCCGTTCGAGATGTCGGGCGGCCAGCAGCAGCGCGTGGCGATTGCGCGCGCGCTGGCAAACCACCCCGCGCTGATGCTGGCGGACGAGCCGACCGGCGAGTTGGACAGCACTACCGCCCGCGAGATCCTGGGCCTCTTCCGGCGCATCGTCAAGGAGCAGGGCACGACGCTCATCATGGCGACGCACGACCCGTTGGTAGATGAATACGCCGACTTCATCGTGCGGCTTCAGGATGGGCAGATCGCCACGGCCGGCTAAAGGCTTGTCAAACAATCACTTCGTTGCTCGGGTCGTTGCTCGGGCCGGTTTCTGCTCTCTGCTCTGCTTGGGCCGGTCTCTGACCGTGCCCCGGCTCGGTCAGAGACCGGCCTGAGCGGAAAGATCACCACGGCCGGCTAAGGGGCCGGCCCGGCCATGATCACGGAAACAGGTCGTAGAACTTACCCCGCAAATACGCCAGGTACGGCTCGACCGTCAGGCTGCGGCCGGCGGCGCGTTGCAACAATTCATCCGGGCTGAACGCGCGGCCGTGGCGGTAGATATTTTCGGTCAGCCAGCCGAGCAGCGGCGCGTAGTCGCCGACCGCCAGCGACGCCTCTAGCCCGGGCACATCACGCTGCGCCGCGGCGTAGAACTGCGCGGACATCACGTTGCCGACCGTGTAGGTGCAGAAGGAACCGAACAGCCCGCTCGACCAGTGGATGTCCTGGAGCGCGCCGCGGGCGTCGTCGGGCGGGGTCAGACCGAGATACTTCTGCATCGCCGCGTTCCACGCCTCAGGCAGATCGGCCACCCGCAGGCTCCCCTCGATCAGCGCCATCTCGATCTCGACGCGCAGCATGATGTGGAAGTTGTAAGTCAGCTCGTCGGCCTCGACGCGGATGAGCGAGGGGCGCACGCGATTGACGGCCCGGTAGAATTCCTCGGCATTTACATCAGCCAACTGCTCCCCGAAAAACGCACGCAGCCGCGGGAAGTGCAGCCGCCAGAAGCCCCGGCTGCGGCCCACCAGGTTCTCCCACAGCCGAGATTGCGACTCGTGCGCGCCGTAACTCGCGCCGCCGACCGCGTACAGGTCGAGCAGATCGGTCGTCAGCGCCGAGCGGGTGAGGGCCGGATCCACGCCCTGCTCGTAGAGCGCGTGGCCGGTTTCGTGCAACGTGCCAAAGAGCGCCGCCGGCATATAGCGCCGGTTGTAGCGCGTGGTGATGCGCACGTCGTTCCGGGTGAACGAAATCTCGAACGGGTGCACCGCGCGATCGAGCCGGCCGCGGTTCAGATCATAGCCGAATTTGGCCGCCATCTCCAGCGCGAACGCGCGCTGCGCGTCTTCCGGGTAGTCGCGATCCAGGAAGTCGGCGCGGGCCGCGTCCCCACGGTCGCCGATGTGCTGCAAGAGCGGCAGCAGCCCCTCCCGGAGCGCGGCGAAGAGCGCCTTCAGCCGGGCCGCGGTCATCCCCGGCTCGTAGCGCAACAGCAGCGCGTCGTAAGGGTGCTCGCGGTAGCCGATGGCGTCGGCCATCTGGCATTGGAGGTCGAGCATCTTTGCCAGATAGGGCGCGAAGCGGGGAAAGTCGCTGGCGGCCTTCGCCTCGGCCCACGTCTGCTGCGAGACGGTTTTCAGCTCGGCGATGGCGGTCATCAACTCGATGGGCACGCGGCGCGCCAGGTCATACGCCTCGCGCGCCTGATACACGGCGCGCACGCGGTAGGAATCGGGCGGGTCGCCGGCCACCTCATCCTCGGCGGCGGCGATCAGGCGGCCGGTCTCGTCGGAGATGAAGCGTTCCTGTGCGAGGCGCGTCACCGTGGCAAGCTGGTTGCCGCGCGTCGCCGCGCCGGCCGGGGGCATCTGCGTCCGGCCGTCCCACGTCAGCAGGTTGATGACGCAGCACAGGTCGTTGATTTCGGCGATGTGGTGTTGGAAGTC
>Ga0172368_10008797_pt1 | contig 10224 bp, 14 predicted proteins | sample Lak11m_FD_114540 | JGI IMG/M metagenome (GOLD analysis project Ga0172368, IMG submission 114540) | Freshwater microbial communities from Kabuno Bay, South-Kivu, Congo - kab_022012_11m | ecosystem: Environmental > Aquatic > Freshwater > Lake | place: Democratic Republic of the Congo: South-Kivu...
CATTTCCTGCGCGCGTTTATTTATTTCGCTTTCTTCCTCCATGTGGCTGAATAGTGCATCCCATCCCTCTATTGAACTTGTCACATATTCAGCAAAATCGCCTGTAGCGTCGGCCATTCCTTCTTTGCGGTTGTTTAGGAAATTCTGCCAGGACGCATCGAGTTTTTCAACCTTTCCCGCATTGTCCAGCGCAAGCCCGCCCGCCTTGTCCAGCATGGTATTTCCCTCTTCCAGCACGGCATTAAGCAGGGCTTGCGTCTTTTCAGACTTTGTTAATTCACTTCTTGATTTACCGATGCTTTCCGCGTATTTGTCGTATGTTTCCTTCGCATTAATCATAATGCCGAGGTTATCGAGAATGAGCGGGCTTGCACGGCCAATACCACGCACAATATCGTCGAATGCTTTCGTCGTGGATACACCCATAGCCCGCCCGCGAAAGGCGGCGACTTCCATCAGGTTTGCCATTTTGTCGGCATCTGCCGTAACGCCAAGCATCATGGATTTGTTTGCGCTGGAGATAATATCCATTTCAGAGACCGTCCCTAATGACGCCTCTTTGACTTTGGATATAACCTCATCCATATTGCTTCCGTACTGTTGCGCCATTTCATAGCCCGCATCCGTCAAGCGCCCCATCTGCGCGCCCTCTTCCGCAAATTCCCAAACTGCTTTCCCCGCCCTGATTACGTCAAGCACCATCATATAAGCGGAGCGGATGTCGGTAAATGACATTGATGTCTTTTTGCCGTAATCCTCCGCCAGTTTTGCGTTGCGCTTTGCGTTATCGGACATTGAATCAAGGCGCGCGTTCATGTCGGCCATTTTCTTTGCGAATTGGCCGTCATCCATATACGCTTCTAATTCGACCCTCGCGCTAGTTCCCTTTACGCCTGCGCCTGTGAGTGGCATTTCATCGCCTCTTTTAGTAATTTCGATGCGTCCTCGTTATCCTTTTCCCATTGCGCCCAGTTGGAGGACTGGGCGCGGGATGAATAAACGAGGCAGATATTTTCAGCAGTTATCATGGCGTTTATTTCGCCATAGTACAATATTCGGCGTCCCAAAATCGCTTCAATGCCGAAGCGGTCAACCTTGTGAAGCAGTGCAATCTCTTTCGAGTAATGGCGGGTATCCTGCGCGTGTGCGTAGGCGTCCGCCATCACCCGTTTGGGACTTGTAATTCTCCGTTAAATACTTTGCGGATTTCATCGAATATCGTTTCAATTAATTCGTGCGCGGCCTTGCGCGGCGTCATCGGGAAGGTGTCAACCGTTACGGAGTCGGGGAAGTCCGACAAGCTCCATTTTTCCACACATGCAAGCAGGGCGGGAAGTTTTGGCTTGTCCAGTTGGGTAAATCTAATCCGCCCGCTTTCGGGGATGTTCTTTACCTGTTCGCCTTCATCCAGCAAGGCCCCTTCGACGAGTTCCACCTGCGAAAGATGAAGACGGTCAAAGATTTCAACCGTCCCCTTCCACGCGCTCAAATTAATATTGATTGTCCTTGACATCCTGTCTACTTTCCGGCATTACGCCACTGTGATTGCGCTCGTTCCCCACGACGGGGCAGTCCCGCCGCTTACGTGGGCAATTTTGCATGAGTAAGTTCCTGCGCCTGGGTCAAATGTGTAGTCGGTCACAATGACGGAATTGTCTGCGCCGAAAACAGGATCGCCAGTTGTCCAGTAGGTTAGCACGCCGAAATAACAACCGAAGGCGCGCGGGGTAAGCCCGCCATTCAACGGCTGCAAAACGGTATGCGACCCGGACAAGGCGGCCACGTTGCCCGAGGCGGAAGCGGCAGCGGCGTCTGAATTATCGAACGGGCCGGAAATGGTCATGCTGAAAGTTGCCTGCCCTGAAAGGAAGGCCTTAACAACTTCCTGCAATGAACTCACGTCAAGTTCATCATAGGTCAACCCAACCGTTCCCCACGAAGATATGGGGATATCGCGCAATACCCCGTCCGTGTCCTCAATTTGAAATTTGCTAAATCTTGGTGAAAATCTACCTGTTGCCATTTTTTATCTCCTATATATAACTTCTGCAAAACGCCAAAGCGAATGTTACGGATGTTGCCGTACCAAGCGCAATTTGCCATCGGACATACCTTTTAACGCTTGCGGTCGGGGCAAGTGAAACAATCCCAGACACACCCTCGCCGCACGTAATCACACCGGATGAAAGCAGATCGCCAAAACTTCCATCCTCATTGGCTTCTGCGTCCTGTACCTTGATTGCCGCCGTTCCGTTGCCCGCCGTCACCTGATAGCACATATACCCGCCGTGAGTGCTGGCCGCGAGTTGATCCAGTCCAGTTGCCGAGTTTGCCGCTGTTGCCGCCGCGAGAGCGTGAATCAATGCGCCCCAGGGGTTGGCATAATTCAGGTTGCTCCCGCCGCTTGCGGTGTTTGCAAATTGGATTGTCGCCGTTACTGGATTATCATCGCCGCCAATCATGTAGTCGCCCTGCTGGAACTGTCCGCAAAAAGCGGGGTCATTGTTTGCGGGCGCGGCCTGAATACCTACCGCGATCAATACCGTCCGCTTTACAGCAGGGGAGGCAAGCAGGGCATGAATACCGCTTGTGGCGGTGTTGTCGAAAATACCATTCAGCGCGCCCATGCCAACCGTTGCATTGCCGGGTAAAACTCCCTTAACCTGCTTGTTTATGGCGTCGTCAATCCCTTCGTCAAACGTACAGGCAAGCGGGCCAAAAGAACGGGTGTACCCGCTCAGGTCGTAGCCGTCAATATAGACGCGGCATTTATCCAGGGTTGTTCTTCCAGTTGTCATGCTTTACCTTCTTTTGTTCCTTCTGCTTGACTTCGGCGGCAAATTCCTTTTCAATCGCCTCTTTTGCCTTTTCGTCCGGCATGTCGTAAATCAGCCCTGCCTGATATTCCTCAAACGGGTGTGTAACTTTTACAATCATTGTCGCTCCATGATGTTGACCGAGAAGTCTGCGCCGAAATAGTTATTGCCTGCCGGGTCTGTGCGTGGCCCGATTGCCACATCTGTGATGGTCATTTCCACGTTTCCAGCGTAGGGCGCGGGGGTGGCTATGATTGCGTTAATAATCAAAATCAATTTGTCAACCAATGCCGAATAACTGGCGGGAAACGTACTAATATCGCCAACCTGCACACTCAAAAAGCGGTAATTCAGGGTGTAGTAAATATCCATCGGAGCGGTTGCGCCCTGCATCACTGTTGCGTATTCAATTTTGAAGCCAGTAATCCAGCCGTTGGGGTTGGGATACAAAACGTTTTGCACAGCCTCCCAATTTCCAACAATCTGGTCTTTGTCTTTCACGGTCACGCCAGAAATTGAAATGGCCGCGATTGCATCTGCAACGTTGGCGAGTTTCAGTGATACGGTCATACCATTGACCTGTACTTCTTGATAATACCCAGCGCGAAGATCGGCACTTCTTCCGGCCTGATAACAATGCCTGCCGCCGTGACTGTGATTTTTCCGTTTGACGCCTGCCCGCTTCTCAATCCATTAATGGCCTGTACGGTGGACAAGCAGGCTTCCTTGATGTCCATTGGAACGGACGGAAAGCCAAATTTTGCAACCACTTTCACGCCGCGACGCGAAGTCGTAAAGTAATACCCGCTTGTTTCGATGATGTTTATGTAGCGGTATGGCATTCCATCGGCGGCGGCGTTTGCGGGGGATAGTTCATATACATCCGTTGCGGCGAGGTCTGTATAATCCCTGTCATTCAGCAGGTCAACGGATACCGTTGTCGGCGCGGCGGCAAGGTCGCCGACAAAAACCGTGTAATTGTCTTTCGCCTGAAAATAGCGCGTAACGTCCGCCGAATCTTTCCAGAACTTGCGCCCGGCCTCACGGTCTATATACCGACTGACAGACTCAATCAGCAATTCGATAACGGTATCATCGCTTGCATCTGTGCCGACAGAACCCGCCAGCCCGCGCGCGGCAATCCAGGCTTTGTATTCATTGAGCGTCGCGTACCCGTTGGTGATGGTCAATTACGCCTCATAATACAGAATGCAGTAACCCGTCTTGCTGTTGTCGCCGCTGGCAATGACGGCTTTGGGTCTGCCGTTCAAAATTGGCAATGCCCTGTCGCCGCCCGCTGTGCCGGTCAATGCCGCGCCATCAGCGACGGCATGAACGATGTCGCGCGGGTAGAACCACGCATTCGATGTTCCCGCGCTTGCCTTTGTCAGTAATGGCTTTGCGGCGGTCTGAAAGTCGGTACAGGTTACGGTTAAGGTCGCGCCTGTGTCAATGTTTCCAGGCACGTACAAAATAGCGTAGAGTTTGCCGATAACGACTTCCGCCGCCTCCGTGCTGGCCGCGCCGTCTGCCGCGCCTGTGGTTAGTTTCAGGATAACCTGTTTCATTCTTTCACCTCATTCGTTTGCAGGGCGGGGAGTATCACTTTTTCATATTCGGTAATGACTCCTTGTACCGCGTTCAATTGCGCCAGCAATTCGTCACGCGCCTGGCGCAGTTGTTGTAATCGCTTTTCGGCTTCTTCCCTGCTCATCCGTTTTAGCCTTCCGCACTGGCAAGCATCATGTAGTAATTCGTGCCATTGATACGGACGCGGACAGAATGCGAGTAATTCGCCTCGGTTGTAGAAGCGGCTACCATGTTTCCGGATGCAATGGTTACACCCGAAATATCGAACAGGGCTACGTCATCATCCACATCTGCGCCGCCGGTTTCGTCGCCGCCGTTGACCGCGCGGAAGAAACTAATCAAATTGCCTGTTGGGTCGCTGGTTGCCGCGTCCGAGTAAATCTCCGCCTGTACCGCGCTGTAAGTCACGTTGGAAGCGGGGAGGGCGGTCGAGGGCATGTGCAGGGTGGAACGGGTTGCAATACCCGAACCGCTCATCGAACCGGATGTGCCAAACGAAAGCGAAATATGCGCGCCGTGTGCCTGCGATGCGATAACGTTCTGAATTGAGGTAAACGCCCGTAACGCCTCCCCGCTTGCGGCGGCGGTTGTCAAATACAGGCGGTCATAAATACCTCGAATATCGCTTCCCGTTTCCGCCGATGTCATCCAAAATCCGAGACCGTTCGCGCTGGAACCTTCAAGGGCGGTTGGGTAGGATGAATTCCCGCTTCCAAAAATAACAGCGGATGAATTTTTTCCTTGTCTTACGATATAAGTTGCAGCCATTTGAAATTCTCCTTTTGCCTCCGAGATTGGCGGATGGCGTGAACTACGTTGCTCGCCAATCTCATCAGGCTGTCATATCAGGATTTACACTGTTACGCCATAGGTGATGGCGGAAGCCTCGGTGTCACGCTGTTTCAAACCAATCCGCATCATGGCGACAATTTCGTTTGTGTCGCTATTTGCAAAGCGGGTCGTTTCCATCGTCATTCGCCTGCGCCAGCCGAATTTCCATTGATCCCAACGGACGGCCAAAATCGCGCCGTATAGGTTGTTTTCCGGGGTGGTCGTGTCAACCTTGCCCGCGCTGTTGGCCTTGCGGACGGATGACATGAAGTGCATCGCGCCGCTTACATTCACGCCGTAGCCCCAAATCTGCGAAAGTTTTCCGCCTTCAAGGGTCGGGTTACCGCTTACATCACGGGTGAGGAACTGCGGCAGGGAAATGAATTTCCAGTTGACGTTCGGGTCGATGATGAAGGACACCTTGCTGGTATCCAGCGCATTGATGCCCGCGCCGCCCATCAATTTGGCGGTCTCGAGGAAGTCGTCAACGTCAAGCGTTCCACCCGCGCGGCTGTTGGCAGTCGTGGTCACAAGGCAGGATTTGCGAAGGCCGTCAAAAATCAGGTAATGCCCGCCAGTCACTTCCGCGCCGCCGATGTTATTGATGTTCGTGCTGTCGGTGGTTTCGGTATCGCCGTCAATGATGGCGCTTTCCAAGTACTCAGCACCACTCACGGCCAGTTGCTGGCGCACCTGCGCGGCAAACGGAATGAGGCTTGACTCTTCCATCTCACCCGACCAGGTAACACGCGCTCCGAGTTTGCCGAGGGTCAACAGTTGGCGGCCAGTGGCAATGCGGGATGAAGTGATGGTCGGAGCGGGGCTTCCAACGGTCGAGCCGTTAGTCGTGTTCTCGGCCACGTTGTACCAAACAGGGTCGGTTGATTCCAGCGGCAGGTAAATGCTTTCCATTCCCTGCGGGACTTCCAACTGCGGGATTTTTCCAAGCACAAACGTATTGACGCGGATGCTTTCCCACAACGCGCCCGAATACGCAATGCCTACCCATTCATCGCCATAGCCGGATGAGGTCGAGTAATCAATCTCACCCGCCTTGATACCTGCGGCTTTCATGGCATAGCGGCCTTCCTCGCCCGTCTTGGTTTTGTCCTCTACCAGTTTCAAGGACAAGGCATTCAGCGCGGCGGCGGAAACGTCCTTCTTGGCAGACTTCAACGCGCCAATCAATACGGCGGTATCGCCCGCGTCGAGATGGTCGTACTTGCGGGTCTCATGGTACTTGGTCTGCGTGGGAGCCTGGTCGAATTCAGGGCGACGTTGCTTTGCGGCAAATTCCTTTTCCACGCGTTCGCGTTCTTCCTTGCGGACGGCTTCCAGTTTTGCCTCTTCGTCAAGTTCGGCTTGCTTCTCTGCCGCTTTCACGGCTTCCAAACTTTTGACGGCTTCTTCTTTGGCGCGCAGTTTTGCGGCTTCGAGATTCAACCCTTCCAGTTCCTTGACCTCATCTTCGGTAAGGTCGGGCTGGCTGGCAAGAACGCCAATGCGCTTGCCGATTTCAGATAACGTTTTCATTTTTTGATTCTCCGTAAATTTTCTAACGATTGGATTTGCAATTGCCTGATCTTCGTACGTCGCTTTACCTCATCGGCCTCAGTAACGCCGTTAGTATCAATATCAGGGAATGCGATTCCCGCATCCCTGTACATCGCTTTCATTACTGGCAGGGCAATCGCAAGGGGGCTGGCTGGCTGTAAATTGCCGTTGCCAAGTTCCCAAATGCTAATCTCTGCAAGCGGCCAAACCGCTATCCTGCCAACTCTGTTCTTTTCATACTGTATCAATTTGCCGCCAACGTCAAGCCGGGCAAGATGGGCAATACTGCCGGATGAAACTGCCACAAGTTGCTTGTATGCGGCGTCCATAATATCTTTCGCAACTTTCAAAGCCTTGTCCAGTATTATGCGGACGTGCCAGCCATCAACCATTTTTTGCAATGACCCAGGGACAGTACGCCCGATAATCTGCGGCTTCTCGTCCAGTTCCTGCGCGCCCTGCTTTACGCCGTGCTGGTAAACGGCCAGCGGAGTACCAAACACATCGGGCATGATGTCTGTACGGTCATCAAACCATTGACCATCGCTGTCCCGCGAACCAAACGGGATGGCAAGTACATCCAATTCCCAATCTCCGATTGCCTTTGCTGCCACGTAAAAATCCATGTGCAACTCCAAAATAAAAATAGCGCGTACAAACGCGGATTGTTCCGCATTCATACGCGCCGTTTCAGGCCTTGCGTGTTCCCTGCTGTCCTTTTCGCTTCGCGCTATCCTGACAGCAAGGCTATTCGATTATATATATCTTACCACAAAATCATTTTAGTTTCAAATTAGCCTTTACCGCCGCCATGCCTGCGCGCAACGCGCCCGCGAGATTTGCCGCAACGGTATCAGATACCCGCCGCCAGCCAACAAGGGCGGGTTGCCGCGCTTGCGTTTTATCGCCAAACACCCACGCCGCGCCGTCGGCTTCATTGAAAATTTTCACCCTTCTCCAATCGCTTTCCTGTGGATTCATCTCCCACGCACTCGCCAACGTATGAGTGCGCGAGTAAATCTTTGTAAAGCCCTCGGTTATCGCGGCGACATAGCGGAATTGATCCCAACTAAAATAACCTGCTGGCGCAGGCGGGTTCTCTTGCGAAACCTGCCCATAGGCCCGCGCCCGCGTGACAAATTTATTTGGTGGTTCGTGCTTCAAGCCGTGACGTGTATCGCCAATTATATAATTGACAAATGCGCGCATGAAGTGAATCTTTGTGCCGCGCGGCAAATCGGAAATGTATCGTTTTACAACGTCAAGGCGGCGGGGGATGAATTTTACAATCATTTTTTAGCCTGATATATAACTTTTCCGTTCTATATGGTTATTTCGTTTCCTTCATCGTCCGATAAATGACAGTCGCATTTATACCCGCCGCATTCCATAGACGCGCCGGGCATACGCGGGATATAATTGCGGGAAACATACCAAACGGCGCGGTGTCTCTGCCCATCCAGTTTGGCGCACGTTTTACAATGCTTTTCGGTTGCACCAAGCGACCACGCAAGCATTTTATTTTTAAGCGCAAACATCCTGCCCGCGTTATAAATCGCCTGTAATGTTTGGGTGTAGCCGTCTGCCCGTTCGGTAATCCATGCAAAATAATCGAAGTCCTTTTCCTTTCGCAGTTCCTTTGCGTTTACAAACAGGCCGTCAATATGCACAACCTCTTCCGCCACCTTTGCAGACAGCCATTCAACGGCCTCCGCGCTAAACGGTAACGGTTGCCCGCCGTCTGCCCATCCCAAGCCAAACGCCGACGTAAACGCGTCTATCATGGCATTTTTGAAAGCCTTTTGATTTTTTTTTCCGCGCGCATTCTCAAAATAGTTTATCAGACTTTGCGTTATTGCATCGTGATATTTCGCGTTTATTGCGGCCAAATCCCCTGCCGCTTTTATCGCTCCAGCCATGTAGGCGCGAATGCGTAAATCCAACGGCAATTCTATCATGTTCTCATCCGCGTATTTAATCACCATAAATACCGCATCTGGTAAATCTTTCATTCAGTCCCTTTCTCCAAAGCCCTTACACCAAGTTCAATCCCACGCAGGATAACAAGCGGGTCAAGTTGGGGCCTCGGCTTGAAGCGTTCTATTTCCGCATCAAACAGATGGGCAATGCCTGCCTTTCCTGGTACTCCATCCAGCGCGCTTTTTATTGCTTTCATGGTCTCGGCAGGTATCACGTCGCTTTTGAATTCCTTTGCCTTTTCTTTTCCGCGCAACGCCATTTTGCGCCATTTCATCAGGTCATCAATTGTCTTTGCGCTCAGGTCATCACCTCTTGTTTCCTGCGCGCTCTCTTCGGTGTCTGCTTCCGATTCATTTTCTTGCTCGTTCATCGGTTGTACTGCTGGCTTTTGTATCCCGCCGCTGGTGGCGTTTAGTTGGGCGACAAACAATTCGCCGCGCTCATCGCCAATCGGTTCGTCCTGATAATATTTCGCGTTTACTTGGTCAATTGTGTGGGTAAGTGTATACTGCTTCTGCTCTTCAAGTTCAAGTTTTCTGTCCACCACGCGCGGGTCGTCGAATTCGCCTTTTAGTTTCCTGCCGTAAACGGGCAGGCAGTCGGATGTTATCTTCTGCGCAAGCGTTTCCATCATAACCCATAGCGTTTTTTCACTGTAGGTTGCGCGGGCGGCCAGCGCGTTGGCTTCGGTTGCGTTCTCGGATAGCATCGCAAGCAGGCCGGGGCAGGAACGGTTGAACACGTCCGTCATGTTTTGTTTCAGCGTGGCAATGTATTCGTTGTCCCTGTTTGACAGCGCACGAGACATCCACGTCACGCCATCGCCAACGCCGCGCAACATCATCATTTCGTTTTTCTTTGCGGCTTGCCGCTTTTCGTCTTTTACATCATCCCACGCTTCATCGGGTACGTATTCCTTGAACGCCAAAATAGACGGAGGCGCGCCGTTGTGTTCGGCATAATTTTTTGTGTTTGTCTTACGCATGGCAAGATCACCGTTGATTGTTACGCCAAGCGATTCGAGCATTGACAAACCGACAAATCTATTTTTGGGGTTGTACGTTTTGAGGTGGACAATTTCCCACGTCTCAAACCTGACGGGGGGTTTGCCGCCGCCGGGGTGATAGTTGTAATGCGAAAGATACAGCCTCTTGTCTGGTACAGGCTCTATCATATTATAGGGGATAGGCCATATTTCTTCAATCACAGCATACCTGCTGGCCTTATTCATCCACCATACGGAATTGCCGTTCAATTTGTAATTGATAACAGTGTCCCTCATTAGTTCCATACCGCTGTCAAGCGGGTTTGGATTTCGTAAGAGCAATTCAAACGGGTGGTTGGGTATGTCCCTTTCCTCCTCGCCAACCATGCGCTTGACTTGGAATTTTGACGCACCCAAATCGCCTGCAACCACATCCAACGCGGTTGCCAGTATCGGGGACAGCCTGTA
>Ga0172368_10008798_pt1 | contig 10223 bp, 7 predicted proteins | sample Lak11m_FD_114540 | JGI IMG/M metagenome (GOLD analysis project Ga0172368, IMG submission 114540) | Freshwater microbial communities from Kabuno Bay, South-Kivu, Congo - kab_022012_11m | ecosystem: Environmental > Aquatic > Freshwater > Lake | place: Democratic Republic of the Congo: South-Kivu...
CCTCGAGAGGGATGCTATAGCGATGACGCCGAACGCGTTCTCAGCCGTCCTGTGGCTTACCGCCTCCGGCGCGCTGGCGCTTGCCTGGCTTGCCTGGCGTGAGAGACCCGCCCGAGGGGCGAGAGTCTTGACCTTGCTAAGCGCGAGCGTCGCCCTGTGGTGCTTCGGCTACGGAGCCGAGCTCGCGGTCCACGATCTTCGCACGATGATCTTCTGGAGCTGCGTCCAGTATCCCGGGATCGCCATGCTGCCGCCGTGCTGGCTCCTTTTCAGCTTCACCTACTCACGCACCGCCGAGCTGCGCAGCGTCCGCGATCTGGCCCTCATCTTCCTCATACCCGCGGTCACTGTCCTCGCGGTCTGGACGAACGAGCTGCACGGCCTCTATTACGCCGGCAGAGTCCCGGTCGAACACGGAGCCCTGACACTCCAGGGTCTGGTGCCGGGCCCGCTATACTGGCTCTTCCACGTCTATTCGTGGGGGTGCATCCTGGTGGCGTGCCTGGCTCTGCTGCGGATGCTGCCCAGCACCCCTTCGCATATGGTGGGCAATGTCTACCTGCTGCTGATTGCCGCCGCCGTGCCATTCGGACTGGCCATCGCGCGAGCCCTCGGCTGGCGACCCTACGGCGTGCTCGACGTGTCGTCCCTGGGTCTGGCGGCGCCGACGGTCCTGTTCGGCTACCTGATGCTCCGACGCCGGCTCCTTGCGGTTCGGCCCATCGCCCGGGATATGGTTCTGGATAACCTGGACCACGGGTTGATGGTGGTCAACGAGACGGGCATGGTCGTGGACGCCAACGAGACGATGCGCGACCTGTTGAGGTGCCCTCGCCTGGCGCCGAGCACAACGGCTTCCTCGATCCTGGAGCGATGGCCGTCGGTGGTTGCCGCGCTTGGCGAGGATGTCGCCCGCGTCGTGGAGGTCGACGTCCGAAGGCATGGGATACGCCGCACGATGGAGGTCGAGGTGAACCCGGTCCGAGACGGCTCGGGGCACGCGATCGCGCATGCACTCGTGTGGCGGGATGTGACCGACCAGCGCAGCGCCGCCGAAGCCATACGCAGGCGAGACGGCTTGCTTGAGGCTGAAGCCGCCGCCGCTCAAGCGTTGCTGACTATGGCCGACACGGACGCGGCCATACAGCAGGCGCTCCGCACGATCGGTACGGCGGTCGCGGTGGACCGGGTCTATGTTTTTGAAAACGGCACCGACCCGGAGGGGCGCCCCCTGCTGAGCCAGCGGTACGAGTGGGTCCGCGGCGACGTGAGCGCCCAGATCGCCAACCCGGATCTCCAGAACCTGTCCTATTACGATGCGGGGTACGGCCGGTGGCATGATCAACTGAGTCTGGGGCGACCCATTATGGGGCAGGTTCACGAGTTCCCGCTACAGGAGCAGCCGCTGCTGGAGCAGCAGGACATCGTCTCGTTGATGGTTGTCCCGATCACTGTTGCGGGTTCGTTCTGGGGCTTCATGGGCTTCGATGAGTGCCACGAGGAGCGAGTATGGACACCCAGCGAGTCCGCGCTGTTGACTGCCGCAGCCTCGCTCGTTGGGAACGCCATCATGCGTCGGCGAGCGCTCGACGAGCTTGCCGTCAGCGAGCGCAGATTCCGGAGCTACTTCGACCTGCCGCTGACGGGCATCGTGATCGCCAGGCCGGATCGCACAATCACGGAGGCCAACGAGACCTTCTGCCGCATGGTCGGATACGCTCGATCCGAGCTCGTCGGAACGGACTGGGCGGCTATCACTTCCCCCAACGGCGTCTCGGCGGAGGTCGAACGGCACGATCGGGTGATGGACGGCGCGGAGTCGCGGGGCTACTTCGAAAAGCAGTACGTACGCAAAGACGGTTCCCTGGTTGACGCGCATGTCGCGGCCAGGATCGTGCGCGGACCGGGCGGAGCGGTCGAGTATGTGTTAGCCGCGATCCAGGACGTCACGACAATGAAGGAAACCGAGCGCCGGCTTCTCGCGATCAAAGATACCCTCGAGGACCGTGTGACTGAGCGGACGATTGCTCTCGAGAACGCGAACGAGGAGCTTGGGACGTTCGCCGACACCATCGCCTTTGAACTCCGGGGACCCCTGCAGACGGCTCGGAGCTTCCACGAAGAGGTGGTTCGCATCGCGCAGGTGGACGCTGAGACGAGGCACTACCTGGATCGGGTCGGCGAGGGGATCGAGGAACTGCTCGCGATGCTCAACGGGATGCTCCGCATCACGCGGATTGCGCACTCCGATGTCCGGCGAGTTGACGTTGACCTGAGCCGACTGGCCTGCGAGCTTTGCGACAACCTGAGGGCGTCAGAGCCCGAACGAAGAGTGGACACGGTGATAGCGCCTGCCATGACCGTGCGCGCGGATCCCCGGTTCCTCGAGACGGCGCTCGACGAGCTGCTCAGGAACGCCTGGAAGTTCACCTCGGAACGAGACCGCGCGGCGATCGAGGTGGGCTCGGAGGAGACCGCGCGCGGCCTGGCTTACTTCGTTCGCGACAACGGCGCGGGTTTCGATCCTGCGCACAAGGCCAAGCTGTTCCGCATCTTCCAGCGGCTCCACGGAAGGGACGAGTTCGAAGGACGCGGCATCGGTCTGGCTGTGGTCCAGCGAGTGGTCCACCTGCACGGCGGACACGTCTGGGCTGTTGGCAACACCAACGAGGGGGCGACCTTCTACTTCACGCTGCCCGACGGCCAGGCATGACCGCTCCGTCCGCGGCGCAACGCGATCCACAGGTTAAGGGTGGCCCCGTCGTCGGCCTGGCCACCGTCGAAGTCACCGTATAGCGCTTCGATGTCGAACCCGGCCGCCTCGAGCTCCGAGCGCATTTCGGCCTGCTCGATCCAGCACGAGGTGTACCTGCGATATCGCCTCCGGATAACCAGACCGGCGCCGTCCACCTCGTCCGACCATGCGATCACGCGTATGGTGCGCTCCTCGAAGTTGTAGATGCCGCACGTCCAGAACAGCACGTCGTTGCCGGTAGCCGGATCGGTGTACTCTGCCTCGAGGTGGGGCACGTTGTTGAATCGTGCCGCAAGCTCGGCGTCGAACACGAAGTGGTCGAAGACGAAGCGCCCCCCGGGCAGCAGGCTCGCCGCGACGCGCTCGAGGACGCGGCACCGGTCGCCGGCGTCGGCGATGTCGCAGATCGTGTGAAACGGCATTGCGATGAGCGCGACCGGGGCGGGCAGCGCGAAGTCGCGAAAGTCGCCCTGAACCAGCGTGAGGCGGTCGGCTACTCCGGCCTCTTTGGCCCTTCTCCTGCATTCGCCCAGCATTCGAGGCGAGTTGTCAACGCCGATGACTCGCTTGCCCGCCCGGGCAGCTTCGATGGCGATGCGGCCCGTGCCGACCCCGAGCTCGGCCACGTCGCCCGGGCACGACACGTAGAGGCGCGTGTAGAAGGGAAGGCTCTGGGCGGCGATGGGTGAGTCCTCGATAGAATGCTCGTAGACATCCGCGAAGTCGTCGTATTCCGCGCGCAAGTGCGTCTCCTCTGCCGCGATCCGTACCCAGTAGTATGGCCGCCATCACCTGTGTTCCGTCGCACCCGGACGCGAGCATGCCGGTGCCCTGCGATCGCCCCATGCGCCCGAAGCGGGGCGGTATACTTGCGCGGATCACCCCGCTCCTGGAGACACCATGCAGCAAACCCGGATACCACCGACGCCGTCCGCAGATCCCGTCGACTGGGAAGAACGGTACGCGTCGGCCGCTGACGAGTACTTCTTCGGCAGGGAGCCGAGCGTGCTTGCTCGCCTCGCCGTGCACTTCTGGCGGCTGATACACGGCGAGCGGCCCGCGCGCGTGCTCGATCTGGGGTGTGGCGAGGGACGCGACGCCGTCTACTTCGCGGAGCAGTGCTGGCGGGTGACCGCCGTGGACCAGGCCCCGTCCGGGGTTCATAAGGCCGCGCGGCTTGCCGACGAGCGGCATGTGAGGCTCGATGCCGTTCATTGCACGGACCTCCGGGACTGCCTGTCTGAGGGAGATCACACGCTCGTGTTCGCGGGCAACAGCCTGACGGCCTTGGGTGACGACTGCCTGCCGTTCCTCGCGCGTATGCGGGACTCGACGCCGGCGGGAGGTCTGAACGCGGTGAGGGTGGCGACCCGCGATGCCTGGGGGCAAGAGACCCGTCAAGGTCTCTATCGCTTCGACCGAAACGAACTCAAGGTGGAGTACCGCGGCTGGCGCCTCCTGTACTATGGAGAGGACCTGCTCTACGTTCGGCATCTGGACGGCCTTGCGTCCTTTGCGGACATCGTGGCGCAGAGGCCCTGATGGGCGCGACCCGTAAGCCGGCGACCATATGGAGGAGACGCACTTGACACGGAGACGCTTGCTCGCCGGCTTATTGCTGGCCGCTCTATCGCTGCATGCACACGCCGCGCCACGGGCCGCAGCGCCCAGGAACGTCATCCTGCTGATAGGCGATGGTATGGGCTTCGCCCAGACGACCCTGGCGCGCATCGCGCTGGGCGATGCGAACGCGGCCCTCGAGATGGACGGCATGCGCTTCGCCGCCTTCGTGAAGACGCACCCGGCAGATGTGGGGGACGCCCGAGGGATCCTCACCGACTCCGCCGCGGCGGCGACGGCGCTCGCCACGGGCCACAAAACGAAGAACGGAATGCTGGCCGTCTTGCCAGACGGCAGACCCGTGCAAACGATCCTGGAGGGCGCACAGGCCAAGGGCAAACGTGTCGGGCTGGTGACGACTGTTACGATCACACATGCGACGCCTGCCGGTTTCGGCGCTCACGTCGGCTCGCGCGGCGACGAAGCGGAGATCGCTGCGCAGTACCTCGCCCGCAAGATCGACGTCCTCATGGGCGGCGGCGAGGCGTTCTTTATCCCCCAGTCGGCCGAGGGGAGCAAGCGCAAGGACTCCCGGGACCTGATTGCGGAGGCGAGGGCGGCGGGGTACGGCGTCGTGCGCACTCGCGACGAGATGATGGCCGATCGGTCGGATCGCCTGCTCGGGCTCTTCAACAAGGGGTATCTGACCGTTGCTCCACCCGAGCCGTCGGTTGCGGAGATGACCGAGAAGGCCCTTGCCGTGCTCGGCCGGAGCCCGAAGGGCTTCTTCCTGATGGCGGAGGGTGGCCAGATAGACTCGGCATGCCACGGTAACGACGGCCCGAAGGCGGTGAAGCAGACGCTCGACTTCGACGCGGCGGTGGGCGTCGCCCTGGCGTTCGCCCGGAAGCGCGGCGATACGCTCGTGATCGTGACCGCGGACCACGAGACGGGAGGGCTTTCCATCGTAAGTCCGCCGTCCGGATCCAGCGCGCCCTATGCCATGGCATGGGGTACCAAGGGGCATTCGGCCACGGTTGTGCCGCTCCTCGCGGACGGGCCGGGCGCCGACCGCTTCAGCGGCGTCCTCGACAACACCGATGTAGCGAAGCGGATTGCCGCGCTCTGGAGCCTCAAGCTGGACTGACCGGCCCGGCGCGAGGAGCATGACCAGACGAGGGCCCGCCTGGAGAACCAGGCGGGCCCTCGTAGGTATGAGGCACCGGCGGATATCAGTAGAGCGGCGACAGGTTGCCCCGGGTCATCGCCTCCCACTTCAGGAACTTCGCGTGGCCGTCCACGAAGCTGACGTTCTGTCCGCCTGTGTGGCGTGTCGCGCTCTCAAGCTCCTGCGCGCTGTAGTTGGCCTTGAACCAGGACGCCGGGTGATTGTCCTGCCAGATCAGGCAGCACCCCTGGTTGGAGAATGCCGCCCTGCACGCGATGTAGGTCTGCTCGGTGGCGTCTCCGGTCTCCCAGGAGTTGACCAACCCGATGGACGAGTCCATGATCATGCCATAGTTGGCCGGGCTCCTGATCGCCGCCATCTTCCGCCCGCTCATCAGGGCTTCGTTGATGCCGTAGGAGATGAAGTTCGGGTTGTTCGGCTTCTCCCACCAGTTGCGATCCGACCAGCTTGCGAACGGGTCATGGGCGCCCGCATCGGGGCCCTGGCCGGTCCAGTCGTTGACGGTCGGCCACTCGAGCGCGTCGCTCGGGCACTGGTACAGCTTGATGCTCTTGATGTACGGCAGAGCGCAGACCGACCAGTAGGAGCTGGAGTCCATCACAAAGCGCTGGCCCCAGTTCCAGCCGGTGAACTTCTCGTCCCAGTCCTGAGTGTACATGAGCTGAGCCAGGGTCAACTGCTTGACATTGGACAGACACGAAGTCTGACGCGCCTTCTCCCGGGCTTGCGCGAACACCGGGAACAGGATGGCTGCCAGGATCGCGATGATCGCGATCACTACGAGCAGCTCGATCAGCGTGAAACCACGACGTGACATCTTGCTTCTCCCTCCCCTTCTGTTAGGATGTAGTTGTAGTGAACTGTCGCCCCATCTAGCGAGGCGATTGCTGGGGCGTCATCGCCTGGCTCGACGCGCCCCAACGCTGGTTGGTCTGGGCTCCGCGGTTGGCGTTCAGGCCCATCCCCCGCTCTGCCATGATCTTGCGCATCTGCGCTTGCTGATCCGCGCTCATCGTCTTCTTGCCGCTGCCACGCCAGATCAGCGCGCCGGCGACAGCAACGACAAGGACGATCACGACAATGGCGACCCACGGCGGTATTTCGGGTCCGCTCCTCATTTTGACTAACCCCTCCTCCGGGCAGTCGTCCACTGCCCCGCGCCCACACCGTCGGGCGTCACGGCATGGTTACGATGAACCTACCTGTCATTCCTTCCCGCCCCCTGGAATCCTGCCCCCGCTACATCATTGGATTCCCCAGGACCCGCTCTTGTTCCTTCACGCCGCGGTCCACGCGGGCTGCGGCAAGCCCGTCTGGATGCCACACGATCTCTCGCTCCGCCTCGGCGCTTCAACGCGGGTGACGCTCCCCCGGAACCGCGGCGCCCGGACACAAGGCGGCCGCTCTTGCGGGTGAGCGCCGCCGGCCGCCGGTCGCAGTTTGACGAAGTCACCGGCCCGGCATGATCACCCCGGCGTCCCCGATTTGCAGGCGAATCAGCCGGTAGATCAGGCGATTGGGGAGATAGCGCCGGAAGAACTCCTCGTCGTGACCATTGAGCCAGCGCGAGAGTGCGGCTGCAATCCCGCTTGACCGGGAGATGCCCGCCTCACAGTGACAGACAATGAGGTCGGCCATGCTCCGCTTCGCCCTGACGAACTCGACGATGGCCCTTGCGTCCTCCTCGCTGGGGGCGCGCCAGAAGGACTGCACCTCACCCACATCGTGGAACGAGAGGCGTAGAACCCCCATGCGCAGAGGGCTGTCGGCAAGGTCCGCCTCCGGCATCTCGGGATCGGTGACGGAGATGACGATATAGGGTACGTTGGGCCGGACGCGCTCCGCGGCAGGGCGGCTCAGGACGAGCATCCATACCACAGGCCCACCCAGGATGTCAGGTTCGGGGGTCATGCGGGCTGTCCTACGACGCGGGTCCGACGATGAATCGTCGGCCTGTGGGGACGAATCCCGCCCTCGCGGGATGGCGTGAACCCACGAAGGTGGGTTTGGTGAACTCAGGCGGGCGATTCATCGCCCGACACGACGACGCGAGTCCGACGACGCACGTCCGACGATGCGGCTCCGACGACGCGAGTCCGACGACGCACGTCCGACGATGCGGCTCCGACGACCCGTGTCCGACGATGAATCGTCCGCCTGCGAGGACGAATCCCGCCTTCGCGGGATGGGTCGAACCCACGGAGGTGGGTTTGGTGAGCGCGGGCGGGCGATTCATCTCCCGATGCCGCTACTTGCCGACCTCGAGCTCATCCCACACCTTTCCCGTAGCGTCCATGGCCTGCATCCTCAGGGCGCGCCCCTTGATGGTGAACGCATGGAACAGGGGCGGGCCCGGCTCCATGGCCACGGCGGCGAAGTCCGGCGGTTTGTTGAAAGTGGGCCGTTGCCCCACCGCGACGGTCATCAGGTAGATCGTGCCTTCAGCCGGCGAGCCGACGACCTTGCCGGCGCGGATCGGATGGGTCCGCTCAAGGTGGTGCACATGGCCGCACAGCACGAAGTCCACGTGGTAGCGGTCGAAGAGCGGGCACCACTCGCGTCGGATCTCGGGGTAGTCCTCGTCGAGCGAATAGGGAGGGAAATGGAAGAGCGCGAACTTCCACGTCGCCTTGCTTTCTCTCAGCACCTTCTCGAGCCAGGGCCGCTGGGCTGCGATGTCGTCCGTGCAGTCCAGCACCACGAACAGAGCGTTGCCGTAGGTCACGGCGTAGGACTTCTCAGGCTTGAGCCCGGGCGCACCGTTGCGAGGCAGGCTGAACATGGCCAGGTACAGGTCGGCCCCCAGTCCGTCAATCGTGTCGTGGTTGCCAAGCCCCGGCAAGAGCGGACGCTCGCGGGCGAAGTCGGTTGTGTGGGAGCAGAACTGATCCCAATCATCGCGGTATTGCCCGGTACCCACGATATCGCCCGTGATGGCGCAGAACGCGGCGTCGGGGTGTGTCGCCACTGCGCGCTGGAGCAGAGCCGCAGTGTCAGGCCGGTTGTGGGTATCGCTCAGCCATGCGAAGGAGAACGCGCCCGGAGCGTCGGGAGCGGTCCGGAACCGCGAGATCCGGCTCCACGTCCCTCCGGGGGTGCCCACACGGTACTCATAGGCCGTCCCAGGTGTCAGGCCGCCCAGACGCGCCGTGAAACGTCGGACCGCCGGATCGTTGAGGATGCGCGTGTCCCTGAGCACTACGGAGGTGGCGGGAACGTCGCGCCACTCGGACGACCCGGAAGCCCGCCACTGGACCGCACCTCTGGCCGTCCGAACCGATGCGCGCCACTGCACGGCCACGCTGGTCTTCGGATCGTCGGGCCACGTCAGCGCGATCTGGTCTGGCACGCTCGAGGACGGGTAGGGCGTGGACCTGAAGCCGCCGATCAGGTGCGCCTCACGAGCCCTGCCGCGGATCGTGGTGAGGAGAACCTGGCCGTCAAGCTCCGACGGGACCTCGGTCAGCACGAGGTCCGGCCAGTCATGGTAGATCGTCGCTCCCTTGCGCATGACGCCTGCCGGCCACGTGGACGGCGTCTGCCCCGTGACCCGCACCGCGTCGCCGGGCCGCTGCGGGCCAACGCACACGAAGTAATGAACCCGGTGCTTGTCGAAGCCGTTGATCCCCAGCCCGATCCGCCCGGCCGGGAAGTCCTTCTGCCAGACCTCGTACTGGTACTCCTCGTTGCGAACGCTGAGGTCCGTCAGACGGAACCCGCGCTCGCGGAGCCAGAACGGCGGCTCCGGCTGATCCCTGTGGCGCATGACCGAGACGCGCGTGGGTACGTTCGCCGTGAACTGCCAGTACTTCGTGCCCAGCGTCGCACGATCCCGCGCGGTTACGAACCGATCCACGGTTCGGGCATCGGCGGCCAGCATCTGGTCGGCCGTGAGCGACGCCCGCATGCGCGCGACGATTCCCTCGATCACAGCATCGGTCGGTCCGGCATTGGCTCGGGCCGCAAGGGCGCAGGCCGCGAGCACGACGCAGGCGAGGCGTCTCATCGCTTCCTCCCAGGTACGCGTGGGTATGGCGCTCTGCTTCCCCGCGGCGCCCGAAGGTTCCTGCCGGCGTTGCGGTATGGGTGCGTGCCACGGTTTGTGATGAGGATCGCTCCCTTGCCTGGAGGGCGCCGTGCTGTCACCTGGCAGGCGTCCCAGAACACGACACGCACGGTGCGGTATGATGGGTCCTCAGGATAACCGAACGAGCGCGGCCCATCCCCGAGGAGGCGCCGATTGACCCCACAAGACGATCCCGCCGCGTTGCTGCAGTCCCGCGAAGCGCCTGATCGCCTGCGCGCCATCCGAATCCTGTCGCGCGACCCGGGCCCAGAGCAGCTTCGCCTGCTCGTCGGGGCGCTGCGTGATCGGACGCGCTATGTGGCGGGACAGGCGGCAGAGGCACTGGTTGAGCACGCCGATTGGGAGACGTGCGGCGCCATCCTCGATGCGTTCGCGTGGATGAACGCCTCGCCGGTGAAGAGAGACCCTGGATGTACGGTACGCTCGCACCTGGCGACCGCCCTGGGCCGCCACGCGTATTCCCCCGCCGTCGAGACGCTGCGCGCCGGCACAGCGAGCGTGCAGCACGAAGGGCTCACCGACACTGCGCGGCTCCTTCGCGGGAACTGCGCCCTCGCCCTGGCCCACATGCAGGCGCCCGATGCCCTCCGCGACATTGCGCTTCTGCTGTTCCGCGAGGCGGGTGCCGTTGA
>Ga0172368_10008801_pt1 | contig 10222 bp, 10 predicted proteins | sample Lak11m_FD_114540 | JGI IMG/M metagenome (GOLD analysis project Ga0172368, IMG submission 114540) | Freshwater microbial communities from Kabuno Bay, South-Kivu, Congo - kab_022012_11m | ecosystem: Environmental > Aquatic > Freshwater > Lake | place: Democratic Republic of the Congo: South-Kivu...
CCTGGCGCGGACTGCCATCTTTGGCGGTTTGGCGCTGGTGGTTTTATTGGCGTTGTATAAAGAGTTCATGACGCTATCATTTGACCCGGTGCTGGCTGCCACGTTGCGGTTGCCGGTGGGTTTTTTGAATAACCTGCTGTTGGCGCTGGTGGCAGTGACGGTGGCTGTCTCCATGCAGACGGTTGGGGTTGCGCTCGTGGTCGCGATGCTGATTACGCCATCTGCGACGGCCTATCTGCTCACGTATCGGCTGCCGATGATGATGATTCTGGCTGCGATTTTCGCCGTGTTGGCGGGCATCGTGGGGTTATATCTGTCATATTATCTGGGGATCGCTTCTGGAGCGGCTATCGTGCTGACAGCGACGGTGGTTTTCTTCCTGGTCTTTCTGTTCTCTCCGAGGGGGGTTATCTTAGGACAATTGCGGTCTCGAGAATTACAGCGACAACAGCGCTCATGAGTCAGAAGGTCCTTCAAACTGCCATAGCTGGACCGGGTTATCACCTTTTGAAGTATGACAGATGGAGCGCAGATTGCAACCATCACAATGATTGTCGCAGGAATTGACCTGCTGAAGATACCCGGAGCGCTGAAGGGTGGCCAGCATGGCTTTGATCATCTCGGGGGAGGTATCCAGGCGTCTGGCCAATTCGCCCACTTCCAGCGTTCGGCCAAATCTAATTTCTTCCATCAGTCTGTTTAACATCATCCCAATCCAATCAATAATGCCAGACGATAAACCAAACCTCCGGCCAGGAGAGAAATGACCAATAGGATGGCGACGTCGAGCAAAGCCCACATCCAGGAATTGGTTTCTTGACGGATGACTGCAACGGTGGCCAGGCAGGGGATGAAGAGCATGTTCACAACCAGGAAGGACAAACCGGCTGCTGTGGAAAACGAGGCTCTCAGGGTTTGGGTCAGGCCGGCCTCCGAATTGCTGCCAAACAAGACGCCCAGGGTGGCGATGGAATTCTCTTTAGCCGGGAAGCTGGTGATCAGGGCGACGGTTAATCGCCAGTCAAAACCCACCCAACGACCGACTGGCTCGATCCACTGGCCAAAGCGGGCCAGGATGCTGGTGTTGATATCTCCATAGGGAAGGAAAGATAAGACCCACACGATGAGTGACATTCCAAGAATAGTAGTGCCGGCTTTCTTGACGAAAGAGTAGTTCCGCTGCCAGACCAGCAGGCCGATGGTGCGGGAATTGGGCAGGTGGTAGAGCGGGATTTCCATGATGAAAGCGGATCGCTGGCCTTTGAAGATCAGCAAATTAAGGAGAACCCCGCTGACCACCAGGGTCGCCAGAGAGACCAAAACCAGAATCCAGGTGACGAGCAAGGCCTGACTGCCGAAGAACGCCGGGGCGATGAAAGCCACCACAGCCATCCGGGCTGTGCAAGGGACGAGCGGGGCGATCAGGATGGTCAGCAGGCGAGCTGGCCAGGAGTCGATCACGCGGGCGCCCATAATGGCCGGGACATTACAGCCAAAACCGAGGAATAGTGGCAAGAAGGATTTTCCATGCAATCCCATCAAATGCATGATGTTATCCATCACATAGGCGGCCCGGGCCATATAGCCGACATCTTCGAGTAAGGCGAAGGTGGTGAAGAAAATCACTAAAATTGGGATGAACGTCAGCACAGAACCAACTCCGCCGATCACGCCATCGACGATCATTCCCTGTAACCAGAATGGAGCGCCGGCGAGCCACGCGCTGGCCAGGTCGGAGAGGCGGGTGACGATCTGGACATCCAGCCATTCCTGGACAGGTGAGCCGACGTTGAACGTCAGCCAAAAAACCAGGCCAAGAACGCCCGCCAGGATCAACAAGCCCCAGAATGGATGGGCAGCCCAGCGATCGATGCGGGCGGTCAATCCGATCTGGCCGATCTTAGGCCGGGTCACTGCAGCCCGGATCATGCGCTCGATCCATTCATAGCGCCCGGAGGCGACCGCTAACATGGCGTCGTCATGCTGGCGCAGGATGCTTTGGACGGAAACCCAGATCGTCTCTGGCAGGGCTGCCTGCATCTTTTCGGTGACTTCGGAATCGCCTTCGAACAGCTTGAGGGCCATCCATTCGGTCGGATAAGGCTCTGGGACATAGCCAGCAATGAGGTGGACGATTTGCGCCAGGACCGCCTGATGGTCAGCGCGCACTTCGGGGATATTTGGAGTGAAGGCGCGCTTCCCTTGCAGGACCTCGCTGATGATATCCAGAAGCTGGTGAACGCCGATGGCCTTCGTGGCCATCATCGGAACGACTGGCGCGCCCAAAGCGGCTTCCAGGACTTTTGGCTCGATCACCAGTCCTTCCTGCGCGGCGACGTCGATCATGTTCAACGCGACGATCACAGTTGTGGGCAACGCGAGCAGCTCGGCTACCAGATAGAGGCTACGTTCCAGGTTTGCGGCGCTGACCACAGCGACTACGATGTCGGGTTGTTCGCGGATGATGAACTCGCGGGCGATCGATTCTTCGGGCGAGTTGGCGGTCAGACTGTAGGTTCCAGGCAGATCGACCAGGTTGGCTTGTTGGCCGTTCAGGTTGAAATCGCCGCTGCGACGCTCCACGGTTTTTCCCGGCCAGTTGCCCACATGTTGGTTCAGTCCGGTCAGCAGGTTGAACAGGGTGGACTTGCCCATATTGGGCTGACCAGCCAGGGCGATGACCGGAGGTTGATGCAAAGCTTGCTTAGGAATTGTTAGAAGCGTGTTTGGATCGATTTGGCTCATCCATAGCCCTGATTGACAAAGATTTTCTGCGCTTCGCCTCTACCCAGGGCAACCTGGGAACCGCGCACGGTGACGATCAGAGGGCCATGGCCGAGGTTTTGGGTCATTTGCACGATAACCCCGGGGGTGAACCCCAGAGACGTAAGACGGTTGGTCACATTTCGACCACCAGTAAAGGTTAAGATCGTAGCATTTTGACCGGCAGGAAGCTGCGCCAGAGAGATCGATTTGAAAGGAAGTGGCATGTTACTCTCCAGGGTTGAAATATGGAAATTTCTCCATCTTCGAATATTATACCCTAAGTTAGTATATACTAACACGCATTATTACGTTATAATTTATTTGTAAGGAAATTGAGATGACGAATATCCTCGCAGCCCGTGAAACCGAACATATGAGTAAGCCCAGCTCAACGATCGAGGACTACCTCTTGCTGATCTATATTCTGCTGCGGGATGGCGAGCCGGTGATTGGGGCGCGGCTGGCCGAATTATTGAGGGTCTCGCCTCCAACGGTATCGAACACTTTGAAGAGGATGGTTCGGGATGGTTTGCTTGAGATGACCGAAAATGGTACAGTCTTGAGCGAACAAGGCTGGGAAGCGGCGCGAGTGGTGATGCGGCGGCATATGCTGATGGAATGGCTGATGGTGAAGATTCTGCCATGGTCGAAATTGCATCTTGAAGCGCACCAGTTGGAGCACGCCATTTCGGCGCAGGCTGAGACAGCTCTGATGGAGGAGCTGAATTATCCCCAAACCTGTCCTCATGGCAATCCGTTGCCTGGGTCTGAAGAAGCGGTCTCGACATGGGTGCAGTTGCCCCAGATCCCGGTTGGGGAGACGGTTACGATTCGCAGAATCCATGAGTTGGCTGAGGAGGATGGTGAACTGCTCGCGTTTTTCGAGCAGAACCATATTCTGCCTGGTGTGCAGGCCACTGTCAGTGAACATCTAAAGTTTAACCAGACGATCACCATCATGGTGGATGATCGACCGGTGACTTTGGGGTATAATACAGCCCGGACGCTGTTTGTCGAAAGAGCTGCAGGCTGATTTGACGAGTCGGTCTGTTCGTGGTAAAATGCCCCGCACGTTGGGGATTCGTCTAGTGGTAGGACAGCAGACTCTGAATCTGTATGCCGTGGTTCGAATCCACGATCCCCAGCCTGAGAGGCGCAGTCATGCTGCGCCTCTGTGTATTTAAGCCGCATGGTATAATCAGTTTTGATCATCTTAGAGACGTGAATCAGCATGATCCAACGCGAACGAGATGAATTCCAGGGAGATATTAACCAAAAGGAGTGCTTGCTTGCATGAAGCTGCATGAGTACCAATCTAAACAAATCTTTGCAAAGTATGGCATCCCGATCCCTAAGGGCCGGGTGGCGGCTACCGCAGATGAAGTAAAACAAATTGCAAAGGAACTGGGTAGCCGCGTTGTGATTAAATCGCAAGTCCTGGTTGGGGGAAGAGGCAAAGCCGGAGGCATTCGGCTGGCGAAATCCGCTGAAGAAGCGGCAGAGATGGCGGCGATCATCCTGGCGATGGAGATCAAAGGCCTGCCGGTGCGGAAGGTTTTGGTGGATGAAGCGGCCAATATTGAAACCGAGATTTACCTGGGAATCACCAACGATCGGACCACCCGCCGCCCGGTGATGATGGCATCCGCAGCCGGCGGGGTAGAGATTGAGGAAGTGGCCCGGTTGACGCCCGAAAAGATCATCCAGGTCCGGATCGACCCACTGCTGGGGCTGCGCGACTACCAGGCGCGTGATATCGCTGCAGGGATCGACCTGCCGCGCGAACACTGGCGATTATTTGCCCAGATTGCGCATGGTCTATGGCAGGCTTATCAGGATTGCGATGCAACCCTGGCCGAGATTAACCCGCTGGTGATCACGGGCGATAATCAACTGCTGGCGTTAGATGGAAAGATGCTGATCGATGACAACGCTCTTTTCCGCCAGCCGGCGCTGGTTGAAATGCGCGACCTGGACGTGGAAGCGCCATCTGAGATCGAGGCGCGCCGCTATGGATTGTCCTTCATCAAACTGGATGGGAACATCGGCTGTATGGTCAACGGCGCCGGGCTGGCGATGACTTCGATGGATATCATTCAATTGTTTGGCGGGTCGCCGGCGAACTTCCTGGATATCGGCGGCGGGGCCAGCTCGGAAAAAGTGGCGGCTGCATTGCGGATCATCCTGGCCGACCCGAATGTAAAAGCCATTCTATTTAATATTTTTGGCGGGATCACGCGCGGCGACGAGGTGGCGCGCGGCATTCTGGCGGCGTTGAAGGAAGTGAATACCAATGTGCCGATGGTGGTGCGGTTGGTTGGGACGAACGCTGAAGAAGGCCGCGCTATCCTGGCGGAAGCAAAAATGATCACTGCAGATACCCTGGCGGACGCTGCCAAAAAAGCGGTCGCCGTAGCTACCGGAGGCTGAAGCGATGAGCATCCTGATTAATAGAAATACGCGCTTATTGGTGCAGGGCGTGACCGGCAATGAAGGATTGTTCCACACCGAGCAGATGGCGGCTTATGGGACGAACGTGGTTGCAGGCGTCACACCCGGTAAGGGCGGCGAGTGGGTTTTGGAAGGCAAGATACCGGTATTTGACTCGGTCAAGATGGCGGTTGAGGCGACTGGCGCAAATGCCAGCGTGATCTTTGTGCCAGCCCGGTTCACGCCGGATGCAATTTACGAGGCGGCGGATGCAGGCGTACCGCTGGTGGTGTGCATCACCGAAGGTGTGCCAGTGCAGGATATGATGCGGGTGCGCGAGTACCTGGATCAAAAACAAATCCGCATGGTAGGCCCGAACTGTCCGGGGTTGTTAACGCCGGGCGAGAGCAAGGTGGGGATTATCCCCGGAAATATCTCCATTCCTGGGAATATTGGAGTGATCTCCAGGTCAGGGACGCTGACCTACGAGGTGCTCTATGCGCTCAAGCTGGTAGGGATGGGCGTGAGCACTTGTGTCGGGATCGGCGGCGACCCAATCAATGGGACCAGCTTCATTGACTGCCTGCGCATGTTTGAAGAGGATTCTCAAACTGAAAAGGTTGTGTTGATTGGCGAAATTGGCGGATCGGATGAGGAACGAGCGGCCGAGTTCATCCTGGATCATATGACCAAACCGGTGGTAAGTTTTATCGCCGGGCAGACCGCGCCTCCCGGAAAACGGATGGGGCATGCCGGGGCTATCATCGAGGGCGGGTCTGGCACTGCCAAAGATAAAATTCAGGCGCTCTCCAATGCTGGAGTGCAAGTCGCCCGCCATCCGGAGGAGATCCCGGAACTTCTACAGTGCTGTTAGCAAAAAAAGAACGCCCATTTCCTGTATTCGAGCGGATATGGGCTGAAATTTCATCAATAAAAACTTCCGAAGCCAAACAGACTTCGGAAGTTTTTCGAATCCCTATTTCATGTGGGAATCGATATAATCAACCGCCTCGCCAACGGTGGTGATTTTCTGCGCATCTTCGTCAGAAATTTCGCCGCCAAATTTATCCTCGAACGCCATGATCAACTCGACCAGGTCGAGAGAATCAGCTTCCAACTCTTCACGGAAGCGGGCTTCGCGGGTGATCTTGGACTCGTCCACGTTGAGCAGCTCGATGATCACTTCTTTGATCTCGACATATGTATCTGCCATGAGAAATCCTCCTTAGTTGATTGATTAATCAGCCCCAATTGTATCCTCAGGTGCTGAACTGTCAAGCCTTTAAAAAACCACAGCCTATCTGTTGACAGGCCCGAATCAGACTGGTAAGATAACTTCAATAAAGGAACACTTGAACATGGAAGAAGTTACGCCAATTGAGCTGCGCAAATCGGATCATATTCGCATCAATTTGGAAGAGGATGTACGATCTGGGTTGACCACCGGGCTGGAGCGTTACCGGTTTATCCACCGGGCGTTGCCGGAGCTGGATTTGGAAAAGGTCGACTTGAGCCAGGAGCTTTTCGGGCGGCGATTGAAGGCTCCCGTTTTGATTTCATCAATGACCGGTGGAACCGAACAGGCTGCGGCGATCAACCGCACCCTGGCCCAGGCAGCCCAACAGAGCGGGATTGCGATGGGGGTCGGCTCGCAGCGGGCGGCGATTGAGCAGGCTGACCTGGCGGCGAGCTTTCAGGTGCGCGCATATGCCCCGGATATCTTGCTGTTGGCGAACCTGGGCGCTGTGCAATTAAACTATGGCTATGGCGTGGAAACCTGCCAGCGGGCAGTGGACATGATTGAGGCGGATGGGCTGATTCTGCACCTGAATGCCCTGCAAGAAGCGGTCCAACCGGAGGGCGATACTCATTTTTTTGGTCTGGCCAGAAAGATTGAGCAAGTTTGCCGGGCATTATCAGTTCCAGTGATTGCCAAGGAGGTCGGCTGGGGGTTCTCGGAGGCGGATGTGCGTTTGTTGAAAGAGGCGGGAGTGGCGGCGATCGACGTGGCTGGAGCCGGGGGAACGTCCTGGTCGCAAGTGGAGATGCACCGGGCGAAGGATGAAAGCCAGAAGCGCCTGGCAGCCGCGTTCGTGGACTGGGGAATACCGACCAGCCAGGCCATTCTAAATGTGCGGCGAGTTTCTCCGGAACTAAAAGTGATTGCGTCCGGCGGACTGCGCAGCGGGGTGGATATCGCCAAGTGCATCGCTCTGGGGGCGCGCCTGGGTGGGATGGCCGGACCGTTTCTGAAGGCAGCCGCCAGGTCGCTCGAAGAGACCGTCCAGATGATTGGCGAACTGAGAAGGGAAATCCAGGTTTGCATGTTTGCAGCCGGGGCTGGAGACCTGGAACAACTCAGCCAGTTACAATGCGAAAGCGACGCTGCGGGTCGCTTTCGCCTAGAGATTGGCGGATAAAACCAGATCGGGTTAGTCTATCGATGCTCTAAATAGATTGAGGGTTGAAACATGAGCTTGCAACAAATATCCGAACAGATGCTTCCAGCAATTGAGTTAGAACTGCGCAAGATGGTTGGGTTGGTTCTTTGGCCTGAATTGGATGAAATGCATCATATGCTGGCTTATCATATGGGCTGGGAGGAAGAAGGCGCCGGAGCAGAAGCGGGGGGCAAGCGTATCCGCCCATTGCTGGTGACCTTATGCGCGAGCGCGGCGGGAGGGGATTGGCTCAAGGCGATTCCCGGCGCAGCAGCGGTTGAGCTGGTGCACAATTTCTCGTTGGTTCATGACGACATTCAGGATGAAAGCCACACCCGCCGTGGGCGGGCAACCTTGTGGACGCTGTGGGGAGTGGCGCAGGCGATTAATGCTGGAGATGCGCTATTCTCGTTGGGACAGCTGGCGGCGCTTGGTTTAGCCCGGACGGTATCGGAGCAAGCCGGGCTGCAGGCAGGATTGGTTCTGCAAGAGACCTGTCTGCACTTGACCCAGGGGCAGTACCTGGACCTGTCTTATGAGGGCCGCCAGGATCTGAAGGTGGCAGATTATTGGCCAATGGTTGCGGGAAAGACGGCGGCGCTGCTCTCTGCATCGACGTATATCGGGGCGCTGGCAGCGCAAGCGCCGCCCGAAATTTGCGAATCATACCGCCAGTTCGGCGAGGGGCTTGGCCTGGCATTTCAAGCTCAGGATGACTGGCTTGGGATTTGGGGAGATTCAGCCTTAATCGGTAAGTCCACCGCTAGCGATCTGGTTTCGAGAAAGAAATCTCTTCCGGTGCTGTTTGGGTTAAGCCAGGAAGGGATATTTGCCGGGCGGTGGAGGCAGGGGCCGATCCATCCAGAAGAAGTTCCCGAGCTTGCGGCGCAATTGGAAGCGGAGGGCGGGCGCGAGTTTGTCGAGAAGGAGACGGATCGGTTGACGAAACAGGCGTTGGAGGCGCTGGCTCGGGCGAAGCCGCAGGGAGATGCCGGAGATGCGCTGGGCGAGCTGGCCGATTATCTGTTAATGCGCAAAGCCTGAGAGCCAATGCCTGGCATAATTCACAGGGTAAAACCGCGCCCGATTGCACCCCGGATCAGATAAAGGCGGCAAAAACCTGGTTCCCTAACAGGCGGCCGCGCGGGGTGAGGCGGAGGCGGCGCCCGTCGTCGTCAGCCCAATCGGGTAGAGAAACCCATTCCAACAAGCCTGCCTGGGTATAATGCTGGATTTGGGCCGAGAATACTTGTTCTAGCGAACGACCAAAGCGGGATTGAAAGGCGGATTCGGATATCCCAGCGCGAGTGAGGCGCAATCCCATCATCATGGTTTCGCCGATCTCGGTTTCCTGATCGATAGGGGTGAGGGTCTGGGTCGCTGAGGTGGATGGAAACGATGGCGGTTCAGCGGCAGGATGTTGCAGGCGTTGAATGTAGGCGGCGGGTGCCAGCACATTGGCAGTGCGATAAGCGGCGGCATAACCGTGCGCGCCAGCGCCAAAACCGAGATAAGGCAGGTTGCGCCAGTATTGCAGATTGTGACGGCAGGCCAGGGCTGGGGAGGTAGGCGGATACAGACCATCCGGCGGGGAAAGAACATCCCGGCGAGAGACAGCAGCCCAGTTGGAGATTTCGTACTGCGCATAGTTTAGCAGATCCAGCCGCTCGCATGCCCATTCGTACATATCTGCAGCCAGGTCGGGGTCAGGAACGGAGAGTAATCCGCGCCCGGCCCAGCGGCTGAACGGTGTCCCGTGTTCCAGGCTGAACGCATAGAGCGAAAAATGTTCTGGATGCAGCCCGGCAGTCAGTTCAAGGGTACGCTGCCAGGTCTCCAGGCGCTGATCCGGCAGCCCGAAAATCAAGTCCAGGTTGAGGTTGTCGAATCCGGCCCGGCGGGCCCAGCGCACGCTTTGGATGACGGATGGATAATCATGGATTCGTTCGAGCAAACGCAATTCAGCGGGATGAGCGGATTGCACACCCAGGCTGAGGCGGTTAAAACCCAGCGAGCGCAGACCGGACAGATATTCTGCTGAGAGGGTCCCCGGGTTGGCTTCCAGGCTGATCTCGGCAGTGGGCTGGATCTCAAATGAGGCATACAAGGCTTGCAGGATGCGCTCCAGCTCAGGGAGGGGCAATAAGGAGGGTGTGCCGCCGCCAAAGAAGATGGTGTGGACTGGCAATCGACCGCCTGCGCTGTCAGCCGACTGTTTGATTTCGGCGCACAGGGCTGCAGAATAGGCTGGTATGAGCGATTCTTGCCCGGCATAGGTGTTGAAGTCGCAGTATCCGCAGCGGTGGATGCAAAATGGGATATGCAGGTAGAGGCTGTGGAGGTCCATTGATGAGAAGAGTATATCAGACCGAACTGAGAAATGTTAAGAGCGCCTAATTGACGAATGCTCAAAGGCTGGTATAATCGCCAGGGTCGATTGACAACTCTATGAGTCCTGAACATAAATCTTCTCCTACCCAACTTTGCCCTACCTGCGGAACGCGGGTCAGTCTGGACGCCACCCGTTGCCTGGTCTGCGGAACCGACCTCTCGACCACAGGGAAGGATTCGAACCCACGCTCGCC
>Ga0172368_10008802_pt1 | contig 10220 bp, 9 predicted proteins | sample Lak11m_FD_114540 | JGI IMG/M metagenome (GOLD analysis project Ga0172368, IMG submission 114540) | Freshwater microbial communities from Kabuno Bay, South-Kivu, Congo - kab_022012_11m | ecosystem: Environmental > Aquatic > Freshwater > Lake | place: Democratic Republic of the Congo: South-Kivu...
GCACACCACCTCGGCATGGAAGTTGGCTCTGACTATGAGAGTGCAGCTCCGATTATTTTTGAGGAAGGCGAGTTTTTCATCTGGCACAACGTACCGAGCTTAGCGGTCAAGACTCGTATTCGGGAGGAAAACGCAAAGCCGATTTTCCTGATTCGCAACGTTTTTGATTTGGCAGTATCCCAGTACTACCATTTTGCCGGTGACGTTGATGCGGCAATTGGGCACAGTACCCGTACAACAGATTATTTTGCATCAATGGGACGTGATGAAGGTATTTCGGTAATTTTGTGTGGCGCCACTTCCGAGAGATTCCACTGGGTTGGTTTTGGCTATCATCTGCGGCAGATTCAGGAAATATTGAAGTTCTCTAAAGAGTACCCTTGCCATGTCATCAACTATGACCAGCTAGTAGCTAACAAATATCGAGAGATAGAAAAATTGGCGTCCTTCCTCAATGTCGATCTCAAACACGATGTTCTAAACAGACTTCTGGATAGCTCCAGCCTTGATGCAATGCGTGAGTCCAGAATAGCCGCCGTCGGTTCGGGCAAGCATTTCCGCAAAGGTACGCCAGGTGATCATGTCAATATACTGGCGCCACAGCATTATCATATGATTAGCCAGTTGATGACAACTTACGCGCCCATGCTCCCTTCACTCTGCCTGGAGCAGGGGGTTCCCGACATTATCGACGCAGGAGTTGCCCGTGATATTGCAACGGGAGCTGTCTGCAACTGATACTTATCTTTGCGTGACTTGTCAGGTCTTGCAAAAGAAGGTTTATTGATTAAGTTTTCACACGAATATGCCGATTCTTTTTAGATATTCGCGTCGTAACAAAAAAAGCCCCAATTATTCGGTACCAGATGATGGCAAAAGTGTCAGTTATTGGCCGAAGCAGTAGAAAAGCCCATGCTAGTTGCAATACTCTGTGTTTGCCGAAAACCGAGGTTGTTGCGCTCAGCAATCTATGCCGGCATCCTTTCCATGAACGAGCATGTATTTGCCAATCGTTATCATGGAATGCCCTTATGGCGGAAAAACGAATTCGGCGTTTCATTACGTCACTGAATTGGGGGGTGAATAGTGCAGGAGACAATTGGGGGCCTGAATTCTCCATCTTTGTCAGGATGGCATCCAAGCCCGGAAGATTGGTTAACGTACGCCAATATAGCCCGCCTTCATGCTGTCGCATCACTCCAAGCGGTTGGGGCGAAAAAGCAGCCCCCTTGATACTGGCAACGGTCAGGGCTGCCAGCATATCGCCCAGTCCCTGATAGGCAATATCAAATCCGCCGACTTTCTGTAAAGTTTCGCGATGATAGATCAAGGTCGTTCCCGTAAACCAATGTCCGAGCGTATTTGCAAGTCGTATGCATTTGTCCGGCGGGATAAACGTGTCGGTCAGCGCTACAACTGGTGTTGGATACAGATGCAAGTGGCGTCCGTTCTCATCCACCACCCAGACCATCGCGGACCAGACCCCTGGGGAACCCGCATCCGCAATATCGGATTTTGCGCGTTCGAAAATGCCTTTCTCCACATAATCGTTCGAGGACAGAAATAGCACATACTCGCTGGTGACGTATTTGAGTCCTTCGTTGAGAGCGCTCATGGTACCAAGGCAGGCCGGGTTAACGACTATCCTTGCCCCAGCGAAATTGACAAGTTTTTTTTGGATGATATCCAGACTGTCATCCGTAGATTGATCGTCCACGACAACAATTTGGTCAGGCGGAACGTCTTGGGAAAGCACCGAGTCAAGGCATTTCTTGAGGTACTTGGAATCGTTACGGTTGGGGATTACCACAGCGATTGTTGGTGTCATGGGGTTTTTTCCAGCCAATTACCGATCACAGAAAACGGAATCGCCAGGCACAGGGCAAAGGCTGGACTGCTCACAAAAAGTTAACATGCAAAGGTTTGGGCCCGGTACCTGGATGTATGCGCTGTATGCCTTTAGCGTGATTGTCGAGTGCCACGCTCACATAGTGCTGAATCGGCAGAGTACCCATCATGGTCTGGGCATCGAAGGCCGGGGAAGCCAGATAATTCATGGCTCTCCAGTAGCGCTCGGATTTCCAGATGTCGATAAACCGCTCCTCGGTAAAATTTCCGATATGGAGTTTGGAATAGCGGGCATTAAAAAACATGCCTGAAGGCGCCACCAGACCACTACCGCTGATTTGCAGCAGAAACTGGGGCCCATAGAAGCGCTTGTAGGATGGCTTATCTCCATCCTTTATCTTGTCCCATTTGACTACCACTTTGGTTTGCTCGTTACTCATGGACTCTGCCTGAACAAGCAAGCCATGAAGGCTCTCGTATTGGCTGTAGTCTATGCCCAGCGTATGCTGCTCATCGTCCGAACAGTGCTTGATTACGGCATAGTCAACTCCAAGGTCAAGCCCAAGTTGTGCGAACGGGATGATCTCGTCTTTCAAATGAGGCATCAGAACCATCTGGATGCCAAGCGTGACCGGCAAACGATTGCGTCTTTTCAAGTCTACGGCGTATCGGATATGTTCGATTGCCCGGTCGAAAACCTTGGTATGCTCCGGCCCCTTATACATGATACTTGCATAGCTATCCGGCCTGCCGGCGGCAACGGTGAAGCGTACCCAGGTGAGATGCGGCAACACCTGTTCAATCTTCTCCGGCTCCCACTCCCATGCATTGGTCGCGTTTCCAACATCGATTCCCAGTTTCGTAGCGTGCTGGATAAATGGCACATACGCATTCGACAGCGTACTTTCCCCATCCGAAACCAGCGAAACGCTACGTATGCCGATAGCCGCAAAATCGTCGAGCAGGTTAAGTGCATGGTGTATCTTGATGCTGCTACGCGCCTGCGACTCCTGCATCATGGCATAGCAGAATGAGCACATGGCTCCACACGCGCGGGTTAGAGACATGTCAACACTGACAGGAGCTATTCGTTCCCCAGCTTCCCATGCTTCCACACGGTCAGTGTGGTAGGAAAGCTTATGGGAGTCGAGGATCAGCGCGCCTTCTCGCGTCTGGACTGCATCGCTCATGCTTTCACCTCAATGCCACGCAGATTTCGCAGCGAGTTGCGATCACCTAGAGGTTCGAGCCAGACGACCAGCCCTGGATCAATCGATTCTTTCAGAAATGCCTCAATATCCAGTAGCAAGGTTCCGCGCTTATCCGCAGGAACCGGTTCGAGCAGACTGACAATCACCTGGCCATCCAGCTTTGCTTCCACGATCACCAGATTTTTGCTGGCGGGCACCATCATGGCGTCCACGGTATTCATGATGAGATCAAGTCGCTCGGAATCGGATAGTTGGCACCAAGCGAGACTTGGTGTTGGCGTATCCGTATTTGCATGACAAAGATTATTGCCCATGGCTTCTTGACCTTATTTGGCTTCTATTGGAATTCTGCATGAAAAGATCAAAACGGCCCTGCAAACCCACGATTGGGTGTGTCATGCGGTTCGTCGCGTAACATCAGTGCGCACAACTCACTATAGTTCGCAGAATTTTCGTCGGCGCCAACCATGTCGAGTACCGCGTCGGCAATGGTTTGAGGACTTGGATAGTTGCGCTCGGCCATAAAATGAGAGGTGGGGACCGGATGATCAGGAGATGCGATGCGTACGGGATGGGTTTTCAATGCATCAAAGGCTTGTTCGACAACTTGACTGATTAATTCGCCGGCAATACTGCCAGTATGAAATGCTGTATCCACGACAATCAATCGCCCTGTTTTTCGAACTGAATTCAGCACACTCGCCACGTCAAGCGGGCGCACGCTACGCATATCCAGAACCTCGATTCGAATCCCAAAAGTCGAGACCAATGCCTTGGCAGCAATCAAGGACTCGACCACCATGTAGGAAAAGGCTGCCACCGTAACGGCGTCACCTTCATGCAACACTTTTGCCTGGTCAAGCGGCACTCGATAGTACTCTGCGGGAACATTATCTTTGATATGGTGCAGCCACCGATGTTCAATAAACAGAACCGGGTTGTTGTCTTCTATCGCGGAGATCAGCATCCCCTTTGCGTCATGAGCAGTTGTAGGCATGATGACCTTAATCCCCGGCACTTGCGCAAACATGGCTTGCAAACTCTGGGAATGTTGGGGGCCTTGTCCCCAGCCACGGCCCACAATCATGCGCACGACCAGCGGAACGGATGCCTTGCCGTTGAACATGTAATGCCACTTGGCGGCATTATTGATTAACTGGTCCATCGCCAACAGAGCAAAATCAATGCGCTGATGTACCATCACCGGACGCAGCCCGGAAAGTGCTGCACCGACACAAACACCCGTCATGCCATTTTCAGCCAGTGGCATGTCAAAGATTCTCCGGGTTCCGTATTTATCGCGTAAACCAGCAGTCGTATCGAAAATCGCTTTTGGGTCAGGCACGCCCTCACCGATGACGATCACGCTTGGATCATTCTCCATAGCCTGATCCAAGCCTTCACGAATCGCTTGCGCATAAGAAAGTGGACGTTTATCGGAATCAGGCATAACTTCCCGTTCCGGCATCTTCGATAGAAGGTTTGTTGCTTGTCAGCGCGAAGTCGAAGGCAGCCGTGATTTCCTTGCCGATTTCCGATTCAAACTGCTCAATATCGACGGCAAGCGCAGGCATAGGTAGTGAAAGTTTGTTGATAAGTCTTTCGATTGGGCAATCTTTCAAACCAATTTCAATTTCATCATTAGAACGATAACCGAGATTGTCGTCGAAATTCGGCCCGCAATGCTCGAGCCAACGATAGGTATGTAACTCGATAAACTGAGGTCCATTCCCGCTCCGGGCAAGATTAACCGCCATGTCGGCGATTTCCAGCACTGCTTCCACGTTATTACCATCGCCAGTATAGGCCGCCATGCCATGAGCTTCAGCCAAACGATATATCGGACGTTCTGGCTGTCGCTCGCCCAGACGCGTATAAACAGAAAACCCATTGTTCTCGCAAATAAATACTACCGGTAGTTTATGCAGTGCCGCGAAATTCATGGACTCGTGGACAACTCCTTCTTCAAAACAGCCGTCCCCGAAAAAAACCGCTGTGATCTGCCCGCTTTGTTTAAGCGAGGAAGCCCATGCAGACCCTACCGCCAAAGGCACTGTGCCGCCCACGATGGGTGTAGACCCAAAAAAACCGGCATCCAGATCGATCAAATGCATGGATCCGCCACGGCCGCCGCAACAGCCTGTAGAGCGGCCATATAGTTCCGCCACCATGGCGTTGAGATTGCCGCCCTTAGCCAAATAATGCCCATGTGCACGATGGTTGCCGAATACCACATCCTTCTTGGAAAGTGCGGCGCATACGCCCACGGCGATAGCTTCCTGTCCGATGCACAAATGCATCGGACAGCGCATTTCCTGTTCTGCATAGCGCACAGCCAGGGCTTCCTCGATGCGCCTGATTCGCAACATGGCGCGGAGTAAGACAAGTGAATCAATTTGGCTCATTTTGGCGCTGTGATTTATTTCAGCAGGGTAGATACGTATTTGTTGAGACCAACCGGGCTAACTGGCTCCCTGTTACAGACAATCTGCACATCCATTGCTGCCGCCACGCTACCAATGAATGCAGCGACCTGAGCATCAAACCCTTTGGCTAGGCATATGCCTGCCAAAGACAAGAAGGCATCACCGGCGCCGATACGATCAATCACGCGAGTAGACAGTGCCGGGACATTATGAAGCACCTTGCTGCCTCGGTCGTAAATCATTACACCCTTGGTTCCGCGCGTGACGGCCAATTGTTTGGCCTGCACCCTTTCACCCACCAGCCCGGATACAGTTTCCAGAGGGTCATTGCGGTTATGCGCGGCCAGACGCAACTCCGGTTCGTTGAGCGAAACGAAGTCTACCCGCGGATAGCGATGAATCACATGGTAGCCACGATTACCGCTATTGATCTGCGTATTGACTGCGAGAAATTTTGCCTTGGCAGAGAAAATCTCGATCATGGCGGGAGTGATAAAGCCGTTTCCAAAATCCGGCACGATTACCGCGTCATACGATGCAATATTTGCGTCGAGCCATTGACAAATTTGCTGCTCAATTTCTCCCGAAACAGCGTTTTCCTTGTAAAAGTAAACTTCGAAAAATTTTGCCAGATCGCTATCGACAAAGCGCCGCTTGGTCACCGTTGGTGCATCAGCAAAAGTGAAAAACACCGGGTTAATGTTACTTAACAATTTCTCTCGAATGAACTGCTCATGGCTGTCAACTTTACCCAGCCCCGCCAGGACGGTAACATTCTTGACAAAGCCCGCGATGTGGTTGGCAACAGCAATGGAGCCACCGGCAAACTGTTCCTCCGATTCATAGCGCACGGAAAGAAAACTGCCTTTCCCAGTTTGCCCCAAGGGAGTGGTGTAGTGATACTGGTCTATGATGGCATCGCCGATGACGAGAACCTTCAGGTCATCCAGCGAGGCGATCAATTGCCGAACCTCCTTCTCCGGCCAACTGTCACGAAATTCCTGCAGAAATGCTTTGGCTTCTGGCGGAAATACATCGAAATGCGAATTCAGCAGGTGACTGGAGCTGAACGTGATTTCATCGGTGTAAAAAATATGGCCGCCATGCGCTTCGACGGCAGCTTGTTCAAGCGCAATATTTCCAGTGACGTCCTCACTGTGTGAGCGGTAGTCGCTGCCTTTAGCGTAAATATTGGGCTGGATTTCGTGCAAGGCATCGACTGCAGAAATGGCGTAATTTAAGGCGACATAATCAACACAGGCCAGCGCAGCAAGACTTTCTGCACGCAGGTATTCATTAAACACCGGTCGGCCAGGTCCCTTGTTGACAAAAGCATCGGCGGTAACCGTGACCAGCAGAACATCCCCCTCTTGCTTCGCTCGTTGCAGGTAACGTATGTGCCCTGTATGCATGAGGTCGAAGGTGCCGTGGCACAAAACTACGCGCTTCCCTTCTGCGCGAAGTTGCCGTGATCGTGCGGCCAGTTCCGGCAGGCCAAGAATTTTTTCAGTGCTCATACTGTTTGGCTTCCGTACCCCGCACCAAAGCGGTCAGATATATTGTGCAAGATAAACTGGTGCCCTATTTCAACCAGTCCATAATCGCTGGCATCCAGCCAGATATTGACATCGCCGAGGGAACGCAAAGGATTGTCATGGGAAAACCCGCTCAACGTGATCACGCTGCCGCCATTGTCAACTACCTGTGTTGCCGCATTGCGTATATTCATTGAATGCCCGCCGCTGCTAATGGCGACCAATGCATCTCCCGGCCTCGCCATATGTGCCAACAAACGGGAATAGGCATTTTCATAGCCATAATCGTTGACGATACAGGTGAGCACCGAGGGTTCGTGCAACGTGAATGCGCGTAATTTCGCGACATTGATCAGGTCGATCACTGCATGGCTCGCTACCGCAGCACTGCCACCGTTGCCGATAACGTAAACACTGCCATTATTCTCACGCACACGGGCAAGGATTTGCACAGCGGCCATGATTCCTGGTTCTGCTCCCACGGACGAAGAACCATCCGGTCCAGTTACCTCACAGCTTCCCAGCAACATAGCGAACTGCTGCGCCCGGATTGAGAGCTGCAGGTCTTCCAACTTTTGCGTCACTTTCGCTTTTCTCCCAAATAGTGAAACCAAGTACTGGTGGCTTGGCCAATACTGGCGGGATTCCAAACCGGGGCGTCTTTCCAATCGTCGATGTGCTCCATCATGCGGCTAACACCTTCTTCAAAGGCAACTCGGGCTTTCCAGCCAAGCAAGCGATGTATCTTGGATACATCGCCGAATGTGCAGTCAGGCTCTCCCGGGCGCTTCGGGATATGTTCCACATCCCCCCCGAGCAATTCCACCAGGCGATTAACGCTGTAATGGTTGCCGCTACCCACATTCATTGCTTCACCGGAGATATTGGATTCGGCTGCACATAAAAACGCTTCGGCAACATCGGTCACGTAGGTAAAGTCCCTGGTCTGGGTGCCGTCACCGACCACGGTAAACGGCCGCGCATTGAGCTTCTGCGCGAGGAACACACCGAACACCGCGCCATATACCCCTGACGTGCGGGATCGCGGCCCAAACACATTGAACAGCCTTAACGAGACGGCGGACAGCTTGTAAATATCGACCCAGTGCAGCACCAGTTCCTCGCCCATGTATTTGGTCAGTGCGTAAGGATATTGAGGCTTGATCGGAGCCGATTCCGGCGTCGGGTACACATCCGGAATACCATAACTCGATGACGAGGCGGCGTAGAGAAACCGCTTCACACCGCATTGCCGCGCACTCTCCAACACGTTGAATGTACCGGTTACATTGGTGCTGTAATACTGTGCCGGCATTTCTATGGAAGGCACGATGTCCGCCAGTCCGGCCAAATGGAATACCCAATCCACCCCTGCAAAGTGCGGCTGCAGCAAAGCTGCGTCGCGGATATCCGCCTGCGCAAATCTAAACCTGGCATGATCGGAAATCGCCCGCAAATTTTGCAGCCGTCCTGAGATCAGGTTGTCGACAACGGTCACTTCGTGACCTTTTTCGATCAATAATTCTGCCAGATGGCTGCCGATAAACCCAGCGCCGCCAGTAATTAAGGTTTTCATGACGTACTCAAATAAAATTCACGTGCTGAACCAAATTTTCGCGTAACTGGTAAAGGTAGCGGTTCACTTCATCCATGCGGCAGTTTTTGCGGCATTCCTTGATGTCCAGTTCATTTCTGACGTAATGAAAATTGGCTTTGCGTCGTTCGCCTTCCCATATGGCCTGAAACGACAGATCGTTCAGGTTGCCATATTCAAAGCGTTTGTCGAGCAAATATGCGCTGCATCCGTAGACCGAACCATCAGCCATGACATAGGCCCAGAAAAATGGGGTCGCATTGCATTTCTTGTAACGCGTACTTTCGTCCTCCATATATTTTCTCATGGTGTTCTCGCGAAACACTACATGAAAATCCCCTGTGTTCAATTTCCTCAGGGATTCTGCCATTGCCAAGTATGCGCTGTAGTCAACATTCTCATAGGCATGGGTTTCGCTGAACATGTGTTGTGAATAAGGCTTGATCACCAGGTAATCCAATCCAATCTCATCCCGGCACAGTAAAGCCAGCATTTCCATCTCATCCACATTATCCGGCAGCAGCAGGGATTGCGCGCCTATCGTACAGCCCAACCCATGTGCTTTTCTGAACTCAACCGCACGTTTCAAATTATCGACTACACGACCAAAATCCCGTTCTTTGGTCCGGTGGATGTTAGCGTAAGTAACAGCAGTGCCCGCGTTGATCGAAACCTTGATCCAGGAAGTCAGCGGCAGGGATTGCTCAATAAAGGCGTCATTCAACACCATGGCGTTGGTGGTGAACGATACATCGATATTGGCATCTCTGGTGGCTTTAACGATGTCATTAATCCTCTTGTGTAACAGCGGCTCACCCTCGCCTGCATACATGATGCTCTTGACGCCGAGCTGTCCCATTTCCGGCAGGCGGCAGGCAAGCATATCGACATCCAGCATCTGGCTCTTGTAGCCAATATAATCCACCGCGCAAAAAGTGCAGCGGTGGTTGCAAGCGCCAACGGGAGACACTTCCACATATATTGGGTAGACATGCTTGGCAAGTTCCCAATTGTCGCCAGCTTCCAAAAACTGCGCCACACGTTGCGGATGGTAGATAAGCTTGTGACTGTCTATTCCAAATTTATCCATACGAAGGACTAGTGTTCACGTCAAGTATTCATTTAAAGAGGTGGTCCCAGTTGATCAGACAGAATCTACCATATCTTAAGTGGAAGCTTCGCGGTTAATACATGCTTTGGACTGTGTGCGTTCCATTCAGTTGACTAACCCGTTTGCGTCCAATCAGTTGACCTTAACACCTTAGGCAATCACGTAGCATGCTGGCTCCGGCAAAAAAGTGCTCCGGATGCGGCTCGTCGATCCACGCATCAGCGCCAGATCAAATTCCGGAACTGGCCGCCGCGGCTGATAGCCAGCGCTGGATCAGAATAGCTTCCGCGCCTCGCATTGCTGCTTCATTGATAGTTTGTGTTCGTGGTCTATCATCGCTTACGCTCAGTAGGCCCGCCTAGATGAGCGTGCTTACTAATCATTCTCTAGTATCGACTTGGCCTGTCTTGGAGTGCATAGCCATGATGTCAGGCTTGTCAGCTTTGCGACCTTATCGCTGAACACGGGCAGCACGTTCCAGCAAATGCTGTTTCC
>Ga0172368_10008804_pt1 | contig 10220 bp, 8 predicted proteins | sample Lak11m_FD_114540 | JGI IMG/M metagenome (GOLD analysis project Ga0172368, IMG submission 114540) | Freshwater microbial communities from Kabuno Bay, South-Kivu, Congo - kab_022012_11m | ecosystem: Environmental > Aquatic > Freshwater > Lake | place: Democratic Republic of the Congo: South-Kivu...
CCAGCGTGAATAAGGACCAAAGGATCAATCCATAACCAGCCAATGCTGGAACCAACATAAACCAACCCCCAACGGGAATGATTCCAGCTGCTGTTGTTGAAAAAGTCGGTAAAAACGCAGCGATCATCCCCAGCCATAAACCGGTGCGATCATAACTTTTTGCCGGTTGCCGCCTGGCGTAAAAGAACGCCAGCAAACAATTATGGGCGGCATATAACCAGGCCAAAAGGGAGGGATGCTCCCATGCCGCAGCAATTGACACCAATGCGGCAAAAGAAAAAAAGGCAAAACCTGCCAGATCCCGCAAATGACCGGAACGCTCCCGAAGGAAATGGAGGATGTTGATCGCCATTACATTCCACCCATGTTTTGAACAATCGGCCACCCAATCACAGCCAGTAGGGTTACCAGGAAAGGAAGGAAATAAAAAACGACCATGGGGATCACCAATTCCGATCCTACCTTTTCAGCGCGTTGTTCGGCGCTGCCAATATAATCTGCTGCAATACTGGTGGCTAATTGCCCCATCAGTTCCTGTTGGGCTGTGCCGCGCCGGATGAATTCCAGTTGGACCGACATACCGATCAGTTCAGGTAAATGCGCCTCTTGGGCTTCCCGCTGCATCTGCTCGATCAGATCACGGCCTTGTGCCATCTGCAGCACCCGTCGCATCCACTTTCCTGCCAGGCTCTGCGCCTGAGAAGTACGCCGCAGGGCTTCTTCCATAGATACATTGGCCGACATCTGGGCTGAAACCAACTGAACATATTCGGGGAGCTGAGCAATGAACTGCCGGCGATAGCGCCGGGCAATACCCCCCATCGCCATAGCCGGGTATTGAAAGCCTACCAAACCACCAATCAGGGCAAATACCGGTTCACCGGTGGCGACCATGCCCAGCCCAAACCCAGCAACGGCCAGAGCCACTCGCAAAGAAGTGAACTGAACCTCGTTCCAATCATTCCAGCGATCGCCAATTTGCGCCCAATACAAATCGGCGCGCGTTTGACGCAGCAAGCCAGCCGGCGTCCATTTGGAAACCGGCTTATCCAAGGGTGAAAGGGATCTGCGCCAGCCTGTCAAAACAACCCCATCGGCAGGCGTCAGCGTTTCTGCCAGACGACCAGTCGGTGTTGCAGGGGCCAATTCGAGGGTCAGGTAAATCACCAGGGCAAATACAGCAATTCCGGTCAGGTAAATCAAAGCGGTCATCTACACAGCCTCCATGATCATAGAGCGAATGATGACATATCCAAATACCATTGCGGCCATCGTCACTCCGATCACAATTTGTACGGGAATGGCATTGAGCGAGGCGCGCACCATGGGATCCTGGCTAAGGTAAACCAGAATCAAGACCAAAACCGCTGGGAGAACTTTGGCTGAAACCAGCGAATCTCCAGCTTTGGCCTGGGCGCGATTCCGAGCAATCAGAATCTGTTGAACCCGCATCGAAATATCCATCAAAACACCGGTATACGCACGTCCGCCGGCCTCTGTATATCCTTCCAACAGTTGAGCCAGGTTGGCAAGCGAGACGGATGGGCTGCGAGAAGCCAAACCGCGCAGGGCTTCTATGCGATCCTTGATGCGCATTTCTGAAGCCGTCAGCACAAACTCAGGAGTGAGTGAGTTGGTCTTTTCGATTTCCAAAGATTCGCCGACTTGCTGAAGCACATCGGGAACGGAGCCACCCGCCAGGAGGCCAGCAGCGATTCGGCCTATGCCGATCGGTAGCAATTGATCAATCTTGCGCCCACGGCTTTTTACCCGGTCATCCAACCAGGCATTCGGAACGTAGAAAACAATTCCCCCCACCACAATCGCCGGTAATCCCGGTAAAAATAACCAGGTAATGACAGCACCGCCAATTCCGGCGGCCACGCAAAGTAGTCGGAACGTGACGGGTTTTATCGGCAAGCCGGCTGCGAGCAGTTTGTAATCCAGAGTTTTCTGATCGAGAGATGATAACGTCCGGGCTGAATCAACGGTGTAAAGATCTGCCAGTTTACCGGTTCGGGTTGGCTTTGGATACCACAATAAGAGCACCAGGGTGGTGTATAACAATCCCACTACGGGGATTAATAGGGTCATTGATCCTCCTGTCTCACTCTGTTTGGGTGAATTAAATTAAAAAAAGCCGGACTATCTCTGATTCCAGAAGGATTTGTCCGGCTGACGATTATGGATAACGATATTCGGTTGTTATTCTAAAACGAGTATAACAAACGGGTCCGGCCAATCCCAGGGGGAAGAGACCATTCCCATTTTTCCAGCTCTCCAAAAATGGTTTTAATCATCCATTGGGTTTATTTTATAAGGTTTGTTTGCGTAAAATTTCCAATCCGTCTTTATCGGTTATGAAAATATTATTCTCAAGCGCATATTGAATAGCATCCGCTGAAAATCCCGATCTGGAAACGAACCAGGCTCGGGCTTTTCGTTCTTGGGCATGGGTATTAAGTTTCTCAAGTTCTTTAATTCCTGCGCGCTTGTTGCGCCATTTTACTTCAACAACCCAGCGTTCTTGACCCTCACCCACTGCATCCAGTTCGATTTGTCCATCCGGTGAAACCTCATCCTTTACATCCTTGAAAATCGGTAAGGTTACCACGCCTGGTGTATGAAAAACCTCATAAGAGACAACCTGTCCGTTGAACTGGCGCATCAACTCACGGACCGTACTTTCTTTCGCATCCCCCAATTCTTCGGAGACCCGTTGAAATTGTTGATCCAGGCGGTGTATCAACCCCTTGAGATCCATCGGTTCGGCCGTCAGGCTCACCTCGATCCCTTTGATCACGTTACCCACCCAAAAACGCAGGACTGGATCACGGAAGTAATACGCCTGATCTTTTTCAACCACCAAGTCGACCTCACATAACCAGCGCAGATAATCGCTGGCGCTGCCAGAAGTGACGCGCAACTGACGGGCAACCTCGGATGCAGAAAGCCCTTCCTCTTGAGCCAGGATCTGTAACACCGATTTTAATGCGCCATATCCTTTGGCTTTTTGCAAAGAGAGATCATAAACATACTGGCAAAAATCATAGATCCGACCCCCAGGGGAGAGAGTCTCCACCAGGAAAGCTTGTTTGATGACATCCGGAGATGGAAGCCGCTGAACCACATCCAGCAGATAACTCACGCGCCGCGCAACCGCGGTGATGTAAAAAGGATGCCCTCCGGTGAGGGAGTGCAGCAAGGGATATAAATCGGGTTCCAACGGCTCAGACAAGAGCTTATTGGCCAATTCCTGGGTGCTCTCGCGATCAAACGGCTCAACGGTAATCCGTGTAAATTGAGCAAACAAAGGGCTATCGGGATTGGATAACAATCCCGCCAGAACGCTGATGGCAGAACCGGCCAGAATATATTGCACCGCGCTTTGAGATTGCAGTTCGGCGCGCAATAGGGCGACTACATTTTGACTGTTTGGATAATTCTCGAGGGTGCGGATTTCTTGAAATTCATCACAAATCAAAACGAGTTTTTTATCTAAAGTAGTTGCGGCTTGCCGGGGAAATCGAAAAGCCTGGCGCAGCAATGCCTGGCGATCCGGGCGAACCCGCTGCAGTTCCTGCAGGATAGGTTGTATCTCTTCATAGAGTTGATCGCCGCCGGCTTTCAAGACAGCAGTTCCCAGCGTAGCTGGATTAAGAAAAGGCTCCGGGTCGCTTTTACCTTCTTCCAGCAACCAGTAACAGATTGAGCCGATAAAACCCAGGGTAAAATTTTCTGGCGAGCTGCAAATCACAGAGAAATCCAGAAACACAGGCTTTTCTTCAGGAGTAGACGCGCTCAGTTGGCGCATGAACTCTTTCAATAAAAGCGTTTTTCCAATTCGGCGCAGTCCAAACAGAGCGACATGTTCCACCGGCCCATTAATCAGACTGCGATGGTAATGATCCAGGGTAGCCAGTTCTTGACGGCGGTTGGTGAAAAGAGCTTGTTGGTCGGAAGGGTAAAAATAGTTCATTTTAGGTTAACTGACCTTTAGGTTAATTAACCTAATTATTGATCAAATCGTTCTAAAAGTCAACAAACAGAATCACACAAGTTTTAATAAGAGAGTTACGGTAACAGAAAAATATCGTACTACTGCTTACCAGATGACCAATTATCATGTTGCCGAGGGCGCAAACCCAAAATGCCGTTTGTACTCTCTGCTAAACTGTGCTGGACTATTGTAGCCAACCAGATATCCTGCCTCACTGGCTTGTTTGCCTTCTTTGATTAAAACTTGCGCTCGGTCCAGTTTGACTGATTTGGCATATTGTAACGGACTTACGTGCATCACATTTTTAAAGTTTTCGTAAAAAGATGTCTGTCCCATGTGAACAATCTCGGCCAGTTGTTCTACAGATACTGATTTATCTAGATTTTGATGGATATACGTCACCGCTCGTGCTATGCGCTGAATTTCACCACGCTGCTGTAAAAGGTAGCGCAGTTCACCGCCCCGTTCATTGTTCAGTAAACGAAAGTAAATTTCATCAATGATCGATTCGCCTAAAAAGGCAAACTCTTTTGGATTGGGCAGAATTGTAAATAAGCGAATGAAGGGGTCCAACAAGTTATCTGAAAGCGGAACCGAAAAAATCCCCGACGGATTAATTGAAACCGGTTTGGGAACGGCTCCCTCTATACTATCAATTCGTGAGACAACATTGGTCAGACGGGCCAAATCAATGATGAGACCGGCAAGTAAATAGCTTTTGTCTGAACTGGCTTCTGCAATCTCATATTGCAAAGACATTGGATAAAGTGTCACCACGACATTCCCAGCCTGGAAATCAAATTTTCGGTTTCCTATATAACAAATTTTTCTTCCTTGAACGACAATCCAGATAGCCGGGGGATCGATCATTGGATGTTTGACCTGATTTGAAGATGATTTGAAGGTGCCTACGTTTTCGGATGCGTTCAAATTTGGACCTTCATGAATTGCATGCTGTTTAACGAGCGTAAAAAATGTCTGAAACCTATCTAGCTGATCAGTCATAACTCCTCCAAACACCCATAATGCATTTTTGATGACTGAAGATATTATACAAATAATGATACTATTTAGCAAACAAAATATCGTTATCGCGAAGGATTGTGCAAACAAAGCGCAGATTCAGGTATTCGTTTTTCCGAAGATATCTCTTATCATAAAGTGCAACAGCAGTAATTACCCCAAATGATAAGGAGATTAATTATGGGATACGCAACAACCAATCCATACACAAACGAGGTCGTAAAAACATTCCCCTACGCGACCGACGCTGAAGTTAATGCAGCTCTGGAAAAAGCACACGAGGCATTTTTATCTTGGCGAACAGTATCATTCGCCGAGCGCGCCGAAATTCTTTTAAAGGCAGCAGATCTTGCCAGTGCACGCCGGGACGAATTGGCAAGGCTTAACACGCTGGAAACGGGCAAACTAATCGCAGAATCAATGTGGGAAGTGGGATCCATCATCCAAATTTTTGAATATTATGCCAAAAATGGTGAGCGCCTGCTTGAGCCTGAGCGTTTGCCGGTTAATGATCCAATGATCGATGGCGATGCCATGCTTGTTTATGAGCCACTTGGCATCGTTTATGAGATCGAACCCTGGAATGTGCCTTTCTTCCAGATTGTCCGACCTTTGGCCGCACAATTGATGGCTGGTAATACGGTCATATTAAAGCATGCATCGATTGTTCCGCAGTGTTCGGCAGCCATCGAGAAACTCATGCAGGACGCTGGACTTCCGGAGGGTGTATTTACCAATTTATACGCTACCCATGAGCAGTCAGATCGCATTATCGCCGATCCGCGGGTTTGCGGGGTGACCTTAACCGGTAGTGAAGCAGCTGGAGCCCACGTCGCTGCCCAGGCCGGAAAATATATCAAAAAGAGCGTGCTCGAACTGGGCGGCTCTGATGGCATGGTTGTGCTGGCCGATGCAAACCTGGAACAAGCTATCAAAGGTGCCATGATGGGGCGTTTGACCCTTAGTGGACAGGCATGCGTCGGAGATAAGCGTATGATTGTCGCCGATTCCATTTATGATCCTTTCCTGGCCGGTCTTGCCGCAGCCATTCAAACCCTGCAACCCGGCGACCCGATGGATATAAACACGACCTTAGCTCCTGTGTCCTCACATTCGGCGGCGGATACGATCAAGAAACAAATCAGCGAGGCAGTGGCACATGGTGCAACCGCTACTCAGGTTGGAAAGTCCGTTCCTACACAGGGAGCGTTCGTGCAGCCGACCATTCTCACCTGCGTCACCCCGGATAACCCGATCTTCAATCAGGAAATCTTCGGCCCAGTTATCATGCTCTTCCGCTTCAGTGACGAAGCCGAAGCCATTCGCCTGGCAAACGGCACGCAATTCGGCCTGGGTGCATCGGTGTATAGCACTGACATTGTCCATGCCTATACAGTGGCTAAACAATTGGAGGCTGGTGCGGTGACCATCAATCAACCAACCATGCCCTCTCCTGCCATCCCCTTCGGAGGAATCAAGAACTCCGGTTATGGGCGTGAGATGGGAGCCGATGGCATCCGCGAGTTTACGAATCGTAAAACGATTTATGGATCCCACGTGGCTGAGATTGTTTGAGTGTTCATATCATTATCTACCAAACATAACTTTATTATTTATTGAAAGAGGATAAAAATGTCAAACGCAAAAAAAGTGGTCTTAATCACCGGCGCATCTTCCGGTATTGGCAAGGAAACCGCCAGCCTTATGAATACAAAAGGATTTTCAGTTTATGCGGCAGCACGGCGGATTGAAAGAATGAAAGATCTGGAAAAACAGGGAATACACTTAGTGGAAATGGACGTCACTGACGAGGCATCCATGGTATCCGGAGTCAATTCCATCCTCGCCAAGGAAGGTTCTATCGACATCCTGGTGAATAATGCGGGCTACGGCTCGTATGGCGCGATTGAGGACGTATCACTTGACGAAGGACGCCGTCAATTTGAAGTTAATCTCTTCGGGCTTGCCCGTCTGACTCAACTGGTTTTGCCTAAAATGCGCCAGAATAAGTACGGTAAGATTATCAACATTTCATCCATTGGTGGGAAGATTTACACCCCGTTCGGCGGTTGGTACCATGCCACAAAACATGCAGTTGAAGGTTTTTCTGATTGCCTGCGGCTCGAAACTCAGCCGTTCGGTATAGATGTTATTATTGTTGAGCCGGGTGGGATTGCCACCGAATGGGGCGATATCGCTGCAGAGAATCTCAGAAAAACATCCGCTAAAGGCGCATACGCTGCGGCTGCCAATAAAACGGCTGATGGGATGGTGAAAACCTATGCTTCAAATCAGGTTTCCAAGCCGATTGTTATTGCAGAAACGATCCTAAAATCCATTACGGCTCGCAAACCGAAAACCAGGTATACCGCCGGGTATATGGCTGGTACTACTATTTTGATGCGCAGATTTTTGAGCGATCGCCTGTTCGACAGAATCATCACATCATTGGCATAATTACAAATATGGGGACATTTAATTCCGGGTGTTCTAGACCCGGAATTAAATGTCCCTCTCGTGTTTACAGAGAAGGATATTATGCCAAATCACAACTGGACTACGGAAAAGATACCTGATCTTAATGATAAAGTCGCCATCGTCACTGGAGCAAATAGCGGCATTGGTTTTGAAACCGCAAAAGAACTTGCCCGAAAAGGCTCGCGCCTTATTTTAGCCTGCCGAAGTGAAAATAAAGGGAAGGATGCAGCGCAGAAAATTCATTCAGAAGTGCCTTGGGCTTCCCTTGAACCTATGGTTCTTGACTTAAGCAGTCTGAAATCCATACATGCTTTTGCCGAAACCTTTAAGACATCCCATGACCGGCTGAACATATTGATCAACAACGCCGGAGTTATGTGGGCTCCATATGGGAAAACAGAAGATGGGTTTGAGACTCACTTTGGCACAAATCACCTTGGTCATTTTGCTCTGACGGGTCTCCTTATTGACATGCTATTGCAGACTCCTGCGGCGCGTGTTGTGACAGTCAGTAGTATTGGGCACCGTTCAGGTACGATAGATTTTAATAATTTGATGTACGAAGGTGAAAAAGGGTATCAGCGCCAACAAGTATATGGCCGTTCCAAGTTAGCCAATTTACTCTTTACTTTTGAGCTTCAACGGAATTTTGATGCCATCCATGCAAATGCCAATGCTTTAGCAACTCATCCGGGCGGGTCTGACACCAACCTGGGACATTATATTTCAGGCCGCTGGTATTTCAGATTGTTAAGTTCATTATCCAAAATGATGACCCAAAGTGCAGCCATGGGAGCTTTACCCTCCTTGCGCGCCGCGACGGATCCGACCGCCAAGGGTGGTGAGTATTACGGGCCCGATGGTTTTATGGAAGGGCATGGTTACCCTATTAAGGTCAGATGCAGCAATACTGCGAAAGATGTTAATCTGGCTAAATACCTCTGGAAAGTTTCGGAAGAACTGACAGGCGTTGTTTATAACTGGACTGCTTGAAGGTGATCGGAACATAAAAGCTGGTAAATGCAATTCTATGGATTAAATATTGTTACAAAATTTTTAGTTTGATGCGGTAGTTTCTGACGTACAGCGGAGGCGTGAATGAATATTCGAAATAAACTTCTACTTTTGTTTTTGGTAATGTTTTTCCTGACAGGTATTGTCGGTGCAATTGGGGTGATCACAACTAATCAGATTAAGGAACAGTTGATACCTCTTTCTAATCAATCTCGTCCAAATTCAGAAATAAAACAGGTCAACGATTTGATCGACCGAGGTCAATACCTGATCATCGGTTTTTCGGTTTTTACGTTTTTAGCAGGTTTGGGAATCGTATTTTGGGCGACTCGTTCCATTCACGAAAAAACTCGTCTGGCGATTGGAACGATTAATCAAATTTCGGAGATCGATCTAAATGGTCTTGCCGAGATAACCCAATCTCAGGTCAGAGGGGACTTGACGCACTCATATGCTGTAAAGACCCAATGTCTACCTGATAAATCCAATGATGAACTGGGAGACCTTATCAATTCAATAAATGGTATGATCGGTCGCCTCATTGCAGTTGGAGATAGATTTAATCAGATGATGGATCATCACAAAGAGTTGATCGGTCAGGTCGTCATCAATGCCAGAGAACTTGGTACAGCCTCACAACAATTGGCATCTGCTGCAGAAAATGCTAGTCGAGCCACCGGCCAAATTTTTGCTACCATTCAACAGGTAGCAGCCGGTATCAACCAGCAATCGCAATCCGTTAATCAAACCGCCATATCCACCGAACAGATGGGGCACGTTATTAATAGTGTGGCTCAAGGTGCCCGAGAGCAATCAAAAGCCGTAGCTAAAGCTTCGGAAATCACCGGTCAGATTAGCGAAGCCATCCAAAAAGTTAATAAAAATGCCCAGGAGTGTGCCCAAGAAGCTGTGAAGGCTGCGGATGATGCGCGCAATGGGGTAAAAATAATTAATGAGACCATTGGCGGCATGCAAAATATTAAAGAAAAAGTCAACATTTCAGCAGAGAGGGTCAAAGAAATGGGAGCAAAGTCCGATCAGATCGGCGCTATTATAGAAACGATAGATGAAATCGCCTCCCAGACCAATCTATTGGCTCTCAATGCTGCTATTGAGGCAGCTCGCGCCGGAGAAAATGGCAAAGGATTTGCCGTTGTCGCAGATGAAGTACGCAAACTCGCCGAGCGTTCTATTGCAGCCACCAAACAGATCGGCGGTCTAATTTATGGTATACAACAAACGGTGACAGAATCCGTCGCGGCTATGGGGGAAGGAGCCAGGGAAGTAGAGGTAGGGGTTGTTCGCGCCAGTCATTCAGATGAAGTGTTGAATAATATTCTTAAATCAGTTGAAACAGTCAGTCATCAAATAGAGGCCATAGCCGAATCTGCCCAAAAGGTTAATATTTCATCTGGCGAGTTAGTCTCAGCAGTCGATTCGGTCTCGATCGTTGTTGAGGAAAATACTGCCTCTACTGAGAAAATGTTTGCTAGTTCAACCGGTGTCACCCAGGCAATTGAAAATATTGCCAGTGTTAGTGAAGAGAACAGCGCTGCAGTTGAAGAAGTGAGCACTGCTTCGCGGGTAATGAACCATCAAGTTAACCAGGTGACCGTTTCATCCAAAGACTTGGCAATTACGGCAAATAATCTAAGCGAAATAATTAATCAATAGACTTGTGGCGGAATAGAGAAAAAGAGCTAAA
>Ga0172368_10008805_pt1 | contig 10220 bp, 12 predicted proteins | sample Lak11m_FD_114540 | JGI IMG/M metagenome (GOLD analysis project Ga0172368, IMG submission 114540) | Freshwater microbial communities from Kabuno Bay, South-Kivu, Congo - kab_022012_11m | ecosystem: Environmental > Aquatic > Freshwater > Lake | place: Democratic Republic of the Congo: South-Kivu...
AAGGTTTTGGTTTTATATTTTTAGTTAAATGCTTTGAAATTAGGTTAGTTGTTTGTGGAAATTAATTGCTGAACGTGTTCAAGTTATGGAATGTAGGCGGGAAATTGGAATCTGTTCAGGTCATGAATACCACGATATAAGGCCCGCAAGTGATCCCAGATCAGCAGTAAATCCTGCAAATTTACCCTCAACGTGCGGAAAAAAAGGTTGTCATGAAGGTGCAAATAACGTCTATATCTATGGTGGCAAGATCCATGAAACACAATCCGTTTACCTGCTTTCCATTGATGCAAAAAGACTTGTGACTTATTTCTACATAATTATAATCCTTTTTGAACTTATCTTTACGATAGGGCTGATTTTCCTTGGAATTACTTCAAATTTCGAGATAAGAAGGAGGCAATGAACATGGTAGAATTAAATTTCAGGAGGTTTACCCTTAATCAGCGCATACAGCATATAATTTTTTTCACTTCATTTATCCTGCTTGCATATACGGGTTTTCCTCTTAAGTTCCCTGATGAATGGTGGTCGAAGTGGATGATCGGATCAGTGGGAGGCTTCGATAACAGGACTCTTATCCATCATTATTCCGGCCTTGTAATGATAGGAGTAAGTGTTTACCATGTACTTTACCATATTCTTGAAAAACCGCGTTATGATATACTATTCAATCTAAAAGATGTCGATGATTTCAGGCAGCAGATAAGTTATTACCTGCGATATTCTGATGAGCATCCGAAATTCGGGAGATATACCTGGAAACAGAAATTCGAATATTTTGGGGCAGGGATCGGGGCGGTAATAATGGGTTTCACAGGATTATTGATGTGGCAGCCGTTTGAGGCCATGAAATACTTACCGATAGGACTTGTACAGATAGCAGACCTGTTCCATACCTGGGAAGCGGTCCTCGCATCCGTAGCAATCTTCATAGGTCACTTCTATGACGAGCACTTTGCGAAATTTCCCAACTTTTCGTGGCTGACAGGGAATATTCCTGAGGAAGAAATGCGTCATGGTCATACTCTTGAATATGAAGAGGCAATGAAAAACCGTCCCATAGGGAGTCTGGAACCTAGAGAACATAAGGCTACAAATAATATACTGATCGTTGGGTTTGCCAGGCTTATCTTCACACTGATCTTCCTCGCGATCTGCATATGGATGCTCTGGATATCGTATAATGTACTCACTGAAGCGATCAGGACATATGTTTTGCAGGAGGTATAGCATGCACTTGATCCCATGTCAATAGATATCGATTCAGGGATGAGGGCTTATCCACGAGAAATGAGACATGATGATATTGAAAAGATAGCGCGCGGATTGGTGATGAAAAACTGCGAATAATTCAGGATCCTGGCATTGGCGAGTAATTTTTTCCTGCAACAACAAAACCTGTTGACAAAGGAATCTATTTTTACTCAAATCTTTTAATTTTAATATGGAACATAACTATTATTAGACAGGCTAGACTATATAAGGAAATACGGATATTGAGAACTTATGGTAATCAATGTGGAATACCTTGCAGCAGGTTTAATAGCTGTAGCAATATCGCTGCTGGCAGTCCTGGCCAGATATGGAAATAAGGGATTTCGTGGAGACTGGCTCATAGCCGGAGTGGCCATTGGGATTTTATCTCCAATTATTGGATTATTAATGGGTGGTCCTATTCTACACTTTCTTTATCCTGATGGACCCTTCGCGCAACTTGTTCTGGGTCTATTAATATTTATTTTCTCGTGTATTTGTTACACATACATTAAAAAAGAATCTTCCGGCTTCCTTTTAAAGATTATGGTTTTCTCTTTTGCAGTAGTAATTTTTTTGGCTTTTGCGATGTCTTTGACCAGCGATACCGGGCTGAATATTATAGTTGAAAAAATACCTGTCGGTTCCCAGATAAATGGATTTGATGATTATATAAATATCACAGAAAAAGAATTAGATGCATATCCTGTACTTAAAAAAGCTATAATTGAATGCAGGGATTTAAACAATTGCAATTCGAGGCCAAATATCGAAGAGTGGATGATTGCACGCACTTTTCTTGAAAAAAAATCACATGAATCAGGATATTTATTCAGTATTATGGATGAAAGTTCAGAAGCAGATTTAAATCAGGGGATTCTTTCGCCCGCTTTACGAAATGGATTCGAATCAAGGGGGCTGTTGCTTTCCGAAAATGCATTTATCTCACAGGCATCATATCAAGAAATCAATAGGTGGAATATTATAGATAAAATGCATCTTTTTGACATTAAGGACACGGAATTGGAGAATGAATTGGATAAAGTCGAAATTACATATGGCGGGGTAAGAAAAGAAACAAGAATACCAAAATTAGAACAAATCTTCACAGATAGAGGATTACTGTCACCTGAAGAAAATACTATTTACAGGGTACCTGAGAATTGGATAATTTTTAATGATATTGTAGAATACGGGATCAAGAAAGAAAACGGCATACTTAAGGTTTACACCAAAGAGAAATGGACTTACGAGATATGGAAAGAAAATGGAAAATTAAACATTTATAAGGCCAGATCATATCCCCTTGATATACTGAAGATCGCTGAAAATTATTACAGGATTTATCAACAATGGGAAGATTAGGGAACTTATGAAATAGGAATCAGGTGGGAGAGGTGTGCTCTCCGGATGAGTGGAGTAACAGCCGGACACATAAAGAAGATGTGGAAATGAAATGGTATCAAGGAATAAAATTGTAACAACTATTATAATATTACTATTACTGTCGGTTCTGCTCAGCGGATGCACCGGGGATAAGAGGATCGTTCCGGCGCCTATACAAGAAGCTGTGGATGTCTCCTCTCAAAACCTGATCGCATCGCCACAAGAAGAGAATATACCTGAAATCAGGATTGTTTCTTTCTCAAGTGTATATTTGCATAATAATCTGGAAAATAAAGGGCATCATTTATTTAGCTGGGAAAATATTCCGGGAAATGATAGTAATAACCTTCTAAGTTTCCTTAAGAATGATCTGGGCATAGATTGGATCTGGAGACCGGACTTAAAAAATCACCAAAATGAAAATGTGAACATCACAAAAGATGAAGAGAATAAAACTATCCATGTTTTTAACCATATTTTTAGTACTGAAAACTCGATCGATATAACGTTATACGATGAGAGCGCATGGATGAATAACAGTAAGGGTGGAATGTATCGATGGCAGGTAAAAAAGGAAAATGGCACTCATTACTTCCTTGATAATAAAGGCAGTATTTCATATAATATTTCAAAGGTATATTATGCAGTATACGATCTTTCAATAAAGAATAATGGTTCAAGTGCCCTTGATTTCAAGCTGAAAGACCTGCGCCTGCATGAAGATGACCTGATATTCAATCCTGCTCTTGAACCTTGTTTGCTGTGCGGTCCAAATCTATTAGAGGTATTGCAAGCCATCGAAACAGATAACAAATTACATGACACGACCCTGCTTCCCGGTCAAAGTTTGAATGGAACAGTGGTTTTTCGTGTCAATTCCTTGTATAATCGATCATTTTTGCTGAAGTACAACAAAATAAGTATAACTTCAGCATCTTTTGAGAAAAGCATCGAAGGCCTCAGGACCGCAGAACAATTCAATTACTCAGGAGCGCTGCGCATACCTCCATATATCAATCGGAGCGAGCGTGGTGTAACGACAGGCTCCTTTGAACCAGAATTTGATGACTTCGACTGGACCTGGGCTAACTGGGTGAACAGAAGTATTTTCGAAACCTTTCAAAAGTCCGATGTGGAACGAATGAGAAAATCGCTATCCGATGATATCCCCCTGACAGAGATGGTCTATGCATTAAGGGTCTTTCCTGAAAAAAATATATCAATGTTTCCCACAACGACAGAGCTTTATCCGGAGTTCTATTCTTCCAATCTTATTGTTATCGATGATACAGGAGAGGAAATGGTCAATACATCCAGAGGAATTGCAGGAGTGGCAGTTCTCTCAAATTGGACATATACATTATTCAAATTCCATGAGAAACAAATCATGCCCCGGATGAATTTTTCCAGTGCTTCGGTAGTACAGATTTCATTTGAAGGTACTTATGGAGGACCTATGGCAGAGCGTATGAGTTTTAGCAATCAGGATGTCATATTAGATGATAAATTAAAGATAATTGTAGTAGGATATAATCCCATACAATTCCAGAGCTGACAAGATGATACCAGGTAAAGGAGATAAGAAATCATAGGTTCATATAGATGTCTTTCTATCTTGATCAATTGTTATTCGCAGGTAAAACAAAGGTGCAAGAAATGTGATTGTATCCACATTTCCAGTATTTTTGGATTCAATTTTTTTGGTTTTTTACTTTTATTACTTTGCTCTTTTTCTCTGGTAATATCCCGCTGCCATGATTATCGCGATCACAGCGCCAAAACTCCCGGTTGCCGGAAGTCCTTTGGGCGCCGGATCAACGGTTATCGGTATAGTGCGCCTGAAGATGACCACATTGTTCTTTTCATCGATGCCTCTTAATTCAACATCAAGAAGGTATTTCTTAGAAACAGCGTTATTATCCACAGTCACCCTGAGAACAGCATCGCCGCTATCGTTCTTCTCAAGTTTCCCCACGAAATCCGATTTCTCATTGAATTCAAAAGGCTGGGAAGCATCCTTAAATACTCTCAGGGAAACGGAATCGGCTTTTTCATTTCCCGTGTTCCTGACTTTTATCCTAAATTCTGCTTTCGCGCCTGGAACAAGGTTAACAGGATTTGTAGTTATTGATTCTACGATCAGGTAAGGTGCAGGTTTGATTGGGATAAGGAGGTCAAGAGTTTTTGTATTGTATGTGTTCTTTTCATTATTCTCATCCCTGTAGGTGATCTCAAGCTTTGCGTTGTATTCTCCTTCTTTGATATTCTCATCAACATCCACATAGAAATTCGTAGTTTTGCTGCTGCTTTTCTCAATTGTGCCAGGACTATCCTCATCAGAATAACTATATGTGGGCTTAAATCCAGAAGGCAAAATAAGTTTAACTTTGACATTCTCTGCATTGCCCTTTCCTATATTGTCAATATTTACTGACAGTTTTGCTTCTTTCGTATCTGCGATAAGTTTTTCAGGAGAGGTGAGAAGCGCTCCTACCACGAAATCTGCACTCTTGGGATCAATATATATCGGATATTCTTTCATTGCCCAGCCTTCACCGGTATTCCAGTTAAGAGTCACGTTATATGTACCTTTCATTGCATTATCCGCTATCCTGAGCTTATAATGCAGCACATAGAACAAATTAGTATCACTTGTTCCGGTAGATGGTCCAAGATCCTTATCAGGGGAATCTCCCGCCTCAAATAAGAACGGATATTGCGCATCCAGGCGGAATTTAAGATCCACTGTTCCAGGGATCGTATTTATGACCTGCCATCTTAATTCCACATCCTTTCCTGCATCCGCAGGGTCAGGATCCTGGCTCATGAAATTTGCCTGTACCCTGTTTCCCTGAGCCCCGGTGAGCGGAGCGCTTGAAGCAGTGTTGACTATCACCAGTAACAAGCCAAAAACCATGCAGGTAATGGCTATTTGTTTCAATATTACTTTCATTTTCTTACCTCAAACCTGTTAATAACTTTTATATATTTTTTTATATGCATAGAATCAATTATAATAATAATTGCGGGGACGATCGTTATTGCCGCAACCATGCTCGCAGCTACCCCATAACTCATTATGGTTCCCATATCTCCAAGAAATGTTAATTTCCCAAGGGACATTGCCTGGAATCCTATTAGGGCTGCGATTGTTGTCGTAAACATTGGAATAATAACATTATTCAGTGTAACAGCCATTGCATCCTTCGGGCCAATATCAAGATCGGGGTGACGTTGCTTCAAAGCCGGGATATTTTCAAGCTCAAACCTGTACCTTGTGACAACCTGGATCCCGAAATCAATGCCAATTCCCATGATCATCGATAATACTCCCGATGTCTGGGAACTCATACCCATCCCGATAAATCCAACAAAACCCATTGCCCAGATCGTTCCGAATATTATTGTACTCATCGGGGTAAAACCGTATTTAATGGATCGGAATAGCACGAGTATAATTACCAGAATTCCAATAAGAGAATACATTGATGTCTTTGCCATATCCGGTCCGATACTTTTTTGCATGATTACGCTTTCCATGGAATTTCCGCCAAGAGTTGTGGTTATGCCCGGCGGTCTGGGAAGCTCATTTATCAATTTATCAAATTCATTTTCGATAGCAATAAGGTCAACATCATCCGTTGTCTGGATCCTGACGAGAGATACGGAATAATCCTTGCTGACATAATTATCCAGAAGGCCGTTTTTTACTGCAAGTTCTTCAACTTCCCTTTCGGACCGGGGCAGGCGACCATTATTGATGCTTTTTAAGACCGTCGATGCGCTTGTGACATCAATAACCTGTTCTGTATGTAAAGCTAATTCTGATAGCTGGTCAAGATAGATAAGCACCCTAGGATCACGGACATCCCGCACCTCATCCGAGCCCTGGTATGATGGATCGACCTCCACTGCAAAGAACATAGCGTTCGTGCTTCCAAACTCATTTTCAATGCTGTTCAGAGTGGATATGGATTCTACATCTTTTGGGAGCATGGATTTTATATCGGATTTTTTTGTCTCGATCGTGCCGATCATCTGGATGGCATAAACCGATAGCAGGAGCATAATCATAAGAACAATAACCGGATGCCTGGTCACAAGTCCCGAATATATTTCTATTGGTTTCGCCATTTTACCTCACCCTCTGCATATGCATTTCTTTCTTTGCAGCAAGTTTCTCAAGCTTCCTGTGTGTATTCCAGTATTCGTAGTCTTCTTCCAGGAGTATGAAAACAGGATTAACAAAAAGCGCAGCAAGGAGACAATATGCGATTCCAAGGGCAAGCGTTTGCCCCAGGTGTTGCATCATTGGCACGGATGCAAATGAAAGAACGCCAAATCCCACGATCGTAGTGAGACCTGAACCGATGACTGCGGTGCCGATCGCATGAACCGTCGTCTTCATGGAATCAAGCTGGCTTATGTTCTTGTCTCTTTCTTCGTTATACCTGGCCAGCACGAATACGCCGTACTCCACGCCCAGTCCCAGTATCATGGATGAAAGACCCACTGTTGCCACGGAAAGTGGTATCCCGAGCCATCCAAGTGTCCCCATCGTCCAGATCAAACCAAGTGAGAGAGGGGCAAAAACAAGTAAGGCGTGGGTATAAGTGCGCTCCATGAAGAACAACAATATCAAAATGATTACTGCTGAAACAGCAAGCGTCGTTACAGCATCTCTCTTTAATAGATCAAAGATCGTCATCCGGATAATTGGCTGTCCCGTTATGCCGAATTTCACCCCTGTTGGTCTTGGCGAATTATCGATATGTTCCTGCAGGATCTTATTAAAATTTTGTATCTGCTCTTCCCCTGAACCGATATCTGTGCCCACATACATAAGAGCCATATTATAATTCTTGCTGAAAAATCCGTTCATCCCGGGATTACTGCGAATAGCCTGTGTTATATTTTCAGGCGATGGTGTGGTTTCTCCCCTGAAAAAACTCGCCGGTGACGTTACACTGGTTACACTTGTCTCGCTTCTTAAATCTTGATCCAGCAGTATCATGGTTTGAATTACCCTGAGGTCCCGGATATCCCTAACGGCATTTTTTGAATCTACCGATTCATCTATCTGTGCAGCTATGATCACCATATCCTGACCCCCGAATTTCTCTGAAATACGGTCATTGAGGGCAAAAATTGGAAGGTCAGTGGGCATTTCTTTCCTGAAATCAGAATTAATGGTCAGATCCTTAAGACCTATACCCAGGACTATCGTTATTAATATAACCGCGATCGCCATGATTTTTGTATGTTTTTTTTGTATCTCAGCAACCTTTTTAAGATTTGTTTCCAGGAAATCAGCCATTTTTCTCCAAACTAGGAGTCCTGTTTTATATTTGAATGTATTAAAACGTTATGTTCTAAACAACTAATAAGTTGTTTAATTGAAAACGTATAAATAATATGATGTAAAATTACATCATGTGATCGAGAAACTAAAAAAACTCGGACTGACAGGTTATGAATCAAATGTATATCTTGCTCTTCTCAAGCTGGGACACGCTGATGCTGATGAAATAGCCCTTAATGGAAAAATACCGATGGGGCGCATATATAATGTATTATCGAGTCTTGAGGAAATGCATCTTGTGCGCGCCCAGGAAACAAGACCTAAACGATATGCATGCGTTGAACCTGCCATGGCTCTTTCGAGGCTTTTGAATATTAAGCAGGAAGAATTAAAACATACCTGGGCAGAAATTGAATCATTGGAAATTGACTTAAAATCCGAATTGTCAGGAATTGTGGCAAAGAATCCCAAAAAAAGTTTCTGGACAGTAGCGATAGGGGATGAGTCAACCGAATTAATGCAGGAAATAATATCAGGATCACAAAAAGAATTACTCTTTTTCATGGCTTCAAAGAACAGGTCCGAACGAATAAAGAACGATCTTTTGAAGGAAGAGAATATCGGAATAGTTCGCGCTTTATATGAAACCATGAAAAAAGGCGTAAAGGTCAAGGTAATTCTTAATAAGGATGTGGATTTTAGCAAACTTGAAGAATCACCTGTTATTAAAAAATTGCTTACTCATGTTGGAAACGAATTAAATTGCAGACTTGCCACCCTTCCAGCCACACCTTTTGATATAATCGACGGGGAAAATGTTTTACTCCAGATGCAAAATCCCCTTAATCCTGATGAACTTTTTGCAGTAGTAAATATCAGGGATCCAAAACTTGCTGCGGAGCTAAGAACAAAATTTTTCACAATATGGGATACAGCGCAGGTCTACTGCGAGAAGAATTAATTAGAACATGGATGAAATGGATCGGACAGAATGTCATAACGTATATACATGTTAAAGTCAATGCACTTTGGATCGAAAATGGTAAGCTTTAATAAAAGGCAAAAGAAGATACTTAATTGTCTCAATGAGAAGTTTCCAAATTGCCAGAATTATGAAGTTCTCCTCGTTGAATTAGGAAATAACCCGGAGGATATAATTCTATTAGATGATTTAAAATTGAAGGGATTGGTTGATATGAGTTGTACCAGATTTGTATATCCTGATGGCACCAAATCACATGAAACCCCCAACGACTCATGGACAACACTATATGGGAGAGCAAAGTTACAGGAAACCTTTTTTAAAAGAATAATGCTGTTTTTGATATTTATAATAGGTATTATGACAGCAATTATATTGGGAATATTTTAATGGAGATTGATGACAGAATTGGAAATCAATTCGGTATAACGACCGCTCTCAACAATATTGCAATAATTCTTATGATTAAAGGTGAGTATGATGAGGCGCTTGAGAAGTACAAACAATCTATGGAGATTAGAAAAAATCTCGGAGACCAGGAGGTATAGCGATGGTTCACAACAACATCGCAATAATTCATCAAGATAAAGGTGAATATGATGAAGCTCTTGAGAAGTACACACAGTCAATAGAGATAAAGAAAAAACTCAGCGACCACCGAGGTATAGCTCAAACACGCAACAACATCGCAATGATTCACCAGACCAAAGGTCAATAGGATGAAGCGCTTGAGAAATACAGACAATCAATGGAGATAGAGGAAAAACTCGGTGACCAGCGAGGTATAGCTTCAACACTTAACAACATTGCATCGATTCAACAAGATAAAGGGGAATACAATGAATCGCTTGAGAAATACAAACAATCAATGGAAATTCAAAAAAAATATGGCGACCAAGGATGTCTAAGTCAAACACTCCATAACATCGCAACAATTCACAAGACAAAGGGTGAGGACGATGAGGCGCTTATGAAGTTTGAACAGTCCATGGAGATTAAGAAAAAACTCAGCGACCAGAAAGGTATGGCGCAAACACTCCACCAAATTGCAACAATTCACCAAGATAAAGGTGAATACAATGAAGCTTTTGACAAATATACTAAGTCTATAAAAATAGTATCCTCTTCAAATTAAATGGTAAAAATAAAAATATAATTTATGGAATCTTTGTAATAAATCATCTTTTCTTTGATTATTACCATGCAATAGCCTTCATGCCAACAGAAATATACAAATACTAAGGAATTATTACAGTGTTCCTTCATGAATCCATCCGATATATCAAAAATATT
>Ga0172368_10008806_pt1 | contig 10219 bp, 7 predicted proteins | sample Lak11m_FD_114540 | JGI IMG/M metagenome (GOLD analysis project Ga0172368, IMG submission 114540) | Freshwater microbial communities from Kabuno Bay, South-Kivu, Congo - kab_022012_11m | ecosystem: Environmental > Aquatic > Freshwater > Lake | place: Democratic Republic of the Congo: South-Kivu...
CGCACAGGGACCTGTCCTGAGCATGGCGGACGGATGCTTCGCTGATCATTCGCCGCAACGCACCTTGAGTGGTAAGCCCGCTCACGCTCTGCGTGACATCCGAGGACATTTTCATGCGCCGTGGCGCCGCACCCGGCAGGACGTATACCCTGAGAATAGGGGGGATGAGGGGATCAGGAGAGGGGGCAGCAGGCACAATCCCTTCATCTCCCCATCCCCTCCAGGATTCTGAACACATTCACGTGATTCCGGCCGGCAGGTGTCACACGTCGAAGGTCACGGTCGCCGTGAGGCCATCCAGTGTTTCCCGCACGTCCAGATCGTAAAACGTCACCGCCTTGATCGCAGTGTGTGCCGGCGCGCCGCGGTAGCCGTAAGCGACCCCGCGCAGCCCGACCGGGGAAATTTCGTCGATCTCGAACCGGGTGTAGAGCGTGCCGTCCAATTCCTGCCCCAGGAGGAGCCTGTTCAGCCAGGCGACCAACAGCTCCGGGGTGTCCGCAGCGGTGACGCTGACAGCTCGGCCACGCTCGATCGGGCGAGTCGGATCGGCATCTTGCAGCAGGTACATGGCCGCGGCCGCCCGCGCAAAGAGCTGGCGCTGCGAGCCACCGGTGACACGGATGGCCCAGTCCGCGGTGTGTCGCAACTCGGTCCAGAAAGGCGTGCTGGCTTCCTGCTGCGCGCCTCCAACTTCAGCATGATCCGGTGGATCCCCCAGGATGCGACGGGTCGCTTCTACATCACGTCCCATCTGCGCGATCAGATCGTTGATATCGGTGAAACGCTGCTCCCCGCGCAAGCGCCGGATGAAGCTCAGCCCCAGGGTTTCGCCGTAGAGGTTGTCGTTGAAATCCAGCAGATAAGCCTCGACCAGCGGCTGTCCGTTGTCGAAGGTGGGACGCACGCCCACATTTACCGCTGCCGGGATGCCGGTTTCGTCGCGCCAGGCCCAGCACGCGTAGATGCCATAGGCGGGCAGGAGCCGCGCCCCCGGCAAAGCCAGGTTCGCCGTCGGGAAGCCCAGCTTGCGGCCGCGCTCCGCGCCGGGCACCACCTCGCCCCAGACTTCATACGGCCGTCCCAACAAATCAGCGGCCTGGTCTACAGCGCCGGCTTGGGATAGCAGCGCGCGAATGCGGCTGCTACGCACGGGCTCGCCGTGCCAATCGAAGGCTGGGGTGATGAACAACTGATAGCCTAACTCCTGCCCCAGTTCACGCAGCCGTTCGGCATTCCCCTCGCGGCCGCGGCCGAGCGCGAAGTCGGGGCCGATCCACAGCGCGCAGAGCGGCACCCGCTCGACCAGGCGTCCCATGAACTCCGCGGCAGAGAGCCCGGCAGTGGCCCGGTCGAACGGCAGGATCAGCACGAAGTCCAGCCCAAGGGCGGCCAGCAGTTCGGCCCGCTCGTCGGGTGAAGTCAGATAAGATAGCGGCACATCAGGACGCAGGACGGCCAGCGGATGAGGATCGAACGTCAGCAAGCCTGCTTGACAGCCGGCGGCATGCGCCGCCGCCACCATTTCGCTGACTAACATCTGGTGCCCGCGGTGCACGCCATCGAAGTTGCCGATGGTAAGATACGCGGGGCGTTCAAAGGGTTGTGTCGGAAAGCCAAGGTAGGTTTGCATGGCCTGCTATGTAAGGCGTTATGGGTCGCTCATGGCGAACACTTTATCCGGTTGCCAGGCGGATTGGGCGGCGCTGTAAGCCAGGATGGCGACCACTGTACCATCTTCCCCCACCGCATACCCGGCTTGCGTCGCCGGTTGGACAGGGCACGGGATCGTTTGCCCGTGTATCAGCCGGGCGAGCTGGTCGGAATCCACACGCACCCGTGTCAGATCGTGCAGCGCGGCTTCCAGCGGGTGCAGGTAGTGGTCGATTTTTCCGGTCCGGGTGAAATCGGCCAGGCCGTCCAGCGTCACGGCATCGGCCAGGGCGAACGGGCCGCTGCGCAATCGGGTCAGGCCGGTGAGCACGGCGCCGCAGCCCAACACCTGGCCGAGATCGTGGATCAGGCTGCGGATGTAAGTGCCAGAACCGCACGTCACGTCGATAGTCAGCCGGGGCCCTGATCCGCCGGACCCCGTCATCTGCCTGGCGTCGTTCTGGGAACTTGCCGGACCACTCACCCAAGCCAACAACTCGATCTCGTAGACGGTGACCGGCCGCGGAGCCAACACCACGGTTTCTCCGCGCCGCGCCTTCCGGTACACGGGCACGCCGTTCTGCTTGATGGCCGAGTAAGCCGGCGGCCTCTGCTGGATCTCGCCCACGAAGCCTGCCAGGGCTCGCCGCAGATCGTCGGCGGTCAGTGGCGGCACGGCGGCTGTAGCGATCACCTGACCGTCCGCGTCGTAGGTATCGGTGGCAATCCCCAACTGTGCCTCGGCCCGGTAGACCTTCTCGCCGCCCATTAAATACTCGGCCACGCGAGTGGCCTGCCCCACGCACACCAGCAGCACGCCGGTGGCCATCGGATCGAGGGTGCCAGCGTGACCGACTCGCTTCTCGTGTAACACCCGGCGAACCCATGCCACCACATCGTGCGATGTCCAGCCGGCCGGCTTGTCGATGTTCAGGATGCCGTTGTACGTTGTCATGGGATCACATTGCACGTCGGCAGGTCCGCTCGCACCCTTCGACTGCATGGCGGGGACAGCACCGTCACTCCTGCTCAGGACGTCCCTCAATCCACTGCGTAAGTCTTGTCAGTTACTCATGCCGCGGGTGGCGCCACAGGACATGAGCAAGCCGATGGCTATCGTCCATGGTCGATTGTCCATCGTCGTTCTCAGGACTGAACAGCTATCCGCCCGTAGTCTTCAACAACAACGGCAGCACCTTCGCCTCGGCGTCGGCGATGGGGCCGGGCAGAAGACAACCGGCCGCTTGCGGATGGCCGCCGCCGCCCAGGCTGAGCGCCACGGATGCGACATTATGCGGCGGGCGAGCGCGCAGGTCCACGTCGATGTTGCCATCGTTCAGCTCACCGAATACCGCCGCGATGTGTGCCTCGCCGGTATTGATCAAATGGCTGACCAGGCCGCTGTCGTCTTCATCAAGGACACCGGCCTGGTCGCGCATCTCCCGCGTCACTTCGGCCCACACGACGCCGTCTTCCAGATGCAGCCGGCTGAGCGCCATACCCCATAGCCGCATGGCACTCATGGGACGGCGCCCCAGGCTGCGGTCGGCGATGTCATAGAGGCTGGCGCCGGCCTCCATCAAACGAGCCGCGGCTCTCAGGACCTGGGGCGTGACGTTGCTGGTGCGAAAGCTGAGGGTATCCGTCACGATGCCTGTCAGCAAGCAGACGGCCGCCGGCTGGGATACCGGGATGCCCAGCGCGTCGGCCAGATCCAGGATGATCTGAGCGGTGGATGCGGCGCGGGTGTCCACATAGTTCAGCGTGCCGAAGTAAAGGTTCGTGACGTGGTGGTCGAGAACGATGACCGGCGTTGGCGAGAAGCTATCGACACTGAATGCCGGGAACAGCCGGCGCGGGTCGCTGGCATCCAGGGCGACTACGGCATCCCAGGGCCCTTCCGGCGCTACCGAGAGGATCCGATCTGATCCCGGCAGGAAAGCAAGCTGGGGAGGCATCGGGCCAGCACAAACGAGAGACACCCGGCAGGGTTCCGTGCAGCCTTCGGGTCGCATGTCATTCAGCAGCCAGCCCAGCGCCAGCAACGAGCCGAGAGCATCGCCATCGGGGAAAATGTGGCAGTACGCCAGCACCCGTTGGGCACGGCGGAGGACGCTGGCAATCTCCGCCAGGTTAGCGACTGGTTTCTGTGGTATCGGATCCATCACCTGGTTGCCTGGAACCCTCGTGGCTAATAATGTTCAACAGTGTGTCGATGCGGCGAGCCCGCGCGCTCGACGTATCGATCTGGAAGGTCAGCTCCGGCACAAAGCGCAGGTTGAGGTTTTCGACCAACGATTGCCGGAGGAAGCCTTCGGCGTGACACAGCGCGTTCAACACCTGGGGCGACGATTGTGGCGGCAGCGCGTGCTCAATGTAGACGCGCGCGCTGCGCAGATCGGCCGACACCGTCACATCCGTGACGGTTACCAGGGCGTCTTCCAGGCGCGGGTCGGTCAGCTCCGTGCTGATCAGCAAACCGAGCTCCTCGCGCAACATCTCCGAGACACGCTCTTGGCGTCGGGAAGGCATAGGTCAGTTCACGCGCTCTTTCCGATAGGCTTCGATCATGTCACCGATCTCGAAATCGGTGAAATTGCCGAAGTTCAAACCGCACTCGAAGCCGGCCTTCACCTCGGTCACGTCTTCCTGGAAACGCTTGAGGGAGACGATTTTATCCTCGCGCAGAACCTGATCGTCTCGCTTGATGCGGGCCATCGCATTGCGCGTCAACTCGCCGTCGGTGACCATGCAGCCGGCCACCTTGCCCACCTTGGTGATGCGGAAGACCTGACGGATTTCAGCGTGTCCGGTGGTCACTTCTTTGTACACCGGCTCCAACATGCCCTTGAGCGCCTTATCCACATCTTCGATCAGCTTATAGATGATGTTGTAGATGCGGATATCCACGCCTTCGGCGTCGGCCATGCGTTGCGCGGCAGCATCCACCACCACAGAGAAACCGAGGATGATCGCTTTCGAGGCGATGGCCAGCATGACATCTGACTCGGTGATGTTGCCGGTAGCCTGCTGCAAGATTTTGACCTTGAGCTTCTCATCCCCCAGCTTTTCGAGCGAGTTCACGATGGGTTCGATAGAGCCCTGGACGTCGGCCTTGAGGATCAGGTTGAGTTCTTTGACCTGTCCCGCCTCGGCCGCAGCGAAGAAGCCTTCCAGCGTCCGCGGCGCGCTGGCCGGCGTTGTGACCGCCGCGCGACGCTTTTCGATCCGCTCGTTGGCGACGGCACGTGCGGCCCGTTCGTCGGCGACCACCTGGAAGGTATCACCGGCCACAGGGACGTCGGCCAGGCCCAGGATGGCGACCGGCGTTGACGGCAACGCTTCGGTGATCGGCTCACCCTTGTCGTCGTACATGGCTCGAATCTTGGCGTACGTTTCACCAGTGACGATGCTATCGCCCACGTGCAATGTCCCGTTCTGTACCAGCAGCGTCGCCATCGGCCCGCGGCTCTTGTCCAGCCGGCTCTCGACGACGGTGCCGACGCAATCACCGTTGGGGTTGGCCCTCAGCGGATCGATATCAGCGACGAGCAGGATGTTCTCCAGCAAATCACCGATGCCGCGGCGCATTTTGGCCGAGACGGGCACGCAGACCACATCGCCGCCGTATTCTTCGATCAGCACACCGTTATCGGCCAGTTCCTGCTTCACGCGCTCGGGGTTGGCGGTAGGCTTGTCGATCTTGTTCAGCGCCACCACGATGGGCACCTGGGCGGCCTTGGCATGTGCGATGGCCTCTTTGGTCTGCGGCATGACGCCGTCGTCGGCAGCGACCACCAGCACGGCGATATCAGTCACCTGGGCACCGCGGGCGCGCATGGCAGTGAACGCCTCGTGGCCGGGTGTATCCAGAAAGGTGATCTTGCGTCCATCTCGCTCGGCCTGGTAGGCGCCAATGTGCTGCGTGATGCCGCCGGCCTCCCCCTCGACCACGCGAGCTTCACGGATGGCATCCAGCAAGGTGGTCTTGCCATGGTCCACATGGCCCAACACCGTAACCACAGGTGGTCGGAGCACCAGATCCGCTTCCTTTTCTGCCGCCATGATCTTTTGGCGCAGCGTCTTGGGAGCCTCTTCCTTGACTTCTTCGACCACAGGCTCGGGCGCTTTCTCGGGCTTGACCGCGATCCCCAGCTCTTCACCGATAAGTTGAGCGGTGTCGAAGTCGATGGGTGCGGTGATGGGCACCATCATGCCGTAGTTCATCAACGTCTTGATGACTTCGATAGGGCTGTGACGCATTTTCTCGGCCAGCTCGCGCACGGTGAGCGAGGCGGGGATGATGATCTCGGTAACCGGTGCTGCCGGGGCCGGCGTCACACGACCGGGCGTGGGGCTGGTCTTGGTCCCCAGCGCGGGCGCGCCTTCGCCTGGTCGCGGCTTGGCGACCGGCTGCGGGTGCTTCGGATGCGCGTGCCCGTTGCCGGAAGGCCGGTTGGGCTGGCGGGATTGCGGCTGTGGCTGGGAGCGGCGTTGCTGGTCATTGCTCGGCCGGCGCTGCTCGCTGCTATCTGCCGGGCGTTGCTCGCTCCCCATCGGCCGTCCCGTCGGCGGCCTGGGCGCAGGACTGGTGCCCGGACCACGGCCGCGGCCGCGGTTGGCGCCGCTCGCGGCAGGACCGAGCAGGCGGCCGCCGCGGCCGGGCACGGTGTCGGTAGCGTCGGGATCAAAGACGCGCTGGTTGAAGATCTCATCGCCCCCGTTTTGTTCGTGAGAGTCTCTGCCAGACGGGAAGTTGCCGCGCCCTCCACCACCCTGGGCATCGCGTCGCGGCTCGCCCGGACGGGAATCAGGAATGCGCCGCTCGCTGCGCGCCGGATCGGAACCCGCCGGGGTCGAGCCGGGCTTGGCCATGCTGGCCGGCTTGGGTGCCCCGGTCGTCGGGCGAGGCGGGCGATTGGCATTATTTCGGGCGCCCTGATCGGGGGTTGGCTTGCCCTGACCCTGCTTCGCAGGTTGCCTGGATGCGCCATCTGTTTGACCCTGCTTCTGAGCGCCGTTGGGGCCGGTTGCATCCTTCGGCCTCGGTTGATTAGGTTGGTTTGCCGGGGATGTCGTCTGCGTCGTGGGCGATCGCTTCTTGGCCTGCTCGCCTTTCGGGTTTTCAGTTGCCATATCAATACCTCCTCGCCCTGCGGGCGTCCGGGTGATGCGAACAGGGTCGTTCTGCACTTCGTGTGCACACGAGGCGCAAAATCAGCGACGACAATACATCGTAGACCGGATCGCAGCCAACGCGCCAGCGCGTCATACCTGATATGAGTCAGGATGTCACATAAGGTGAATTGTTGTCTGCCCTTGCGCGGCAGGGAGGAAGGCGGGGGATTTTGCGGAGGAAAGGGTCAGCGGTTCTGCTTACATAGCCCTACCTCGCAACAGCCCTCCGGCCCAGATCCCGGCCGAATCCTCGGGCACCAGCCCAAGGACAGGGATAAGAAGGCATACAATGCCGTTTCCCAACCCCTGCGCGTCCGCGGTCGTCTGGCCGCCAGCATCGAAGTCTCCTGTCGCTGGTCGAATTAGTTTTCAATATTCCGTTGAGACCGGTCTCCTGCCCGTGCCCCGCTTGGCCCGGTAGCAGATCGGCCCGAGCTTGTCGCCAACGTCTCCGGCAGGGTCGCGGCAAAAGCGCGCAACGTTGCCAGGTCTTCGGCGCTCACAGTCGTCTTGAGTGCAACGCTCAGTCGCTGGCCCTGCAAGGCCTGTTCCCAGCAGGGCCGCATCCGGCACAAATAGGCGCCTCGGCCGGCAAGCTTGCCGGTCGGGTCCACCTGGACGGTCGCGCTCGGCGTACGCACCACCCGCACGAGCTCACGCTTGCCGCGTTCCTGTCGGCAAGCGATACAGGTGCGCATCGGCACGTGCTTTGGCCGTGGACCTTTTACAGCTTTAGCCATCAATAATCTTCGAGTTGATCGTCCCAGCCGCCACCGCGTCCTGGCTTGCGCTTGACGCGTGCGACGACCGTGCCCAGGTTTTCGTCGAACACAAGCTCGCGCTTCTTGGCGGTTTTCTTGCTCTTCTTGGCCGGCTTCTTGCCGCCTGTCTCGACGTCTTCCTCTTCCTCGATGTCTTCCGGCACGTACTCAGGGTAGAGCAGAGGCTCAATACCTTCTCCGGCGGCCGGGGCCTGCCCGGCAGCAGCTTCAGCGACCGGCTCGGGCGCGACAGCGTGCGGCTCGACGGCCTCAACCCTCGCAGCTTCCGGCTGGGGCGCGGCTTCGGCCTCGACCGGCGCGGCTTCGGTCGGGAGCGCGATCTCGGTCTGGCTTGTCGCGGCCTCGGCCTGGGCCAGCATCTTGGCGGCCTGCTCCAGGGTGACGGCGGTCTTGTCTTTCTCGCGCAACAGCCATTCCGCACGGCTGAGCAGATCATCGCTCGGCGGCAAGGCCGCGACCTTGGATTCCAGGGAGCGCTGCTTGATGAGTTGCATCTGTTGGCGCTTGATCTCGCTGAGCCCCTCGGTGGTCGCTTCAGTCTCGCTCTTGATGTCGATGCGCCAGCCGGTCAGTTTGGCTGCCAGGCGGGCGTTCTGACCTTCCTTGCCGATAGCCAGCGAGAGTTGCCGGTCGGGCACCACCACGATGGCTGTATGCACATCGCCATCTTCGATCAAGACGGTATCGGTAGGCCGGGCCGGGCTCAGCGCATTGCTGATGAACTGGCGGACGTCATTGTTCCATTCGACCACGTCGATTTTCTCGCCGTTCAACTCATCCACAATATTCTGAATGCGCGTCCCACGCAGGCCGACACAGGAGCCGACCGGATCCACGCCGGGCTGGCTGGCTGCCACCGCGACCTTGGACCGTTGCCCCGGCTCGCGCGCGATGCTTTTGACCTCGACGGTACCGCCGTAGATCTCCGGGATCTCGCGCTCGAGCAACCGGCGCAGCATGTTGCGATGGGTGCGCGAAAGCCGAATCTGCGGGCCACGCGTACCCTTGTTGACTTCAGCCAGCAGGCAGCGCACGCTCTGGCCCACGCGATAGCGGTCGTTGGGCAACTGATCTTCCGCGGCAAGGATGCCTTCCGCCTTTTTGCCGAGGGAGATGGTGACCTGGTTCGAACGGTAATCGACCGTCTGTACCGTGCCCGTGATCAATTCACCTTCGCGCTGGTGATAGTAGTCGTACAAGGCATCCCGTTCGGCTTCGTGAATGCGTTGGAGAATCACCTGTTTGGCGGTCTGCGCGGCGATGCGCCCGAAGTCGGCGGGCTGATGTTGATCCACCACAGTCGAGCCGATTTCGGCGGTGTGATCAAGTTTGCGCGCTTCGGCAAGGCCGATTTCCACGGCTGGATCCTGGACCTGCTCTACGACCGTTTTCTCGCAGGCGATGCGCGTGTCCCCGGTGATAGGGTCGATGCTGACTTGCACCGCGGCCGTGTTGTTGGCGTAATTCCGCCGATAGGCGTGAGCCAGGGCTTCTTCAATGGCTCCCAGGATGACGTCACGCGGCAAGTCTTTCTCCGCGCAAATCTGGTTGACAGCCATGATGAGCTCGTTCTTCATCCCTCAGACAACTCCTACACGCATGGATCGGTAATTCAAAAACCGGGCCTTACAACAAGAAAAGTGGGGGTATCCCCACTTCCCTCACTCCTTGCCTCAACTTCAGATCAGAATATACCACAGGTTTTATGAACTTGCAAGTTATCAAATGATCCCATTGGGAAAGGAAAGACGTTTGCGGCCGGCTATCTGAGGGGCAGGACGTGGTGCGCGATGATTGTTTGGCCGGCGGGGCTCTGTACGAAGTCCAGGAATCCCTGGGTGGCAGGTGGCGCCGGTTGCAGCGCGTAGAGGTAAAGCAGCCGACCCAGGGGATATGTGCCGGAGCGCAAAGCTGCTGTAGTCGGCGCAACATCTTCCACCGGCACGGCCCGCACGGTCTCGGTAAGCTCAGCGGTCGAGATGTAGCCAACGGCGTCCCGGTGTGACCCGACGTAGTCCACGATCGCCTGGCTGGTCGGCAGGATCAGCGCGTTGAACGTGACCCGGTCACCTCCCATGACCAGCGCGTCGAACGCAGCCCGTGCTCCTGAGCCGTCCTCACGGCTGATGATCATCGGTTCGCCGCCGGTTCCGCCTAAGGCGCCCCAATCCAACGTCTCCCCCCGGTAGAGCGCCCGCAATTGCAGCAGCGTCAGGTTTTCAACGGTGTTCCGGGGATGTACGATGATGACCAGCGCATCCCGGGCCAGCGGCATGGCCTGTACCCCTTCGGGGATCTTGGCACCCTCCGGCTTCCAGGAGATGAGGGCGAGGTCGATCTGCCCCCTGGTCAACTGCTGCAGGGCAATGTTTGATCCGCCGCCGCGCACATCCACAAGCACGTTTGGATGGTGAGCCTGGTAAGCTTGCGCCAACTCAGTGAACATGCCTCCCATGCCGGCGGAGCCGGCGATCCGCACGGTCTCCGGCTGCAAGTCTATCGGCTGTGGGCTGGCGCAGGCGGACAACAAGACGACGAGGAGCAGATAGCAGATGGCGGATGGCGGATGGCCGATGGCGGATGGCGGATGGCCGATGGCCGATGGC
>Ga0172368_10008808_pt1 | contig 10218 bp, 9 predicted proteins | sample Lak11m_FD_114540 | JGI IMG/M metagenome (GOLD analysis project Ga0172368, IMG submission 114540) | Freshwater microbial communities from Kabuno Bay, South-Kivu, Congo - kab_022012_11m | ecosystem: Environmental > Aquatic > Freshwater > Lake | place: Democratic Republic of the Congo: South-Kivu...
GACCGCCTTACACAAGGGCTGCAGGTGATAATAAATAAGTACAACTTACCCTTTGTGGCTTACAACCAGGGCTCCATCGTCCACCTGGAGACATCCGGGGTGATGCTGCTCGATCTGCGCAATCCACTCAGGCTGGCAAGGGAACTCAAACCGCGCAAACACATGATCGAAGAGATGGGCGCTGCATATATGTCACAGGGTCTGGTTACCCTGGCGGGTTCGCGCATGTACACATCCATGGCCGATACTGATGACGTGATCGATGATGCGCTGACAAGGTTCGAAGTTGTCCTTTCGAGCGTGGAAGGCATTTGAGGATATAAACCCTGTTCTATAATATCCTCAGGTGTGCGCCGCCACCACCGGCATAACCTAAAACGACTTTGGGTATTTTGACATGTGTTAGGGGTATTACAGTAACTTTTTTTATTACGTTGGCGACTTAATCTATGTATCGTGCAGGCTGGCACCATTTACTATTGGGTGTTCAGCCGCTATTCCAATCATCAGCCCTGATTTTCACATGTAAACAAGGCTGGAATTGAGAAAAATATGAGGATATGTTTTATGTTGAATAAAAAATTCGTGTCCATTTTCGTGCTGCTTGCCATTGTGCTGTTCGCGGGCTTGCAGATTTCCCCAGCCCTGGCAGCCGCCGGCATGGATGATGCCACTGCCACCCCTGTGCCTGTCACCACCACTCCTGCTGCGCCGATCACGGGCACCGTCCAGGCCGTGGTTATTAACACCGATGCCACCACCGGCACAAAAACCGTCAGTGTCACAACAGTTGACAGCGCCGGTGTCACCCGCACCGATGAGATCAGCCTGGATGCAGCCATTGCCCTCGGGTTGGTAAGTCTGGATGCTGCCGGGCTGCCTGTCGTAAATGACGCTAGTAATGGCACGCAAATCACCATCGATCCGGCCGCCATCATTGCCCCACCCGTAACGCCCGTTGTCGATATCAACCCTGTTGGATCGGCAATCGCCCTGTTCTTTGGCCTTGATCCCGCTGTGATCGCGGCTGCCCACGATGATGGCGCCGGGTATGGTGTCATCGCCCAGGCTTGCTGGATTTCTTACCGCATTGCAGGCGATGCATCCATGTGTACCGCCATAATCGATGCCAAGAAATCAGGCAATCTCGATTCGATCACTCTGCCGGATGGCACAACGGTTACCTATACCAACTGGGGCCAGTTCAAAAAGGCTTATTCGGATAAGGGCAATCACCAAAATCTGGGCGGCATCATGTCCGGTCATACCGACCCAATCCTGCCCACCGTCACCCCCGTTCCCGGATCGACTGAAATGCCGGTAATCGACACCACCGGCATCACTGCCGGCACCGGCTTTGGCGCAAACCAGGGCAACGGCCAGGGTAACCAGGGTCAAACAAAACCCCATGGAAACAATGGTCATGGCAACGGCAAAGGGAATAACCCTCACATGCACCCTTAACCGCTCCCTCGCATGAGGCAGCCAGATAATAAACAGCCCGCTTCATAATGAAGCGGGCTGTTTCGTTCTTTTTTATTACTGGCGACACCTGCCTGTCAAGAAATTCATTCAGCATCGATTCGTTCCCAATTTACCAGCGCAGCTCACGATTTTCCCTGGATTTATAGTAATATATCAATATTCTCTTGCATCATCGGGGATGGCGACATGCACACATTACTTATCCAATCCAACCCAAAAACGATGGACATGTACCGGGAACTGGTGACGGCTGCCGGCCTTCCGTCTTTGCAGATCGTCGATTCGCCGTCACCCAAGGTGGACATCTTCCTGGGCGAGCCCACCAGGCTCGTCCCGCTGCTGCCACAGCTGCCTTCGCTTATTTGGGCACATTCGATTTGGGCTGGCATAGAACCATTACTGGATGATTCCCTGCGGCGGGATTACATCCTGACCAACGCGCGCGGAATTTTTGGTGGTTTGATGTCGGAGTTTGTCTTCGGGTACATGCTCCTGCACGAACGAAAGATATTGCAGCGTCTGGAGGCTCAAAAAATTGGCAGATGGGACAGCAGCATCACTGGCACCTTGCGCGGGAAAACCATTGGATTGTTGGGAGTTGGCTCGATCGGTGGGGACCTGGCTGCTACTGCCCGTCATTTCAACATGAAGGTGCGCGGATACACAGTCTCAAGCGAATCCTGCCCACACGTCGATCGCTATTTTCACCCACCACACCTGGCTGACTTTGCCAGCGGGCTCGATTATCTGGTCAGTGTACTGCCAGACACGGGACAAACGGCCCGATTAGTCGATACCAGCCTGCTGGCCTGCCTGCCGCCTGGCGCTATTTTCATCAATGTCGGACGCGGGAATGTATTGGACGAAGCCGCCTTGATCCAGGCGCTCAGGAACGAAAAACTCGCCGGGGCGGTGTTGGACGTTTTCGAGCAGGAGCCCCTGCCCGCAGACAACCCACTCTGGCATGAAAAAAACGTTTTTATCACCTCCCACTCGGCAGCTCCCAGTTTTCCCAATTACATCACAGCCCTTTTTCTTGAAAATTACCGCCTGCTGATCGACGGGCAGCCTTTAAAATACCGGGTGAATTTTGAGCGCGGGTATTAGTATTGGTCAACACTCCCGCCCGCAGCCGGAGCTCATATTTGCTCTTTTCGAATCAGTATCCGGAACTAATTTCATTCGTCCCCAATTCCATGGAACGGGGTTACTATATTGATGGTTTACGCAGTAGCAGGCAGATAATTTCTACATAAATCCCCACCTGAAGTTCTGGAGAGTTCATGAGCGATCAAAATTACAAGGTCTATGGTTATCGCTGGGTCGTACTGGCTGTCTTCATGTTCATCAACATCACCATCCAGATCCTGTGGATCAGTTATGCCCCCATCACCGGCCCGGCTGCCGCGTTTTTCGGGGTCAAGGATCTGCAGATCGGTTTGCTCGCCATGACCTTCATGCTGGCCTTCATCCCGCTCTCCATACCTGTATCGTGGGTGATTGACACGTTTGGGTTCCGGCTGGCAGTCAGCATCGGTGCGGTCCTGATGGGCATATTCGGCTTGCTGCGTGGACTTGCCGGTAACGATTACATGCTGGTGTTATGGAGTACCATCGGGATCGCCGTCGCCCAACCTTTCCTGCTCAATGCCTGGACAACCGTGCCGGCCAAATGGTTCTCCGTGGAAGAACGGGCAATCGCGGTTGGGCTGGTCACACTTTCCAGCCTGGTTGGCACTGCGCTGGGAATGGTCCTGACCCCTATCCTGGTGGAAAGCATGTCGATCTCGGCGGTTCAGCTGGTTTACGGAGCCATCACCGCCGTTTCGGCTGTGCTGTTTATCATTTTTGCGCGCGAAAATCCACCCACACCTCCGTGCCCGCCCGGGCAGGAAGTGCGTTCGCTCATGCTCGATGGTCTCCAGCATGCTTTGCGTGTAAAAGCTTTCTGGTTTTACCTGGCGATCTTCTTTATCGGCATGGGCATCTTTAATGGGCTCACCACCTGGGTGGAAGACATCATCCGCCCTCGTGGTTTTACCCCATTCGACGCCGGGACCGTGGGCGCGTTGATGCTGGTGGGCGGGGTGATCGGCGCAGTGGTTATTCCACCATTTTCGGACCGCCAGCACAAGCGTCGCATTTATTTACTGGTCGGTTTCTTGTTGGCCATACCGGGGCTGGTTGGCCTGACCTATGCCACCGCCTCATGGCTTTTATTCGTCTCGGCTTTCAGCCTGGGTTTCTTCCTGATCGGCGTTAGCCCGGTCGGTATCCAGTATGCAGCCGAGATAACCCAACCCACACCTGAAGGCACTTCCAACGGGCTGATCCAATTGTTCGGGCAGGCCTCGGTGGTTTTTGTCTACATCATGGAAGCATTTAAGGCACCCGATGGAGCCTTTACCCCAGCCTTGCTGCTTGCCACGGCACTCCTGGCAGTCAGCGCACTCCTTGCCTGGCAGTTAAAAGATCCCCAGTTCAACTGAATGCACCCGGGGATATTGGATGGAAAGCTCGGATGAATGAAGGAAAAGATCCGCTTAAATGGTGGCAGCGCGGGGTGGTGTATCAGGTCTACCCGCGCAGCATCAAAGATTCCAACCATGATGGCATCGGCGACCTGGATGGCATCGTTGAAAAAATGGATTATTTTCGGGCAGGCACACCTGGTTCGCTCGGGGTGGATGCCATCTGGCTCAGCCCATTTTATCCATCACCGATGGTTGATTTTGGATACGACGTTGAGGATTATTGCGATGTCGACCCGATATTTGGCGATCTGGCTGCTTTTGACCGCCTTCTTGCCGAAGCTCATCAGCGCGGACTAAAACTGATCATTGACTGGGTCCCTAACCATACATCCGACCGGCATCCCTGGTTCATCGAATCGCGCGCAAACCGGGACAATCCAAAACGGGACTGGTATATATGGCGCGATACAAAGCCGGATGGCAGCCCGCCCAATAATTGGGGCAGTGTTTTTGGCGGACCGGCCTGGACTTTTGACAGGCAAACCGGTCAATATTTCCTGCACCAATTCGCCAGCCAACAACCCGAGCTGAATTGGCGCAGCCCGGACCTGCGCGCAGCCATGCTGGATACGCTGCGGTTCTGGCTCAAGCGCGGCGTCGATGGTTTTCGAATGGATGTGATCGGGATGATCATCAAGGATCGGGAACTGCGTGACGAACCAACCAACGAGGAGTCCGACCCATCCCTGCCTCCAAACGATCTGTATGGCCGGCTTGACCATATTTACAGTGTGGACCAGGATGATGTTCACCCGCTCATCCGCGATATCCGCGCAGTGCTGGATGAATTTGATGATCGCTGCGCGATAGGCGAATTGTGGGGGGACCTGCAGCGCTGGGTGCGTTATTATGGTGAAAATGGCAATGAGCTGCACTTACCCTTCAATTTTCGCCTGATGTGGGAGCCATGGCAGGCTGGTGCCATTCGAAAAGCCGTCGACAGCCTGGAGGCCGTCCTGCCGCCCTCTGCCTGGCCCAATTATGTGCTTGGCAATCATGACCAGCCGCGGTTGGCCACGCGCTTTGGCGGGCAAAACCAGGCCCGCCTGGCCGCCATGCTGCTGCTGACGCTGCGCGGCACGCCCACCTTGTATTATGGTGATGAATTAGGCATGGAAAACGGCAACATCCCCGCCGAAAAGGTGCAGGACCCGCAGGGTAAAAACCTGGGTGTTGAACGCACCAGGGACGTTTCCCGAACACCCATGCAGTGGGACGGCAGCCCAAATGCCGGGTTTTCGGATGCGGACCCCTGGCTGCCGGTTTCCCCCGATCACACTGACAGGAATGTGGATATCCAGGGTTCAGACCCGGCTTCCATCCTCAACCTGTATCGCAACCTGCTGCGATACCGCGCCGGCAGCGTATCCCTGCAGCAGGGAAGTTATCGCGCCCTGGATGTGGACAATGCACAATGTTATGTATTTGTGCGCGAGACAGACAGCGAAAAACACATCATTGCCCTGAATTTTTCAGCAGAAGCCCAGGCTATGGGCATCCAACCCGGTGGAGCAGCCAGGATCATGCTTTCGACACACATGGATCCGGACGAAATCATCAACCTTTCGCATCTGATCCTGCGGCCGTTGGAAGGCGTGATCATCCAGCCGGTATGATCAAAATGACCAACAAAAAACCACGGGTGGGCTATATATAGCCCGCCCGTGGTTTTTTTCCACATCATTCATACTGGTTCCAAAGTTTTCTACCTTCTTACCATCATCCCCAACGTTCGATCTCATTGACACCATACTTTGCCAGCAGGTCATCCAACGCTTCCCGCAGCAATTCGGCTTCGCCGGCCTGGCGCTCTGATGCCAGCTTGCTCAGGCGTTCGAGCTGTGTCTGGGTGTAATGCGATGTCTTGGGAAGCATGCGCTCATCGTACGCCAGGCGCACCTTGCTGCGTCCGGTCAGCTTGGCCCGATACAATGCCTGGTCCGACTTCCGCATCAGTTCCGACTTTAAGCGACCATCCATCGGGTAACAGGCAATCCCGGCGCTGATCGAGATGCCTTCGATCACATCCCCGTCATTTCCAGCCTTGATCTTCCTTTGTTCGCAGGCAAGGCGCAATTTTTCCAATGTCAGGAAAGCCTGCTCGCGTTCAATACCGGGAAAGATGATCACAAATTCATCGCCCCCATATCGAGCCGGGTAACCATCATTCCCGGCAGCTTCACTGATCAAGACAGCCAGAGCTCTCAAAACATCATCACCTGTCGAATGGCCATACTGGTCATTGATGGTTAAAAAATGATCGATATCGATAAAAGCCAGCGACAGCGGAGCATCACTGCCTTTGGCCTTCTCCAGCAGTCCATCCAGGGTTTCCAGGAAGGCTTTGCGCGTCATCAAGCCGGTTAACTCATCGACGGTTTGTTGCACGGGTTGATTCATATTTTCATCTCCTTTCGAATGGTAATACCTGGTATTGGTCTAAATGGATGGCAACGAGGTTCTAAAATTCCAGATCCATGCAAGATCTTTGAGATCAATATTCCCGGCTCAAGCCGCTGGTTTAATATATGTTGATATATTATATGTATATAATATATCAACATATTATTTAAGTCAACTACCAGTTTGTATAATGCGCTTATAATTCTTTACAAGTGAGGCAAGTTTGATGAAAACCACCCTTACCGTCACAGGCTGCGGCAAGGGTAGGAACTGTCGGGTGTTTTTATTGCGGGATTGCAACCAGCATATCCCCCAGAAGACGGCAATTTTGAACCAAGCAAACCCGCGAGTTTACCTGACCCGTCTCACTCGCTCAGAGAAATCTTTTCCGGGATGTGGACAATCCCATCTTGATAACGACAACCGTCCGTTAATAGGTGAATCTTCAGATCGGATACCGCCACAGGTCTCCCGTTTTCCACGTCGGCAATATCCGTGTGAGTGATCCGGCTGCCATCCACCAGCGTGACCGCGCCTGAGCCATGGACCGTGATACTGGCGTTATTTTCCACAACCGCAGCAGTATCCTCATCCAACCCAACACCCAAGACGCCGGGGTGCGTCGCGACCGCGTAGATCAAACGTCCCAGCCGGTCGCGCTGGCGGAAATGCTGGTCAAAAACAAACCGGTCGGTAAACCCCAGCCCGGGCGAAAATTGAACGATCTTTTCACGTGGGCTGGGACCGCCTTTTCCGTAGGCAATCATTGTCTTCGAAAGGATCGATGCGCCTGCGCTGGTCCCACCTAGCAGGCAGCCCCGCCTATAAGCATCATGCAGCTCTGCTTCCAGGGCTGTACCGCCCAGGATGGAAGCAATCCTCATTTGTACTCCGCCGGTCAGGAAAATGCCGGTTGCGCCACGGATGGCATCAATCTGTTCGGGGGCGCCCGACTCACTCCGCGCGCGAAATTCAAGCGAGACGGCCTGCCCGGCGCCCAATTCCAGGCACTGGGAAACGTAAACGGCGCCAGTCTCTGCCAGCTTTGATGCCTGCGGCAGGATCACGATGCGGGCTTGCTGCCCGCCAGCCAGGCGGATGAATTCACGCATTATGGCGGGATCTTCCCTATCCATTGCGCCACCGATCGCCATTAATGTGGTCATTTTGTTTTCCTTTCCCGGTTGGAATTCCTTACGATCCATGCACAGATGTGGTGGTCACCGAATCCTTAATCAAGACCTACAGCTTCAATTTTTGAACCCCGCGCCAATGATCGCCCGGCGCCAGGATCACAGGCCGGCCAACCGCCGCAGATTCCACGCACACAAACTTCAGGTAACCATCCGCCTCCATATCCGCCATGGCTGCGCATTTGAGCGGGCCGGGGTTCCAGATGACAGCATCCCTAAAACCTTCAGTGCGAATGACCAGTGTTCGTTCACCATCCACCAACTGTAGTTCCGGGGGTGTATCCAGATAAATCCTGTCGACCTCGGAAGCGAAGGTAAGCCGCTCAGACTCCATAACCAAATTCCTGCCAGTGTCATTTGATTCCATGTATGACAACCCGGATAGATCCTTCACATACGCTTGGCGGGCATCAGCGACCCTCAGGTAGCTATGCAGAGCCGCTGTAAACTGGAAAGGCGATACATCGGTGTTGGTGATGGTCAGGCGCAGTTCCAGGGCCTCATCGGTCAGTAAGACGATATATTCAGCCAGGAAGCGGTGCGGCCACATCCCCCGGGTTAGCGCACTTTCAGATAGCCAGAATACTGCGCGTGCCTGCTCCCGCCTGGCCAGTTCCCACTCCAGGTTACGGGCAAAGCCATGCCTGGGCAGGCTGCCCAGCGTGGAGAATTGCGGGAATATTACCGGCACACCGCCGCGGATGGCTGTTCCCGGTCCGAACTCAGCTTTTGGGCTAAGAAAAAGCTGCTCAGACCCTCCAGCAGGTATCCACGAAAGCACATGGGCGCCCTGCAGGCTGATGCTGGAGCGCGAACCTTCCGATGTTTCCAAATTAACGATTGGCAATGGATGGGCTCCTGAGGCCAAATTAACGCCACCAGTTTACCATAGCCTGTCACCCACTGTGGCATCGCGCAGATTCACTCCCGAAATTGCGAAAAGTTCCTGGCAAAGGGCTTGCGTTATCTCGTCGACCGCCTCCTGCACCTGTGGGCACACGCCTGTATAAGCTTCGTTTTGCGAAGACTGGATGCCAAGCAGATGGACAGCACAGCCAAATTCAAGCGTCAGGTAACGCGCCAGCATCGAGAGAGGCAGGCTGTGGGAATTGGCGCTGATGCCACTGGTGGTTTCCCAGGGGATCCACACTATATCACCCGGTTCTGCATTCACCTGGGCGGCATCGATCAATAAAACCACCTGCGGCTGAAACTGCCGCAACTCAGCCGTGATATTTTCGGGGGCCTGCCCGGCTTCGATCACCAGCACATGGCTGGCATCATCTGAACGCTCCAGGCAGTTCAAACTGCGCGCCACCAGGATGCCAGCCGCATCATCCCCATTGAACTCGTTGCCCACACCAACCACTGCCACTCGAGGCAGGTCAGATCTGATTGGATCCCGCAGGATCCTGCTGAGCGAGTCTTTCCATGAAGGTCGCAACGTCGTCATCATTTCCATAGTACACCTCGAATGCTTCTTTTTTGAGGGCGGCCAGTTCCCAATCATCCCTGGACATGCCCATGCATTTAAATTTACAGTTGGCTACACACTGTCCGCAGTAAACACAGCGGTCCGTGTGGTATTTGAGCACAAAGCGTTTCGCCGCCCTGTCGAGCGTGATCAATTCAATCGCCGTGGACGGGCAGTCTTTGGTACACAGGCAGCAACCTGTGCAGTTGGCCGGGTTATAAACAAGTTTTCCTCTGAAGCGGTCGGACGTAGCCACCTTTTCGAATGGATAAAACTGGGTGGCAGGTTTCTTAAAAAACGACTCAAACACATCCCTCAGCATGGTTCCAATTTTCATGTCAACCAGCCTTTCCAGATGATCATCGCCAATATCTGTGCCAATACCAGGATCGCTCCAAAACGCCACCAGAGACCAACGGTCTGGTCGATTCGCAGGCGCGTCAGTACGGATTGGAACACGGCCATGACCAGCAGCAATACTATCGTCTTGAGCAAAAATGGCAGGAAACCATCCAGACCGCCCAGGTAGAAACTTGCCACCAGGGTGAGCCCAATCACCAGTTCAACTGATTTGCCCATATTGAAGATCGCCAGGCCTCGGCCGCTGTAATCGGTCAGCGAGCCTGCCACGATCTCAGTTTCAGCCTCAGGAGCATCGAAAGGCGGCAGTTCAAGCTTTCCCATTAAGCCGATCAAGGCCACCACGAAACCCACCGGCTGGGTAAGGATCAACCAGTGGCTGCCGCCGTAGGTATTGATCTCACTCACCTGCCAGGATCCGGCAGCCAGCGCCGGACCGAGCAGCGCCAGCAGGAATGGACCTTCATAGGCAAACATTTGTGTCAATACCCGCGTGGCCCCGACCAAAGAAAAACGGCTGTTGGTATTCCATCCCGCCAGACCCATTGACATGGTCAACAGGCTGAGCAGGTACACCGTAACGATCAGGTCGCCTGCAAATCCATGCACCGGGGCAAGACCCATCAGCGGCACGTAAAGGGCAGCCGTCAATGATCCGGACAGCGCCAGCACCGGCAGGCCAAAAAACAGCAAAAGGTTTGCCGCCCCAGGTTTGATCTGCTCCTTGGCGAATAATTTGACCATATCGGCGAAGGGTTGGAACCAACGC
>Ga0172368_10008812_pt1 | contig 10213 bp, 5 predicted proteins | sample Lak11m_FD_114540 | JGI IMG/M metagenome (GOLD analysis project Ga0172368, IMG submission 114540) | Freshwater microbial communities from Kabuno Bay, South-Kivu, Congo - kab_022012_11m | ecosystem: Environmental > Aquatic > Freshwater > Lake | place: Democratic Republic of the Congo: South-Kivu...
ACGGGGTTCTTATCCACCCCTTTCATCCTGCCGGTTTTGAGCGCGGCGGGCAAGCTGGACGCGGCTTTCAAGGTGCTGGAAAATGAGGCCTGCCCCGGCTGGCTGTATGAGCCGAAGCATGGCGCGACCACCATCTGGGAAAGCTGGGAGGGATATGATGGCAATGGACGCCCGGCGGCTTCCCACAATCATTATGCCTTTGGCGCGGTATGCGAATGGCTGTTCAACACGGTGGCGGGGATTCGGGTGGCTGGGGAGAACGAATTCCATATCGCGCCGCAGGTTGGCGGCAGCTTGACGCGGGCCAGCGCCAGCTACCACAGTGCTTTCGGCATGGTGGCCTCGCGCTGGGAATGCGCGGCGGGCGCTTTCCGGCTGGAAGTGGAAGTGCCATGCAACTGCTCGGCGCTGATCGTTTTGCCGGACGGCGAAACGCAGCGGGTCGGCAGCGGCAAACATATTTTCGAAAAGTAGGGGTTATGTGTGAATGTGGCGCGAAGCGCCACATTCACACACCTCTTTTTTCTAAGATGTTACACTTCTGGGTATCTGACCTGCTTGATGCGACTTTGCTATCAATTTAACTGTTCACCCTGGTGTGAAAACCCATCCCCCCAGCCCCCTTACCCCTTCGGGTGCGCTGAAGAGCGTCCCTTGCTCCCCGCCCCTCTAAGGGGCGGGGCCGGGGGTGGGGTGAGCAGTTACCTATGGATAAGAATTATGGATAACATCAAAACGTTTATCGCTCAACTAACCCTGCAAGAAAAAGCCGCGCTTTGTTCTGGCCAGGATTTCTGGCATCTGAAAGGCATCCAGCGCCTGGGGATCCCTGCGATCATGCTGACAGACGGCCCGCACGGGCTGCGCAAGCAAGCGGGCGCGGCTGACCATGTCGGGTTGAACGAGAGCGTGCCGGCCACCTGCTTCCCCACCGCTTCGGCCCTGGCGGCCACCTGGAACTGCGCCCTGGTGTGCGAGGTGGGGGCGGCCTTGGGCGAGGCATGCCGCCAGGAGAAGGTCAGCGTGATTTTAGGTCCGGGCGCCAATATCAAGCGTTCCCCGCTCTGCGGGCGCAACTTTGAGTACTTCTCTGAAGACCCTTACCTGAGCGGGGAGCTCGCCAAAAGCCATATTAACGGCGTGCAGAGCCAGGGAATCGGCGCCTCGATCAAACATTACGCGCTGAATAATCAAGAGACCCGGCGCATGACCAGCGATTCGCTTGTCGATGAGCGCGCTCTGCGCGAAATTTACCTGGCTGGTTTTGAGATCGCCGTCAAGGAGGCGCAGCCCTGGACGGTGATGTGCTCGTATAACCGCATCAACGGCGATTACGCCAGCGGGAATCGCCGCCTGATGAGCGAGATCCTCAAGGACGAATGGGGGCACCAGGGATTGGTCGTCACCGACTGGGGCGCGATGAATGATCCGGTGGAAGCCCTGAAAGCGGGCGTTGATTTGGAAATGCCCGGCGGCAGCACCGGCAGCGCAGAAAAAATTATCACGGCCGTGCGCGGCGCAGAGCTCGACGAAGCTGCGCTGGACCGCGCTGTGGAGCGCATCCTCGGCCTGATCCACAAGGCGGAACCAGCCCTGGCGCGGGAATTCGGCTGCGATGCGCAGGCCCAGCATGCCCTGGCCCGGCGAGCTGCTGGCGAAGGGGTGGTTTTGCTCAAAAACGAGGCCGGGCTGCTGCCGTTGGCGGCGGATGTAAAAATCGCCTTGTTGGGTGGGTTTGCCAAGACGCCGCGCTACCAGGGCGCAGGCAGCTCGCTGATCCAGCCCACCCGCCTCGAAAACTTGCATGAGGAACTGGGTAAGCTGGTGGGCGAGGCGAATATTGTTTACGCCCCTGGCTACACGGTCAAAGGCGAGCCTGACGAAAGCTTGCTCGAGCAGGCTCAGGCTGCCGCGGAGCAGGCCGGCGTCGTGGTCATCTGCGCCGGCTTGACCGAAATGGACGAAATTGAAGGCATCGATCGCAAGCACATGCGCCTTCCGCCGGGGCACCACGCTTTGATCCAGCGCATCGCCGCGGCGCATCAGCGGGTTGTGGTCGTGTTGAGCAACGGTTCCGCGGTGGAAATGCCCTGGGCGGCGGATGTTTCCGCGATCGTGGAAGGCTACCTGGGCGGGCAGGCCGGCGCAGGCGCGCTGGCAGATATTCTGACCGGGCGGGTGAACCCCAGCGGCAAACTGGCCGAGACCTTCCCGCTTGCGTTCGAAGATACCCCAGCCCAGCCGTATCCAGGGGGGGCGGTGACGGTCGAATACCGTGAGAGCCTGTATGTGGGCTACCGCTATTACGATTCGGCCAGGGTGAACGTGCTTTTCCCTTTTGGCCACGGTTTGAGCTATACCAGCTTTGCATACCGCGACCTGACGCTGCAGCGCTCAGGCGAGAGCGTGACCGCCGCCTTGAAAATTAAGAATACAGGGCCGGTCGCCGGGAGTGAAGTCGTGCAGTTCTACGTTCGGGATGTGCAGTCCACCGCCTTTCGCCCGCAGAAGGAGCTGAAGGGGTTTGTCAAGCTGGCGCTCCAGGCGGGTGAAGAGCGCGAGGTGTCTGTCTCGCTGGGCCCGCGCGCCTTCGCGTATTATGACGCTGGCAGCCAGGCGTGGGTGGTCGAGCCGGGCGACTTTGAGATCCAGGTGGGCGCCTCTTCGCGTGATATCCGCCTGGCATCTGTCTTCCACATGGACCATGGCCAGGGCCAGGTATCTCAGCCGGATCGAGCTCGCCTGGCGGCCTATTACCAGCCGGACAAAGACGTGCGCTTTGGCCAGGACAGCTTTGAGACTCTTTTGGGCCGCCCCATCCCGCTCAATCCGGCGCTCAAAAAAGGCTCCTACAGCTTGAACACGCCTTTATCCGAAATGACCGATTCTTTCATCGGGCGGCAGTTGTATAAGCTGATGCGTGACGGCACCCGGAAAAGTGTGATCGGGAAAGAGGACACGCCAACCGCGGTGATGATCCTGAGAATGGCGGAAGAAATGCCGCTGCGCAGCCTGTTGATGAGCGGCGGTATGTTCGACCGCCAGAAGTTGGAAGCGCTGCTGTTGATGGCCAATGGGCATTTCTTGAAAGGGCTGCGCGCGTTGATCGGCATGGCCATCAAAAGATAAGCTGGCGGCAGCGGCGAGGCCAGTCCTTCCCCTGCTTTTTGAGAGCATCCTGGCAGCGCTATATCCCCGCGACCACCACCTGAACACCCATTTGAGATATTTGGACGCGCGCGCTGGCAGGCAGCGCGTCATCCGTGATCAGCTGGTGGATGGCGTTTAGCGGCGCAACCTGGACGGTCGATTCCGATTCGAACATCGAATGATCGGCCAAAAGGATGACCTCCCGCGCGGATTTGATCATGGTCTGCTTGATGGTGACTTCGGAAATGTTGGTGTGCGACAGGCCAAAGTTGACCGAGACCCCGCTGACGGTCAGGAACAGGCGATCCACCCGCATTTCGCGGATCGCATGTTCCGCGGTGGGGCCGACAAACGCCTGGCTGCTGATGCGCAGAACCCCGCCGGTGCCGATCAAGGTGATATCCGGGCAATTTTTTAAGCGCTCTTGAACAGGCATTGAGTTGGTGATGACCGTGATGCCTTTTCTCTCGCAAATCGATTCGGCCAGGTAGCCGGCGATCGGGCTGGCGTCAATAAACACAACCTCTCCGGGGTGAACTTCTTGCGCGGCCTGCGCAGCGATCTCGCGCCGGCGCTGCTCGATTTCGTCCTGGATCGTCTTTTTGGCGTCGACAAACTCGATCTCAATCCCAAACAAGCGCCCATATTCGACCAGGGAGGCGCACAGGTTTTTATACCATTCGTGTTCCCAAAAGCTGATCGCGATGCCGACTCTGCGGGGGGTCTTGTTTGCGGAAGTTTTTTTGTTGGTGTGGACCGGCATGGGCAGGATCAGGCGCTCGATTGCGTCCGGCCTGAGCTTCCAGCCATCCCCCGCCCTGCGGTAATATTGTTCCAGCGAGCCTTTTTCGACCACCGCATAGGGCGTCACAACGTGCGCTGGAAGGGTTTGGTGGTTGTAGGCCGCGATGGTGGCTTCCAGGCAGATGCGGGCAACGATTTCCGGAAACATGGCCAGGCCACCCCGGCAGTAGGGTGATTCGGCCAGCAAGCTGCGCATCGTGCTGCCCTCCAGGCCAAAGGGGATCACCATCAGGGCTTGCGGGTCGAGGCGCAGTTCCCGGCAGGCGCGGATGGCGCCCAGCGCGCTCTGGTCGTTGATGGCAAAGATGACATTGATGCGCGCATCGGTGGCGATCGCATCCTTGGTGAGCTGGTAGGCGGTCTCGTGGCGCGAGTGGCTGTTGAGTGAAAACAGGATTTCGCCTTCTCCGGCAACTTCCTGCAGGCCGTCGATGAACCCGCGGCTGCGCTCGACCGTGTTGGGCAGATGGTAGGTTAAATCCAAAATGTAAGCCTTGCCGCCCCAGCAGCGGTTTACATACGCACCCGCCCATTGGCCAATCGCTTTCCCCGCCGCGTAATTGTCAATCGCGACACAGGTAATCGCATTCGGCAGCGGGATCGCTTCGGCGATCACCGGCAAGAAGCGTTTTGAAAATTTTTCTGGCACCAGGCTGAAGAAATTATCGGTGCTGCTGGAGGTGATTAACGCATCCAGGCGATCCAGGTTTTGTTGCGTTTCACCAAAGGCCGGGTCGGCTGTATGTTCGAGCGCGTGTCCTTTTAAAGAGGCGGCCCCGCCATGCGTCCTCAGAATTCGCTTGTTTTCAGCTAGAATTTCCAGGTCGCGCCGGATTGTGATTTCAGAAGCAGAACATAAGTGGCCTAACTCTTTTACGCTCAGGTAGCCATGATCGTCCACCAGTCCCACAATTTTTCCCCAGCGTTCGAGCGATTGTCCAGATTTGTTCATGTTTATCCCGTGTGACCGAAGCTCGTTTCCACAATATCTTTGCAAAGGGGATCGTAGTTTGTGAATTGCGGGCGAAAGCCGCAATTCACACCAACACCCTTTTTCCTGGGGATACTTTTGGAAAGTATTTCAGCAAAAAATTACCGGCTGTGATCGAATTGTTTTTAGATTAACCGATTAGAAGGCGGTTTTCAAGATCGAATTCGATCATATTGAATGAAAACGGTCTAAATATGACATTTGTCACTAGGTGGCATGTATTATGTTTTCTATACTTTGAAGAGTATTGTATTCTCCAAACGTGAATGTAAAAGTATAAGATTGGCTGCTCCGTGGAGCAAAACAGGAGGTGAAAAGGCGCTCGATGTTTTCTTTTAACGCTTGTATCCTATTTTTGACCCTTTGCTCGTGACTTGATGATCAGGAGAAAAAGAAAAGATGAAAATGAAAATGTCAAAGTTGCTTTCGCTGGTTTTGATTGTTGTGTTCGTCCTCTCCGCCTGCACGCCCGCGGCGACTCAAGCGCCAGCCGCCGAGCCGACCAAAGCCGCCGAACCCACCAAGGCTGCCGAGCCAACCAAGGCTCCCGAAGAGCCAAAAGCCGCCAACCCAATGGACTACATGAGCGCGGCCCGCGAGGACACGGTGATCTTTGACCAGCCGTATAAGCTGGAGACGTTTGATAACTGGAACCCTTACACGCCGGGCAACTCCTTTGGCTGGGGTATGTCGGAAATTGGGTCGGACGGCTTGATGTACCTGAACTACGGCGATGGTGAATACGTCATGTGGATGGCCGAATCGGTCACCAGCAATGACGCTGCGACCGAATGGACCCTGACCCTGCGCAAAGGCATCACCTGGCAGGATGGCGCGCCGTTCACCGCTGACGACATCATTTACTCGATCGACCTGCAGATCAAGAACGACAAGTTGGGCAACCATTTCTACTGGGTGGAGTGGTTGGACAAGATGGACAAGGTCAACGACCAGACGATCAAGTTCACGCTCAAGAAGCCCAATGTGCGCTTCGCGGCGGAACGCTTTGGCGGCGCGTTGGGCCTGTTCCAGGATGCCTATGTTCCCAAGCACATCTGGGAAAAAATCGAGGATCCAACCACCTTCAAGAACTTTGACCTGGCCAAGGGCCTGCCGATGGGCACCGGCGCTTACATTCTGGCCAAAGTCACCACGAATGAAGTTGTGATGGTCCGCAATGACAACTGGTGGGGCGCCAAGACCGGCCTGGCCAAACTGCCTGAGCCAAAGAAGATCGTCTACACCTATGTTGGCACGGAAGAAGTCCGCACGCAGACCGCGATCGACAACGGCTTTGACAGCATGCAGGACATCACCCCCGGCGCGCTGGAAGCCATCCTGGCCCAGAATAATAAATGGGAAGCCTGGTATAAAGAGAAACCCTATTCTGCTCCCGATCCATGCGCCCGCATCCTTGCCATCAACTCGGCCAAGAAGCCCTGGGACGACAAGGACATGCGCAAGATGCTCAGCCTGGTGATGGACCGCAAGCAAATTGTCGACATCGCCTATGAAGGCTCGACCACCCTGGCGGCTTACTACTGGCCGGCTTACCCCGCCATGAAGCCCTATGCGGACCTGATCGACAAGGCCACCTATGACGCGATGCTGGTTCCGAATACGGATAAGGCCGCGGAAATCCTGACGGCCAAGGGCTACACCAAGGGCGCCAAGTATTGGGCCAAGGACGGCAAGGACCTCTCGATCGAAATCCAGGTTCCGGAAGACTTCATCGAGCTGGTGCGTGTTGGCGATGTGTACGTCGAACAGCTGCAGAAGTTCGGCATCAATGCAACCGAATCCAAGCTCGGCGCGGTGTTCTACACCAATGCCAGCAACGGCGACTATGAAGCGCAGTCCAACTGGTTCGCCTGCGGTTCGATCAATGAGCCCTGGTCAACCTTGAATTCGTTCGCTGGCGAAGCCGCTCCTCTGGGCGAAGCCCCCAAGGGCCCCCCGATCAACAACCAGTTCCGCTGGTACAACAAGGAATACACCGATTTGGTTGCCGAAATTGGCACGACCAAGCTGGATGACCCCAAGCTGATGGAACTGACCAAGAAGGCCCTGGCGATTTTGTACGATGAACTGCCCGCCCTGCCTGCGGCTCAGTCGCGCAAGATCGTGCCGTTCAACAACACCTATTGGACCAACTGGCCAACCCAACAGAACTACTATCTGTGGCCGTGCAACTGGTGTTCTGTCTTTGCCTACGCGATGACCAAAATCGAAAAGGTCAAATAGTAACCTCATCGCAGCATTCTTAAGACGTTAGGCTTGATATCAGGGATTGGCCGGGGATTTCCCCCCCGGCCAATCCCAGAGATTTTTCAAATAGTGTTATTGATCGAATCTTCTCAGAAAAAAGGGGTGAGTTGTGTGTGAATTTGGCGCTTTGCGCCAAATTCACACACAACTCACCTACTTTTTGAGATGATACTATTGATCCTTTCTTCATCTGGAGCAAACTTATGGTCGGTATGACCCGAAGCTATTTAGTCCAACGCATCCTGATGTGGATTTTGACCATCTGGATCGGGGTGACACTGACGTTTACCATCCCGCGCCTGAGCGGAAGCGACCCTACCACCGCGATGGTCTTGCGCATGATGAACCAAAGAGGGTACGTTGAAAACGCGGACAAAATTATTGAGACGTATAAAGAGAGCTTTGGTCTAAACGATCCCTGGTATGTCCAGTATGTGCGCTATTTGTGGCAGGTGATGAAATTTGACTACGGTTTTTCTTTTGCCAAATTTCCCACCGCGGCCTGGGATATTGTGACCCCGGCCCTGCCCTGGACGTTAATTCTGCTTTCGGTCGCAGCGGTGCTTTCGTTTGCGATCGGGGTGACGGTTGGTTCGCTGATGGGCTGGCGCAAAACGCCGAACTGGCTGCAAGCGATCCTGCCGGTCAGTTTGACGTTTACATCGATTCCTTACTTTATGTTTGGAATCTTGCTGATTTCGATTTTTGCCTTCAAGCTGCATTGGGTGCCAGCCACGGGCGGCTACTCGCGCGATGTGGACCCCGGCTGGAACCTGCCGTTTATCAAAGATGTGATCATGCACGCGATTCTGCCCCTGGTATCGATTATTTTGACCTCCATGGGCGGTTGGGCGCTGGGCATGCGCGGCTTGATGATTGGGATTAACAACGAAGATTTCTTCCTGCTGGCGCAGGCAAAAGGACTGACGCCTGCCCGGATATTTTTCCGCTATGGCATCCGCAATGCGATTCTGCCAGCTTTGACCGCCTTTGCCCTGGGTTTGGGGGCGTTGATTGGCGGGTCATCCCTGGTGGAATGGATTTTTGCCTATCCAGGAACTGGCTATTTCCTGTACCGCGCCATCCAGGAGCAGGATTATACGGTTGTACAGACCATTACCAATTTAATGATCATCATCACGGCTAGTGGTGTCCTCGTTATCGATTTGCTATATCCGCTGATCGACCCGCGGATCACATTCAAGCGCAATGTCACATCCTAGCTTTTTAATGAAAGGCCAGTGAACTATGGCAGTTGCAGTGTCAAAATCCAAAATCCGGGCTGATTGGCGTTTAAGGCTGCGGGAATCGCCCTGGATGAACACGAAATTCATCCTGGGCAGCACGATTATCTTATTGACCATTTTATTTGGTCTGTTGGGGCCGTTATTTTGGGATGTTGAGCTGGCCTACACCGCCTCAACGCCGCTTAACAAGCCTCCGATGTGGATCAAGGGCGGCATGCCCGAATATCCTTTGGGGACCGAGAGCAATGGCCGCGATATGCTGGCGCAGCTGATCGTTGGCATTCCGGCCTCCTTAAAAGTCGGCCTGCTGGCCGCTTCGATCGGCATGGCGATTGGCATCTTGCTGGGCTCGACGGCTGGCTACCTGGGAGGCTGGTGGGATCACGTGATCCGCACGATCACGGACTCGTGGATGACCATTCCCAGCATGATGGTGCTGATTTCTGTCGCCACCTATGTGCGCATGCCGGATACAACCGCGATGGCCTTGATCCTGGCCTTGTTTGCCTGGCCTGGACCCACCCGGCTCATCCGCTCGCAGGTCTTGACCCTGCGTGAGAGAGGCTATGTGCGCATGGCCCTGTTATCGAATGTGCCGCCGTTGGAAATTATGCTGGTGGAAATGGTGCCGAATATGCTGCCCTGGCTGGCGGCGTCTTTAACCGGCGGCATCTCCGGCGCGATTCTGGGCGCGACTGGGTTGGAGGCGTTGGGGTTGGGGCCCACGCGCGTGCCTTCGCTGGGCATGATCATCAACTATGCGCTGCGCAGTTCGGCCCTGGTGCGCGGCATGATCCACTGGTGGCTGCCCCCGATCCTGGTCTTAATTATCATCTTTACCGGTTTCTTCCTGATGACGGTTGGCCTGGATGAGATCGCCAATCCACGCTTAAGGGGGACCTCCAATGGCCGCTGAAAAAAAGGTGCTTGAAGTCAACGACTTGAGCGTGCAATACTTTACCCCGCGCGGGGCGGTGATTGCCGCCAACTCGGTCAATTTATATGTGAAGCAGGGCGAAATTGTCGGCCTGGTGGGTGAATCGGGCTGCGGAAAAACGACGGTCGCCATGGCGATCTTACAAATGGTGCAGTCGCCCGGGCGGATCGTGAACGGTGAAATTAAGATCGCCGGGAAGAACCTGGTCGGCATGCCGGAAAACGAGCTGCGCCGCGTGCGCTGGAAAGACCTGGCGTTGATCCCGCAGGGCGCGATGAACTCGCTCAATCCGGTGATCAAAATTAAAGAGCAGATGGAAGACGGCATTCTGGCGCATGAAAGGATCGGGAAACGCGAACTGAAGGAAAAAATCATGCGCCTGCTGAACGACGTCGGGCTGCCGGAGCGCGTCTATAACATGTTCCCGCATGAGCTTTCCGGCGGCATGAAGCAGCGCGTCTGCATCGCCATGGCGGTCTCGCTCAATCCCGCGATGATCATCGCCGACGAGCCGACCAGCGCGCTGGACGTGGTGGTGCAGCGCATCGTCGCGCAAACGCTTTTGGATGTGAAGTCACGCCTTGGGGTCTCGATGATTATGATCGGTCATGATATGGGCCTGCAGGCGCAGTTGGTTGACCGTGTGGCGGTGATGTATGCGGGGAATCTGGTGGAGGTGGGGCCGGTGGGCAAAATTTTTGAGCACCCTTACCATCCCTATACTCAGCTTTTAATCGACGCGATCCCCTCGATTCGCGAGAAAAAGCCGTTAAAAGTTACCGAAGGCCTGACCCACGATCTGCGCAACCCGCCGCC
>Ga0172368_10008813_pt1 | contig 10213 bp, 15 predicted proteins | sample Lak11m_FD_114540 | JGI IMG/M metagenome (GOLD analysis project Ga0172368, IMG submission 114540) | Freshwater microbial communities from Kabuno Bay, South-Kivu, Congo - kab_022012_11m | ecosystem: Environmental > Aquatic > Freshwater > Lake | place: Democratic Republic of the Congo: South-Kivu...
ACTTCGCCGTGGGCTTCTTCAACGCGACGCAGCGCGGCAGTCCGGGTTCGAAGGCGCTCCCGACGCAGGCCGATGCGGACCTGCCCGGGGCGGGGCAGACGCAGGTCTCCGCGGATCCGCAGGGCGGAACACCCCCGGCACGGGCAGGTACCCCCGTGCTATAGAACAGCCCCATGCTGCGGCTGCTGATGCTCCGGCTGAGAAAGCCCCTGCTGGCGCTCGTCGTCTACGTGAACCTAGGCGCCTTCGGCTACTTCGTGCTCGGCCAGTACCTGCACCACGTCGGCGACATCAAGGAGGCGTGGGACCTCACGAAGTGCTTCTACATGGCCATTCTGACCTACGCGACCGTGGGCTTCGGCGACGTGCTCGGGGCCGACGCCACCGTCGCCGGTCAGACCTATAATTCCATCTTCATAATAGTCGGCATGGGGGTCGCGATCTACTTCTCGGCGCAGCTCACGGCATTCTTCATCGAGGGACACATCTCGACGTTCCTGGAGAGGGCGCGGATGGACCGGAAAATCGGCGAACTGCGGGGGCACGTGGTCGTGTGCGGGGCGGGCGACACCGGCGTCTGGGTGGTGCGCGAGTGTCTGGCGTCGGGTGCGCCCACGGTCGTCGTGGACCGCGACGACAAGCGGCTCTCCGAGCTGGCGGCGCAGCATTCGAGCCTGCTGTTCCTGCACGGCGACGCCACCCAGGACGACACGCTGCGCAAGACCGGCATCGTCCACGCCCGGGCGCTGGCCGCCGTGCTGCACAGCGACACGGACAACCTTTTCCTGACGCTCTCGGCACGGCTGCTGAACCCGAAGCTCCAGGTCATCGCCAAGGGCGTGTCGCCGGGCGCCGAGAGCAAGCTCGAGGGCGTGGGCGCCGCGTACGTGGTCACGCCCAACCGCATCGGCGGCATGCGCATCGCGTCGCAGATTCTGCGTCCGTCGGTGGTCACGTTCCTGGACCGGATGCTTCGGCCCGGCGTCGGCGTGCGCGTCGAGGAAGTCACGGTCGGCGCCGGCAGCGTGCTCGTCGGCAAGACCCTCCAGGGCGCCGACCTCCAGCGCCAGTTCGGCCTCGTGCCCGTCGCCGTCATGAGCGGCCCGGTCGCCAGCCCCTCGGTCATCTACAACCCGTCGCCCGATCACCGCATCGAAGCCGACCACGTCCTCGTCGTCATCGGCGACCCGCCCACGGTCGCGAAGCTCCGCTCGGTCGCCGGCGCCTGACGGCAGGAGGGCCTGCCTGGTCGGCCCCTCCTGTCCCGCATGGTTGACATAATGCATATTATCGGAAGTCCGGCCCTCGAAGTCCCCGTCTTGCCTGAGCTTTCCGGACGCCGCACCTTGGCTTGCGAGGTGGGGCCATGTCCGAAGATCCCGACATTCCGTTCGCCTTCCCGCGCGAGGCGGAAGTCGGTCCGACCGACACGGGCGACCAGGCGGTGCCGCTCGACTACAACCGCGTGTACGACAAGCCGGGGGGTCCCCACGTGGGCCCGGGTGCGGCGCTGAACGTGCCGGTGTCGCGCGGGCCGGCGAGCTTCGTCCTGGATCGGGGCGAGACGTCCGAGTCGGCTCTCGTGGGCGCCGAGCCCGAGCTGGACTCGCTGCGCTTCATGGAAGCCGGCACCGAATGGACGCCCGAGGCCGAACGCCGCGTCCACGAGTTGGATCGGCTTGTCGAGCTGCCGCGCGAAACGTAGGAGCCGGCGTTCGGCGTTCGACTGTCGGAAAAAGGCGCTCGACAGTCGAAAGTCGAAAGCCGGCTACTTCAGTTCCAGGGTCGCCTGCACCGCGCGCACCGGGGCGAAGTCGGCGTCGGACACGGGACCGAACCCGTCGGCCTGGAAGATGCCCGTCATGGCCTTGCGGCCCTCGTCGCTCTTCGGGAGCTCGAGCAACGCCGACCGGAGCCGCGCCGCCAGCTTCGGGTCGAACTTCTCGCGCACCGCGACGACGTCGTTGGGCACCGGCTCGGTCTTCTCGATGACGCGGAACTTCGCCGGGTCCAGGCCCGACGAGCGGCAGCCGTCGGCGACGAGCGGCTCGCCCGCCTTGCGCTCGTCCGATAGCGACGCGCCTGCGTCGGCACGGCCCTCGAGCACCGCCAAGCACACCGCTCGATGGTCCGGCAGGTCGACCTGACTGGCGAAGAACTGGTCGGGATCGCGTCCGAGCCGCTTCATGTGCGCGCGCGGGAACATGCGCCCGCTGGCCGAGCCCGGCTCCACCCAGGCCATCGTGCGCCCCTTCAGGTCGTCGAGCGCCTTGGCCGGCGAGTCCGCCCGCACGAAGATGACCGACCGGTAGCTCGTGAACCCCTCCCGCACGAGGCGCACCAGCGGCGTGAGCGGCCCGTACTCCGACGCGACGACGTAGCCGACCGGCGTGAGCCAGGCGCCGTCCACGCGCCCCGTCGCGATCGCCTCGGCCAGCGTCATCGCCTCGGCGAAGAGTTTCACCTGCACAGGGACGCCCAGCATCCGCGACAGATACGTGTCCAGTCCGGTCGCGGCGGCGGCGGCCGCCTCCACTCCGACCGGCCGCGTGATGCCCAGCAGCACGGGCTTGGTGTCGGTGGCCGGCGCCGGGGCCGGCAGTTCGTCGGATGCGACCGCCTTCGCCGCCGCTTCTGCGGCCTGCCGGCGGCAGCCGGCCGCATCCTTGGCCTTGGCGCAGGCATCCGCAGGAGCGTCGGATTTCTTCTTCGCCGATCCGGCGGCCGCAGGCGCGCCCGTCAGCGCCACCGCCGCTCCGGCCAGAACCGCCATCCAGCCCTGCCGCCGCATCCGCGCCTCCGTCCGGTCGGGACACCCCCCGCCGGGCCCCCAGAATAGCGGTTTTCGCCTCCCGGCGTCGGCCTTTCGGGGTGGCTCGCCCCGGAGGGCGGTCCGCCGCTCCCTTCCGCCCTCCCGCAGGCGCCCCTTCCGTGTCTTCCGGGGGCGCCGGCGCCTGCGTACGTTGCCGGTGTGCGGGCAGACCCGCGCACGAGCCGGCGGGCGGCGCGGGAAGACGGGCGGCGGAGCACGGGCGCGGGACGATGCGGACAATTCCGGCGGCGCGGGCCGCCGGGCGGGAGCGGCGGCCACGGGCCGCACGCGGAGGCAGGCATGGCGCAGTGGAACGAGGGCGCATCCGCACCGACGGGAGGCAACGGTTCCGAGCACCCCGGAGTGCCGGGCGAGGCGGCGCTCCAGGAGCGCATCGAGGAGACGATGGAGGCGGCCCGGCGCCAGCTCGACGAGGCGCTGGAGACGGCGGCCGACTTCGTGCGCCAGCGGCCGGTCGTGTGCCTGGCCGGGGCCGTGGCGCTCGGATTTCTCGTGGGAAAGCTGGCGTCGCGGCGCTAGGGCCGTGCCGGGGGACGGATGCCGGAAGACGCGGGGAGGGCCGAGCGCGTGCTGGAGCATTCGCGGGCGCTGGGCGACGACTGGCGCGGGCTGCGCGACGAGCTGTCTGCGGCGGCGCAGGAGCTGCGCGGACGCGTGGACGTGATCGGATCGGTCCGGGCGCACCCGCTGCGCACGCTCGCGTGGGCGGCCGGGGCGGGTTATATTCTAGGCGGAGGACTTTTCACGCCGCTGACGAGGCGGCTGCTGGGCGTCGGGGCGCGGGCGCTGCTGGTGCCGCTGGTGCGCAGCCAGCTCGCGGCGGCGGCGGGATCGGGGCCGCGCTGAGCGGGCGGAGACGAGAGGCAGAGCCGGCGGCCGCAGAGGCCGCCCGGGCGGGGGGGCGACATGAGCGCATACGACAGGGCGGCCGACCGGGCGAGAGACGCGTTCCGGAACTTCTCGGGGGACGACATCCTGGACACGCTGGGGCTGGTGCGCAGGTCGCAGCAGTCGGGCTGGTGGTGGACGGCGCTGAGCGGACTGGGCATCGGCATCCTGGTGGGCGTGGGCGTGGGGCTGGCGTTCGCGCCGACCAAGGGCAGCGAGCTGCGCGGCACGCTGGGCGAGAAACTGCGCCGCAAGCAGCTCGAGGCCGTCGAGGCCGTGCGGGGCGTGACGCAGTAGGACGGGCGGCGGAGCGAGGGCCTCCGACCGGAGTGCGGCCGTCTCGGCCGCACTATCGGTCTGCGGCCGTCCCGGCCGCAGGGTGCATCCCCCGCGGAATGCGACCTCGTGCAGCCGGGTCGGCCGCACACCGGTTGTGCAGCCGAGACGGCTGCACTCCGATCGCTTGCGCGAGGCCGGCGAAAGGTGGCGGGGCCTGCAACGGCCGCTCCCCCCTTCCCCGCTGCCGGAAGCCACGGTATACACGGGCGGTTCCCCCTTCGCCCGGAGGCCGGCGTGAACGAGATCGAGATCATCTACCTTCGCTTCCCCGTCCACCCCAACATCACGGTCATCCAGACCGGCCCCGGCATCGAGAAGATCGTGCGCGAAGGCGCCAGCTACTGGATCATCGGCACTTCCGACGGCCCGCTGGCCGGCAAGAAGGTGGAAATCCCCGCCGACAACATCGCCGCCGTCCAGTGGAAGGTCGAGGAGACGACCCAGGCCTGAGGCGTCCGTCGCACGGCGGCGCTCGCTCCCGGACTCGCCCGGGACGAGCGGTCGCGCGCCCGCGGCCTGCGATCCGGGGGACCGGATGGACCCGACCCAACGCCAGCTCGACCTGCTGGCCTTCCTGCTCCAGTCGCGCGGACGAGTGTCCAAGTCCGCGATTTTCGACGCTTTTTCGGACGAGTACTCCGCCTCGGCCGACGCCGCCGAACGCAAGCTCGCCCGTGACAAGACGGTGCTGGAAGAGCTCGGTGTCCCGATCCAGTGGCACCCGGCCGACGACGACGACGGCGAAGGCTACCGGATCGACCGCTCGGCCTTCTACCTGCCCGACATTCCGCTCACGCCCGACGAGCGCGCCGCGCTGCACGCCGTCGCGGCCGTCGCGCTGGACACCGCCTTCCCGCTGCGGACCGAGCTGTCCTTCGCGCTCGCGAAGCTGCGCGCCCGCTCGCCGGCCGATCCGCGGCCGTCGCGGCCTTTCGTCTACGCGCGGGCCGCCGGGGCCGGCGAGGTGGAGGACTGCATCGCCCGCGCGCTGGCCGATCGGCGCCGCCTCCGAATCCGTTACTCCGACGACCGCGAGGATCGGGACGTGGATCCGTGGGCCTTCACCGCCCGCCGCGGACGTTTCGCCATGGTCGGCTTCTGCCACCGGCGCGACGCGGTGCGTACCTTCTACGCCGATCGCATCCGGGTCTGTGCTCCGGCGAATCCGGCAGCGTCCGGGCCCGAGTTCGAGGTGCCGGCCGACTTCGATTCGTCCGTCCATTTGCCTGCGCACTCGTGGCAGCTCCGCGTCCATGCGCCGGTGGAGGTCGACTTGGAGTTCGCGCCGGATCTGGCGGAAAGCGGCTCGCGGGCGCTGGGTCTGGAGCCCGGATCGCCCTGCCCTGCCACATACGTGGAGGGACTTGTCGCGGAGGTCCTGGCGCTGGGCCCGGGCGCGACCATCCGTTCGCCGGACTCGGCGCGCGCGCTTCTGGTGCGGCGTCTCGCCCCGCTCGCGCGGCGGCTGCAGGAGGCGCCGTGAACGAACGGCTGCGACGCCTGCTGGTCGTGGTTCCGGCGGCGAGGGCGCGGCCGGGCATCTCCGTGCAGGAACTTGCCCGCCAGCTCGACTGCAGCGTCCAGGAGTTGCGACAGGATCTCGACTTGCTGCCGCTGGTGGGGTCTCCGCCGTTCTGTCCGGACGACCTGGTCGAGATCGACGTGCAGAACGACCGCGTCTACGTGCGACTGGCGCAGTCGTTCGAGCGGCCGACGCGGCTGAGCGCCACGGAGGCGGCGGCGCTGGCGGCGGCGGCGCGGCTGCTGGCGCCGGGCGACCCGGTGCTGCACGGAGCGGTGGAAAAACTCGCGCGCGCGGTGTCGCCGGCGCAGAAGGCGCTCTACGAGGCGCTGCTGCGCCGCTTCGCCGAGGCGCCGGCGGACGCTCCGGAGGATGTCGCGCGGAGCGTGGATCGCGCGATTTCGCTGCACCGGGAGCTGGAAATACTCTATTTCGCCAGGACCGAGCTGGCGGCGCGGGCGAGGGTCGTGCAGCCGCGGGCGACGGCGACGGTGGACGGCGTGCGGTATCTGAGCGCCCGCAACGAGGCGGGTGCCGAGCGCATGTACCGGCTGGATCGCATCGCGCGGGCGACGGTGCGCGAGCGGCGCTTCCCGCCGCTGCCCGAAACGGATCTGTCGGAGGCGGCGCGGCGTGTGGCGAGCCTGGAGTCGTGTACGGAGCTGCCGCGGGCGACGGTGCGCTTCGCGCCGGCGGCGGCCGCGGCGGCGCGGGCGCGTCATGCCGGGGCGACGGCGCTGCCCGACGGGGGCGCCGATGCGTCGGTGGCGTACACGTCGCTGCCGTGGCTGGTGTCGTACGTGCTTTCGTGGGGCGGCGAGGCGGAGATTGCCGCTCCGGAGCCGGCGCGGCGGGCGCTGCGCGAGGCGGTGGAGCGGGCGATGGCGGCGCATCGGAAGGATGAAGAATGAAGGATGAGGTATGAAGGGCGCCCCGCTCACCTGGAGCGGAGTAGAGGGTTCCCCGCTTGACTGGGGGGTCGGGGAGGGGGCCGGGAGATGCTCATGACGATGCGTGAACGCGTGGCGAAACTTGAACAACTTCGGGCACTTGCGCGGGAAATGGGCGGCAAGGAGCGCGTGGAGCGCCAGCGTGCGCGGGGCAAGCTGGACGTGCGCTCCCGCATCGACCGGCTGTTCGACCCGGGCACGTTCGTCGAGCTGGGGATGCTCGCCCGCAACAACGGCGACCTGCCCGAGGAGGAGCAGAAGCCCACTCCGGCCGACGGCGTCGTCACGGGCTTCGGGAACGTCGATGGCCGCCCGGTTTGCTGCGCGGCCTACGACTTCACGGTGCTGGGCGGGTCCATCGGCGAAATCGGCGAGACGAAGGTCGCGCGGCTGCGCTCGCTGGCGCTGCGCGAGCGCGTCCCGATGGTGTGGCTCGTCGACAGCGCCGGCGCGCGCATCGGCGACTCGGGCTTCGGCGGCGGCGGGCGCGAAATCAGCCGGTTCGCCGACACCGGCTACCTGTTCCGCGAGCAGGTCGTCATGAGCGGCGTCGTGCCGCAGGTCGCCGCGATGGTCGGCCCGGGCGCCGCCGGCACCGCGTACATTCCCGGGCTCGCCGACTTCGTCCCCATGGTCAAGGGCAACAGCTCCATGGCCATCGGCGGGCCGTACCTCGTCAAGAGCACCGTCGGCGAGGACATCTCGGAGGAGGACCTGGGCGGTTCGCGCGTGCACAACGCGATTTCGGGATGTGCGGACGCGGAATACCCCGACGACCCGACGTGCCTGGCGGCCATCCGCGAGTACCTGGGCTTCTTCCCCTCGCACTGCGACGAGGCGCCGCCGCGCGCGGCATGCACCGATCCGGCCGACCGCCGCGAGGAGGCGCTTCTCGACATCGTGCCGGACGAGCCGCGGCGCGCCTACGACGTGCGCAAGGTCATCGCGCTCGTCGTGGACCACGGGCGCACGTTCGAGATCAAGCCTCTGTGGGCCAAGAACATCGTGACGGCGCTGGCGAGAATCGACGGCCGCCCGGTGGGTATCGTCGCCAACAACCCCATGTTCTACGGCGGCGTCCTGGACGTGAACGCGTCGGACAAGGCCGCGCGGTTCGTGAACCTGTGCGACGCGTTCCGCATCCCGCTGGTGTTCCTGCAGGACGTGCCCGGGTTCATGGTCGGCAGCAAGGTCGAGCAGGCCGGCATCATCCGGCACGGGGCCAAGTTCCTCTACGCCACGAGCAGCGCCACCGTGCCCAAGCTGACGGTTATTCTACGGAAAGCATACGGCGCCGGCTACTATGTCATGAACGGCCGGGCGTACGAGCCGGATCTCATCGTGAGCTGGCCGGGCGGCGAGATTTCGGTGATGGGCGCAGAGGGGCTGGTGTCGATCGCAGCGGCGAAGGCGCTGGCGGCGGCCGAGGACCCCAAGGCGATGCAGAAGGCGCTCGCGGACGAGATCCGGCCGCACATCGACATCCGGCGCGTGGCGGCGCTGGGCATGGTGGACGACGTGATCGACCCGCGCGACACGCGGCCGCTGCTCGCGCGCGCGCTGCGCTTCACCGAGAACAAGCGCGTGGAGCGGCCGCACCGGCGGCGCGAGGTGTCGCCGGTGTAGGAACGGCTCCGATCGGAGACCGCGCTGCGTCGCTTCGGCAGCTTCATTGTGCGGCGCAACATGAAGCGGGGTGCCTGGCCCGTGCCCGGCCGTTTTGACGGGCGGCGCGGACCCGCGCATACTGAACAGGGGTTCTTCAGGAGGTTCCGGTGTCGCACAGCTTCTCCCAGTCCGGGCCGCTGCCTCCTCCGACGCTGCCGCCGCCCGTCCCTTCGCCCGGCTACCTTCGCGACGCGGAATGGCTTTCGGCGAATCACGGCGAGGTTGTGCGCCAGTTTCCGGACTGCTGGGTGGCGGTGCTCGACCAGAAGGTGGTCGCCGCGTCGGCGGACCTGGCGGAGGTCGAGCGACGCGTCCAGGAGAGCCATCCGGGCGCCGAGCCGGTCGTCGCCTTGGTCGAGGGGCATCCGGGTTTCTACGCGAATCGTCCTGCGGCTTGAGCGCTGGCCGCACCCCGACCTCGCGGCAGCAGGTGTTCACGCCCGCAACCTTCGCCTCGCCACTTGGGTCGCTCTCTGGAACGGCGACGCTTGGGGAGCGGTGCATGAAGGCTGGATCGACACCGGTTCACCCTTGACCCTGCTGCCGCAGGTGGTCTGGGAGCCGGCGGCGCGGCGCCCGCTTGCGACGGGGCTTCGCGTCGCGGTCGGAGGCACGAGCGTCGCCGCGGACCTGGCCGAGCTGTACTTGGCTCTTGCCGACGAGCACGGGGCGGCGACGCCGCCGCTACGGGTGCGCGCGTACTGCTGCTTCTCGAGCGCGATCCCCATTCTTCTGGGCGTCGAGGATCTGCTGACGAGGTGCGTTCTGAACTGCGACGGTCCGGCGGGGGCGGCGTTTCTGGACTTCCCGTAGCGGGCACGCGGGCCGGAAACGAGGCGGCCTCGTGTACTGCTCGGCGTGCAGGCCGGCCCCGTCAAGCCCCTCCTGTGCGGGCCTGTGCGGGCGAGGGCGCCCTCCCTGAAGGGCTGGCGGACGGACGAGCGATGGGCGCGCGGCGCCCGACCCGCCATACTCCTGCCGGAGGATGGTGCGATGCGGATCGCCGTGGAGCTGCCCGAGGATCTCGCCAGAGTGCCGAGAGAGCGGCAGGAAGAACGGGCTCGCTTCCTGCTCGTGGTCGATGCGGTGCGCGAGGGGCGGCTCACGCGCGGCGCGGGCGCGCGCTCCCTCGGCATGACGCTCGACGACTTCCTCATCGCCGCGGGCCCGTTGGGGCTGTATGCGATCGACTGCGATCCGGCCGATTTCCAGCGGGAACCGGACGACATCGCAGCGCGAGGAGTCTGACCCGCGGGGGCACTTGTGCTCGTCGTCGCCGGCAGCCCCTATGCGGACGGCTGCAGCCCCTCGAGCAGCGCTTCCGGCGCGATATCCTGACCGTGCGGCCAGGTCACGGCTCCGAACAGGATGCCGACCTGGCGGAAGTAGTGCTCGTCCAGCAGCTCGCGGAAGACACCGTGCCCGAGATACGGCGTCAGGTCGAAGACGCCGGTGCGCCCGTCCTTCAGCTCGACGCGGATGCGCCGGTCGCCCAGCGGCTCGACGCATGTGACATCCCAGTGCATGCGGCCTCACAAGGGGGCGATCTTGTACGGGTTCTCGCCGCCGGCCGCCAGCTCCCAGTCGGCCAGCAGTTCGTCGCGGTGCAGCTCGATCCACGCCTGCACGAGCCGAAGCTGCTTGCGCGGAAGGCTCCCGGCCAGCGCCTCGCCCTCGGCGATGGACAGGGACGCCTCGAAGTCCCCGTACTTCGCGTGGATGTGCGGAAGCGCGTGCTGCCGGATGTCCAGCGCGTACATCCGGATGACGATTCCGTAGAACATCGAGATGACCGGCACGGCCTCGGACCTCCGCGATGCGCCATCGACGGTAGCCGCGCGGGCGCCGGGGCGTCAAGGCGGCCATCCGCCCGCGACTTGGCTACAACGATGGAGTTTTTCGACCGGCCGGCCACCTGGGGGACGTCGAAACGCGCGCAATTCGGCCTGTTTCCCGCATCCGAGACGAAGGCAGGCCGGGGCCCGCCGGCCCGATGTCGGACCCCCGTGCTAC
>Ga0172368_10008815_pt1 | contig 10211 bp, 9 predicted proteins | sample Lak11m_FD_114540 | JGI IMG/M metagenome (GOLD analysis project Ga0172368, IMG submission 114540) | Freshwater microbial communities from Kabuno Bay, South-Kivu, Congo - kab_022012_11m | ecosystem: Environmental > Aquatic > Freshwater > Lake | place: Democratic Republic of the Congo: South-Kivu...
CGATTTGTCCTCAACCGTTACTTGAGAATTGAGGATCTGATAAAAGTAAAGTAGAAAGATACTGTCAATCTTTTTCTCCTTGCCAGAAAAGAGCTCCTCGACCTGACAAACAAGGAGATCCTTCACAAACTCGGCATAAAGCAGGGCACGGTTATGCGGTTCACCTTTGATTAGGGCATTACGCAACTGAGTGTGCCAGGTAAGAATCCGTTGTAACTCATCAATGGTGGCCTCAGGTATTTTGTCACGTTTGTAATAGCCTGCCCAAGCAATCTCTTTGGCCAAAGACAACCCTTCGTCTAGAAGTTCGGGATTAAACGCTAGACGGCGTGAAAGGATACGGTTTATAGCATTGCGCCGGATAATATGCTCGTCCTTAAACTCAATCACATTACGGAAACGTTCATAGGCTAAGGCAAAGAAAGAAACGGTTTTGGAAACGTCAACCGACTCAGAACTTTCCGGTTCCGGTTTATTTAAAACTCGGCGTACCTCATTAATTAGAGATAGAGTTTGCGGTGTTAGATCGGTCATCTAGGTTTTTTCTGTTTAATCGAGTATAATTCTAACATAAAATAACTGCCTCTGTAGCTCAACGGATAGAGTACTGGTCTTCGGAACCAGGGATAGGGGTTCGATTCCCTTCAGAGGCACATGTTTGTATATTTGTTCATTATCATCGTTGAGCTGCTGCTATTTTTGGTCCTCTTCTTTTTTCTACTCTATTTTTTGAGTATGATTATCTCCGATTTTTTTGGAGTTCCCTTTGTACCCACTAGGCAAAAAACCCTAGAAGCGATTTTCGCCGAAATAAAAATTAAGAAAACCGATGTTTTTTATGATCTTGGTTGTGGCGACGGTCGCCTAGTTTTTTTTGTTAAGCAGCATTTTGAAATTAAAGCCACAGGCATTGAACTTAACCCTCTCTTAAACGCCTTTTCCCAAATTAAGGCACACTTTTTAAAGCTTAAGCAAGTTAGTTTTATTAAGAAGAGTTTTTTTGAGGTTGACCTTTCAAAAGCAACGATTATTTATATGTTTCTCTTTCCAGAGGTGGTAGAGCGCCTTTCAGCTAAACTTCGCAAGGAATGCCGCCGGGGAACGATTTTGATTTCACACGGATTCAAATTAAAGTGGCTAGAAAAGAATCTCTTTAGGGAATTACCGGGCAAACCCTTTGCTACTTACTACTATCGGCTTTAGGGCGCTTAATTTGCAAGGCAAAAGTTTTCTCTAGGTAAAGTGAGAGTTCCCCAAGCAAAGATTTGCCTGATTTGGGCTGGGAAAACAGACGCATGGTGACATAATCCTGATAAATACCAAGGTAAGCAACTCGTTTGAGCTCCTTAAACTGCGCTAAAAGCGCCCTTACTAGCTCGCTCCAATTTGTGCTTGAACTTAGTTTATAAGTTAAGTCTTCGATCAATTCTGGCTTATTATTAAGTTCGGGCAAAGGAGCCTGAGCCTGATAATGCTTTATAACCGCCTCCAAATTCAACTCTAAAGCCACAAACTCCGCTTTAAGCCCCACGTCATAAACAAGTTTGGGAGCGAGCTTACCTATCACTCCAATTTGGGAATCTTGCAGCATAATTTTGGCAGATTGTTGGGCATCAAAGATACTCTGGTCAGCCTTTGGCAGAAAATCGGGGTTGAGAAAGCCAGATTTTAAAACCACCTCCAAAATCCCTTTTAACTGTGCATACTCCCCCTTGAGTAATACTCCTAAGGTCAGTTGTTCGTGTGGCAAAGAGTTTACTTGCGGAAGATAAACGTTGGCAATCTCAAAAAGGCGCAATGAGGGCAAACCGCGGTTTTGCCAAGCATTGTGTAGTAAGGATGGTAAAAGGCTTTGGCGGAAATAAACTAACTCCTGCGACATTGGATTAATCATTCGAATAGAGTTCTTTGGCAAGGCAAACAAAAGGTTCTGTTTCTCGCTGATCATTGAGTAGTTGTAAATTTCAAAATAACCAAGATTTGCCAGCAACCCCTTTAAACGACTCTCAATTTTGTACTTTGCCTCATTTTGCCTAATATAGGGATCGGAAATGAATTGAAAAGGTGGAAGTATGGTGGGAATTTTCCCATAGCCGTAGATTCGGGCGACCTCCTCAATTAGATCTTCTTTAATTTGAATATCTTTTTCGCGAAAGGAGGGAATTTGGAAACGATACTCACCCTGTGAAGTGGAAACTAATTTAATCTCCAAGTCCTCAAGAATGCGAATTACTTCCTCTGGATTAATTTTTAAGTTCATATAGCGCTCCAAATCTGCAAGGTTTAGACTAATCTCAGGTAAAGTCCTCTGTTTCGGATTGCTATCGAAAATTCGAGATACAAGCTTTACCCCGGCTTGAGTATAGAGTGCCAAAGCCCGACAAATTGCCAAAAGCGCCAGCTGACTATCAGGGGAGTTTTCATTATAAGTTGCCGCCAAAGTCCGAATTCCCAAGCGCATTGAGGAACGGCGAATTCGCACTGGATCGTTGACTTCGGCAAAAAGGAGAATTTTTTTGGTGGAGGCGTTAACAACACTATTTTTACAGCCCATAATTCCCGGGAGATCAACAATTCGCTCTTGATCGTCAACTATTACTACGTCTTCAGCACTAAGCTGGTGCTCAACTCCGTCGAGAGTAGTAAGCCGCTCGCCAGTCTTGGCTTTCCGTAAGACCAATTTCTTGGTATTTAGCCGTTCATAATCGAAAACGTGTAACGGATAACCCACCTCAAGCATCACGTAGTTGGTAATGTCAATTAAAAAATTTAGTGAACGCACACCGGCGGCCGCTAACCGCTCTTTAAGCCAGGTAGGGGAACTTGGGGTTTTTCCGTTAGGAAGTTCCAGAACAACTGCTAACAGCCGTTGGGTAAGTTTAGAGGGATCCACAATTGTTACGGCAATCTCAGGTAACGCCTGCGAAACCGAAGCCACGGTTAACGGTTTTAATTGCGCGGGAATGTTTGAATAGTTAAGAATGGTTTTCGCTTCCCGTGCCAAACCATAAACAGAGGCTGTGTCAAGCCGATTATTGGTTACTTCAAGTTCATAAATCAAATCTTTACCCTGAGGGGTAATCCGCTCAACTGCCGGCCCAGAGAGCGAAAGCAGTTTCTGCAACTCTAAGGGCGTTACCTTACTTTTAAGATACTCCCTTATCCAACTGTCTAAAATCTTAATATTCATCGGGTTTGGTAGATATTCAACTCGCCGCTATACAAGCGCCGAATGTCGTTTAACTGATATTTCATCATATACACACGTTCCACCCCAAAACCAAAAGCCCAACCGGAGTACTTCTGGGGATCAACTTTCCCCGCCTTTAAGACATTAGAATGAACCATTCCCGCTCCACCAAGCTCTAACCAACCGCTTTTACAAACTCGGCATTTCTCGCCGTTAACCAGTTGGGTGCCATGACAGATCGTACAGGTAGTATCAATCTCAAAGGAAGGCTCAGTAAACTGAAAGTGATAAGGGCGTAGGCGAATTTTTACATCATAGCCAAAATACTCTTTTACAAAATGACTGATGGCTCCTTTAAGATGGCTAATACCAATTCCTTGATCAATGCACAAACCCTCAAACTGGTGAAACATCGGAGTGTGAGTAATATCCCAATTGCGCCGGAAACAACGGGCAATATTGATCATACGGACTGGTGCCTGAGTCCCGGCAGGCAGACCCTTTTTACGCCGCCACATTTCACGCACCTGCCCGGAGGAAGTATGCGGGGAGAGCACCATTTTGCCATATTCTTCACTTTTAGGGCCGTTTACAGCAAACGACTCAAACTCGTCACGTGCCGGATGAGAGGCGGGCATATTTAAACTATCAAAGGAGAAAAACTCATACTCAATCTCGGGATAATTAACCCGATAAAATCCAACCTTACTAAAGATCTCGGTTATTTGGGCTATTGTTTCGGTTATTGGGTGAACCGCCCCAATCTCCGGAGTAATCCCAGGAAGTGTGGAGTCCCCCACTACGGAGTCTGAGCGCTCCAAGAGCGCAAGCGAACGCGCTTCAAACTGTGCTAAAAAATCTTGCTTCTGTTGATTTAGCCTTTGGCCTTCAAGTTTACGTTTTTGCATATCGCCGATACTTTTGAGGGCTGAGAGTGCAAGGGTAAACTTACCATTTTTGCCTAGGTAAGCAATTTTAAGCTCTTCCAAATCAGCTGCCGATTGGGCAGCGGCGATTTGGGAGGAAATCGTATCCATGGCTCAAACTTCCTTAATTTTGTTGACTAGTCGCTCGAAGTAAACTTTATCCTGAGCGAGGTGCGCAAGAATCTTTCGGTCAAGAATAATTTGCTTAAGTTTGAGTTGATGCATAAAAACCGAGTACTTGATTCCCAAAGCCGAAAGCGCGGCATTAATCCTGGCAATCCAAAGCCGACGGATATCCCGTTTACGATGTTTGCGCCCGGCAAAAGCATACTCTCCAGCATGCAAGACAGCCTCTTTTGCCACTTTATAAAGCCGGCGCCGAGTCATCCGGTATCCCTTAGCCAATTCTAAGAATTTTTTGTGCCTGCGGTGAGTAGTAACTCCTCTTTTTACACGTGCCATATTATTTTCCTAATAACTTTTTAACTTTACGAGCAATTGTTGAATAAAGACTCTTAATTTTTTTCAGCCGACGGATTTGATTCTTGGACTTGTTTGTTTTTAAATGCCCATTACCATGACTCCGGTGCATTACTTTACCGGTTTTGGTAACTCGAAAACGCTTTTTTATTGATTTACGTATTTTTAACTTCGGCATTTTTGCTTTTGTCTACACTAATAATGGTTCGTAAGACTTTGCCGTGCATGGCAATCTCACTGACTATTTTACTACTTTTTATTCCCTGAATAAAGCTAATTAAAAAAGCCTTAGCTTGATCCTTTTTCCCGAGCTCTCGTCCTTTAAGCCAAAGGCTGATTCTCACCTGGTTCCCCTTCTCCAAAAATTGGCTAGTACGCTTTTTAAGCCGCGCCAAATCGTTCTCGGCCATGTACAACCCGATTTTCAATTCCTTAGTTTCGGTCTTACCCTTTTTTTCGCCCTTACTCTTTTTGGCCACGAGGTACAAATACTTGTTGAACTCAATTACCTTCGCAACCGGAGGAATTGCTTTAGGAGCAATTAACACTAAATCCTTCCCTTGTTGTTTGGCTATTTCTAAAGCCGCATTCCGATCCATTACTCCCAAAAGTTCGTTCTCGTCGTCAAGTACCCGCAAACTTTCGTCTTTAATATACAAGTTAATAGGAATAGACCTCTTTAACAGCTGTTTTTTGGAAATACTACGTTTTCTGATCAATGTGTGCTTTAAGGTCGCTAATAAAATCTGTTAAAGAAAGAACTCCCAGATCCTTTCCCGCCAGGGAACGGACACTGAGATACTGCTCTTTTTCACTACCCATTTTAACTTCTTTGTCCCCCATTATACAGAGATAGGGAACTTTTTGCAACGTGCTCTGACGGATTTTTGCCCCAAGGGGTTTACTATCTAGGTCTAACTCAACCCGGATGCCAGAGTCGATTAAACGACTCTCCACTATCTTTGCCGCCTCGGCAAATTTATCACTCACCGGAATTAAGGCCACCTGCACTGGAGCAAGCCACAATGGGAAAGCCCCGGCAAGGTGTTCAATATAGACCCCCATGAAACGTTCTAAGGAACCCAAAAGCGCGCGGTGAATCATAAACGGCACCTTTTCCTGACCGTCACTATCGAGATAGGTCATCTTGAAGCGGCCGGGAAGATTAAAATCGATCTGGATGGTTGAAAGCTGCCACTGCCGGTTTAGAGAGTCCTTAACTTTTAAGTCAATTTTGGGACCGTAAAAAACCGCGCCGCCAACGTCATAGACATATTTAAGGCCTTCAATCTCTTTAAGCGCATCGACTAAAGCTTTCTCTGCCATTGCCCACCCCGCGTCGGAACCGGCATATTTCGCCTTATTTTTAGGATCGCGTACCGAAACATTCATTTCAAACTCTTTAAACCCAAACGTTTTGAGGATATAGAGGGTTAATTCTAGGGCTTTAACCAATTCTGAATGTAGTTGATCGGCGGTACAGATAATGTGCGCGTCGTCTTGAGTGAACCCGCGCACTCTGGTTAGACCGTGCAAAACACCGCTTTTTTCGTAGCGATAGACTGTGCCCATCTCGGTATAACGTATCGGCAGCTCACGATAGCTGTGCGGGCGCCGTTTGAAAATTTTCACATGAATTGGGCAGTTCATGGGTTTTAAACGGTATTGCTCGTCTTCGATTCCAAAGGAGTTATACATATTTTCCTTATAGAAATCGAGATGCCCAGAGTGACCCCAAAGAGATTCTGTAGAAATATGTGGGCTAACTACTGGTTGGTAACCGCGTGCAAGATAGGTATTAAAGGCAAACTCCATTACTTTGTGGCGCACAAAAGCCCCTTTAGGTAACCAAATTGGCAGTCCTTGGCCAACCTCATCGTCAATCATATAGAGATCAAGTTGTTTGGCTAAAAGGCGATGGTCGCGTTTCTTGGCCTCCTCAATCTGATAAAGATACTCCTTTAGCTCTTTCTCATTCGGGAAAGCAGTTCCATAAATGCGCGTCAGCATTTTGTTCTTCTCGTCTCCTCGCCAATAGGCGCCGGCAATAGACAACAGCTTAAAATGCTTCAAACTCTCTTGGGGTTTATCAACATGGCCCCCACGACACAAATCCATAAACTCTCCAGACTGATAAAAACTTAACTTTTCTCCCTTTTTGGCGATTTCCTTCACCAGCTCCTCTTTGTACTGATTGCCTTTACATTCTGCCAAAGCCTGTTCAAGAGAGAATTCGTGCTTCTCAAACAGCTTCCAGTGCTTGGCAATCTCGTGCATCTTCTTTTCAATTAGGGGCAAATCAGCTTCTGAGACCTTCACACTACCCAGATCAAAATCATAGTAGAAGCCATTTTCTATCGCCGGGCCAATCGTTGGCTTGGCTTCGGGCCATAGCTCTATAACCGCAGCCGCTAATAAATGGGCGGCAGAGTGCCTAAGACTGTCTAGTTGTTCTATTTTGTTTTTCATGGATTTATTATAACTAAATTATTAATTGGTGTTACAAAAAAAGCCCCCTCTTGTGGGAGCTGTTGATTTGTAACCACCTCAACACTCCCCTTTAGGGGTTAGTAGTTGTAGTAGTTACAAATAAAAATTGCATTTAAAGTATTGTATTCGGATAAACGATATTTGTCAATCTGCACTAAAATCCTGAGTTACGCAAAGTAATGCGTTAAGACATAACGCCGCGTGACTTTCATTTTGAAGAGTATTTTAGCAAAACAATCAAAAGCTCCAATCCCAATTTGCTTGGCTTTCAGAATCAGTTTTGTAGGAGCTCTTCCAAGGAGAGTAAGTGCGCATCGTCACTTCAGAGTTCGTAAAATTAAGAATAATCAGTTCGCCCGCTTGATTGGCAACAAAGTACTGATAGTTCGCTAAAATCTGATAGACTGGAGTTGCGTTCAAATCTCCGTGTGCAGATTCTCTAAGCGCCGAACCATCAAGGCTGTTTCCATCGTGACCGCAAAAAACAAAACGGACATTATTGTTGGGATAAACCAGGTGTTCATAAAGTTCATCGCCATCGTATACGTCGGCTCCCAAACCATAACCATTACTAGCAGCATGATTATCACCTGACTCTAAGAGATCACCACTGGGTTGTAAATAGGCATGAGTAATAATAATTGCCGGAGTAGTATTATGACTGGCTAATACCTGGTTTGCCCAGGTAACCACTGCCGCTCGAGGTCCAAACTCTAATGAAAGAATGAGTAGCTCATCATCGGTATCTCCGTCGTTATCGGCATCGATCTCTAAAAGATGGTAGGTGTTATCGCTATTTAGACCATTGAAACTCCCACTTAGCGCCGTAAAATCGGATAAGGCAAAGTAACTGTTAAATACAGTGCTGTCACGGGTGTACTCTGCATAATCATGATTTCCGGGTAAAACTGAATATGGAATGCCGGCAGTTGTTAACTTCTCCATCTGTTCCTTTACAAACGGCCACTCGTTTTGCGGAGGGTCCCAACTGGGTGGAAGCACGGGATTGGAATCAAAATTCTGCACAATATCGCCAACATGAGCGGTAAAAACAATATTCAGTCTTGCCTGATTGGCAACAATCCAGTCAAGTTGGGCATCCATCACCACCGGCTTGTCTTTCACATAGCTTTGGGTATCGGGAAGAATAATTAAAGTGTAATTGGGAGTATACCACTGCGCATAAAGTGTGATATTTGTCGCCGCCATTGTGAAAGTATCCCCGGGGGCATAAGTTGTTCCCGAGCCGTCGGCAGCAGTATTCCAGCCTTCAAAGGTGTATCCAGACCTTTCCAGTTCACCACGCCCAAGCACGGTTACGGAAGAACCGTACCAATAGGTAGTGCTGTCGCTTGGAGCTGTTCCTCCCGTATTCTCGTTACCGTCGTATACTACCGCATAAGTTGGGCAGGTTGTAAAACGATGTACCGCTCTTACTCTGCGAAAGGAATCTTTATCACTTGAGCTAATTCCTCCTCCATCAAAGGAAAGTAGTTGCTAACTATTTATGAATAATGTTCTCCGTAATATTTGGTTACTGCAGCGCTCACTATTAAATCAAAGTAGTATCCATTTTCAATGCTCTGCCTTAATTCTGCCGAATTAATTGGAACCCATAAGCTCTTTGTACCGTAATTTTTCCAGGAGCCTCCATCTACTGGAATATCGAGATTGTAAATTACACTATTTATAGTTACGTTAACTTGAATATGGGGCATATTATCAACATCTTTAACCTGAATACTCTCTCGATCAATAGTTACCGATAAGGCTCGACTTTCATTTTCACTACTGTTATTAAGCCTAACTAATGCCAACCATCCATTAGGATCTTTTTTGAGCGGATAGGCATAACCGCGTACTAGATCAGCAAATGGAAAATTTAGATCGTTAACAAAGCATCGTCCGTGAGAACCAGCACTGGCATGCACAAATTCTGGAAATCCTGAGGTATTTTGGATTCCTGGGACTATTGCCGCAGCTCGTTCGCCAGGGGCATTGGGAGAGATAGCTAAGCTAAGCACCTCTTCCAAAGAAATAGTTTTGCCTTTTGGCAAAAGACTGTTCTTCTCGTCTGGCGGTAGTGGCAAAGCATCAGGTAAACTGAGAGACCGAAGCTCAAAAAAAGGATCATTAGTTTGATTAGTAAGATTATACCTTGCCTGAAGATCTGTAATCCCGCCAATTCTACTAACCTCAGATAGCTGCTGTTTATTTGGTTCAAGACAACCATCGAGGGTATGATATTGTGTACCCAAAAAATGAACAGCGCGCAAAGAGAAATTTATTGCTGGGTTATCAGAACCTTCAGAGGTATATTCATAACTATTATTCCCTGACTGAGAAACCACAGCGACTAAAACCCCTTCTTTAAAGGACATTGTTTGGAAGGAACCAAGAGTACCATCCTCCTTGAGTAGTATCCTCACATTTCCAGTTCCATCACTACGTAAATCTAGAACAATAAATTGATCAGTATTCCTAGAATAACTGGCGATTGCTTCTACCGCAATTAAAGTCGCTTGAGACGCCACTGTACTAAGATCGAGAATGGGGCTGACTTCAGGTTCTGTTTTCTCTATCATTACTATAGAAATAGATAATACTTTGTATTATACACAATAATATTTATTATGTCTAATTAGCCGGTTTTAAGACGGAGCAAGGTTTAGAAGTAAAATTTAGTTTAGTTATTCAGCAATAGAAACACCAACTCTACTATCAGTAATCCACTTATAAGGTGCATTGAATATGTTGCCCAGGTAATCTGGTTTGACAGTCTTTCCTAGCTGTATTGCAACATTTAGATTACGAACTGATAATGCTAGAGCTGCAGATTCATGATTATCAGTAAAATATGCGCTCATACCAACAGCTTCTAGATCTTTATAAGTAAAGGTTTTTATCACCTCATCAGTAATTAATAGATCGCCGGCATAAACTAACTTTGGAGTAAAATATAAAGTTGGAGGGTTTAGAAAAGAGAAAGTTAATCCTAAAGCTTTTGCTATCGTTCTATCACTAAGAGTTAGGGAAGCATAAGTAATATCGCCCCTATCATAAGGTTTATCAGTAACATTCCTTCTAACGGTAATATAATCAATTGGAGAGGACATTAAATCAAG
>Ga0172368_10008816_pt1 | contig 10211 bp, 5 predicted proteins | sample Lak11m_FD_114540 | JGI IMG/M metagenome (GOLD analysis project Ga0172368, IMG submission 114540) | Freshwater microbial communities from Kabuno Bay, South-Kivu, Congo - kab_022012_11m | ecosystem: Environmental > Aquatic > Freshwater > Lake | place: Democratic Republic of the Congo: South-Kivu...
TTCCAAAAAAAAAATTTAAGATGGGAAAACCGGGGCTGAATACTAACAATTATCTTTTTCACTTCTTCCAAATTTAAATGTATTCGGCGTATCGCTGATTTTTAATCTGCGTTTTAATTTTGCGCAGAATATTATTCTGTATGCCTTACCTTTTCACAGGTTATTAATCTGAGTGCATTTGATTTTTCACAGATTACTTCCTCCAATAATGGACTGTGAGACGGGAAATAAGAATGTTTCTACCGTATCGCAGATTACCAATCTGCGCCTTTTGTTTTTTTAACAGATTGATAATCTGTGGTACGGAAATAAATATAGTTTTCGTATTACTTTAAGGAATGATATTTTGCAGTCAATGATTATGAAACTAGAAAAGTAAATCAGTTATTTTTAATTCGTAATTATTCATTCTGAAAAAAGGGATTTTAATAATATGGAAGAACGACATTATCATCGACGTAATTTGCCTCATCTATATTACAACGATGGGATCTATTTTATTACATACCGGCTTAACAATAGCATACCGAATCATCTTTTGAAAGAACTCCATGAAGAGTTTGTTGAAGCTAGAAAAAATCCTACCAAACTTGACCTCTCGAAGCAAAAAATATTTAAAAAATATGACCATTTATTGGATGAAAACATTTTAAACTGCAGCCATCTCATTATTCCGGAAATTGCGGAGATTAACAAAAAAACGCTACATTATCCCGATAACAAAGATTATGCTTTGATATGCTACTGTGTTATGCCGAATCACATCCATGTAGTATTTAGATTCTCACCTTACGCAATTGTAGGGCGATTCTCCGAATCGCCCATGCATTTTGTTTTCAAATATCAATTTTTCGAGCGAAACAGAGTTTCGCTCTACAAGAATGCGTAAGGTGAGTTAGATTGTTAGAAAATTCTAGAAGTGTTAGTAAGATCATGCAGTCAATAAAAAGAATTTCTGCAAAAGAAAGCAATAAATATTTAGGACGTGAAGGCGCTTTTTGGTTAAGTGAAAGTTACGATCGGTTGGTAAGAGATGAAAAAGAATTATTTTTTACGATTGTGTATGTCGTAAATAATCCGGTGAAAGCAGGATTGTGCAAAACTCCGGAAGAGTGGAAGCATACGTATCTGCATCCGGATTATAAATAATGGTATGGATAGGTTTTCTCACAGATTACTAATCTGTGATACGAATAATTTGTTTTGTTTTTTCAGTTTGCTTCTTACAAAGGCGGACAGTGGTACGAAAAAAAAGTTAAGTTTTCCCCGTATCGCAGATTATTAATCTGCGAGCCTTCCCACAGATTGATAATCTGTGGTACGGAAAAGTTTTTTTCACAGATTGCTTCCGCCGAAGTAGAGCCAGCGGTGGAATTAATCCGTGCTTTTAACTTTTGCGCAGAATACTATTCTGCGATACGAATATTTTTGATTTACTTGCTAATCACGACTGCACTCCGGATTGAAAAATTTTTTTATTCACCGCAGAATACAACCGCTCATCGAATATTCTTAAAAAAATTTATGATTTTTAAGAAATACTACTTATTTTTGTTTAAGTGACAATGCTTATATCAATTAAAATAAAATAAAGGATAGTTAAATGAAAAAAACATTACTACTTTTTTCACTTGTTTTCTTGTTCGTCACCTCGCCCCAGGCACAAACTCCCATTAACACTACAAATATGGCAACCTTTAATGCGTACGCCGGAACTACTCCCGACACCGCAATGCCGTACTACAAAGATTTAGGCGTTAGAAGAGTTGTTGTTGCCGATGCCGACAACGACGGAGTTCAAGAAATTATTTCTACCGACTATACTAACGGCGGAAGAGTTCACGTTATGAAATATGACGGAAAAGGAAACCTTGAAATTGTTTGGTCTTCTCCTATCTCTCCATCTTCAAGCGGTTCAACGCCAAGATTTCCTCAAGTAGGCGATTGCGACGGCGACGGTATGCCCGAAATTATTTTTGAACAGTCCGGATTAGCGAGAATTGTCCTTTATGAATGGAATGGAACCGACTGGGGCACCGAACCGGCATTTGAAATTACAAATGATATGTTTGTTGCCGCAGGAGCTTATCCTGCAGCAACCGGAAATACATTAAGACTTAATAGAGAAGTTTTAACCGTAAAAGATTTTGACGGTGACGGCAAATCAGAAATTATCGGTCATTCTTACGGCCATAGCAACCGTGATGTTTATGTGTTAGGCGTTGAAAATGAATTCCCCGGTTTTGCTTCACTAGTTATTGAAGGAGGACTTCCGGGCACAACTCCAAACGGATTTGATTGGGCGAGCGGCTCTCATTGGTCATCAACGCCGGCTGATATTGATGGCGATGGCAAGTATGAAATCCTTAATCATCATTGGGATAATTTTGGAATGTGGGCTATTCAACCTACGGGAGCTAATACCTATGCTTACCCGGATAGTTCTAAACCGGGCGCATATTATAAGTATTCACCTGTGGATGCTAATAGTTATTTCGGTATTGCTGCTGTTGATGTTAACGGCGACGGCAGAGACGAACTTGCCGGAACGATGTACGGAAATAATTTTGATATGGTGTTATTCCAATTTAATCCTTGGGATGTTTCATCAAATCTCTTCTTCAACAATCCTGATTCAGTTGCAGGGAGATTCGGAATAATTGCAAAGAAGACCGACTTAGCTGCGCTTGGCGGAAAATCAGCAGCGGAGTTCTGGCCTTGCGTTAAAGGCGATCTTAATAAAGATGGTAAAGATGAAATTTACACCGGCGGCGGTCGCGGAATTAATGTGATAGCCGTTCAATATAAAGGCGCCGGAAGTTTGTTGGATGCTAATAACTATACCTCCAATTTAGTTTATGCCGGCGAAGGCGGTGATGTTTTTGCAACGATCAGCGTTTATCATGGAAAAATTGATACCGTTATCACCGGTGTTGATACTACCTACATTCTCGATCCTACAAAAGTTGATTCCGTATTTACCGAAACTCCGTTTACTGCCTATATCTTTGCCGATAGCGTTGATATTGATAAAGACGGAAAGATGGAAATGGTGCTTTCCGAACAAAGCGTGTACGATTCAACTAAAGTAATAGAATATGTTTGGGTTGATTCCACAAAGTCGTGGGAACGCGATAATGCAGCCGAACATAAAATTGTAAACACCTATCGCAAAACCGTTCGCGTGCTTGAGTACGCCGGACCGGATGGATTGATAGATCAAGGATATACAATTATTACACCCGATGATTATAGAATAGAAAACAATTACCCGAATCCTTTTAATCCAAGCACGATGATAAAGATTTCACTTCCTTTACAGAAGAAAATTTCTCTGAAAATTTATGATATGCTCGGGAAGGAAATCGCTACGCTGATAGACAATGAAGTACGTGAGAAGGGGAATTTTGAAGTCTCATGGAATGGAAAATCTTCAAGCGGTGCACAGGTAGCAAGCGGTAATTATATTGCAACGCTTAGGTACGGAAGTTATTCAAAATCCATTAAGATGACTTTGTTGAAATAAGCGGTGATAGTTTTACTTAAGGCTGTGTCGGATGTAGTCTATTGACCGAAAAAAGATGAACGCTGAATTGTTTGTCTGTCCGTTCAAGTAGCTGCCTTTGCTACAGCCTTTTGTAATCTAATATCGCACCTCGGCAAGGTTAATCGTTTGTATTATCAATAGACCAATTTTATTAATCCAAAAGGCATGTCCTAAAATCAGTTAAGAGGCGCGCTAATGCAGAAAGTTTTTTTAGCACTTATTGTTACGGTATTTTATTTAGCAAGTCCCGGTTCACTCTTTGCACAATCGACCGGTAAAATAATGGGGAAAGTTGTTGACGCTTCAACTAACGAAGGAATTCCTTTTGCCAATGTAATGCTTGATGGAACAACGTTGGGAGCCGCTTCCGATGTTGACGGAAACTATGTCATCCTAAATATTCCACCCGGTAAATATAATGTTACCGCCTCTTATATCGGCACTCAGAAAGTTACAATAAAAGGTATCACGGTAAATGTTGGATTTACTACTCCGCTTACCATTAAATTATCGCAAGGCGAAGTTACAATGGATGCCGTTGTTGTGCAGGGAGAACGAAATCCTCTTATTAGGCAGGATTTAACCAATCCCGTTGTTGCAATCACTTCCGAATCTTTAGAAATTTTACCCGTTGATAATATCAGCGACGTCATCAAGTTACAAGCCGGTGTTGTTACCGGTGATGACGGAAGTATTCACGTTCGCGGCGGATACGGCAATGAAGTTGCTTATACGTTAAACGGACTTTCTTTAAATGATCCGTACGGAAACAGCCGCGCCGTTGGGCTTGCATCAAACGCAGTTCAGGAAGCTTCGGTATCAACCGGAACATTTAGCGCTGAGTTTGGCAACGCATTAAGCGGCGTTGTAAATTATGTTACTAAAGAAGGGGCGAATGATTTTACCTTTAGTTTACGCGCCTACGGTGGTGATTATGTTTCCTCCAGAACAAATCTTTTTACAAAAATTGATAAGCTTGACGTAGTAAATAGAGGAAGAGTTGAAGCTACTGCCGGCGGACCAATTCCGATAACCGAATCAACACGATTTTTCTTTTCGGGAGTATTTGAAAATTTTAAAGGAACCTACTACGGATATAGATTATATAATCCAACCGATTCCTATTTAACGCCCGATAATTTTAATAGTAAGGATTCACGATACGGCGACGCTACCGGCGCTTACGTCTTCAATCCTTTTGATAAAAACGGGAATGGGCTGCCGACCGGAGACCAAAAATATGTGTTGATGGATCCGAACAATTCTTTGAATTTACAATTTAATGTCAGTCAGAAAATTACTCCGGTTATTAAACTGAAGTATGAATTTGTTTACGATAAGGCAAAATCAAAAGATTTCAGCAGAAGTTATTTGTTTAATCCCGATGGCGTTAGCTGGGACTATAGCAGAGGCGTCATCAATACATTAGATATGACCCACACGTTAAGTGATAATACTTTTTATACCTTAAAAGCTTCCTATTCATTTAACAGAGCGGAATCTTATCTTTATGCCAACGCAAACGATCCGAGATATTTACCGAATTTTTACAGCAGAACAATCGGCAATACAACCTTTTATGCCGGTGGAACACAGAACGATAGATCGAGCAGAAGCACTTCTACTATTAGCGTAAAAGGCGATATCGTTTCACAAATGTTCGGAGTACATGAAGTAAAAGCCGGGTTCGAATTTCGAGGTCACAGCATAAAAAGGGAGGGATACTCATTAGAATTTTATAAAGTAATGATGCAAAATGGCTACCCTACTCTTTCTCCTTTAAGCGTTAATAATGCTTTGTATGATTCAAATCTTACCATCTACAGAGGCGGAATACAAAGCGTTTCAACTTACACTAAATACCCGCTCCAGGGCGCCGCTTATCTTTTAGATAAAATGGAACTTGCAAAAACGCTTATCTTGAATATCGGATTACGATATGAATTCTTCGATGCCGCTTCGGACTACAATTATGATCTCTCCCGAGATATTACCGAGCAGCAATCCGGCTATATGAATACTTACATGAAACGCGCTTCGGTTAAACACATGGTTTCACCAAGATTCAGCGTTTCTTACCCGATAACGGATAAAGGCGTTATCAGATTTTCGTACGGACATTTTTATCAAATCGGTTCGTTATCAAGTTTATATGAAAATGACGTGCGATGGGTGCCGAATATTTCATCAATTCCTAAATTTGGTAATCCGAATGTGAATCCGCAAAAATCAATTCAGTATGAAATCGGTCTTCAACAGCAGCTTACCGATGATTTTAAATTTGATCTGACAGGATATTACAAAGACGTTCGCGATTACATTTTTACGCAGTCCGTTTACACCGTAAAAGCACGTCAATATAGTATTCTCACTAACTTAGCGTATTCAAATGTAAGAGGAATTACCCTTTCATTTTTGAAAAGACGTTCGGCAGACGGAATGTTTTCGGCAACGTTGGATTATACCTTCCAAATTGCCGATGGAAACAGAACGGAACCGAAAGAAGATTTATTTTTTAGCGAAGCCGCCGGAAAACAAACCGAAACTTTTCTCGTTCCGCTTAGTTTTGATAGATCTCATTTAATTAACGGAACGTTTACGTTATCGGAGCCAAAATCATGGGCGTTAGGAATAATTTATAATATCCAGGCGGGAACGCCGTACAGCGTAGTGCTGCCTCCAAGTTTATCAACAATTACGTATCAACAAAACTCGGCAAATAAATCAATGCAGTGGGAAGTTGATCTGAAATTTGAGAAGTTCTTCAGTCTCGGTGCGATCAATTATTCGGTGTTTGTTAACATCAACAATGTGTTTGATACCCAAAACGATAGAGCAGTCTATGCAAGTTCGGGAAAAGCGTTATCGAATGTTGAACAGGAATTGAACGCCAATCAATTTAATGATTTACAAAAGAGGATTGCCAGAGGCGATAAGGGAATGATTGACGCCGGTTATCTTGACCAATACTATTCCCGCAGACCCGAGAATGTAAGCAAACCAAGAGAAGTAAGGTTAGGATTCTCATTAATCTTTAACTAAAAATTTATCCAGGATAGTAACGATGACAAAGAAAAATATTGTAGTTCTATTAAGCTTCTTTTTATTCATGGGCATATCTTCCGCTCAGGTGAAGGATACAACCGATCCTTATTATTACAGAAATCTCTCACCCGAACAAGCCTTGAAAATTTTTGGTCCGGTTAAAGGAATAAAAATTAACAAATTAACCGGCGAAAAATCTGAAATAAAGGATATCACAATCAAAGGGAATAAAATAACGACGCTCCTCTTTAATTACGGTTCCGTTTGTACACCCAACGCATTATCCAACGTTGAAGATTTAGTTTGGAATAACTTGGGTTATGGTTTTGAGTTCGGTTTAATTGCCGGCGCAGAAGTTGTTGACGGCAACGGCGATACGCTTCATATCATAAGCGATTCTCATGTACGCTCATCGGAAGGAGATTATAGCCCCGGCGCTTCGTTAAAATGGGGGTGGCTGCCGAGACACGGATATTCCGACAACAATCAGGATAAAGTCGCTTCATTACGGGCTGAAGATAAAAACGGAGATGGAAAACCCGATTCGTGGCCTGAAGAATGGTATTCACCCGGCGCCGGAAAATATTTGTGGCCTGCTTTTCTTGGTGATATGGCTACCGCCCCCGATGAAGAAGTTTTTTATGCTATTGATGACTACACCAATTATGAATTTATTGATCGGTATCAGCCGTTCCCAAGTGACCCTACAAAAGCCGGTTTGGGTTTAGAAGCTACCGTAAGAATTCTCCAGTTCAACAATCCGATGGCGGAAGATATAATTTTTATGGTGTATCAAATCACCAACGCTTCCGAAAAAGATTTAGATAAAGTTTATGTCGGTATGTTCGGTGATCCGCATGTTGGCGGCGCAACGGATTATATTGATGACCGCTCATTTTTTATTCCTCCGGCAGGTCCGCTTGCAGATGCGTATGATCAGCGCGCAAGAAGTATGGTCTATTCATGGGATGCAGATTTTAAAGGAATGGGAGGAAAAGTCCCCGGTTATTTTGGATGGAAATTTTTAGAATCTCCTTCGTTTGCAAATAACAGCAAAGACGACGACGACGATGGAATTATGGATGAGAGTCCGTTTAACGGCAAAGGCATTTATATTGATGGAGTTGCCACCCCGCTAACCACCGGGATCTACGATCTTGCAAAATATACCAAAGTTTACGGCGCACCTAAACCAAGATGGTCAGGCGATGAAGATGGCGATTGGGATCCTGAAAAACATGACGTTGGAATTGACGGTATCGGACCTGAATCTGCAAACTATCCGGGTCCAGATTATGGTGAAGGCGATGGAGTCCCTTCTCAAGCGTTTTATCAAGACCTTAACAATAACGGAATTTTTGATAATGATGAAAAAGGAACGCTTAGCGATATTCAACTACCCGGTTATAAATGGGCAGGGTCGGAACCAAATTTCGGGTATCGAGATATTTCTGAATCCGATATGCTTGGTTTAACGGGATTTACCGCAGCTCGCTACGGCGCGCCGAATATTCCGAAAGAAGATGAGTTAATTTGGCAATGGATGAATAAGCCTGAAATTGATCCCGAACAGGAACTTTTGAAAACGGAAGGAGATAATATTTTCTGTTTTTCAACCGGCGCCATGTCCTTAAAAAAAGGAGAGACTCAGCGGTTCTCAATGGCAATCATCATGGGTGAAAATAAAGATGATTTAATCTTGAACGCAATAACTTCAGTTAGAATACTTGAAGCTGACTACCGTTTTGCCCAACCGCCTGCAAAACCGATTGTTAAAGCAGTTTCCGAAGACGGAAGAGTCCATTTATACTGGGATGCGAAATCTGAAGACTCCGTTGATCCGTTAACGCAGGATAAAGATTTTGAAGGATACAAAATTTACCGAAGCAGAAATTTCAATTTTTCCGACGTTTATACAATCACCGATGCAAACGGCGTTCCTTTTCTCGGACAAGCATTGCAGGATGTTAACACCGGTAAAAAAGCGCAATGGGATTTAGTAGATACCTATTCCGGTTTAGCCCAAAGAGAATATGATGGACGCGGTGTTAAATATTATCTCGGCGATAATTCCGGTCTCAAACATGAATATGTTGATTCAACCGTACAAAACGGTATCACGTATTATTACGCTGTTGTAGCTTACGATCATGGTTCACCCGATTTACCGCCGACGGAAACGCAATCGGTAATTCAGCAAGACCCGCTGACCGGAAAATTAATTTTCGATGTTAATACGGTTCAAGTTACGCCGGGACCTGTTTCTAAAGGAATGGTTTCGCCGGAAATTGGAATAAACGGCGCGCCGACTCCCGACGCTAAAACCGATGCAACCGGCACGCTAACCATAAAAGTTATGGAACAGTTAGCGGTTGTTAATAAGATGTATCACATTCATTTTGATGATGCGTTAACATACAGCGTGCTTGATTCTACAGGCGTTAAGGCTACTTTCAAATCGAAAGATACCGTTCTTGTAACGCTTCCGAACAAAGAAATAAGTGAAGGCAGTCTCCAAATTTTTGACCAATCGGATAATTTGATTGATACTTCAAAGTATATTGTTAATTACCATTCCGGTCAAGTAGCCGGTAGAACAGCCGGAGATTTTGTTGCGGGAAACATGTACAAAGCTTCCTACAGATATTTCCCGGTTTATAAAAGTAAATTATTGAACAGTGAAGACGCCAATCCGACTTTTGACGGATTGAGACTCTTTGTTCAAAATGATATACTGAACTTCGATCTGGAAAATTCCAGGTTTCTGCACAACGCCGATGTTACGATTCATGATACGATCTTTTATCCGGCATTGATTGGCGTTGCAAGTCTGCGAACAAAAATAAGCGCCGATTGGGAAATCAGATGGAACAGCACTGATACGCTCGCAGACGGCAGTTGGGCGTTCGCCGATTCAATTACAGCCATAAACGGCAAATTCAAAATGCCCTTCAAAATTTATAACGTTACCGCAGACGCCCCCGCTCCTTTTGTAGTTGATGAATTTGTTCAGAAAACAAAAAACAATAAGCGATGGGATTGGGGAGAAGGTATTGTTCTGCAGCCGCAAGGCGCTACCAATGCCGCAACAAGTTATGAAGTGGTTTTATCAATTGATACAACTTCTACGGTTCGCAAACTTCCAAAAGCCGGTGATGTTTATTTAATTAAAACCCGCAAGCCTTTCGAGAAAGATGATTCGTACATTTTTGAAACGAAGAAAGCAGAAGTGAACAATCAGTTGGTTCAACAGAGCATTAATGATATTTATGTTGTCCCAAATCCTTACGTTGCTTACAGCATGTCTGAAAATCCGGGAAGAACGTTTACCAAAAGAGGCGAACGCGAATTGCAGTTCAGAAATCTTCCGCAGCGTTGTACCATACGCATCTACACCATAACGGGTGAACTTGTTGACACCATCGAAAAAGATGATTACACCAGCATGGCAAGCTGGAATCTCTTAAGTTCCGAAGGAATGAGAATAGCGTACGGCGTGTACATCTATCATGTTGATATTCCCGGCGCCGGAGAAAAGATCGGGAAATTTGGAGTTATTAAATAATTGAAATTGAATTATAGGAACAGGCTTCTGCCTGTTCCAACTTTATTTGAAAAA
>Ga0172368_10008817_pt1 | contig 10210 bp, 9 predicted proteins | sample Lak11m_FD_114540 | JGI IMG/M metagenome (GOLD analysis project Ga0172368, IMG submission 114540) | Freshwater microbial communities from Kabuno Bay, South-Kivu, Congo - kab_022012_11m | ecosystem: Environmental > Aquatic > Freshwater > Lake | place: Democratic Republic of the Congo: South-Kivu...
TACTGCCCTTGAGATAATAGATGACCTTGGAGGCGTGCCTGACGCATTTGTTGCGGGCGTGGGCACAGGCGGAACAATAACAGGCAACGGAGAAACATTCAGGGAGAAAAGGCCTGATGTCCTAATAGCTGCCGTGGAGCCCGCTGGTTCTCCTGTGCTTTCAGGAGGCAATCCAGGGGAACACAGGATTGCGGGCATCGGGGCAGGTTTTTACCCCGGGGTTTTGAATACAAATATCTATGACGAAGTGATTACTGTCAGTGACAAAGACGCGGAAGAGACAACCAAGCAGCTTGCATTGAAAGAAGGAATACTTGCCGGCATATCATCGGGCGCTGCAATGAGGGCTGCAATGAAGATTGCTCAGAGAATCGGTAAAGGCAAAAGAATAGTTGTGATATTTCCCGACAGAGGCGACAGGTATCTAAGCTCAGGCTTGTTCGGTTAAATATATTTTAAACTATACGTTTTCGATCATTTCCCATACGCCGCAGGGGCATATGCCGGCGCAGAAACTGCAGCCTATGCACTTATCTTCATCAACAACATACTCGTATGAGCCGTCTTTATGCTCAACCCTGCTAATGGCCCCCCAGTAGCATGTTGACTCGCACATATGGCAGTCCCTGCAGGTTGCGCACGACATGCATTTTTCAGCCTCTTTTTCAGGAGTGAAGTCGCCTGCGCATACATCATAGTATTCTGTTTTTATGCGCTCGTAAGGGATAACCTGTTTTATCTCAGGCCAGCGCGGCGCATGCATAAGCTGGTAGTGAACGGTCTCTGCAATAAATCTTCCCTGTCCGATTGCATGGGTTACAAGTCCGAGCTGAGTTGCATCGCCAATGGCAAATACTTTAACATCAGAGGTCTGGCCTATGCTATTTACCGAAATCCATCCTTTTTCAGTATTAACCGATGGGAGCAGGAAATCAAGCAAGGGTATGTCACCTATAGAAATCACTACTACATCTGCATCAAGCGATGAACCGTCCTTGAAATGTATCTTTTTTTCTTTATAATCATAACGCTCGGTGAATTTAGGCCAGAATATCTGTGTGCCTTTTGACAGCGCCATTTCCATTTCCTTGCCGAATGCAGCGGGTTTTTGTATATCAACCGCAGTCACTGATTCAGCGCCGTTCAGATAGGCCTCTGATGCCACATCCATTCCGACATTACCTGCGCCGATGACAACTACTTTTTTATTGGCCAGTTCCGGCTTTTTACCGCTATTTATGCCTTTTAGAAAATCATATGCCGTGATGATATGCTCTGATCCCGGGAATTTAACAGCCCTCGGCTGATGAGCGCCGCTGGCAACTATGATTATTTCATGAGACTTGTAAATTTCCGCAAATTTGTTTTTATCTACCTTTGTTTTCAAAAGGACATTAACCCCGATTTCACCAAACCTCGACAGTTCTTTCTCGAGTATCTCGTGCGGCAGGCGCTCTCTCGGTATGCAAAGTTCTACTTTGCCTCCAAGTTTATCCGCTGACTCATAAAGATCCACGGAATGGCCTTTTAAAGCAAGCTGCCATGCAGCGCTTAATCCCGCAGGGCCGCCTCCGATTACAGCAATGGTATGCCCTGTTGATTTTTCCTTCTTCGGAGCAGGCAGTTCCAGCGCAAGGCTTCCGAGTTTGTTTATTGCCAGAGGTTTGTCAACTTGTCCCCTTGTGCATGCGTTCATGCACAGGTTAGGACATATCTGTCCGCAGACAGTTGCCGGCAGCGGGCTGTATTGCAAAACAAGTTCCAGCGCGTCCTGAACTTTACCCTGTCTTATAAGCGAGGCCCTTTTATGCGACGGGATGTGCGTTGGACACGCATACGCGCATGGAGGCAGGTATTTTTCATTCGCCCATACAGGCTTATTCCTTCTTTCCTTGCCTGTTGTAATATACGGAAGCAGTGTCAGATCATGCCCCAGATATTCTGCGAATAAGCCTCCATGCCCGACCTCTTTGTCCCACATATTTTTCCTGAACTCGGACGTTGAGATCTTGAACCATCTGCGCTCTCTTTTTTCCTGGGGCGTATATGCAATTAATTTTTTCCAGTCATTGGAAGAGCGCGTTAGTTCTTCGTAATATGAAGTTCTGTCTATTGCTTCAAGAAATGGCTTCATGTTTATCTTGAGCCATTCCCAGTCCTGAGGCGTAAGGTCGAGCAGCTTTACATCCCTTTCGCTGTATCCCTGAATAGGGCCCCTGAAATATATCGTCCCTCCCACCATTCCAACGCAGGGGCGGTAGCCGAGAATATTCTCAGGATTTCTTGAGTTTACTCCACAGACAACTGCGATGCCTCCTGCCTTGAATTCCGCAAACGAGTCTCCGACATTCCTGAAATACCACGAACACGGAGGATCGAATCTCGGGTTATGCTTTGTCATTGTGTCGCATCTTGCGCCGCCGCTTCCCTGAACATATAGCGTTCCCTGCGCTGCGGCATTGAATGCGCCGTTTGTTACATCTCCCAAGACAGTTATCTTTGCTCCGCAGTTAAGCCAGCCTATATCATCGGAGGAACTTCCCTTAACGAGAATCTCGGTGCCGGCCATTCCCATGCTCCCGAGCCTTTGGCCCACAGGCCCTTCAACAGTAATTTTTACCGTTTCTCCTCTCGGCCAGATCCTGCCCCCGATTCCATGCTGTCCGTCAGCAACAAGATGAATCTCTCTCGCGCCTTCCTGAACAGCGTGCTGTAACTGCTCCTCAAGAATCCTTGAGGGGACTCTTTTATTTTTAACAGTGCCGTGAATAGTTAAAGCTGTCAGCTTTAAGCTATTAGTGTGCAGCTTTTTGCTGACTGCTGATTGCTGACTGCTGATTGCTTTCTTCTTTTTAGCACGCATAATTAATCTCCAACCTATCTGCCATTGCCTTGTCATCAATGCCAAGGCCGTCTGACATTCCAATAGGAAGCTCTGTGCTTCTTCCCATAGGCGCAAAGATCTTTTTAAGCTCCACATCAGCAGCCTTGAATGTCTCTACAACCCGTTCTGCCACCTTATCGGGATCGAGCCTTCTGTAAAGCTTGGGGTCCTGGGTTGTTATGCCTCTCGGGCATTTCCCTGTGTTACAGAGGTTGCAGCGGTTATACTCGTCGCCAAGGCAGTCTGTTGCCGCCTGCATTATGTATTTCCCGATTGATACGGCAGATGCGCCGAGCATGATAAGCGCTGCTGCATTTGCCGCGAGATTGCCCTTTTTTGCCACGCCTCCAGAAGCTATAATCGGAAGTTCGCTCTGTTTTCCCTGTTTAACAAGATCAAGATAACAGTCTCTTATATTCGATGCAATCGGATGCCCCATCTTGTCCATCGAGACATTATATGCGGCGCCTGTTCCTCCATCCTCGCCGTCTATTGAAAGAGCCGCGGCATACGGGTTCCGCGCAAGGTTATTTAAAACAGCGCGAGCGGTCTTTGTCCCTGAAATCTTTGGGTAAACCGGCACCCTGAATCCCCATGCCATTGACATGGACTGGATCATCTTTGCGACTGCCTCTTCAATCGAGTATTTTGTCTGGTGAGTAGGAGGCGATGCAAGGTCAATGAACTGGGGCACGCCTCTTATGCCCGCGATAAGCTTGAGAACCTTCTGCGCCATCAAAAGCCCGCCGTCGCCCGGTTTTGCGCCCTGCCCATATTTTATCTCTATCGCAGCAGGGTCTTCGACCATGTGGGGAAGGGCATGAATAATTTCATCCCATCCAAAATAGCCTGACGCTATCTGGATGATAAAGTATTTAAGATATCTTGACCTCAGAAGTTTCGGAGGCATTCCTCCCTCCCCTGAAGCCATTACGACAGGTATGCCTTCAACTTCATTCAGATAAGCCACGCCCATTGCAAATCCTTCCCACGCAGGAGGCGAAAGCGCGCCTATAGACATGCTTCCTATCATGATAGGGAATATCTCACGCACAGGCGGAATGAACTTGCCGCTGTCTTTATCAACCACAAGTTTGCCGTTAACCATCTTTAACGGAAGATCTTCGGGAGGAAGAATCCTTCCGAGGAGTGTTCTTATTCTAAACTCGTGCCTCCCTGCATCAAGGGCAGGGTCGGTGAGCATCGAAATCCTTGTGAATTTAAGCCTGTCGAGAGTTGATACAGCAGGGTCATTTCTCCTGCCGCCTCTTTTATACGGGTCTCCTCCCCTATTTTTATAATGATAGAACTTGTGCTGAAAATTATATTCCGGCTCTATGGCCTCGTTAGGACATACGAGCGTGCAAGAACCGCAGCCCGTGCAATACCGCTCCATATCCAGAACCTGCTCAACTATATGGGTGGCCTTTCTCACTGCAGCGGGAGTAGGGACAGCGCCCTCTGACTGGACCATTCTCTGGACTTTGACTGTTGGTTCTATGGCCTTAACAGGGCATACTGCAGTGCATTTCCCGCACCTTTTGCATCTGTCGTCCCTCCAGCGGATTATATAGGGAAACTCTCTCAGCGAGAGTTTATGGTTGTGGTCTAATCTTATCCCTGAAGCTGGTTCCATACCTTAACCTCCTCTGCCTGAGGCGAAATAATTGCCATGTCATATTTCATGGGGAAGAGGTCCTTTGCCTTATCTCTTCTGGGGATTACCCTGTCTAAACCGCATTCCTCGGACATCAATGCATATTTCCCTTTCACGCCGCCGACAACTCCGGGACGGAGTTTCTTCGAATCCTGAACCATGAAACATGCGCCTTCAGGCGTAAATCCGATGACCATATTGGGGCCGTCAATACAAAGAGGCCTTAAAGATTGTTTTATAAGCCTGAGGGCTTCTCCATCGCTTCTCGCATCCATCTCGGATGTCTTTAAAGGAGTTATAACATCCTTGTAATAGTTCAGCGGATAACCTAACTGGCGAACCGTGTAGTGAAGTATGTGCGTGAACACCTCGCTGTCGCTGTTATATCCGGTATAGCCCGGGAATCCTCTGCCCATAAGGAATTCCCTTATGGGAACAAATGCCGTATTTTCACCATTAGTCATAGAGCCGTAGCCCTGTATGAAAAAAGGATGGCACGCGTAAAGATATATCGTGTAATTTGTGTTCTGTCTTCCTTGCGCCAATATGACCTTTGCCTTTAGTCCGTCCCTGTCAACGCCGAAAAATTCACCGAGTTCAAGAGGATCTCCGACCTCCTTAAGCGTAAGGACGTCAGGATAGAATGAAAAGACGAATATGGACTCGTCAGGCTCTCCGATGCATCTGAGAGCAAGCCGCGTGTTCATCAAAAGGTCTTCTTTTTCCTTAAAAGATTTATTTTTGTGAGAGGCAGGGTAATCGTAAACCCTTGCGAAATAGTAATCACGGGGTGTTATCCCTTTTACATGTTTTATCTTTGGCGTCCATACGTGCTTGAGCTTGTATCCCTGTTTTTTCATGTAGTCATCAAGAACTTTAACTCCTGTTTTGGAGCAAATGCCGGACATTATGGGGTATTTTTTTAGCTCTTTAAACTCTCCTCCGAGGTCTTTAAGCATAAGCCCGAGGCCGGAGCCGTCATGCCCTTCCTTCATTGTCTCAAGGGCAAGTATATTCTCCATAGGAGAGAAGTATGTGTTTGATGTTATAGCAGCAAGCCTGCACATGGTTGTATCTCCGTTATATTTTCAGGCAAAAAAGCGCCTTTACCACATTCTCTATATGTGATAACAGACGCTGTAAAAATATTACCGCCTGTCCTAGAATTTATAATAAAAATTAAGGGGGAACTTTGTCAACTTTTATCGCGGGTTACAGCGGGTGGGTTTAAGGCTTATGAGAAAGGAATAAAGTCAAGGTTTGATTAAAAAATAAAGGCTGACAGTTGTCAGCCTTTATTTTTTATAGTAAAGACCGGACCGGTCTTAGCATCCCCATGGGTTTCAGCCGCCGCCACCGCCGGAGAACTGGGTCGCAAGTTCAGAATGACTCAGTTTTCCTGATATCTTCAGTTTTCTTTCTCCACAGCTCGGGCACTTTTCTTTCTGAATCTCAGCATCGGTGCTTATAACGGTTGCGAAGTTGCTTCCGCATCCTTGGCATATACATCTGTTGTAAGACATCTATATTTACCTCCATTTCATTGTTTGTTTCATTGTTGCGTATGTCTTTAATTATACCATAAGAGCATCTGCTTTTGTTTGCATTGAAAAATCTTTCACCTCCTTACTCACACAGTCTTTTTTAATTCGACCTCGAACTGCAAATTCTGCAAGCATCTTAACTCCTCTTGCGTCTTTGTTTCTGTTTGTTTTTCATAAATGCGAAGAATGTTTTCATATCGCATTTGCCTGTTTTTTTCTGAAATTCTTTGCACTCGCCAAGGGTCTTCAGGTCGGCTTTAGAAACCGTGTCATTCTTAAGGTGTTTTTTCAGTATGTTCAGTATGCCTGATATCGATGAAGGCAAATCTCCCTTTAGCGAGTAGAAGATCAACTTTCCGTCGCGCCTTTCATTAAGCAGTCCTGCGCTGCCGAGCAGGGCGAGATTCCTCGATACAAGCGGTTGTGATATTTCCAGCACTCCCATAAGCTGGCACACGCACATCTCTTTTCTTGCGAGGAGCATCAGTATCCTCATTCTTGTTTTGTCGGACAGGAGCTTAAAAGTATTTATCATGGTTTTCATATAAACATATTATTATATGATTATATGAAAAAGTCAAGAAAAAAATAGAGACGGGTGACTTGTAGTTCGCGTTTTATTTATTTATTAAATCCTGCATTGTGTATCTTGCATGTATGCCTGTATTTTGTCGTTTGTGGACATCATGCGAGCCCCCTCTGTTCTGTTTAAAAAAGAAACACTCGCAAGGCATTAACCTGAAATTTTAACTTGATGTTGACACATTCTTATTTTGGTGCTATCTTCAATCAGAATATTTTAGACAGTTTAGATTTAAGGAGGTGACGAGATATAAAGTAATCACTGAGTTTTGGTATTAGCTCTATTTTTTTAAAATTTGAAACGGGGAGGAAAAACGTGAAGAAAAGTTTCGCGATTGTTCTGGTTATTGGATTAATCTTGGCAGGTTATACGCTATTCAGCAGTTCTCCTGACGCTGCGACTGAACAGGTTGTCGTTGCAAAAGAAAAGACGGCGGCAAAGATTCCCACATTTAATGCTATTGCTTATATAGCGGGTCACGGCGGTCATCTGGCAATCATAGACATGAGGACGATGAAGGCCCCCAGAGATGTGATGCATGACAGGATAGTTCTTGCAGAAGCCGGTTCTGAGATGGAAGGCAAGATTGCCGGTATGAGCTTTGAAGAAGTTAAGAAAGCAGGCGGCACCCATGGGCAGGCAATAATTAAGCAGAAAGGAAAAAAGATTCTTGTTGCCGGTACTCTTGACGGTAATGTCTATAAGATTGACCTTAGCAGCGGTAAAAAAGAAGGGCCCTTCAAGGTCGGCGAGAAGTTCTGCGGCGCTATTGTTGGTCCTGACGGCAAAATATATCTTGAGGATATGGCTGACGGCCATGTATACATCTGGGACGCAGCAAAGCTCAAGACCGTTGACAAGATGCCTGTAGGAAAGGCAGTTTGCGGTATACAGTGGACAAAGAACCATGACAAGGCATACATAACCGATATGCCGACAGGCACAGTATATGTATATAACTGGAAGACAAAGAAGAAGATTAAGGAGATAACAAGCCCTGAGATGACATTCATTCATCAGGCAAGGCTGACGCCTGATAAAAAATATCTATGGGTAAGCGCTCCAAACGAATTCGATCCGGGACTGAAGCCGGGCACGCACAAGAGCCAGGTCGTTATTATTGATACAAAGAAGGACGAGATTGTAAAGCGCATAATCCTTCCTGATAATATAAGACCACATGATTTCGCATTCACAAAAGACGGGAAATACGCGTTCCTATCGTCAAGAACCTATGCTGACGACAGCACGGTGAACATAATGGATATGAAGACCAGCGCCATTGTAGGAAAGGTGTCAGCATGCGTCGAATGCCATAAGGCTGCGGGTATTCAGGTCAAAATAGATAAAGGCTCGCCTTTGCTTTGCGGTATTGAGGTAGACTGGAGCCCTGCAAAGAATAAATAAGGTTTTAATTCTGATTTCTTAAGGCTGGAGAATAGGGATTCTCCAGCCTTTTTTATGCCGGTTGCATTAATGTTATAATGACAAAATGAAAAAGATAACGATATTTAATCTTGCCGCAAGAAACCTGAAAAGAAAATTTATTCGTACACTCGTCTTGCTTTTGATAGTTGCAGTCGTTACCGGAACTCTTTTCGGAGCGACTATATTTATTTCAGGAATGAGAAATGCCTTGAAAATAGGAACTTACAGGCTTGGCGCTGACATACTTATTGTCCCTGAAAAAAATGAAGCTCAAGCAAAGACGGCGCTGCTGGCGGGAGAGCCGACCAGCTTTTACATGGACAAGGAAATCTTCAATAAAGTAAGAGCGGTAGAAGGAGTTAAGAAGGCGTCTCCTCAGGTCTTTATCAAGCCTGCGTCTTTTACCTGCTGTTACACTGTAGATGCTTTTCTTATTGCTTTTGATCCTGAAACAGACTTTACCATAACTCCATGGCTTGAGAAGAATCTAAAAAAACCGCTGGTAGGAAATGAAGTTATAGCAGGCAGGGGAATGCCTATCATAGTCGGAGATTCCCTGCCGTTTTTCGGTACGTCATTTAATGTCGTTGGAACGATGGAATTGACCGGGATGAAGTTTTTTGACCAATCGGTATTCATGACGATGGACGCGGCTTATTCTATGGCAGAGAACTCAAAGGCCAAGTCAATGCAGCCATTGGACCTGGATAAAAATAAGATTTCAGCCGTGCTTGTTCAGGTGGAGGATAGCTTTACGCCCGGGCGGGTTGCTATAAGGCTTGAGCATGATATAGAGGGGATTAAGGCAATAGCCTCGGACGAGGTAATCAACACTGTAAGGAAACAACTCGGTGGCCTTCTCACGGGGATTTTTGTCATAAGTTTAGTGCTTTGGGTGACGGCGCTTCTGATGGTGGGTTTTGCATTCTACATGATAGTTAATGAACGGCAGAGGGAAATAGGGCTCTTAAGGGCGATGGGCGCAAAAAAGAGGCACATCTTCAGGCTTATAATTGTGGAGGCATCTATCATATCTCTTATCGGAGGCGTGATTGGATTGGCAGCAGGCTCATTGCTGCTTTTTACATTTATGAACCTTATTGTGGACAGCCTGAAGTTGCCGTATCTTCTGCCATCCGTGAAGGTTCTTTTAGAGTTGGTATCGGGAGCTATTATCTTCTCGATACTGACAGGACTAATGGCGTCTTTATTGCCTGCTATCTCAGCAAGCAGGATGGAGCCGTATGAGGCGATCAGAAAAGGAGAGTAGCAATGAAGAAAAGTCAGATTGTAAATAGAGCCTGCATTCTTTCCCTTATGCTAATACTTTTAACTTTGCCGCTAATTATTTCCTGCAAGAAGAAAGAAAGTCCTGATAAAGGGGCATCTTCTCCCGCTGTAAGTTCATATTCAAGCGAATCCGTATTCGATGAGGTAAAGAGGAAGTTAGAAAAAAACCCAGACGATGTGGATGCCCTGTATCATCTTGCGGATCTGTATGATCGTAATAGCCAGTATGCGGAGGCTATTGATACCTACAAGAAGGTTGTGAAACTGAAGCCGGATATGGGTTATGCATATGTTAAGATGGGAACCGCGTATGACCGTATTAATCAGCCGGCCGAGGCGATCCCTATGTTTAAGAAGGCAATAAAATATTTGCCTGACTATCCGGTTACCTATAATAATTTAGGCGTGGCTTACGGGAAGCTGAATAAGTTTAATGAAGAGATTGGCGCTTTGAAGAAGGCTATAAAGCTGCGGCCATCTTACGCCTCGGCTCGATACAATCTGGGCGTGACATATTTAAAGGTAGGCAATAAAAAGGGAGCCCTGCGGGAATACGAGTCCTTAAAACAATTTGACGAAGGCGCTGCCGGGGCATTAATGAAGGAGATTAAGAGAGCATCGTGAATGGAGTTTTCTTGATAGATGTTAGTGGATTTTGATATGAGAGATGTTTTAAACTTTATACATATAAAATTATAAGCGTGAAAGAGGCTTGCGGTGGCAGAAGATATTAAACCTGACAAAAAGATTAACATAAAGGGCCTTATTTGCCCTTACACATTCGTGAAGTCAAAGCTTGCTATAGAGGATATGGAGGTCGGGCA
>Ga0172368_10008818_pt1 | contig 10209 bp, 7 predicted proteins | sample Lak11m_FD_114540 | JGI IMG/M metagenome (GOLD analysis project Ga0172368, IMG submission 114540) | Freshwater microbial communities from Kabuno Bay, South-Kivu, Congo - kab_022012_11m | ecosystem: Environmental > Aquatic > Freshwater > Lake | place: Democratic Republic of the Congo: South-Kivu...
TATCAGCCCGTTTGATAAAGTTTTGGTATACTGCTTTTCGGAACTCGCTGATAGTTTTCTTCACAAAAAACTTTTACCAGCAAGTTCCATTTTTGTTAAGGTGCTTTGAACTCTAAACTCAAGAAGTAACTCGTAATGCGATATTAGTTATTCGTATTCGGATCAAGCAATAAAATAATAAGATTGCTTCGGGCGAAAGAGCATCGCCCTCGCAATGACATATTATTTATTCCCTAAATATTCTCGAATATGCTTCAGATGTCTTCATCAGATCATCATGCTTGCCGACTGCGGCGATGCGGCCTTTGCGCATGACGATGATCAAATCTGCCCAGCGGATCTGCGAGAGGCGGTGCGTGATGATAAAGGTGGTGCGTCCGCGCGCGGCATTGGAGATGGCGCGCTGGATCTTGTCTTCGGTGGCCGAGTCAATGGCGGAGGTGGAATCATCCAGCACAAGGATGCGCGGATCGGTCAGAAATGCGCGGGCCAGCGCGATACGCTGACGTTGTCCGCCGGAGAGGGTGACTCCGCGCTCGCCAACGACAGTGTCATATTGCTGGTCAAATTCCTGGATAAAATCATGTGCCTGGGAAGCGGATGCGGCAGCGATGATCTCGTCCCTGCTTGCATCCGGTTTACCAAAGGCAATATTGTCGCTTAGTGAACGCGAGAATAAAAAGATATCCTGCTCGATAATGGAAATCTGTGAGCGCAATGCCGCCAGATTCCAGTCGCGCACATCCACGCCGTCGATCAACACCTGACCTGAGGTCGTGTCATAAGTACGGTTGATGAGCTTTGCCAGCGAGGTCTTGCCCGCACCGGTCTGACCGACAATGGCGACAGTTTGTCCCTGCTGGATTTTGAACGAGACATCCTGCACCACAGACTCGCCGGAGGGATAACTGAACGAGACGCCGCGAAACTCAACTTCGCCGCGCATGTTCGAGGTCAGACCTGATGCGTTTTGATCGAGGCGGGTCTCACTGTTAATGAGTTCCAAGATCCGGCGCGCACTGGAAAGTCCGGAAGATATTTGCGAATAGGCCCAGGTGGATGTGAAGGTTGGAAACCCAAGCAACGTCAGAAGCCCGAAGTACGCGATCACTGCGCCAAGATCAATGGCGCCGGCGCGGAACAGCAAAAGCGCATGGACAAGTCCGCCTGCGTAGGCCGTGCCAAGCAACAGCATGGCAATGTAACGCCCTTCAAGGTCGCCCTGACTCACAAAGGCATTCCGCACGCGCCGCGCATTGGAGACAAAGCGGTCCACTTCCGCGCCTTCCTGCGCCGCACCTTTCATCACTTCAACACCATCCAAAGATTCGGAAAGATGCGTGTTCATATCGCCGAAGGTTGCACGCACTTCGTCGGTGATGGGTGAAAGCGTTTTGAGATAACGCGCCAATGCAACAAAATAAATGATCGTAAAAATGATCGGGGTGATGAGCAGGGAAATATGATAGCGCGGCGCGGCAAAGAACAACATCACAATGAACATGAAGGAGCCGACCACCAAATTCACCCCGGGGTTGAACATAAAGTTCACTTCGCGTACATCGTTCGTGGCGCGCGCCATGGTATCGCCGACAGGCTGCAGGTTATGGAAGGTCATGCTTTTGCCAAGCAGGGAAAGATACAACTCGTCGCGAATATCACGTTCCAAAAATTGAGCGAGGAGTTCGGCTCCAAAGTTACGTCCCAGTTGAAGCACCCCGCGAATGATCTGCGACACTCCAATGGTAATGGCGAGCGGGATCAACACCGAAGTATCCGGCGGGACTTTGACCATTGCGTTGAACGCATTACCGGTCAGCACAGGCACGTAAGCCGCCAGGGCCGCGTTGCCAACCGCACCGGCGATCAGCATGATAACGATCCACGAATATGGGCGTACGTGCGAAACGATCCACTTGACCGCGCTGGTGTGGTTATAAGTATTCCTACGTTTTAAAGTAAATTCTGCGGGGATGGAAATGGAGGTCATTTTTTAATTGTACCATTTTGGCCCAAATTGAAATTTCGTAACCCTTAAATCGACAAGGGGTTGTCTTATATAGGCTGGTCGCTAGACCAGCCAACAATTCCACTTTCAAGGAGAGTGTAAAATGAAGATGAATATGCCTAAGACGATTTCCGGTTGGTGCATGTGGTTATTCTTCCTTTGGTTCGGACTTGGCTCGTTCGTAGCGCTTCCGATGTCCGCTCCGATTGGCGGCCTTTTAGCCCTTCTCTACGCTGTCTTGAGCTTCTTCGGAATGTAATCCTTTTCATGAAACACAGCCGCCTCCTTAGGGAGGCGGCTGTTGTTATTTAATTTCCGAAAATATTTTCGCGCACCGGAGGGGATATTCACCGCCCGTTCCATCCGGCTGCAAATCCCACCACGAGGAAAGGACTGCGTGAGCCATTGCCCAGTTGATGATGGATTCGCGCTCCCAGCCCAGTCTCTCCGAAATGATGTCCACCCGCCTCTCTGCCTGCGCCTTGAAGTTGGTCCTGTCCGAGATGCTGTTCCACGGGTTGATCATCAGCGGACCTATCTCATATCCCGCAGGACCGATAACTCCCTTCGGGTCAATGACCAGCCAGCCGCGTTCTGATAATAGAATATTGAAATGGTGAAAATCGCCATGTAACAATAGGTCCGGATGACCGTCCTTCCATACTTCGGATATAAATGCTTCAACTTGCTCCAGAAGTTTTTTAGGAAATGGACCCGTCCCGCCGTTGAATTGCGGACGAATCTTCTTCAATGCATCGAACCAGAAAGTTAATTTTATAAATTTATTAAGCGAGGAGATCGCACCCCTGCTTAATATTGTTTTTTGCATAACATCCATAGCAATATAAGTGCGCTGATCGTCGTCTGCTAGTTCGGAAAGCATGGTGCCGGGGTTAAGCCTCTCCAGCAATAAAAAGCCACGCTCTTCGTCGTACTCAAGTAAACGACAGGCGCCGTCTCCATTGAATAATTTCAATGCCTCCATTTCACTGGTCAATTCAGGGTTGGGGACACCGATCTTAAGCATGACCTCCTCCTTCCCTCGTTTTGCAAATGCTACAAAGTTATAAGATAAATTCGAGACGGGTCTGATGTCGGAAAGTCCCCAGCGCTGACAGGCTTCATCCATTAACTTTGGAAGGTCCACAATAAATTGTAGGCCTTCTTCATCAAAGGAATCGTGAACATTTTTGATGAAATCACGGGGAAGGTTCAGCGTATCCATTAAACAATTCCTTTCAACACGTTCATTGTAGTATCATGTACCAAACTTGCAAACCTTAAACCTTCAACATTGAAACTATCCTCCCCATGATCAAACTCCCCGGCTTAATAGACCCCCATGTCCACTTGCGCGAACCTGGCGCCACTCACAAGGAAGATTTCGACTCGGGCACATCCGCAGCGCTGGCGGGTGGATTCACCCTTGTGCTGACCATGCCCAATACCAAGCCGCCCATCTTCGATGCTGAAACTCTTGACCTCGCTCTGAGCGCCGCCAGCAGGAAAGCACGCTGTGACTATGCACAATTTGTCGGCGCAGGACCAAACAATGCCGGGAAAGCCGCATCCATTGCGGACAAAGCAGCCGGACTAAAAATGTATCTCGACTCAACCTTCGGTGAATTGCGCCTCGATGATATGGCACTTTGGATCCCGCATTTTGAAAAATATCCGAAGCAGTATCCCATCGTGGCACATTCAGAAAGCCGAAGCATGGCCGCCGCGATCCTTTTTGCTGCGATCTATGACCGCCCTGTCCATATTGCGCATATCTCATTAAAAGAGGAAGTTTTGGTTATCAAAGCTGCCAAGGAACGCGGCATCAAGGTGACCTGTGAAGTTTGCCCTCATCATTTGTTTCTAAATAGAGAAGACCTGACAGGTCTAAGCGCTGGTAGAGGCGAAGTCCGTCCGCGTTTGGCGACCAAAGAGGATGTGGATGCCCTGTGGACAAATCTGGATGTCATTGATTGTTTCGCCACAGACCACGCGCCACACACCATCGAAGAAAAAGATTCGAACAATCCGCCGCCGGGGTTTCCGGGGTTGGAAACAGCTTTGCCTTTGCTCATGAATGCCGTGTCCGAATCGCGCCTCACAATTTCCGATCTTATTGAAAAAATGTATACAAATCCGAAGAAAATTTTCAATTTGCCCGACCAACCCGAAACATGGGTTGAAGTGGATGAAGATGCCGTATACGAAATAAAAGCACAGGATCAACTTACACGCTGTAACTGGACTCCATTCGAAGGATGGAAGGTGAAAGGGAAAGTACGCAAGGTTGTGTTACGCGGCGTGACTGCCTTTGCAGATGGCAAGATTTTGGTTGAAAAGGGGTTTGGCAGGAATGTCAGAAGGTAAGTTCCTGCTCGCTATCCGAAACGCCAAATATACCGCCCATATTTGGGGGTGCTCGTTTAGACAAATATTAGGTCAATCAAACCAATCTGTGGATAAGTAAGGCTAAACTGTGGAGAACTCTCCCCGCCTGTGGACAATAAGTACAATTGTTCCAAAAATGGTAGTATTTTCCGAAAAAGAATACCACCATATCTGGGGGGTAATAATTGAGTCAGCCAAAATATAGAAATCCCCAAAAAAGCCATTTCAATACATTCTTTATATGTGGACAAGTTATCCAAACGATCCCCACAGGGAGAAAATTTTCAGAAAATGGAACCAGCCCAAGGTTTGGGGGGAAACGAGATCGAGTCTCCCACAGGTGGTCATCGCGTCGTTTTGTCCACACTACCCACAGTCCCTACTACTATTACGATTCCATATAAATATATATACATACTTGAATCTCTTAAGGGTATCCTGTACAATTCAAGAAGCAAGTCCGTTCCCTTCTTAACCAACCGTGGGAGGTTGTCATGGATATTATCAAAGTTTCAGCCAACTCCCGTACCTCTGCAGTCGCCGGGGCAATCGCGGGTGTTATCCGCGAACATAAACGGGCAGAAGTGCAAGCCATAGGGGCAGGCGCAGTCAATCAGGCGCTCAAGGCTCTGGTGCTTGCCACCGGATACCTCAAGACTGATGAGATTAATATTGTCTGCATTCCGGAGTTTGTAGAGATACAAATCGAGGATAAGGTTCGTACAGCCATCAAGATCGTGGTTGAACCGCGCTAGATAATTTCATAGACAATCGAACGCAGGGTGGCGTATAATCTTCGATGTGGAAATTGCGCTTCGCTCCAACCGTTGACCTGATTCACGCGCCAGCGCAGGATCCACACTTTATTATTCCCATGAAAAACTGGAAGAGTTTCTCCCGCCTTATTCTCTTGTTCGCCCTGCTGACGGTTTTGCTGGCAGGCGTTTCCGCACCTGTGAATGCGGCGCCGAAGAGTGCAAACTCATACTTGGATGTGGTTATTAGTGAAGTTGCGTGGGGTGGAACCGCGGCAAACTCAGCGGATGAGTGGATCGAGTTATATAACAAAACGAATTCGGCAATCCTCCTTTCAGGATGGACTTTAACCGCAGAAGATGGTGACCCAAGTATTGCATTATCTGGAACAATTCCTGCAAACGGGTATTACTTGCTTGAAAGTGGTGACGATTCCACAATTTCTAATATCAAAGCAGATCAAATATATTCAGGGAGTTTAAGTAATTCTGGTGAAGTCTTGAAATTAAAAGACAATGCACCAACACCAAACATAATTGATACAGCGAATAGTGATGATGGCGATTGGGATGCTGGAAGCGGTGGCACTGGTGGAAGTTGTAGCACTGGAGCTTATTGCAGTATGGAAAGGAACATGACTGCTTTAGACCCCGATACATGGACCTACGGAACTGCAACTACCTATGGCAAAGATGCAAACAGCAACCTGCTTAAGGGAACCCCGATGAACTCGCAGTTGGACCTTTCGCTGGTAATGACCCTGGAGAATGCCACGCCAACCATTGGATCCAATGTTAAATTTACAGTTACAGTATCCAACAATGGAACATATGATGCAACAAATGTTTCTGTCAAAGATGTTTTTCCCACGGCTGGATTAATTAACCCCACTTATAACCCCAGCGCTGGAACTTCATATGATCTCGGTTCGGGAATTTGGACGATTGACACCCTTACAAATAGTTCGCCCGCCTCATTGGAATTTAATGCCCAGGTCTCTGCCTCCGGAGTAAAAACAAACCGCGCAGAGATAGTAGGTGTGGATCAATTCGACCCCGATTCAACACCCAATAACAGTGTCGTAACAGAAGATGATTATGCAGTTAAAAAACTTGAGATACCTGTCGCTTCTACACTAAATATTACAAACACGGTGAACAATCCGTCTCCTGCTGTGGGGACGAATATCATTTTTACCATCGTGGTTGAAAACCCAGCTTCAAGCCTCTCCAATGCAACAAATGTAAACGTGGATGCTAAATTACCAACAGGATTGAATTACATATCCTATTCCAGCACTTCAGGAACGTATAACGGCAGTTCAGGGATATGGTTCATAGGAGATTTGAACAAGAACGCCAGCGCCACAATAAATATCACTGCAAAAGTGATCACAAGTACTCCGCCCCCATATTCAGCCACAGTAACTTCAGACGAATTCCTTCCAAGCGTTGCTACTGTATCTATAAATGACCCTCTTTCAGGCGAAGCCGACCTGAGCCTGACACAGAGCGCATATACTCCCTCCACCACAGCGGGCAATGCCATCCTGACCATCACCGTTACGAACAACGGACCTGATAACGCAACAAGCGTGGATGTAAAGGATCTGCTGCCTGCGGGATTGTCCTATGTTTCAGCTTCCGCTCCCGCCGGTACCAGCTATTCCAACATTACAGGGATTTGGACGGTGGGCACTCTGTCCAATAGTGGCGCAGGCGCAACCAAGACATTGAAGATCACAGTGAAGGCTTCCGTGAGCGGAACCTCCACCAATAACTTTGCGGAAGTATGGAACTCCGATCAATATGACCCTGACTCTACCCCCGCAAATGGGGACAGGGGCGAGGACGATGAAGCCAGCGAAGATGTCCTTGTTTCAGATTTGAGTCTTACAGAAAGTGTTGATCTTTCTGCCACCACAGCCATATTTACGATCAGAGTCAGTAATTCCGGCCCGGACAATGCGACGGGTGTAAATGTAAAAACGTCCCTGCCTTCATTGACTTCCGCCTATACTTTTTCCTCATACGGCAGTACACAAGGGACGTACAACCAAGACTCTGGTATCTGGAACGTTGGTTCATTGGCGGACGGAGCGAATGCTTCTCTAACGATTACCACCAATATCGTCGGTATACTTTCAGTGAACTGGGTTGAAATATCTTCATCCGATCAAGTGGACCCCGACTCTGTCCCCGAGAATAATTCCCGTACAGAAGATGATGATGCCAGCGCCCCAGCCGCAGATCTAAGCCTGACACACTCTGTGAACAATCCCAACCCGGATGTGGGTGCCTCTGTTATCTTTACAATCACTGTGATCAATGCCGGCGCAGGCGGGACAACGAATGTACAGGTGAAAGATATATTGCCCTCGGGTCTCACTTATGTATCCAATGACCGCGGCACGGCATATACCAGTAATACAGGGATATGGGCTGTAGGCGCATTGGATGGCAGCGGACCCGGTCGCAGCAAAACCATAAACATTACCGCAAAAGTGTCCGCCAACGGAATAAAAACAAACTGGGCGGAAGTTTGGAAATCTGATTCAACCGACCCTGACTCGCGCCCCGGAAACGGCTCAACAACTGAAGACGACGACGCCAGCGCTTCTATAACTTCCTACAGGTCCATTGTCATCAATGAAATTGCATGGGCTGGCACGGCGGCAAGCCATGACGATCAATGGATCGAACTATATAATCCAAGCACCGCTTCCATTGATATTTCAGGTTGGACTTTAAAATCCGCATCTGGTTCTATTAATATTACATTGGCCGGCGTGATTAGACCCAGGGAATATTTCCTTCTCGAACGGGATGATAATGACACCGTCAAGGATATAACAGCCGATCAAATCTATATCGGAGCGCTTTCCTCTGGCGGGGAGTTCCTCACCCTGAATGACAGCTCTTCAAACTTTATTGATACTGCCAACAAGGAAGGTTCCACCAATCCCACCAACGGGTGGCCAAAAGGTGTTTTTTCTTCAACTCGCGGGTCAATGGAACGACAGGGAGTCACCACAGAAAACGATAGAACCTGGGCAACGAACCTTGGCAATCCTAAGAATGGTCTGGATGCAAAAGGCGGATTTATTTACGGAACGCCAAGAAGAATAAATTCCATTGGCGACGGCACTGGCAGTTTTGGCACTCCTGTCCCATTTCAGACACCCACTCCGTCCTATCGCCTCACTGGGCGACCCATCATCAATGAATTTCTCTCGCGCCCCGGCTTCGATTGGAATCAAGACGGTAGGGTGGATGTCTTCGATGAATTCATTGAAATTAAAAATATCGGGCTTGTGGATATAAACATCAACAATTGGATATTGGATGACGAAGCCAACCTCGGCTCTGATCCATACAGGATACCCAGTATGACGCTAAAGCCCGGCGAGCGCAAAGTATTCTACGGGCTTACCACCAACATCCTGCTTGGCGATGGAGGCGATACCGTGCGTCTGCTCAATAACAGCGGATTGGTTATGGACTCTTATACATACACCATTGTCAAAGTTGAAGATCAATCCACCTGCCGCCTGCCCGACGAGGGTGGCTTTGTCTTCGGCGAATGGCTTACAGACTGTATCCCAACACCCAACCTCGCCAACACGCGCGAGGGGGACGTCCCATCCATGCCCGGCGGCGAAGCGCTTGGTCCCGCCACCTGTGACCTGCCCGATACCCTCCCCATAGATTTCCTCTTCGCGGAATGCCGCGGCTATGGCGTAAATATATGGAGCGCATTTTATTGGGACCATCTCGGGTGGCTGGGTGAAATGCTCATCCCAAAAAATGCGAGCAAGTGGGATACTTTTGTAAAATAGAAATATACAGACCCTAAAGATTTCAAAACCTTTAGGGTCTTACTTAAAAAAGGATGATCCATGGAAACTTTTTTCTCTTTTTTGGAAAGACGAGTTGACGATTGCTCCTCCCTTCTCTGTGTTGGACTCGACCCGCACATCCCCGATCTTGTAGGGGTGGATGGTCATTCGCCTACAGCCGCACCAGCCCTTGACTTTTGCCTGACTCTCGTCAAGCAGACAGCTCCCTACGCTGCGGCATTCAAACCCAACGCTGCGTTCTTTGAAGTCTTCGGCGCAGAGGGTTGGACTGCCCTCAAGCAGGTCATCGAAGCCGTCAGCGACGAATCAAAACGGTTGGGGTCGCTCATCCCCGTCATTCTGGATGCGAAGCGCGGTGACATTGCTTCCACAGCCGACGCTTATGCCCAATCCGCCTTTGATCATTTAGGCGCGCACTGCATCACCTTGAATCCATACCTCGGAAAAGATTCGATAGATCCTTTTCTGAAGAACCATGAAAAAGGCGTTTTTCTGTTATGCAAAACATCCAATCCGGGTTCGGGTGATTTACAGGATGTGTCTGTCGTAGGGGCGACTGGCCAGTCGCCCCTACCTTTATATGAACATGTCGCCAAACTTGCGCAGACATGGAACACAAAAAATAATATCGGACTCGTCGTTGGCGCAACCCACATTGACGCATTGAAACGTGTCCGCGCGGCGGCGCCCGATCTATGGTTCCTCTCGCCCGGCGTTGGCGCGCAGGGCGGTGAATTGGAAACTGCCATGAAAGCGGGCTTGCGCAAAGACGGCAAGGGAATGTTGATCCCCATTTCGCGTGGAATTTCCCGCGCATTGAACCCCGCCAAGGCCGCCGCCGAATTTCGTGATGAGATGATCAACATAAAAATGGGTATGAAAAAATAAAAGGGAATTATCCAATGACAAAACTCAACTCGTCTCAAACTGCCCTCGCCGACGGACTCCTCAATGCGGGCTGTATCAAGTTCGGCAGCTTCACCTTGAAATCGGGGCTTAGTTCCCCCATCTACATTGACTTGCGCTACATCATCTCGTTTCCGAAATTATTGGAACAGGTTGGAGCGGCTTATTTGCCTTTGCTCAATGTTTTGAACTTTGACCGACTCGCAGGCTTGCCTTATGCCGCCATTCCCATTGCCACGGCTGTTTCTTTGCAAGGCAATTATCCAATGATCTATCCGCGCAAGGAAGTGAA